>Ga0265797_10001462_pt1 | contig 41454 bp, 36 predicted proteins | sample P2T30metagenome_FD_192433 | JGI IMG/M metagenome (GOLD analysis project Ga0265797, IMG submission 192433) | Plant litter microbial communities from East Loma Ridge, Irvine, California - P2 T30 | ecosystem: Environmental > Terrestrial > Plant litter > Unclassified | place: USA: California...
CGGTGTTGCGGTCAAGAACGTTCTGGAACTGGGCGATTGACGGAGGGACCTTCAGGCGCATGTTCAGGATCTTGCGCTGGCGCTGCAGACGGACGTAGGCGGGCCATTTGACGAAGCGCGACAGGTTGCGGCGGGGCTGGATGTCCTGGCCGATACCGAAGTTCTTCGGGCGACGCTCAATGAGCGGGTTCTGGTGGTCGTGGTGTTAGTTTCGAGTCGGGCGCGCATTGCGAAACTGGATGTCGGAAATTGATTTACTCACCTTGGCATTCTTCTTGTTCACGCCAGCCTTGGTCTGGGGGAACGGGGCCGGGGCGGCCTTCTTGGATCCGGCTTTGGGAGGCTATCATTGAGAAGAACAGTCAGTGCTGTTCAATCTCTAAAGAGCACTAATGAGCAGAGGCATTTCTGCCATCTGCCCGGCTCAAGCCATCACACACGCGCTGCACAGAGTGCAGGCGGTGGACTTTTGGGGTCATCACTGCAGCGTGCTCGCGCGCATTGCGACAAGCAGAGGCATACAGCTCGGGTGTTCAGGTAATGCTTACCATGGCTGCGTTAGTATCGACGATGAATTGAACGAAGAAATGGTCGTGGTCGCTGGCGAAGGAAATTCTTCAAGTCGAGCTGGCTTGCGAAATGGTCGAGGTGGGCGATATTTGCGGGAGTGGCCCGCCCCTAGCGCAGTCTGGCAGCCAAGAATTTTTCGCAGCGCTCACGTGATCACAACAGGCTAGCTCGAGACGGAAGCATTCCTACTCCGTACAGCTAGCATCAACACCCCTGTTCCTGTTCCTGGGAACCTGGAGAGCGCCCCACCTCGTCTATCAACAGCTGTGCCTTGTTCCTCTCGTTTCTTATCGCACGCATGACTTCGTTGTAAAGCTCTTGTATAGAGCATGCACCTCGATGCCGGGCGGAGGCCGAGCACTGAGCACCTCTTGTCTCACACGTCAGGCAACGTAGAGATGCAGATCATCAGCCCACCTCAGAACGCCTCAGACGGCAAGGCTGGCGGCAGCAACCTTGCACGCGACACTATTACTGAAGTGCCTGTATCAGGCGATGGAGAGACCCTGACCAGACTCAGGTCCGGCACGTCAGAACAATTCGAGCAGCACGATGCTAGCACCACGTACCGTGTGTACAAGATTCGCTTCTTCGGCCTGGCCCAGCTCGTGCTCCTGAACATCGTCGTCAGCTGGGACTGGCTGACTTTCTCTGCTGTGAGCACGACATCAGCGCAGTACTTCGGTGTGTCAGAAAGTGCTATTAACTGGCTCTCAATCGGCTTCCTGTTTGCGTTTGTGACGGTCAGCCCATTGGTGATGTACACTCTGAACAAAGGTGGTCCCAAAGCTGCAATCGTCACGGCGAGTGTGTTGGTTCTTGTCGGCAACTGGATCCGATATGCAGGCACGCGCGCCACAGGCGGCCACTTCGGCGTTGTAATGTTCGGCCAGATCATTATCGGCTTTGCTCAGCCGTTTGTCCTCGCCGCACCGACGAGATACAGCAATCTCTGGTTCTCTGACAGCGGTCGTGTATCGGCAACTGCCGTGGCATCGCTCGCCAACCCTCTCGGAGCTGCTTTAGGACAGCTGATTGGACCATTCTGGGCTACAGACACGTCTAGTGTCTCGAGCATGGTCCTTTACACCTCTATCATCAGCACTATTGCCTCACTGCCTTCATTCTTCATCCCAGCAGCGCCAAAGTTGCCACCATCAGCCATGGCTGGAGATGAGAAGCTTGATCTCCGCGAGGCTTTGCGAGAGCTGCCACGCAATAAATCATTCTATCTGATTATGGTGCCCTTCGGCGTCTTCGTGGGTCAGTTCAACGCGTTCTCGTCGCTCATCAACCAGGTGTTCGAGCCCTACGGCTTCAGCGAAGACGATGCTGGCATAGCCGGAGCACTTTTGATCGTTGTTGGCCTGGTGTCATCCGCGATCGTATCACCGTACGTCGACAAAACGAAGCGATACTTGGCCGTGATCAAGATCGTTGTACCGTTCATCGCAGCATGCTATCTCGCCTTGATCTGGATGCCACAAACGCGCTCGCTCCCAGGACCATATGTGATCTGCTCGCTCTTGGGCGCGACATCATTCTCCCTCTTGCCATGTGCGCTCGAATACCTCGTGCTCATCACTCATCCGGTCAGTCCGGAGATCTCGTCAACCATCTGCTGGACAGTTGGACAACTTTTGGGTGCTGTTTTCATTATCATTATGGATGCTTTGAAGGGCGGTCTTTCCGGGGAGCCGGATGGTAGCATGAAGCGTGCGTTGATTTTCCAAGCGGTCATTGCGTGGGTTGTGGTGCCTTTGCCACTTGCACTAGGCTATTGGCGTTTCCAGCATGTTGGTCTTAGGCGATTGGCTAGCGCGGAGGTCTGAGAGGTAGTTGGTGCTAAATTGTATCTTGCATCTGTGGTTCTCTGACCATTGACGCACTTCTCGTAGAATACCATACTCGCCTCGAGCTTTCCTAGTATTTGGGATCAACACAAGCTACCAAGTTTCGGCTCCGCCCACTTTGTGGAATCAGGCAGACAGCTAGCGGGTAGTGGCATTAGTGAAGAGTGTGCCCGTTTGCATTAACTGTTTGTCCTATCCAGTCACTTTCCGTCATCACTGAAGCGCGCCGCGGACCTGTGCCTATAAAGATTACGCAGCCCAACGTCAGAACAGCCACCACCACCACCACTACAACAACTTCAACCGCCACCATCAACACCTTATCCTACATCAGATCCGATCCCGCGATCATCTCCATCGCTAACGACAACATGCCAGGCATCGACGTGACACTCACCGTAAGTCTAACGCGCAAGAGTCATCTTGATGGAATTCCTACTAATCATCAGCACAGTACGCTCTCCCGGTCCGCGCCGAAGCACTCGCTGGGCAGGTGCAGACCCACGTTGAAGCACTCCCTACTCTACATGCGTTGCGCCTATGTCACCGCTTCGGCCATGGACGCTTCAAGGACCTACCTATCGAACTCGTCAAGATGATCGAGGGATATGTTGTCGAGCCTGTGCGCAAAAAGGTGGCTAAGGACTTGGAGGCTGCTTCGCGATGCTTCAGGAATGCATGTTCGATTCTTGATCATGCGAGCCGCGCCGATCTCTTGTGGTTCTACAACAAGTGGGTGGATGAAACCGTCGAGAGGCATCCGGAGTACTACGATGATCCAACCGACGCCGAGCTGGAGGAATGTCTGACAACAGGTGTCAGACATTATGACCCGCCAGACCTGCAAGACCTACACGAAGAGGCAGCCCACGATCGGAACAGAAAGAAGTGGCCGAGCCTCATGGAGCAGATCTTCTCCGAGCGCAACCGATGGATGTTCCAGCAACGCTTTGGTCTCGATATCTGGCACTCGTTCGCTCGCCTGCCCTACACCAACTGGAACCTAGAGGAGTATGGTTTCCCTCAAGCAACCATCACGTATCTTACGTTACCGAACCGAGTCTCAAGACAACACCAATGGAGCGAGCACGATTTCATCGAAGATTACAGGACAGAAAGCGGGTCCCGCATCATTGATTCTAATCACGACGAGGTTGAGTTTGGAACAGCCGTGGACATCTGCAGGCAGCCATCAGCCAAAGAACTGGCCAAGTTCACCCAGGCTCTGAAGTTCCTCAAGCTCAAGGTTTTTGTCCACAACAGTCAAAAGCTGAATCCCGCCTTGAAACTCGGGTCATCCGAAGAGGAGGAGGAGAATGCCGAGTCTGATACATCCGACGATGTTGAGGACTCCGACGAGCCCGATAAATCCGAAGGTCCCAAAAACTCCAACGAGTCGCCCAAATCGAAGAGTGCTGGTGATCTCAACAACAAGGATGACAAGTTGGTGTTGTTCCCACGCCCTATGTTGCTCTCACACCACCAGATCGAAACCCAATACATTCGAGATTGGTAGCTTTGCATGCTTTTGGCTTTGAGGCTCGCGGTACCAATATTGCTGTACCACCCCTATGAGATGAAGCGGATCGGAAGTGCCAGCCTGGAGATATGTTTGGAGTGGCTGTATTTGCGCTAGTCACTCCAATTGTTGGATTGGTAGGCGATCGGTGCCTCAGGAAGCTTGAGCTATGTCTGTGTTTTAACGCCTGTTTACCAGTCCGAGTTGCGCAAAAACCACTTGCGAAAATGCCAATGCCTTGCAACTTTTGGAGTGCTGGATCACGTGTATTTGTCGATAAGATTGCACTTGTGGTTGTATAAGGGTTAGAATACGCATATCAGACAGCCAAATTGCAGCTGTCCCTGGGGGTTTCTTGTCCGTTGGATAGTATCTCGATAGAAAAGCAATGCATTCGAAGTTCATGGCCGATGAAGTCAGCATGTGAGTAAGAGTGTAGAGCCCGTACGCAGACATATGGGTGTCTGCTCTCCATGATGCCGCCAAGGCAATGTCGAACTTGAGGAAGCGTCACGACAATGCACGGCATCATACGCGATGATCTGAGCATTCCACGATAGATTATCAATCAAACCCTAGCAATATTAACACTGGGCTGTGGACTCCTCCATCGGACCCTCAAGGCAGCTCACACTCAATCAGACTCTCAACACCATTGCCGACACCCCAAATCTTCACAATTTTCAACCCTGCGCGATCCTCGAGCAGATGCTTCCATTGGGCCGCCGTTCTCTCCTTGGACGCAAACAGTGCCAACATCATCATGTCTAAAGCAGTTGCCTCCCAGTGCGCCTGCACGTCTGGAACCACGTTCTCATTGATCAGCAGTTTGCTGTAGCCGCGTTCCATCGCGTTCTTCACATTCGCGAGAATGCTCTCGCATTTATCATCCGGCCAGTCGTGGAGTACCGAGTGCATGTAGTATGCGCGAGCGCCTGGATTTCACGTCAATATGTGAGCTGCAACGATTCTCGGACTAGGAAATCTCACCCAACAGTGGCTGCTCGGTGTAGAAGTCATAAGCCATGCGCTCAATCTTCTCATCGAGACTTTCAATCTGACCCAAGACGGCAGGCAAATCTTGGAGTACTAGGCGACCAGGTGTATCTGGATGCTTCTTCTCGAACTCTGCAAGATCGTGGCCAATGCTACCTCCAATGTCTACAATGAACACAGAATCATCTTTAGACTTGGCGCCCTTGACCAATCGCTCTCGAACGAGGAAGAAATCCGCATCCATCCAGCTGGGTCTTCCTTGGCTGTAGCCGCCCATGTGATGGCTGAACTGCGGTCCGTACGGCGGGTTCGCTTGCAGATACGCGAAGAAGTTGAGCTTTGTGTCGTATGCGTACTGGTAAGGGCTGTTCTCTGCGTCGCTCGGCTCTGCATAGCCAGTCTTCGCGGCAAAAAGATTGAACTGCGAGAGGGCGGCGATTGCACCACCAGCTCTAGAACATTGTCAGCTATCCTCTTGCTGGTCACAAAGAATTTTCCTTACACGCAAGGGTAGCCATCGCCAATGATCGGAATAGCGAGCGACCTCGAGAAGTTCGTAGGTTTGTACTCGTCGACACCCGTCTCTTCGATGTAGCCCATAGCACTCAGATGCCTCATAGTACGAGCTGGTATTCGGTCAGCTGATTTCTTGGCTTCATTGACATCGAGGACTACGAACCCAAGAGACCAGGATCCACTCCAAGCATTTTTGCCAGCTCAGTCACCGACTTTGAAGAGCTGTTGTGCTCCAACATCGCTCCGAACAGACCCAGATCGACTCCAAGCGTAATGGCCATATGTGCGGCAGGCTACACCAGTTAGCAGCTGCTACCTCTAACTACAAGGCAAGACTCACCTGGGCCCAGTTATGTTTGATCATGGTCTCGCGCGGCGTCTCGAGCGCTCTGACCAGTCGACGTGCTTCTGCAAGCAACTTCTGTCGACCAAAGTTGTCTGCGGCAGAGAACGTCTTACCCAGTGTCTGGATCGATTCGATGGTGTTGGCCACCGCATCGGCATCATTCGGTGACGTCGCAACTTCCATGAACGGCTGGATCGAGGTATGGTGACCTGGTTTTTTGGCCACTCCGTTGGCTGCTCCGTTGCTTTTACCATTGGTGTGCCCATTGGTGTGCCCGTTCGCACGTTCGTTGACAAGTTCACTGGCAGTACCGTCGGCAGTCATCTTCGACAAGAGTTTACTGGGTTGGTAAGAACAGGCGAATGATGAGATTACGAAGCTACGAACGGAAACAGATCAAGAAGAATGACATGCCATCTTATGCTATACTGAGGTGCCTTCTTTCCAAGAAATCATGGTAAAGTGGGCGCCCCCCTCACCAGTCAAGCTCGAGCAACGACGAAGTCACTCATCCCGTGGATCGTTGTCGCTAATGCTCAACAATAGCCGAGAATTGCTCACGATGCTACCCGCAACATCTGGACGTGAGTCCGCTTTGCTGTGCCACCATTAGCGGCAGTACTGTTAATGATGGTATTCTTGCTAGTAAGGGTCCATATTGCTCCACCACTGCCAATACTTGACAGTCTTGGACACCGGTTGAGGTGACTTTTGGAAGTACTGGACAGCATACTATGCCCCTGCATCCGGACCTCTGGCAATTCTGTTGGTCCTAGGAGTTACGATTTCTCCCTGACGCGAAACCGAATTGTGTGGAGGATGTTCTTCGACCAGGCCAAAAGGTGGCATTTTCGAATGCAAACGAGTGCTTGGCGTCTCGGCTGCCGTTATTAAGGTGCCTATGCAACCGCCGTCGTGTGTCAAACGTCCTTCCCCAACTACTGTAACGCTACGCATGGGGGACTCGGGCCACTGTTGTCTCGCAACCTTAAATGTGGAGCTGCAGTATACCCCGGACGTCGCTTGGATCGGCATACATTGGGCGTCCAATGGGAACTTTCGGAACCTGGTGCCGAGAGCTCGGTCTGCACTCCGATGCTTGTTCTCGTTCGACTACAACGCCACTTTATTGCAGCAGACTGTGATGCTTTCTGTTCCTTCGTTCTGACATCAGGTGATTGTTTGGTCACAAATGTCTGCTCGCAGCTGTCAGAAGTCAACAATAGATTCAAATCAGCACAAACGAATGCCAACATTGAATGGCCTCCGTCAAAATAACATCTTGAATCATCTTCAAGAAAAGAGCATACCACGCATGGACCTCCACACAACAACGCCACCCCACACCAAGGCTTCATGTAGGCACTCGGGCATCCTGATCCTATTCCTAGTCTACCAGTTCATCGGACCCGCAAGGATTCGAATTTCCCGAGCCTACCCTGTTGCAGCATGCTGCAGCATGCAGGATGTCCTCGAACCGCAGTAGCAACGTGACCAGAGGATTTCGAGACGGTCGAGGCGCTCTTAGGAGCCTCAGTCTATGAGTTAGGAGGCGTGTTCTGAATCCGCTGGTGCTGTTCCTACCGCTACTTTCGTTGAGGCGATATTTGGTGGTAAAGATCGGCAGTCTCGTTGATCTACGGGACGGTTCCTATGTCTCGTTTGGCGGTACCATTAGTATTGCATTCTTTCGCGGCCCAATGGCTGGTCATTAGCTAACAAGGTTTGCAGTCGGATCACAAAAGCTGTATTCCTCAGTTGATACCTCCTATGCGAGGGCGGCACGGAGGTCACATCGAGGTACACAATAAGAACAAGCCGTGGCGACTACTTTGAGATATGAATGTTGTTTCGACACAGTTTCGATAATCAACAACTCTTCTTACTTACTCGTCATCACTTGCAATGTTTACCATCGAGCAACGCGCCGCTCGTGAGGATGTGAGCAACGGGGCAGGAATCATTGCCGTCGTCGGCACCTTCACTGGCATCTCTGCACTTTTTGTGGCCGCACGACTTTATGTTCGCATCAAGCTGATGCGCACCATCGGCCTGGATGACTATCTCATCGTGCTAGCAATGGTGAGTTTTGCACAAAGAACGGTTCGACTATGAGGTCCAGCCTACTGACGACGCACCAGATCTGTGGAATAATCAATCTGGGCATCTCCAGTGCAGCGGCAGAGGCAGGCAGTGGACGACATTTTGATACTCTGACTCTCGAACAACAGCAGAATGTGATCAAATACACCATAGCAGCTTTCTGCCCCGGTATCCTTTCATTCGCCATTCCGAAGCTCGCGGTGGTCGCCCTGTTGACCAAACTCCTGGCTCCAAGTCCAGCGCATCGAATTTTCCTTTGGTGCTCTTCGGGCTTGACGACCGCCGCACTATTCGGTTGCGTCGTTATACTGTACGCGCGGTGTACACCAGCTCGCTCTCAATGGAACTTCTCTGTCAAAGGCGAATGCTGGTCGATCTGGATACTGATCAAATATGGAATCTTCGCCGGATGTAAGTTTGGATGCGTTGTTCCCGCATTACGATGCAAAAGCTGACAGGATCAGCCCTTTCGGCTGCCATGGATCTTTATCTTGCAGTATATCCCGCTGTGATCCTTGCTAGACTGCAAATGAACATCAAGAAGAAGATGGCGCTCGGCTCTGCGCTGGGCATTGGCTCGGTGGCCTGCGTTGTCGCGGCATACAAGTGCACGCGTTTGCCGGGCCTGGCCAGCGCTGACTTTAGCTGTAAGAGCTTCACTGGCACCTTTCCTTTCCACAAGCACTAACTTATAAGTCTAGACGACACCTCCAACCTGGTCATATGGACATGGTAGGTCATTTCCTCAAGCACTGTCGGGAAAGAAACTTCGCTAATGAATGTGTCCATCCAGTGTCGAAGGCTCAACGATCATCATCGCATCATGCATCCCCATCTTACAGCCACTGGTCAAAGTGATCTTCGACAGCAGCATCCTCAGCAGCGCTCGCCGTGGAGCTGGTTACAGCAGCAGCAATACTCCTGGCCAAAAGCCAACACACGATTCCGGTATGGAACTCTCCAACCAGCTGGTGAAGTCTGGGAAAGCATTCTCTAGGGCTAGGATCGGTGTGAGCATGCCGACTGAGATAGACAGCCAGGAGCAGATATTAGCGAAGGAGGAAAGTCAAGAGCGGGAACACGGACACGGACATCCAAGGGTGGTGGAGACGAATATCACTCGCACGGATGAGGTTACTGTTTCGTTCTCTCGTGGCTGATATTACTGCGATACCGCAATTTTGTGAAGCAGATGGAGTTTTTAGAGGCGCACATCGTACAGGAGGAACTTGATAACGGTATAGAGGATTACTGACGTCTCATTCTTTACTTAACTATCTTCTGATGATGTACCGAGATACGCTGGGCGTCATGTCCACGTCCACGTGATGTTGTCTGCTGCCTAACGCGCGACTGTCGTGGAAGGTGCGTCCCATCAGCGCGCCTTCTTTCGCCGCCACCCAGCTTTCGCGACATCACCTCACTAGTACCAGGCGCCTCTTCCGTCTGCAACTTCATCCAGAAGATCCTACACCTCAAACAACACGACCAAGATGGCGACCTTGGAAGTCACCTTCACGCTCGCTCTGCCCGTATGCGCTGCGCAGCTCGGAGCTCACTTGGAAGCATACCTCGACACGCTTCCAGCAATGAACGCTCTCCTCGCATGCCACCGTTTCGGCAAAGGACCAACGTGCCATATCAAGAAGATTCCCACCGAGCTCGTGCAGGCCATCGCACAGTGCTACATCCTGCCGATCCGTGAGGAGAAGCTGCTCCGATGGAAAGCATGCATGGACTGTTTCGAAGACAACTGTGAGCTTACAAGTCACTACTCGAAAGAAAAAATCCTTGCGGATTACCACGAGGTCCGCGAGAATGATCTCTTCGAATTGGAAGGGGGCAGTGATCCCGATGACGATGACCTTGAGGATTTCATGGCGAGGATTGACGAATCGATGCCGGATGGACACTTCAGCCGCATGCAAGAGTGGCAGACCAAAGTGCAAAAGATCCTTGTCAGCAACCGCGCTCTGTTCCGCAAGCACTTCGGTCTCGACATCTGGCTTTCGAATGTTTGCATGGGAACGTCATCGAGGGAGGAGGCGGCGAACGCAACCATCACTTATCTCGTCTTGCCCGACCGAGTTGCGCACTCCAAAGAGTGGACCCGCCACATGTCCGAAGACGGATATGACGAGCCCACCTACGAAAGCGGCTACGGTATGACAGTCTCGATGGACCACCGTCCGACTCCAGAAGATATTTAGAACTTCAAGCGAGCGATGAAGGTCCTCGACCTGAAACCCTTCGTCCACGACACTCAGTCTCAGAAAAAGGCCCTCTCGCTCGCGTCGACTGTAAAGAAGGGTCGAACTCCAGCACTGGTTAAACCGGCAGCTGGCTTCCCTCGTCCCACGCTCCTGATTCGCAACAAAATGGATGGAGAGTAAGTCACACTCGGTTCTTCGTCTAGAGAAGACTCGCTAACACTTGAGTCAGTGAGATTTGATAAAGCTCTATAGCCAGTGGCCCGTTGTCCACAGCACCCACCTGCCCAGGCGTGACATCATGGTCTGCTAAGGAAGATGAGATCGTGCTCAGAGAAGATAGCTTGGTGAGATTGGAACGAGATGAGAGACTATCGCTTTCTGAAACGCTTCGCGAATGTATCTTACTTTCCTTAAACCATCGGCCTCTCCATCGCCTCAATAATCTTACCCGGCTTCGTAACAACCCTCGGCCTAGTATTCCTCTGCACAACCTCCTTCGTCCCCCACTCCTTCCCAATAGGCTGCCTCAAACTCCTCTCATACTCCTCTCCCTTCTCAAAGCCATGCGGCAGCACCGGCGCAAGGTACTTCTTACCCTTACGATCGCTCTTCTCACTGACAATAACATTCTCCAAGCGCTTGTCCTGCCTCTTGTCCTGCTTGACGCCGCCGGGAAGTTTAGTCTTGTACAGCGGGTTGTGGCGCTGGCGAGCAGCGGCTTTCTTCGCGCTCTTGGTCAGGCCGGCGCCGGCCCAGGAGCCCCAGCCGGGCATGGCGTTGGAGACTTCTTTCTCGTCTTCGGAAGCCGCTTGGTCTGCTTTCTCGGCGTCGAAAGCGGCTTTGACGTCGTCGCCGGCGAAAGCGCGGGCGTAGAGAGCGGCTTTTTGGTCGGCGGCGGAGAGGATGGGGTTGTCTGTTTCGGGCTCGGCGTCGGAGGCGGACTCGTTGTTGTATGTGACGGTTTGCCAGCCGTTGGTCGAGGGCGCGGTGGCGTCTGTCGCTGGGGTGGCGGCAGGCTCGGCGGCTTTTTGGTTGTTGGCGGCTTTGCTGGGTCCGTTGAGGTTCAGGATTGCAGAAACGTCTTCTGCTTTTGCTTGCTTGTCGGCTTTTGACTTCTTTGACTTGGTTGGGCCGGAGATCCAGGCGCTGGTCTGGTCTGCTGTGTCCTGCTCGTCTTCTTGTGCTCGGCGGTCAGGGACCTGTGACTTTGCAAGGGGACCGCTGGCTTTGTCGTTCTTCTTCTTTGGCTGTCTGCGGTCTTTCTTCTGCTCAGTGGCAGCAGGCTTCTCGGCCTCTGCGGTGTTCTGCGCATCGTCCTCTGAAAGGTCGCCTTCTTCCAGCTCAGGGCGCTTGGGCTTGGGAGCTGGCTTGTCGTTCTGTTTTGACGGGCCGAAGATGGCTCTGCCTAGGTTCTCCTCTTCTTCCTCCTCGTCGCCGCTTTGCATTCCGGCGAGCTCCTTGCGAAGAGCGTCGAGAGCCTCGTCATTCTTGGCCTTCTTTCGTGCGTCAGCATCGCGCATGAACTTCATTGCGCCAATGCCCTTTTCAGGAGCTTCACCTGCGCGAAGCTTCTCCAACTTCTTGAGTGTGCCTGAGTTGTCTTCATCGTCCGAGTCGTCGTCATCGTCAGACATGCCATCGCTCGAGCCATCGCTGATCTCACGGCCAGCGACTCGCTTCTTGAGCTCCTCCATTCTTCGTGCCTGTTCAATAGCGCCCTCCCTAGCACCATCATCCCAGACATCGCGGTTGGTAGCCTTCAGACTCTTCGCCCACTTGGAATCCTTGTGCTTAGCGCCCATTCTCGCCTCTGCGCGGCGACGATCGGCAACCTCCTTCTCGTCTTCGTCCATGGGAATGCCCAGACCTTCAGGGTCAAGCATAGCACGCTCCTTCTCGGCATCGCGCTCACGCTGTTTGCGGTGCACGCGACGGTAAGACTTCGACTTGATCTTGGAGATACGCTTCGCCTTGGCCTCCTCGCGGAAGAGAAGCTCACGGTTCTGGCGAAGTTCTGCGCGACGCCTCAGCATCTCCTCGACGGGCATCTTGTTCGTTGCGAGGTCTTCGGCTTTGATCAAGTCTGATTCGTAATCGTCGACCTTTTTGGATCCGTCTTTCTTGGTTGCCATGCCGCTCTCCTCCATGATCTTCTGGATGCTCTCTTCAAGCTCAGTCCTAGGCTTCTCCTCTTGTGCGGGAATGAATTTGTCTTTGCCGACAGGCTCATTTGCGTCAGATCGCTTCAGTGGGAAGCTCAAGAACTCAGCACGACGGTTTTGCATGACAGTGTCACGCCACCTGTCGAGCTGCTCATTCGCCCTTTGTGTGGCAATCTCGCGATCGATTTTGTCTTGCTGGCGCTTCGGTAGAGGAGCGGCGAGTTTCTCTGGTGCTTTTGACTTGCGCTTGGGTTTGAAAGTGGCCATTGTAGCCTTGTCGAGGTCGGCATCCGCCAGTAGATCGTCAATTGTGAGACCTCCATCTTCTCCAGACGCGATTCGTTCCCTCTCGTCGGCTGGCTTGTTGTCCAGAGCGTCTACGAAATCCTGCAATCTAGCGTGGCGTTCGTCGTCCTCGGGCTCTTCATCGTCCTCGTCCGAAGAGCTCTCCGATTGTTCGTCATCGCCTTCTGAAGATTCCTCGTCGGTAGCGCTCTCTTCGCCCATGTCCCGCTTGACCTTGTCCTTGCCGAGAACTTCGTCGTCGTAAGTGTCGAGCATAGTGGCGAGATCGACACCCTCGCCTCCGAAGTCCGAGTCGTCTTCGTCTTCGTCCTCCTCGTCATCCTCGTTCAAGTCCATTTCACTATCGTCGTCCGCAGCTTGCTGTTTCTTAGCCGGCTTCTTCTTCTGCTTTCCCTGCACACTCTTACTACCCCGGAAAGTCCATCCGTCAAATCTCTCCTCATCACTCTCGCCAAAAGCCTCATCCGAGTCAATTTCCTCATCGCTCTCGTCGCTCCCAACGCCACCCATAGTCCACTCATTGCCATCGCTATCACTGCCAAACTCCACATCCTCGTTGTCCGCTCCGCCCTTCCTGGCGTTCGCGCGCTTGTCTACATTCCGCGACTGCTGCTCCTCGCCCTCGCTGTCCTCTTCCTCGTCTTGCAGACGTCTGCGCTTTGCGCGCGGGTGCTCGCCGAACGATTCGCCCAAGCGGGATTTGCGGACTTGCAGTTTCTCGGGCACTTCGTGGGAAGCGATGGCGAAGGCGTCGAGCTGGCGTTTCTTGCTCTTGTTGGGTTTGGAGGTTTTGGGCGCCGCTGAGGGCGCGGACGAGCGGGCTATGCGCGGAGGCATGACTGTGGTGTGCTAAACAATATTATTTGTTCAGGTGGTATGTGAGATCAAGACGACTCTCTCATAATCTTCAATCTTCATCTCTCTCGGCTGGCGAAATTTTGGCTTCGGCTTCTCTTTCCCCAGTCCCTCGATCGTCACCTGACTCGTGCGACCCTTGAACATCGTAGTCGACACTCCCGAACGCCGCAATAATAGCAGCATCAGCAGTAGTAGTGAGAGCCGCCGACGACGACGACCTCGAAAGGAAATACCAGGACTCCCTCCAGCACCCTCACACACCAAAATCACAATGCAGCCCACCGCCCCTCTCTTCCGCGCAATCCGCCGCCTGGCGCTCACCACCAAGCAAGCCGGCAAAGACTACTACAAGGGCAACCGCACCGGCTCCATGGGCAGACACACCAAGTGGGGAGGATACATTGTCGACTACAAGAAAGTGCGCACATACGTGTGTCCTGATTTGGCGGGGTTTAACGTAAGACAAATACAAAAAAAAACACCCAGAAAGCTCTTTTGGGGGCAATTGAGAGGGAGCGAGTTGCTGACATTTTTTTTATTTGTATAGTTGACGCCTTTCGTCGCTAAGCGCATTGAGAAGGTTGCGGAGAACTGGGAGCACACGGAGTCGGGCACTGCGATTGATGGCAAGGAGTATTTGAAGCAGTGGAAGGCGGATGGTGGTGTTTTGTGAGCGGGGAGTTGGAGTTGAGTTGAGATGAGATATTGATGAAGACTTATGCGCCTGGTCCTGCTGGGACGAAGTACTGGCCGGTGAAGAGAAGGGCTGCTAAGCACAACACACAAGCTCGTGGCGACTTCAAGACCACTTGGATGGAGCAAGCGCCCACAGGAGACAGGCAGGCAGGCATGAAAAGCCGCTTGGTGTACGATATGGAGCACAACAAGATGTGGAGGAGATATACCCTGCGTGAATAGTAAGACGAGGAATTGAACATGTACAAAACTTTACAAACAAAGCAGTCGAGAGGCCTCAGAGAAGGATACACGTCAAATTCTCATAATCATTGCGGCTTCTTGGTCGCGTCTACACGTTCCTTACGTACTCCTGCGTGAGCAGGAAGTCATCTGCGAACATTATCAAAAAGGGCATCACTATTCCCTCACACCCTTCAGAAATTCTCAATGTTCGTCCCAATCCCCCTCGCCCTAGCCATCCTCACCAGCTCATTCCCCACCACAACATCCATAAGCCCAATACCCACACACTTAAAAATAACATTCCCCCTCGTCAACCACTCCTTCAACCCCTTATCGTCCTGCAAATTACACCCCTCCTCCAACTTCTCGCCCTTAGCACACTGCTTCTCCGCCTCACGCTTCAGCATCAACAGCTCGCCCAACTCCACAACCTGATCCGGCGAAAGCTTCGCCTGGATAATCTCGCCGGCTTCGCGCAAACAGCCGCTGACAGTGTCGACGATGACCGCACCGCCTTCTTTTTGTCGTTTGTGCAAGTGGCGGTGCTCGTGGTGGGGTGCTACGGCGTAGCGCAGGACTTCCGGGTCGAGCTCGACCATGTGCGGTTTGTAGCTGCCGATACAGGCGATGTAGCGGCCTTTCTTGCGGCCTTCGGGGTTGATGAGGTAGCTTGCTGGGAAAAGCGGCGTGAGCGAGGGTGTCGTGCAGAAGATGACGTTGCTGGCGCGGACGTATTGCTTTAGCAGACGCTGGTACTCCGTGTGCGCGGGCGTGAGAATCGTCTTCTGCGCGCGGGAATTGTACTTTTCGCCTAGCGGGTTGACGTACGAGGGGTCGTTGGGGAGGGGGTCGTAGAGGCGCATGATGCATTTGCGGGCGGTGTCGAAGGAGCGGGTGACGATGTTCAGGTGGTGGATTTCGTCGCCGCGGAGCAGCAGGGCGAGGCGGATGTGCCAGTATGCTTGTTTGCCGCCGCCGAAGACTGTGACGTCGTGGACGGATTGGCGCTTTTTGAGGAGCATGGTTGAGGCGAGGGCTGTGCGGAAGGCGGTTACTTCTTCTGCGTTGATGAGGCCGGTTGTGCGGCCGAGGTTGTCTAGGAGGGTGAGAGAGCCGCGGATGGAGGATTCTGGTTTCTTTGGTGCTTCAGAGGTGTCTGCGGTTGAGGAGATAGAGGTCTGGCCGGTGGCGAGACTGTCTACTGAAGCGTTTGTGCTGGCCGGAATGGATGAGATGGAGGACCTTGTCGTAGTGGTCGTAGCAGATTGCGGCGTGGTCAGATCACTCCTCGAGCTTCCGTGACTGTTCTGCGTATCCAAACTCAATCTCGAGAGATCCGGTAGACCAGGCGAAGCAGATTCCGATTCATCGGTAGCGTTGATGTTGACGACTTTGACGCCCTGTCCGGTCAAGCCACTCGCAGGCATGAAAAGAGTCGTCGATCCATCCTTGCGTTTCAAATGAGTGCGCTCTGGCTGGAAACCGGAGCAACAGTCTGCGCCATCCTCTGATGTTGAATACCAGTGCAGAGCGTCTCCAAGGGATTCCTGAAGCTCGAGAATGTCGTCTTTGGTGAAGGAGTGGAGGATGCGGTTGACGTCCTCGTCGGTGAGGACTGTGAGCGGCATCTTGAAGATCCAATGTGTGTTTGCCAGTTGTTTTGGTGGCGAGATTGTATTGTTGGATAGTTGCGTTATCTGTGCTGACAGAGGTGGTGAGGTCCGAGGTTCTGATTCGATGTGTCGGAGGTCGCGCTGACTGATCGCCCCACTTCGACTTCAACGATTGACTGACTGTGGCTTCGGAGCGGATCCTTCGACAACTACAACCACATGAACATTCGGCGTCGGTTTTGCTCAAGCAGCTAAATACAAGGTACGTCCCTCGGGTAATGCGATGTATAGCACACAATCTCGTACGACTTTGAGGTCTCAAAGGAATCGATACGCCATCGAGATGCTAATAGGATAACACGAGTGCCTAGGTAGTATATGCAGTACTACCTGAAGATTCCGATAGATGATACTACGACCTTGCCATTGAGATGACTAACCATACCGGCACACTAGCTTATGATCATAGGGTGCTATACTTCGCACCAACGTCTTGAAGAAAACGACACGCCATCGAGATGCTAATAGGATAACACGAGTGCCTAGGTAGTATATGCAATCTACCTGGAGGTACCGATAGATGATACTAGGACCTTGCCCTTGAGATGACTAATCATACTCACACACTGGCCTATGATCATAGGGTGCTATACTTCGCACCACCCGAAAGGTGTAGGAGGTATTCATAAAGAAGAGGTGGCGTTGGTATCAATATCATCACTGAGATACAAGGTTGAGGACTTCACACATAGGAGGTATGCACGCTTATTTGTGGAAAAAGTAAGTTCGATTTCCAAGTCGTGTGTTTTCATGAGCTATCGTATCGGGAGCAATGTCCGTATCATCATGCAACTCGCCGGTTGCTTGCTTTGCCATTGCCGCTGCTGTCGCTGCAGCCGCCCGCACTCGCCGGTGCTCTCAAAGTTCGCACCAAACTTACATACCTGAGATGTCCTCGCCCTGCCCGAACTCAAACTGGTATTCTCTCAGGATGGCGTCGATGGCGCGGTCTCTCTGATCGATGGAAGCCTTCAAGCCGCGGGTCTCGTTGTCGACGAACGTGTGGAGTCTGGTAAGGCGCAGTCCGAGGCTGCATGTTGTCAGTCCGTGCGATCAAAATACTGCTGTGTGTGTACTTACATGCGGTACCCGCCCAAGAGTTCGGTGAACTGCGCAAAGAGATTGTTGTTCTCATTCTGCTGCGAAGTCAGTACGGTTTTCTCATCGTGTAGGCTTCAGACGTACGTTGAGTGCTTTGGCGTCCTGTTTGAGGAGGCTGTACTCCTGAGCGAGGCCGTGGTTGTTGTCGGCGAGGAATCGGTTGGTGTCAGCGAGGGCGCGTTTCTCGTCAGCGAGGGCGCGTTTCTCGTTAGCAAGAGTGCGGTTGTCTGCCTTGAGCGCCGAGATCTCTTTCTTGAGGCGGTCAACGAGGACGGAGAGACGCGCCTTCTCGCTGATGGTCCTCTGGAGCATCTCCTCGTCAACGGCCACGAAGACCCAGTCCTTCTCCCAGTCCTCGGTGGAGGAAGCGCCGCCGCCGCCAAGCTGCTCCATGTGGACATCGACGATGTCACCGTCCTCCATCTCGTGCTAGAAAACTGTCAGTGAGCCGTCGAAAGATGAGGTGTCTCTCCGCAATGTGCGAATTTTGTGACGCCGCTGCAAGCGGCTCTCACAAAAATTCAGTGGGAGCGGCCCAGTGAGAGAAGGGAGTGAGCTTACCGTGGCCGGGGTGTCATCGAGCCCGAGTCTCTGCCCTTCGAAGAGGAAGCGCAGCTGGTCGACGGGCAGCTGGACCTTGGCGGAGTAGTGATCCATGGCCTTGCGGAACTTCATGGTATTTTTCAGCTTGAAGGTGACGCTCTGTCCACCAGAGCCGTTGAAGGTGAGGGAGACGTGGCGTGCCTCGACCGGCGGCGGCGGCGGCGGCATGTTGTCGGGCAGAGCGTCCGGCATGGCGTCCATGGCGTCTTCCATGGCTCCTTCAACAGCGGCCAGCATGGCGTCCGGCGGCAGCGGGGTGTTGGCGGCGCCGTGGTCGTTCTCGGCGGCGTGGTTCGAGGTAGGGGAGCTGCTGCGGTCCGCCATGGTGAATCGTGCGTGTTTTGGTGAATTGTTGGTATACAAAATGGAAAGGGAGTGGGATGTGCAAAGCAAGTGGCGGTGGATTGTGCGAGGGGGGAGCTGTCTTTTTGTGTTCAGAGTGAAAGGCGCGCGCTTTTGGCATGTGACGCGGCATGCGCTTTTTTCACATGCAAGCAAGCTTCACTCACGCTTCACTTTGTGAAGTGAGTTCGCGTGTTTGTTGACATGTGACTGAATGAGTCTGAAACATCATCACTTCGATGCCTGATAAATAACATGCGCTGTGGCCCAGAGACCCCACTCCTCCTGAGGATAGACCACCATTGAGACGACGTGTAATAAGTAACACCAGCTCATTGCTTAGGTAGGTTGAGTGGTAGCAATCCTGGTGGCCGTCACCAACTTGCGCAATAACGACAGCTCATATGCCAGTACATCGCATGAGTGAGTGAGGCGCCGTGCTTAATCAGCACCAGCTCATTTCAAATGAAACATCGCCAAAAGCGGGGTTTGAAGTGAAGACTTCCACATGCTCTCGCCGGCTGACAGTGACTCTCAGACGACTATTGCGAAGGTCGCACTACCACAGAAACTCTGAGCACTAGCAGATGTGGCGAACAGCTTCAAGCATAATTGCGTGTTGTCATCTGATGTGGTCCGGTCGGCGACTCCAGGCTCATTCGAGACATCGTTTCATTCCAGAGAAGTGAAGTGAGAGCGGCGACATTCTGTTGTGAGTGGATATTGCATCCAAAGGGCGCGAAGTCTTTACTCGGTTCAACGCCTCAACCACCGTCCTCGCCTAGCATAGCAGCAAAAGCCAATGCCTCCACACGCTCTTGGTACAGCAGCATTGCATGCATGGGCATGTCCCCAAAGATGACATTGCGCAACTTGCTGTCGTCCGTCACGACTGCCTCAATCGAAGGATTGCGTTCAGAGTCAGGCTTCTCGCGAAGCACGACCAGCCGGCCGGCGTTCGAGAGTGGCGCTTCAGGAACGGGCCAGTAAGGCGCTCTACGGTTACCCTTGTCTTCTTTTGAAGATTTCAGGACGGCGTGCGATGCTTTCTTGACGAGCGTGGTAGCAGAACAATGACTGCTACCCTTCGAGCCTGCAAGTAGCTTAGCGAGCGACAGCATGTAGGGTATGTCTGCACGTGCTATCGGATCGCCCTCGTTGATGAAAGAAAGGAACAAGCTCTTGTCTGCGCGCCGCGGCTTTTGCAGTGGTAGGAACGACACAGGCGGTGCTCCAAAAGTAACGCAGTGTACGCGTTTGAAGCATCCAGTCAAGATGTTGAGTTCTGACTCTACCGTCGTGGCGAGCATGTGCATGTACAACAGGCTTGCCACAGCACCACCGGCGGAGTGGCCGGTGATCAGAAGCGAGCATGAGCATCGAGACGGATCTTGTTCGAGAAGCTGGCGCAGTCTCGCGGCCACGGGAGCAACCATTGCTTTGGCCACTTTGAGGAAGCCAGAGTGGCAAGCGTTCTGGCCGTCGTCCAAAAAGCCTTCGGGAGCTGCAGGCGCAGGCTGCAAATTCACGTTCCAGTCGACAAACTTGGCCTGGCTACCACGGATAGAGAATACAATCAGATTCTGGTCATCGAGCGGAGTACTCTTCAGCACCATGGCCTTAGTACGGTGCCGCCGGTCAGCAGCAATGAAATGCTCTTTCTGGTCTTTCTGCGGGCGCTGATACACCTGCGCAGAAGAGCGAGCCGCTCTGCAGATCAGACGCCAGGTCTCGAAGTACGTCTTGAATGGAGGCTGGTGTGGAGGCAACCGTGAATTTGCAAACGCCCAAGTTTTGTTGTAATTTATAAGGCCACTTCTAGCTTTGGGCGACGGAGCATCGCCGCTTTTAGTCGAGCGCTGTGATTCCACTTGGTCTACCAGCTGTTCCTCTTCAACAAGGAACAGTTCGCGGTCCAGTGCCTCGATCCAAAGTGCCTCGTCTTCGTTGTCGCGAGCTACTCGTGGATCTACTTCTGCCCACAGTCCCTCCAGTCGCGATGCGAGGTTGTCGGCAGGTGTTCGCAGTTGGGCCGTACTTCTCTGCGCTGGAGAACCATCTCCAAAGTGTACATTCTTCGGAGCTGGTCGTGGAGGCTGCTCAGGCGGGTATTCGCGGGCGGTCCTTGGACGCCGTACTTCATCAGGTGGCGACGATGTGTACCTGGGCGGAAGATCAAGATTTGACCTTGAAGCCGACGGCCGAGTCCTTCGACGCGGTCGTCTCTGGTATGAATCCGCAGAGACATACGACTCCGACGCGAAGTCGTTCTGGTAGAAGCGCGCCGGTGGCGGCCGGTCATAGGCTTGCTGCCCGTACATGCTGGAAGAGCTCAATTTGCGCTTATACTTGAATTCTGCGACGTGGTCGGGATGAATGTAGCCGTATGCCAATGCATCGCTGTCTAGGCACTGTCGTCGTTTGCGCGAGAAGAGTTTTGCGCAGATGGACGTAGTGGGACGAGAGTGTCTCGCGTCGAACATGGTTGCAGGCGAGGCAGGGTCGCGATGTCGTCAAGCCGTGTGGCTCAGCCTTTTGTCCAATCACCTGGCGTGTTCCTGTCGCTGCAGGAATAGTAACAACACAGGCGACAAATAGAAAGGATGCAGCAGGCGGTAATATAGACGAGACGAGCACTGCGGCCTCTTCTTATCCATTCATGCGCAGGCGTTCAGGACTCAGCCGTTGATGCACGCAGATGGAGGCCTGCGGCCCTCCTGTACTAGGCCCCATGGCGTGGCACAGTCGCCTCGATTCAGCACTGCCTGCCCTCGTACGGCGCAGATAATGACGGAGTCGTCCAGTTATTGTGGTGGACTCTGAACAAGGCAAATCGGCAGAAGGAGTGAAACCTCGCGCGTCTCGCGGCTGCCGCTTGGAAAAACGCACTTGCGACTCCACAGCGATCTTTAGCCTTGCAGACAAGCGGTTCGCCTTCGCAGGCTACCTATCATTGGGCGACAAAGTCTATAAGACCCATTCCAGCATGAACTGACCTCGCACCATGCGTTTTAAGCCATCGTGATACCGTTGGCCAACACGCATCTTGTTTCACCGCCTTCACTGCGACGTCTTGGACACCGCACTCAGCGTTTGACACACCGGAGGCAATCGACAATTGATGCAACTTCTCAGCAAACATGTCACACACCATAGTACTGAATTAGGAACTAAGGCAGTTGCAAAGTGTTTGGGCTCGCAAGAGACTTAGGTGAGATGCGGTGAAACTTGCACGACCGGCAATACAGTGCACACAGTACGGAGGTAACGAGCTCAAACTCCTTCAAAATAATGTACGATAAGCCTTCTCCTGGCTCGTAATGGACTGCTGCGTAACTATAGGGTATAGAAATCATAGAAAAACAAAGGCCGTTCAAGCATAAGTAACAAAACAAATCAGGTGTCTCGCGAATCCTCTTTTGCCAACCAGGCACTCTGCATCCGACTCTCCCATGAAGAGCTCCTCTGAACATGGAGAATTTCTGGCAACACCCTGCCGTCGATGACATGCTGACTTTGTCCCTTACCGAGCTCAGCAAGCTTGTTGGAGATTCGCTTTCGCAACGCAGCATTACTTTCGTCTGTACTCCCAAAGGCAGCAATGTTGACAACCTTCTCAAGCAAGCGCAAATGGTCATCGGGCAGCAACCCCAGCATGCGGAATACGCGCAAAAATCGCCTCATCATCCCCCGATCTGGACCAGACGCTGCTGCAAATTCTCGATCCATCGTCGAGAAGCTTGTGGGACGCTGATACTCGCTGCCACATGCACGTCGCAGAAATCCAGGCAGCATGAAGAACAATTGGGACTGCATCCCAGGCGGGCCTGGCCTGGACAGCAGCGGACGAAGGCGAACGTCACCCGGATGAACATCGTACGAATGCATTATCGGCGTCCAGATGTCCAGGCCGAAGTACTTCTTCACAAGCCGAGCATCGGAATCAAGAGCCCGAAAGCCTCTGGTGCGCAGAGAGAAGTCGCGAATGTTTGCGTAGTGGAGGTTCCGATCGTCTTCGACTTCGTCGATGGGCCTTTTTGCTGTACGATCTTTCAGCAGAAGAGATCTGTGGAGCTCTTTGCGATCGACTGGCCAGTGTTCGTCGTAATCGCATGCACATTTTCCTTCGGCGCATTGCTTCTGTTGCTCCCACTCCACGAGCGCTCTCTGTCGCGTCGCAATGTGGACATGGCCTTCGATTAAGTCGATCAGCTCTGTTGGCAGCTTGTTCACATAGCAGCTGGATCCTCTCCCATAGCGGTTACACAGGCGTAGAGAAGTGGTTATATCCAGCGACCGTACATATCCCGATAAACTTGGTATAAACTCTTCCACGGAGACATTCATAGCCCACTACAAAGCATTACAGAGTCAGCGTAAGATAGTCTTCCACACTTCGCGCTGATCAACATACCGCAACCGTGGCTTCATACTGCGTGCCATAGCCATCTGCCATATCGCGTCTCCGTATCTCCGAGGCGTTATCGCAAGTCAAATCAACCAGGCGTCTCGCCGCTGAAGGTACAAATCACACCGCAAGAACAAGACAAAGCACCTCAAGGAACACGAGGACGACAACAATAACATCTCCTCCCTCCTCGCCACTCACGCCCAAGGTCGCCATAGCCGAGACCTCGCCAACACAACCACACCTCGTCTCCAGCCAGACTCCTCCACTCGTTAGTTACACAGAAACCCCTCACAGGCACAGCAATGCGCAATCCACTAGCGTTGAACTCTAACGCCTTCCTTTCTTGGAGGCTGTGGAGGAAAGGGCTTCACGATCCCCAGATTCGCCAGAGGCAGAATGTGAGAATCCCATGTTCGCGCGTGAAGGCCGAACGCGTGCTTTAGCCGACTTCATGCGGCATGCAGGGGACGAGAGAAGAGGAGGGCTCGAGGAGGGATAGGGCGAAGCGCGAAGCGAGAAGAGAGGGCTTGCACTTGCGGGACCCTCTTCTTTCGCCGAGGGCTGTCTGTTTGCGACAACTGTAATATCGGATGTAGGGTTCGAATAGGCAAGAGAGCGACAAATGATGAATGACTAATCGCCACTCGAAACATATCAGCCACGGTGATACGGAGAGAGCAACACTTGCACGAGCGCGTGAGAGAAGTGATATTTTTGGTTTTGAACAAGATTTGCTTTGCTTTCCTTCAGGAAAATGCGTCTAGACCTATCTAACACTTCTCCTCCTCTGTCCTCGATACATAATGAAATTCCCCATCCCTCCTGCCCAAAGTAAAAGAAAAAACGCCGTTTGTAATGCAAGTGTGTGGTATCATGATGTTAATCCAGAACTCCCCTCCAACGATCAGAGAATATCTCAGCTCGTCCATTCTGAAAATCTGCTTCCTCCCACCTCTAATAAATGATCCAAGGCTTAAAGTCCGCTCGCGCCAGTCGAGGCGAATCTGCTTGCCGTATGCTCCATTTTTGTCGTTACCAAAACCGGGTCATGATGCGAATGACCTGATTCCCCATTCATGCCCCACCGACCGAAAACGCCGTTGCCAGAAAATGCCATAGAAAACCCAAAGAATGCCGATGCAAGAAAGAAGGTTCTAGTACTGCGTGGGCGTGCGAGAAGAGGCGATGGTGGGCAGGAAGCGCGAGAAGATGTTGCCGGACTTCTGCTTCTTGATGGGCTGGGCTTCGATGGCGGAGGCCATGCTCATGGGCATCTGGTGCTTGGCCGAAGGCTGGATGTGCACGATCGAGGGCTCGTTGGGCTGGATGTGCACGACGGGCTCGCTGGAGTCGCAGGAGTAGGTGGAGGAGATGCTGGCGGGCGAGGTGGAAGACGAGCTCGAGGCGTATGAGGAGGCGGAGTGGCTGCGGGTGGGTGGCGAGAGCGAGGGTAGGCGCGATGAGGAGGTCGAGGAGGCGTAGTATGAGCGCTGGTTGTAGCTGGATACTGTGGGCTCGGCGTAGCGGGAGATTTCGCGCATTTGGCGCTGGGCGAGCTCGAGCTGTTGCTGCTCGATGGCGGCGCGCTCTTCGCGGAGGCGCTTCTCGGCCTCTTGTGCTTGCCAGCTGCGGATAGGGGCGAGGAAAGGCTCGAAGTGGCAGAAGAGATCGGCTTCGGTCACGTTGAGATCCCAGTCGAGGAGGCCAAGAAGTTGCTTCTCCATAAGGTTGACCTCGGTGATGCTGAAGCCAAAGTTGTCGTAGCCGCGGACGGAGGTGTAGCGAGCCCAGTGCTTGTTCTTGGGAGATGAGTCGTTGAGGTTCTTTGCGGCCAGGATGAGGGATGCGAGGAAGATACGGTGGACGGTGCAACGCATGCCTTTGGCGACAGGAGGAAGACGCTGTGCCAGTCTGTCGAGGTAGACCAACGAGGTCATAAGCGTTGGTACCTGGACGTGAGAGCGGGTGACAAGAGTGCTAATGAAGAGCTCAACCGAAGGCAGAGAAGGGTCGAAAGCATCCGAGGAGTCCTGAGGAGTAGTGGGTGGTGTAGGAAGACCCTTGTGTGAGACAGATGAAGAGTCCTCGCAGCGGATCACCTGAGACGCCTTGTGGGCAAGGTAAGAGACCATTTCCTGTGTAACGTCAAGGTAGATGAAGTGCTCCAGGGCGGCGGCATTCTCAGCCTGAGTGGGTGCGGGTGCAGAGAAAGACATGTTTGATGATATCGTTGTCGGCGTTGGTTGTTGGAGAGATGTCGATGGTAGATGTCGTTAGATAAAATGCAGAAGCCGGAAGTTGCGAGACAGATCTCTTAAGTAGATGGCGTGTTCTAGATCTTGCGATTGATCGAAGTCGACAATAGGTAGCTGGTGTATTGAAGCGTTGTATTGTGAATGTCCAGACAATGGTACTTTCACAAGCCGATGAGTTGGTGAGTTGGTGGATAGAACAACAATAGCCGGTTCGACAATACAATTAATAGTCCTCGAAGTCGCTGGCTGGCAGGCGTTCACGGAACCAAGGGATAATTAGATCGAGCGTTGATCGCACCAGGCGTTGAGGATATCCAGATATCGACTCTGGAACAGAACGATGAAGGCGGTAGAAGCTCGTGAGCAGCGCGTCCGGGTTGAAATTGGAGAGAGACAGATAAACGGCGACCGCACGACCAGCGAGCAGGTTGCAAGTAGTAGTAGTGTATCTGAAGTCTAGCGCTCGGGCGTGCGTGCACAAGCGTACGTTTGAACAGGAGAGCACACGCGACTCGTGAGTAGTCGGTGGGCGAAATGTGGTACCAGTGGGGCGGCAAGGAGGCGTAAGGGTTTCTTGTCGAGGGGCTTGCAGGCGACGGCGTGAGGACGTGCAGGCCGTTATATGGGGATGACGAGTAAGCGCGATGGGGATGAAGAAGCGAAGAGTATTGTAGAGGTAGAATGTAGAGTGAGGATGGCGAGTGTTTGTATTACTGAATTGACTGATGGTGTGTGGAATAATACTAGCAGTCCATGCCAGGAGGCGCTACCTCTTAATACATATCTCTGACTGGCCTCATGATTCTTCTTACCGCTGGCGCAAGGCAGGCGCTGTTCTGCAGGCCACTTCTCGTCAAAACCTCTGGCTGGGCGGGCCAGAGAATGTGAGCGAGGGCACGCGACGATTGGCTGCTGATCGCGCTGGGTGCTGGCAGGGATTTGCTACTCGCCAGCAGAAGTGTTTTACATGCTGCGTGCGTGCGCAGCCCGAGTTTCACCTTGCCCTTCTGCCGCCCTATCCGCAACCTCTCAGAACAAAGTCTAAACCAGATGTCTCGCTGGCGGTGAGCAGGCTGGCAGTAGCGCGTGGCGCGAGCCTTCACCAGTCGCCGAGTAGCCATGCTATTACTGTATACCCGCCCGAGGAGCCCTGCTGCTAGCTAGTACTACTGCTGCTATTCTGCGCAAGCGTCTCATGTCTGCCCGTCGCAGGCGGTCTGCTGGTCAGGCCAGAATCCAGAATGCGCAAGGTGAGCCGCATGCCAGAACACCCAGCCAGAGCCTGGACAAAGGGCCATGGCAAGACTGGAGTGCAGCTATACCGCGTTCTGTGCCACCACCACACCACCGCCCGGCTCAAGGGGCTGCTCGGCCACCTCGCCGGCGAACGATAGTTGGCGTTCTGTTAATCGCATTTGGCTCGACAGGATGGACGGCGGCATGTGGATCTCTGAGGTGTGTGGCACAGCGATCTGCAGAGACACGCCTCCACACACCACACCTCGTTATATTCACATGTATGTAATAATGCTGGGCGTGGCCGTGACATGGCCTCACGCCGTTAGCACGCTCTCTCGCTGTTGGTCGGGTTGGTGGCAGCAGTAGAAGAATGCGACACCCCCAACCTTCTTCCCGGCTGCATCTGAATCATGTGCGCCACCGTAAGTTGAGTTGAGCTGCCTGGCATGGCGTAGTCTATATAATCCCAGTATGGCGGATGATTTGCAAGAAAAAATTCACACCAGCGCATCCACATCCCGTATGCGATATGAGCATGAACATCACCGCTGCTTGTCGCGCGCAAATAAGCGTGCAGGAAAGATCTAGGAGTAGACTCGGCGTGAGCAAGCTCAGCGACGGCGCCAGATCTCGCAGGCCTGTGGCGCAAGAATTCGGCTCCATACAAAAGCTAGAGAAAGGGACCAAAGGACGAACCCTGCCGATCTTAGCCCTTTGCTTGCCTTTGCTCCAATCGCTGCTGCCGACTCGTCTTCCTCCTGAGAGATGTGTCACTCTTCGACGCATCACGCGTCCTGAAGCCGTTGCGGCTATCAGAACGATATCGCTGCCTGACTGTGGCACGCCTTTGGAGTCTCCGGCTTACGCCGCTGAAGTTCTTGTCATCCGGTCGGTACAGCCAGGATTGTACTGTATACATCAGCAGAGTTTTCTGCTCGCCCGGAAAACCGGAGGCATGTGAATAAGCATGCAATATCGATATACTTTATGCCCTTCCATATCGATATGACAAGCTTGTAGCGTGCAGGGCATGCCCACACCGGTGATCAGTGGTATCTTGCCCATGTCCTGCCGACCCTGCTCCGAAAGAAGATCGTCCTCTAAACCATGAACACTATATTACAACAGTGACATCTGCCGCTGAGGTAACTTCGGAAGTTGATCTATCTACACTTGTGGTTATCACAAGCGGGCCTCACGCGCACTCCTCCACGCCAGCTTCCAAGTCTCTCCAGGTCTGCCTGCGAGCTTGCGAAAGCCGCTGAGTAGGCCAGTGGATACAGTACCCACAGTATTTTCCCAGTCACGAGTCTTCTGACCGACAAGTCGCAACGACTCGTCCCTCACGTGCATCCCAGACCTCTTACCGTCTCACGAAACTCTATCCTCACTGTGAAACGCTCACATCCACGGTCGGGCTATTCATAGTCGCGAGATAGCTAAGTCTTCCCTGTCTATTCCAAAACCACCGTGGAGCTCGACTTGTGTCAGAACTTGCGCGTAACATACGTATTTAGTTGTGCGACTTGATACATGGCGCGTGTATTATCTATAGCATAGCCGCCGTCATGTCGAGCGGCTCTGACGCTGTAAAAAGACATTTTGCCGCGCGCGTCTTTCGTAAGGCTGCACAAGCGCCTAAATGGTCCATGCCAGAAAACTCTTGGAGAAACAACTTCAATCCGTGCTCATAGTTTGTCGCCGACTCGCCGTCTATACAGCAATGCATCATGCGGCTGTGCACCACGAATCGAGCTTCAACAATACCGTTGCGAAGAAATTGCGACTCGCTACACGTAACGGTTTTTGCCACGCTACATTGACAGCAAAAGCGCACGCACGCACCAGACGTGTCTCTCTCCAGTCCTCCTCTTGCGTCACAATCCTCCGCAAGTGCCGTGGAGTCCGACCGTTCCTTTCTACAGACGCCGTGCTGCCCGCAAGCCGTGTCGCAGAAAGAAATTATGAAGACGGTGAAGACGTTGCAACTCTATTCGCGTCCTACATACAGGACTTGCATCCCGGTCTTGTTTGGGGATAAGACAGCCGCAGTATGGGCAATGGTGCTCCACTTCGTGTGCCGGACTCGATCGATCTGGTGTCAGATCTTCGCAGTACAGTATACGCGCAGGTCTTCCTGGTATAGGCGGCTCGCGCTGGTTTCTTACGCTGTTACATGTATTCTTACTTGCGCTCCACTGGAGCGGAGATTGGCTGGCTAACGTCGAACACGAAGCTACCTGGCCTTGGACTGCTTTGTTACAGGACAGGATACGCCTATGGTCTTCGTACACCGACGGACACAGCTTCGCAGGGATAAGACAACCCAACGTTTGTTTCTCTCGCCGCGTCCGTCTTGCGAGTTACAGCCTGGGTCTAGCAGATACTGACCAACTGCCCCCTCACACATGGCAGTCGTCCGGTTCCAACGCCGCGAACCACGTCTTCTTTTAGCATACTTGTCTGACATCTTCTACCTTCAGGTTCAGGAGGAAATGAGCAACCGATACAAGACACGCGCGGTGCGACTCTCTGACATCCTGATCGAGTCTGGCGATAAGACAATCCGGACACTCTTGCAAGTCGCGTTGGCTGCTTTCGGACAGTACAGTACGCTCCAGACCTGCCGTTGAGGCTCCGCGAGGTCTTACGTCCCTGTTCTTCTTTGGGGTCGGCGGCGGAGCTCCCATGGAGTAGATGTAACCCTTTCTTGCTACTGCTGCTGCTGACTTCAGGTTCAGGAGGAGATTGGATTGACGGTGCGATGTTGCACTGTAGACCCCTCCGGACTTCTTTCATCGCGGTTTGGAGTTGAGACAGGGACACGCACAGCGTGGCTATGCGAATTGGGTACTCGAGAGGAGCTGTAGCGGCGGTTCCCTCTGCTTCGAACGGTGAGCGTGTTCGCGACGTCTGGCTTCAGGATGCGTAGGAAATGAGCGAGACGGTGAGGCGATCGGTCGACTTCGTGGTGATGGTGAGTTTGAGGGTCAGACAAATTCGCGTGAGGGCTCTTGGTGCGTACCGGAGCGGCGTTGGACTGGTAGCCATGCAGTCTGACAGCTGCAGTTTCTCTTCATCGGTCCCTCGCAGACTCGCATGAGCGTTGATTTTGCTGCATGTGCATGTAGCTGTGAGATGTATGTAGACAGTAGAACGGTCGGAGTAGATGTGTGAAGGACCGGCCCATTCTCATGTCTTTTGTGCCGTATGTCCTTCTCCTGTACTTATTCATGGAAGGCCTTCACTCAACCTCATCAGAGAACACCGTAGTGGCACCAGGCATCGTTCGTGATGTCCCTCGTGAGCATCGCATGTGATTTTTGTTTGATAGGGTTCGGGTTGGGGTTGTATCGAAACACGCTAATCGCGTCTTTTCCAACCAATATGCTCCATGTTCACAATTATTGATGTTTGGCTGAGCTTTTGACTTAATGAGTACCTTTCTGATCATTTCTGTAAGCTTTGTTACCTTATTCGTCATGTTTGTGATCGTTTGTGCAATTTTAGTTTTGGCTTTGGTCTTGCATAGGAAATGTAGTTGGGACGAAGAAGGAGATTCATTTGGAAGTCAACCAATCAAACACAACATGACGTTGTGACAGTTCCGGGCTGGATAGAACGTCATACCGATCCATCTCATGCCTGCGAAGTCATGAAAGTGACTGCACATGATTGTTGAAGTGAATGTCGTCACTTACCAAACCAGATACGAAGACTTTTGTCACAGCCGCGCTACTTGTCAAAACTGGTGACATCAGAAACGCGACAGAGTTCAGCTTGCCGCCTTCCGTAAGCTTAAGCTTACTGAGCTTCCGACTACACATCCAAACGAGTCTACTCAAGACTGCGCTATCATGGCCATGGATTGGTCAGGCTACGGCATGTACGCAGCACAGCCAATGGAGGAAGTTGAAGACGATGAAGACTTCTACACCTCCGAGCAGGATCACATGAATGGTAACAATCACATGCACACAGCTGCTGGTGCTGCTTCTGCAATCGCGCAGGTAGGTCTCTCTCAACTCATCTCTCGAGTTTACTGATCTCACCACATATCACAGGCTCCGGCGAACCTGCCAGCAGACTTCAGCGCAATGCATTCAAACAACGTACCAGCAACACCTACAAACGAGGAGCACAGAAAAAATGAACAACAGAAACAACTCGAGGCTTTGAGGAAGAAGCTGCTGGCGAAGAGAGGTGGGAGTGCGCGCCCAGACACGCCTCAAAAGACACCAGCCACCTTGAACGCTCCACCGCCGCAACATAGAATGGAACAGCAGGAGAACAATGGCGTGGTGAACAGAGTGGAGCAGCACGTCAACGATGACTTTGGCATTGAATCGTTGCTCGCCGAGGGCAAGGCCGCAGCAGAGGCAAAAGTCGCCCGCGATAACCAAGCAGCAGCCGCTACCATGGATCCTATCCCTTTCCCCAACATCCAACAGCAACCGGCTGCGACAGCGCTTTCAAACATGGAAGTGGATGAAGTGAAGCCCGACAGCACGCTGCAGAGGCCGACGGAACCAACACAATCCGTCGTCTCCTCACCACAAAAGCCCGCTGACACAAAACAAAGCAACACTGTACCTAACCCACACCCCGTGAACATGTCTGATCCCTACTACGATGACCTGAGCATCTGGCTCGATTTTACAGGCTATCATGACGTCCAGTTCCGCAACTCCAAACTAAGCACATACAAGGAACGCCGCGAACTTGAACAGGAGGCGGCTCGGATTGCGCAGAAACTGGAGGCGCTGAAGCAGGCCGAGAGAGCTGACTTAGAATCACTTCGTGCGACTACCGCACACCAGAACACCACAACCCAGATGGCACCGCCACCGTTGCCTTCGCACATGTTTACAGGCGAACACCGTAACCATGCCAACGGCCTCAAGCGTCCCCATTCTCCCGAACCATCAGCTGCTGAGAAGGCCAGCCGTAAGGCTAACGACTCGGCCAGCGACTTCAGGATTCGTGGAGCCAATGAGGCAAGTGCAGCATCGTCACACGAGAACGGCAGTCCGGTGCGCCGCCGTGACAGCCTTCCTGAGCGTCGCAGGTCCTTCAACGAACGCCACGACAGGGACCCATCGCTCGAACGTCGCCAGCAGCACTACGGCTCCCGCGCTGCCCCACCACCCAGAGTCAACGGGCCCGGCGGACAATCCCAGTGGGCTTCAGCCCGTGATGGACCTCCCCCTTTCAACGCCCGCGAGCGCGAGCGCGACGGCAGAGCTGGCTTTAGTGCAGCCAACCGAGTCAACCGTGCCAATGGCCCAGCTCACGGCAACAACGGCCTTGACCTTCGCAAAGGCGGTCAGTCAAACTCTCGTCACTATCATTGATTCTTGTTTTGGCTTTGGCAATCATTGTACTTGTACTGTCAGCGCAGCGATTGGACCTGTCGAAACGAGGTGAAAAACGGACAGGAAAAAAGTGTTTCAACAAGCATAGATACCCCGAAAGAGGCCTTGGTCTTCTTCCAGTAGCATAGCGATACGTCATCTCTTTACATTGTCTCCTTGACCACCTAATCTCAGACTAGCGCATATTTGCGGGACGAACAGCAGCCCATCCTAACATTCTAACACTACAGGCGTCCGGTATTTCATGATCAAGAGTTGGAACCACGACAACGTCGTACAAGCAATGAAAGACGGTGTCTGGGCCACCCAAGAAAAGAACCAATCTCTACTCACCGAAGCGTTCCACACCAGCCGCCACGTCATCTTGCTCTTCTCAGTGAACCGGAGCATGGCTTTCCAAGGCTATGTAAGTGACTACTCCCAAGCCATCCCCTCGCACCAAACCACCTAACCCCACCAGGCTCTCATGACCTCCCCACCAGACCCTTCCCTGCCGAAACCTACATTTTGTAGCAAGCTCAACTGGACCACGTCTCCTGCTTTCTCGCTGCACTGGCTCGCTACAACTTCTGTTCACTTCCGCCTGGTGGGTCACTTGAAGAATACTTGTAATCCGGATGATGAGGGTACGCCGCGGGCGGTGCTGGTCGGTAAGGACGGGCAGGAGGTTAGTCAGGATGCGGGGATGGGGGTTGTGTGGATTTTGGACGAGGCGGATGAGGTTGAGGGGAGGGGGAGATTGAGGGAGGAGAGGGAGTAGTACCCGAAAACTGGCTGGATGGTGGCTTTCCTCTGACTTGAGACAATCGGTGGTACTGATAGGTATGGAGTGACTTCTAATACTAGCTCCACCGTGGCAAATTGCAGCACTTTCAGTTCCAGCACTGCTGAATTCACTAATCAGTTCACTGTGCTAAGAGGAGTCGCGCTCAGTTGGAAAGATCTGCATGGCTGCCTTAGGCTTGCGTTCGCGCCACATGACCTCTGTACACTCTCTCACCTTCCCCAACTGAACCTCGCAGTATTTACTTGCACATCCGAACCACAAAACCTACATCGAAAAGAGCTCGGGCTCTGCAACAATTGACCTGATGTCATCACTGGAGACCACCGTCAGGGTATGTATGCGTTCAACCTTACAGATATGCACCAAGTTGATGAGCTAACATGTTCCAGTGGGCGCTCCCGGTGCGCATTGATCTCCTCGGCGCTCACCTCGAAGCTTACGTGGAAACCCTCCCTACGATTCAAGCGCTTCGCCTTTGCAACAAGTTCGGCTCTGGTCCGCAATGCTTCATCCAAAAGCTTCCAATTGAGCTTATTGGCATGATCGAAGACTTTGTTATCGAGCCGGTGCGCGAGAAAGCACGAGCTTCGTGGGCAAAGGAATACAAATGCTTCCAGGGAAACTGCACCATGATCGACGACCACCTCACGCTGGATGAACAGCATGACATCTACCATCGTGCGAATTTGGCTTTCGGAGAGATTCAGGGCTGCCCTGGTGACAGATGCTCGTTCTATCAGAACGCCGATGATGCGACGGAAAAGACACGTAGAGTGAAACTCGCATTCTACGTTCATTCGAGACAGATGTGGAGAAGCGGGCATGAATCCAACACCTCATCATGGAAAACTAAGACTTCACCGTTTTCTTCGGCCTGCGTGTTCAAGCAGCATAAAACACTGCTAAGGAAAACCTTTGGCATCAGCATCTGGACATCGGACGTACGACTTCCGTCCGTCGAGGTAGACCTTCGCGCACCAGCCAAGTGGAATCAAGGTCAAAGCCGCAACGTGACTGTGGCATACCTGACGCTATCAAACCACGGTTCCTTGAGCCACAACATGGCAAGGCTTGATGCGTAGGACACTCATATGTCGCCCTGTCACAGCGGGTTTGCAATGCCTGTCAAGTTGGGCGCCCGACCAACGGAGTTGTCCCTCCAGAGGTTCCCACGCGCCTTGAAGCTCCTTGGCCTAAAGGTTTTCGTTGGTAGTACTCAGACTGACCCCGGTGCCAACTCTTCGGATGTTGAGGTGGACTCAAAGACTTCTGGTATGGAAAACGTGGAGGTGGAGTCATCCGATGGATCTGATGCTGGAGACGAGTTGGCTGCTTGTTGGCCACAGCTTACTGTGCTCACGCGTTATCTTTCCAAGCGCGAGGATGTGTGAAGCAGGGGTCGTTTTGTGGGCGACAAGGCACGAAAGCATGCAGACTCTAAGCGCCAAAAATATTCGTCAGACTCCCCGTGAGCATGCCCATGTAGGAGTTTTGTCACTATCTCTGTATCTTGCTGGTTTAGCCTGTGCGGTTCGTGTTCTCAGAAGTGAAGTGAAGCGGCGGACAAATAAACTTTACGCTAATTGATGGCTGCCTACTACCCATCTGCTACCTGAAGCCCACCTGTTCGCTCGGTCGCAACATCAACCACCTGCAAATGTCGCATCACACAAAACTCGCAGAACACACATGAGATCGAGCCACGGCTCCAACAGCAGTTCCGGTCGCCATGCCTGAACTAACAACTACTCTCACGGTAAGTCCTCAACCTTGCATATTAGCGTCTCCTACATTGTACTGACTAGCCACAGTGGGCCTTGCCTGTGCGCGTCGATCAACTTCGAGCCCATCTTGAGGTCTATGTCGACACGATCCCGGAAATCACTGCTTTGCGCCTGTGCAACAGATTTGGCACCGGCGATAACTGCCACATCAATAAATTGCCTATCGAACTCGTCGGCCTGATAGAGGAGCACATCGTCGGACCAGAGCGAGAGGATGCGCTGGTGACTTGCTCTCGAATGCTCAAACATTGTGAGGGCAGTTGCGAACCGTTTGATCACTACTACGAGGAAGAGCTGTATCATCTTTACCATTCGACCTACGGGTGTCTGAACAAAGGGTGCGAGATGGGTCATCCTAGAGACTGGTTTGAATGCTACCACGACGAGTGTGAAGGCGAAGAGTGTCCAGCCTGGAGGTTGACCCATGCTTCAGATCTGAAAGTCCGCAAGCAACTTGATGAGCTCTCCGACGTCCAGTATATCCATCACAACGATCTCCGTGAGCGATGCAATATCTATCGGGAGGACTTCGAAGCTTCGTTTGACGAGGATGGCGCTTTCTTCAAGGAAAATCGAGAGCTCCTCAACAATCACTTCGGGCTCAGCATCTGGACTGGAAAGATTCGTCCTCTGTCTATGAGCGAAGAACACACCACAACTACAGCGTATCTGACTCTACCAAACAACACAACGAGACACGAAAAATGGCAGCGCGAACTCTTCATGAAAGCCGAAAATATTGGCTACGGTATGCCCGTGAATGTTGGAGCCCCGCCGACAGAGCATTCCCTCTCGAGATTTCCGCGAGCTCTCAAGATCCTCGGACTTCAGGCTTGGACCCACCCCAGTCTCGAAGGTCGACCCATTCTGTCTCCGCCATCAGTCGCCACCCTCGAATCAAAGACCACCGACAAGGCTGCGATGCAGCCGCAACTGACCTTTTTGGTGCGCAACAACATAGAGCGTCAATGGTGATACTACGGCGTGAAGATTTGTTTCGTGAGGTCACAGTGATCGACGAGAGAATGATCAAGGGGAGGGAAGATGTTGAATGGCTTCAACCAAGAGCCAGTAAAGTCTATGTCGATGGCTTCTGCTGGCATGCGAGAGGGTCGTGAAAGTGGCGGCTGGCGTTCTGGTTGATGGTACGAGAACAGTACACAAACACAGAACGAAGGAATGAGTTTTCACATGGTGTCACTTTGAATTGACAGCGCAGCTGCTTCAGGCTCTTGCCCGTCTTCAATGCATAAATTGTGCGAGCCGTGAGCCAAAATGTGCTGGATCGTTATGGTAGCATTCTGAAAACCTACACCTGTTTACTTGCTGCAAACATTAAGCCTCGCAACAGCCGGATCATGATCGCTCCCCACATCCTCCTCCGCCACCCAAGTATTAACATGCACATGCTCAAAATCCCCCTTACCCACACTCCTCGCCGCCCACGCACTAGCATAAACATGATCCAACTGCTGCTGACTCGACCCAAAAGTATAAGAATACCTCTCAACCTCTGGAATCTTCGCCACAACATCCAAATCCTTCAGCCCCGAGACCTCAACGAACCTGCGCAAAGGCGCCACGGTGGCGAACTCGTTCAAATCGCCGGCGACGACGATCGCGGCGTTTTTGTCCTGCGCTAGGATCTGCGCGATGAAGGCGCCAGTGACTTCGGCTTGGCGGATGCGGCGGTCGACGCCGCCGTTGACGGGTGGGCGGGCGTCGCCTTGCAGGGTGGTTGAGCCGCCCTTTGATGTCCAGTGGTTGTTGACGGTGAAGAAGGTGCCGCTGCCGTCGACCATTTCCCAGTGGGCGGCGATGGGCTTGCGGGAGTTGGCGAAGGTCTCGCCGTCGTCGATGCGGCCGGGGTTGAAGCGGAGGGTTGGGCCGGGGAGGACCTCGTTTCTGTCGTTGGGGCCGCCTGGGTTGGCATCAAGCAGGCGAACGACGAGAGGGTTGTAGAGGTAAGGGGTTTGGATGTTGCCGCCGGGAGCGCCGCCGTCTTGGTTGTTGACGGGGTCGACATTGACCCAGAGGTAGTCTACGCCGGAGATTTCGCTGATGGCTTGGGAGAGAGAGGCGAGGGTTAGGTTGGAGTTGGTCACGCCATCGTTGGTTTCACCCGAGTTGTCTTGCACTTCTTGTAGGAACATGACGGAGGGTGTGTTGAGGTAGTCGACGATGTGCTCGGCAATGAGCGGGACTCGCGAGTTATTCGGGGCGAAGTTTTCGATGTTGTACTGGCCGAATGTCAGGCCGCTGCATTTGCCGTCGGAGACGATGGCGGAGGGAGGTGGGAACGCATCGATGGAGCGCTTCACTTTGGTGCCGGTCTGAGGGAAGATGGCGTAGAAGCCGAAGACGTAGGTGACGATACCGGTGATGTCTTCGAGCTCGTCGCCAAGCTTGACCGCTTTGCTGTTGCTGCTTCCGTCCAAGGGTGCACCGATGATGATGGACTCTGGGTTGGAGTCGCCGTTGGTCACGGTGAGACCGCCACGGGAGTTCTTTCCCGAGACCTTCCAGTCTCCTCGTACCCACTGGTCACCGAAGGTGTTGGCTTGACGACCAAGAGCAGTGACGCCCTTGATGGTCACAAGTTCGCCAGACAGAGACTCCCAAAAGTCCATGCCGTACAAGTTAGGCTCGAGACGCGGGTTTGCCTGCGAGATCAAGGACTGGTTGTTGGGGACGCCAAAGACATCGCCGTTGTCAAGGCTGCTGAATTGCTCTCTAGGAGGCTGGACGTCTCTCTTGCCGATGATGCCGGATGTCTTGCTGCCGATCACCACAGGCTTGACTTCGTTGCCACTGGACACAACACGGATGTTTTTGGGGTTGATGATCTCGGTGAGGTAGGCGTAGTCCTTGGTGGAGCGGTACTCGGTGACATTGCCGTCGACGGAGATAAGGTCACCAACAGTCACGTTTCCAATAACATTGCGGCCGAAGACGTAGACACTGTGATTGTCAGTCAAGGTGCAAGTTGTAAAAGGTTCCAAAAATGAAAGCATACCTCTCCGAAGTGCGGTCGTGGGTGTCAGGCTCCGGAGAGCGGATCCAGAAGCCATTGGGACCCTTGGCTGTGACAAGACCAGCAACATCCTGGACGCCTGGATTCGAGAGATCAGTAAGTTGCATAGCCGCATATATCAAGGACAGTCTCCTTACCAGTTCCGTTCAAGGGCGACAAGAATCTATCGCCATTGATGGCCGCAATGGTGACAGCGGCTGCACCAGAGGGAGCCAAAGCTGTAAGAAGCGTCTTCAGGAGGGTCATTGTCGCGGCCTTGTGTGCTGAATGCTCTCATTCGTCCTGGACCTGGACTTACCAAACACTTAAATACAACATCGCAGTGGCGTGCTGCCAAATAGCAGTAGCCATACTGGTAAATGATAAGACCATTCACCGTATCTCATAGGGCACGTGGGCTTGTGAAGCCCCGGACGATGCCCCATTCGGAAGTTGACAAGAAGCGATGGACTTGGCAATATGCAAGGCACGACTCCATCCATTCGCCTGTGAGATTTAGCCTCGAGCTACAGCAGGCACAAGCATTTAGGAAGATGGTGATCTTTGCTACCCGAGGCTACCATTGGAGGAATCGTGCATGGAGGAGACGGGTGAGAATGCCAGCCCAGATCTTGTCAGGCTGCGCCATCACCAATCATCGCGGTATAGCTGGAGGAGAGATGCCATCTCCAATCTCCTGGGAAGTGATATGCAGCAGAGGTCGGCAGGTCCGGAGAGCAGTATCGCACTATCTGCAGCTTATAGTAGGAGATACTGTGAGGCGACCTCCGAGCTCGCAGATTAGGGCAGGAAGCTGCATCGCTAAAGAAGTGCGTCTATAGCAACCCGGGTAATCGTGAACGTAAACGGAGACGTATGCCGGGGATTAATATGAAAGACTTTTGCTTGCAGATGAGGTCTGATGAATGTTGGAAGCGAGAAGCGACGAAGCGACGAAGCGACGGTGGGAGCACGTGGGAGTCTGAACGCACGTGCTGACTTCGTGGAAAAATGAAAGGACCACATACTTAGTCCTGTATCCTTTAACAACATCGACCGATTACAGTGACTTATCTGGCAATAGTATAGAATAAGTCAGATAATAATGCTTTACAAATACTGTTTTGGCAAGGAAAGGCTTGATTGAAGTGCTTCAATCAACATTTGATTAGAATTGATTGATCACGGATTGCTCGGCTTCTGCTTCCCCGCCAATCGATAAGATAAGATAATCCTCTACCATGAATCATTTTTGGCCCGCGATTTGACCAGTCTCGCCTCTGAACAAATAACGATCCCATGACTGTACGGTGACACGAAAACACACTGTTCAATACCTCCACCATGGCGCCGCGCGAGTGCGAGATCTGCCACACCAACCGTGCGCAGATCCTACGACCCAAGAACCACGCCCGCATCTGCGCGCCCTGCTTCATCGCCATCTTCGAAGACGAGGTCGCCGAGACCGTCACCTCCACGAATCTCTTCCAGCCTGGCGAAAAAGTGGCCATCGGCGCTTCGGGTGGAAAAGACAGCACAGTGCTCGCTTCTGTACTCAAGACGTTGAACGACCGCCACAAGTGGGGCTTGGATCTTGTGCTGTTGAGCATCGACGAAGGAATCACAGGATACAGAGACCACTCTTTAGAGGCGGTGAAGAGGCATGCCGTGCAGTATGATCTTCCGTTGAAGATTGTCAGCTACGCGGATCTGTATGGCTGGTCTATGGATCAAGTGGTGGCGCAAGTGGGAAAGAAGGGCAACTGCACATACTGCGGCGTGTTCAGACGACAGGCGCTGGACCGTGGAGCGGCGATGCTAGGAGTCGGACACGTTGTTACCGGACACAATGCGGACGACGTGGCGGAGACAGTGCTCATGAACCTGCTACGAGGCGATCTCCCGCGCTTGAGCAGAGCGACGAGTATTCTCACCCACACGCCATCTGCCGCTATGCCGAAGAATGAAGAGGGCGAGGTCAAATTCACAAACGTCAAGCGCTCGAAGCCGCTCATATACGCATACGAGAAGGAGATTGTGATGTACGCACACCACAAGAAGTTGGACTACTTCAGCACGGAGTGCATTTACTCGCCAGAGGCTTTCCGCGGATCAGCCAGGACTTTGATCAAGAATTTAGAACGTATAAGGCCGGAGAGCATTCTGGATGTGGTTCGATCCGGTATCGACATGGCAAAGCTTGTTCCGGGCGCAAACGATACCGCAACCCAGGACGCAGATGTCGCAACAGGAAAGGCGGCTCGTTCAGTAGCCATCGAGCCTGAGGGTCCCGGCGGATGTGGTACATCGAAAGAAAGCGGCGGCGAAATGGCAGCTATGGAGAAGAAGCTCCAACAAGACGAAGCAGCAGAAGTGAACGGCAACGAAATCGAGATCAAGATGCCGAAGAAGGTTGTCACCGGCCAAAACGGCGAGACTCGACTTCCGCAAAACAAGAACGAGAATGCCGACCTCGGTCTTGAGAGCAATCAACAACAGACAGCCGGCAAGCAAACTGTGCCTATTCGAACGAAGGGCGACAAGAAAACTCGCAAGCCAGGCAAAGATGCTCCGCCACCTAAGCAGAAGCTTGGACAGTGTGAGCGCTGCGGCTACCTGTCTTCGCAGGCTGTATGCAAGGCTTGTGTGCTGCTCGAAGGTCTTAACAAAGCTCGGCCCAGGACTGGTATCGAAGTCGGCGGTGAATGAGTCCTCGAGGGTCGACATTGAAGACCTTCCCAAGTGCTCGAATCTTACAAACAACCCCCTGAGTGTCTTTGTGCTTTCGAACAGTGGCAGCTATGAGCACTGGGCTATGCGCCCGCCAGCCGTAATGCAGGTCGCACGGCATGACAACGATTTGCCCTGCGCTTGTTGTTCTGATAACCACCAGCGACCTGGAGGGATCCCCATGAAGCACAATACCTTGCAACGCTCTGGAAATACGGCCAAGGACATGCAACCTAGGATCAGTCCGACAGAAGAGGCCAGCACGATTGAGCTGCTAGTTCGCCTTGCTCAGAGCAAAGTGGTATAGTTATCCACTTTGACCGTTGCGTAAAAATGGGCAGATCAAAGATGTCGCCCATGCAACAACACCAAAGCACGTCCGGCCACGACCTTGCTGAAGCGCACATCCAAGTCATGATCGCACATCTATCTCTCACGAATCCACGGCAGCACCTTAGATATGGCAAAATATAGCATACCCATGTAGAGGCAAATAAATATACCTTCACATACCAATACTCTTAGCTGCCATTTTGCACATGAGCCTGGCAGTCGACTACACAATATTTGGCTTGAAAGATAAAACGACGACGAAGCGATAAATGTCGACTTCATTTCTTAAACTCAAAATATATCTTGGAAAGACGTAGTTGTTTATATGCAATTTGTCTCATAGTAGCCGCCTTGCGTTCAAACCACTGTACTGTATATGTTCGCATGGATGTACGGTAACTTGAATCCATCTACAGTCATCACTCTAGATCTCACATAGGGAGCGGTTGCGATCTGATCTGCAATACCAGACACAACATATATACATACAGCATTTATGCACCGCACGGAATACACCGGAACACCTTATGCTTGCTCCCAGCGTAATATGTATGCACAAGGCAGGAGACAGACACTGCTTAGCACCTCCCAACATTGCGCAAGCCCGAGATCGGTAGACGTGTTCGTTTCCCGGTGGCCGGGCGCGAACGGAAGGTAAAGGGCGACCTTTGGGGACAAGTATTAGGATGTACAGTGGTACCTCCACGCGCACCTAAAGCGTATTATTACTACTTTAGCTGGGTCTATACAGGCTGACATGAGTTGACTTAAAGGTCACGTGCGCAGGAAGTAGCATGATGATAGTGGTGGTAGTACAAATGAGATCAATTTCCCCAAGGCCAGTAATAGCCAGCCTGGGTACAGATATGTATATACAAGAGTCGAGATGTCCGCCGCTGCAGATGCGAAGTCCCAGCACGCAGGTTGTTCCCGGTATCCATCGCAAAGAATTGGGAAGGGTTGTCGGTTCGTAGGGTAGTACAATGGTTCTATCCATCTATCCGTCTCCAAACTACTGGTACACGACCAACACCGGTAACTATGCCTGCTGACAGCTCATGCAGCAGCGTGGCACTGCTCCTTCGTCCATCCCCGGGCATCCATCTCCATCTCAATAGGTAATGGGACGCACATTTTTACAAGAACTTGGCCATCATGGCAACCATGAGGTCGAAAAGCTGTGGTTCATCGGAAGTCAGCGGGATTGATGCGGGGAAAATTTTGCGGAGGACCTCCTGAATGCATCTCCTTTGGGAAATTTCGATGGGGTTTCGATAATGACGATGATGATGCATGCATTGCAGGAGGCCGCGGGCGGAGGATACGTACACCGATGGCCTCGACGAAAGCGAAACCAAGAATGGCGTAAGAGAAGAGCTGGCCACGGAGAGAGGGGTTGCGGGCGACGGCGTTGATGAGGGCAGCGAAGACGAGACCGATACCGA
>Ga0265797_10001463_pt1 | contig 41444 bp, 29 predicted proteins | sample P2T30metagenome_FD_192433 | JGI IMG/M metagenome (GOLD analysis project Ga0265797, IMG submission 192433) | Plant litter microbial communities from East Loma Ridge, Irvine, California - P2 T30 | ecosystem: Environmental > Terrestrial > Plant litter > Unclassified | place: USA: California...
TGCAGTCGCTGTCCGGCTCGGGCGCGGTCCTGCTGGGCGGCCAGACGCTGACCCTGACGAACGCGCACGAGCACTTCGCAGGCGTGATCCACGGTTCGGGCGGCCTGGCCATCGCCGGCGGTCACGAAATCCTGAGCGGTACCAACACCTATACCGGCGCCACCACTGTCGCCAAGTGGTCGACCCTCGAACTGTCCGGCTCGGGCAGCATCGCCGCATCGAGCGGCCTGCTCAACGACGGCGTCTTCGACATCGCCGCCACGAACAACGGCGCAGAAGTGCAATCGTTGTCCGGCTCCGGCGCGGTGCTGTTGGGCGGCCAGACGCTGACACTGACCAACGCCCACGAGCACTTCGCAGGCGTGATCCACGGTTCGGGCGGCGTGGCCATCGCCGGCGGCCACGAAATCCTGGCCGGCACCAATACCTATACCGGCGCCACCAGCATTGCCGCGCATTCGGTCCTGGAGCTCTCGGGCTCGGGCAGCATCGCCGCATCGAGCGGCCTGCTCAACGACGGTATCCTCGACATCGCGGCGACAACCAACGGCGCCGAGGTGCAATCGCTGAACGGTTCCGGCGCCGTGCTGCTCGGCGGCCAGACCCTGACGTTGACCGATGGCCACGGCGCGTTCGCCGGAACGATCCACGGTTCGGGGGGCCTGGCAATCGTCGGCGGCCACGAGACCCTGACCGGGACCAATACCTACACCGGCACCACCACCATCGGCAGCAACGCCATTCTGGCATTGGATGGCGCGGCGAGCATTGCCAACAGCGCGGTCCAAGGCGACGGAGTGTTCGACCTTGCCGGCGCGGCGGGCGACGTCGGCATCCGCAGCCTGAGCGGCTCGGGCAGCGTCCTCCTGGGTAGCAACGACCTGGTGCTGAGCGCAGCCGATGGCGCGTTCGGCGGCAGCATCGCGGGCAACGGCGGTGTGGCCGTGCTGGGCGGGAAGCAGGCGCTGGAAGGCGCGAATACGTATACCGGCAAGACCCTGGTACGCGGCGGCACGCTGCGCACCGTGGCCGACGCCAACCTGGGGCAGGGCAACGCCGCGCTCGAACTGGACAACGGCACCTGGCAGACCGGGGCCGACCTGACCCATGAACGTGGCTTGCTGCTGAGCGGGAAGGGCACGGTTGATGTCGATGCGGGCACCACCACGATCGAAGGCGGCGCCGTGAACGGCGGCGGCGCACTCGTGAAGCAGGGCACCGGAACCCTGGTCCTGCGCGGCGTCCTCGGCAACAGCGGCGGCCTGCAGGTCGCGGCCGGCACGCTGGCGCTGGACGCGGTGAATACCTACACAGGCGGCACCACCGTGTCGCAGGGCGGCACGCTGCGCATCGGCAGCGACGCGTCCCTGGGCGCCGCAGGCAACGGCCTGACCCTCGACGGCGGCACACTGCAGACCACCGGCACCATGGATTCGGCACGCAGCATCGCGCTGACCGAACGTAACGGCATCGTCGACACCGAAGGCGCGAACAGCGTTGTCACCTGGAACGGCAACATCAGCGGCGAAGGCCGCCTGGTGAAAGAGGGCGCCGGCACCCTGGTGCTGGGCGGCGACAACGGCGGCGGCAAGGGCAGCGGCAACGTGCGCGGCGACGGCTGGACCGGCGGCTTGACCATCAACGACGGCCTGGTGAAGGTGACCCATGCCTACGGTCTCGGCTGGGGCAGCGTGCTCACCTTCAATGCGGGCACGATCTACGCCACCGTCGATATCGCCACCGGCCAGGACATCCGGGTCGGCGGCTCGACCGCGATCTACACCGAAACCGGCACGACGACGACCCTGGCCGGCAACATGCTGTCCAGCGCACCGGGCAACGGTTGCTTCACCAAGACCGGCCTCGGTACGCTGAACGTCACCGGCGCCGCCAACATCGACGCCACCTGCGTGATGCAGGGTAAACTGCTCGCCAACGGCAACTTCACCAGCCAGGTGACGGTGGCGCAGGGCGCCACGCTCGGCGGCAGCGGCACGATCAAGGGCGACCTGCTGGTGCGCGGCACGCTGTCGCCGGGTAACTCGCCGGGCATGCTGACCGCCGACGCGAATGTCACCATGGCCAGCGGTAGTAGCTACAAGGAAGACATCGGCGGCACCGTGCAGGCCTCGGCCACCTCGCCGGTCGGCGCGGCCGGCTACTACTCGTACCTGAACGTCGTCAACGGCAAGCGCTTCGTGATCGAACCGGGCGTGACGCTGGCCCCGACGCTGAGCGACCTGTACACGCCGCAGGAATCGGGCTACGGCTCGGCGCCGCTGGCGCCGCAGCTGGGCCAGACCTTCCGTATCGTGACGGCCGATGGCGGCATCGTCGGCCGCTTCGATACCGTGGCCCAGCCAACTGGCCTGGCCGGCATGCGCTTTGCCGCGTTCTACAACGTCGGCGGCAGCAATAGCATCGAACTGAAAGTGCTGCCTGCTTCCTACGCCGGCTGGCTGGCCGACGCCAAGGGCAACGGCAACGTGCGTGCGGCGGGTGCGGCCCTCGACACCCTCGCCGGCCTCGACGAAGCCGGTCGCGCCAGCGCGCAGCAGAACGCCTTGCTGTACCGCGTCGCTTCCTACGACGCCACCCGCCTCGCACCGCTGGTGCGCGGCCTGTCGGGCGAAGTGCACGCGGCCCTGGCGGCCGCGGCGCCACAGGCTGGCTGGGACCTGGAGCGCAGTGTCCTCAAGCACGGCGCCGCCGGCGACCGCCGCAACGAGAACAGCGCCCTGTGGATCGACATCTCGGGCAACCGCGGCAAGTGGAGCGCTGACGACGCGGCATCGGGCTTCCATGCCGACCGCGTCCAGCTGACCGTGGGCGCAGACCTGCTGCGCGACGCCGGCACCCGCCTTGGCTTCGGCTACAGCCATGCCCAGAGCGACCTCGACGCTGTCGAGGGCAGCGGCAAGCTGCGCCAGAACAAGCTGTTCGTGTATGGCGGGCAGGCCGTTGGCGGCGTGACGGTCGATGCGATCGCATCGCACGGTCGCGACAAGGCCGACAGCCAGCGCGCCGATCCGTTCGGTGCCGGTGGCGCGCTGGGCGCGCATGTCGACGGCAAGAGCAGCCTGCTCGGCGTGGGCGTGCGTTCCGCCGCCGGCGTGGCCGGCACAAGCTTCGCGCCGTTCGCACGGGTGACCCTGCAACACGTCGAACGCGATGCCGCCGTCGAAACCGGGGCTTCGCCTGCGGCGCTGGCGCTGGACAGCTACTCGGCCACCGGCACGCGCCTGGTGGCGGGCCTGGCGGCGGCATCGGGCAACAGCGATCCGCTCCAGGCGTCGACCTACCGCTTCAATGTCGGCGGCGGCGTCGACAGCGGCGACCTGCTGCGTCCGCGCCTGGGCGCTGCGCTGTCAGACATCGGCATGGCTGTCGGCGCACCGGAAGCGGGCCGGGTCTTCCTGCAGGGCGGCGTCAGCGGCACGCTGCAGCTGCGCAAGGGCGCCTACCTGTACTTCGGCCTGAGCGGCGAAGCGCGCAGCGGCTACTACCAGGCCGGCGGCAACGCCGGCGTGCGCGCGGTGTTCTGATGCGGCGCCGGCGCGAGCCGGCGTGCATCGTCTGCATGGGCCGGCTTGCGCCGGCCTTTTTTATTTTTGCGATAGACTGCTGCGCATGTTCGACCGACTAATGCATTTCTGGATCAACCGCGCCGCCGACACCGAGCGGCGCGCCCTGGCGCAGGATTTCCTGGCGCGCGCCGGCGTCGCCAACACGCGGGTCGAGGCGGTCACGCCCGACACGCTGCCGCAGATTCATCTGCGCACGCCCTTCGTCAATTCGCGCGCCGAGCTGGCGATCTTCTCGTCGCACCTGCGCGCCGTCGGCGAGGCCTGGCGCTCGGGCAGCGCGGCGGCCCTGATCCTCGAGGACGACGTGCGTAGCCACCATGTATTCGACAGCGCCGCCTTGCTGGCCGCGGCGCCGCCGGACTGGGAAATCCTGCAGCTGCATGTGAGTCATGCCCCGGTCATCCGCGAGCTGGGCGAACTTCATCTGCGCCACGGCATCCTGTGGTACGAATGGGAGCCATCCTGCTATTCGGCCGGCGCCTACCTGGTCAGCCGCGCCGGCATGGAGCGCTTGCTGGCGCGTTACTGTCCCGACGGCGTCAGCCTCGACCTGACCGGCGTGCACGCCTACGGCAAGCTGGTGGCCGACCATTTGCTGTACCGCCGCAGCATCTGCTACACGGCCACGCTGCCGTTTTTTTTCAACGACGTGGCGCTGGCCTCGACCCACGCGCCGCAGCGCGATGCGACCCACCACCGCCCGGGTGCCGCCGGCGCCGACGACGTGCGCCGGCAGATTGCCGCGCGCGCCGCTTATCCATTCGCCCTGCGGCCGATATGACTGCAACCCGCCACGCCATCGCGGTGGTGATCGTCACCACCTGCCGTACCTCGCTGCTGCGCGCGCTGCGCTCGGTATTCCGCCAGCGCCTGGAGAGCGGCCGCATCCAGGTGCTGGTGGGCGTCGATTGCGACCCGCACAATCGCCTGGGCGAGCTGATTGCCGCGGTGGCGCCGGAATGCCCGCCGCACGTGACGATCTCGCTCATCCACCTCGGTTACTCCACCTCGCAGCGCCACGGCGGCCCGCACGCCTCCTACTACGGCGGCTCGCTGCGTTCGGCGCTGACCCTGCTGGCCGACGCCCGCGTGGTGGTATATCTCGACGACGACGACTGGTTCAAGGAAGAGCATTGCGCACGCATCCTGCGCGCCATCGACGGCAAGAAGTGGGCGTTCTCGTATTCGATCTACGCCGACGGGAATACCGGGCGCGAGTGGTGCGTGGACGAACTCGAAAGCGTCGGCGTCGGCCGCGGCCTGTATGCCCAGGCCTTTGGCGGCTTCGTGCGCCCGAGCGGGCTGGCCATCGACAAGCTGCAGCTGCTGCACGTGGTGCACCTGTGGTCCTGCGCCGCCTTCGGCAGCGGCGACGGCGAGGACCGCCTGATGTTCGCACAGCTGCGCAACGAGCCGCATGGCTGCACCGGCGTGGCGACTGTCTGCTGCGCGCTCGACCCGAACGACGCGCTGCATGCGCGCCGCGTGGAGTTCATGCGTAGCCGCGGCGTCGAGTATGTGGGCGAAGCGAAACGCGAATCGAGCCGCGCCACGCCGCCGGGCTAGGCACCGGCGGAGCGATCAGGGCCGGGGCTGTGCGCCTGCGGCTTCGGCGTAGGCGGCGTAGGAGCCCTGGGTAGCGAGGGCGGCCAGCGCCGCGTCGTAGCCTTCCGGCGCCTCGACGTGGGTAGCGGCCTTCCAGATGGCGTCGAAATGACTGCCCGTCCACGTGTTGGCGCCGGTCTGCACATAGGTATACAGCCAGGGCGCGTCGAGCAGCACCACGCGGCCGCGCATTAGCATGGCGTGCATCACCGCCGTGTCCTCGCCGCGCGCCAGCGCCGGATACGGCGGCACCCGCTCGCGCCGCGCCAGCATCGATCCTTCCCACTCGCGCGTGCCCGACACGCCGATGCGCCGCGCCGCCGGCGACCACAATAGCCATCGGCTCAGGAACAAGGCCTCGGCCTGCATCGACTGCAGCATCAGCATGCCCAGCTCCAGCCGCTGCGGGTGGTACAGGTCGTCGTCGTCCCACTGGCATATCCAGTCGCCACGGGCGGCGGCCAGCGACAGGTTGCGCAATGCGCCCAGGCTGGCGCCGGGGCCGTCCGGCACCACGATGCGGATGCGGCTGTCGCCAAGCGCGCGGCAATAGGTTTCGATCGGTGTGCCCGGCGCATCGCATACCAGCAGCAGCTCGCGCTCGGGCCAGCTCTGGCTGCGGAAGCAATCGACCGCGAAGCGCGACGGGAACAGTTGGCCGCGGGTCACCATCAAACAGGACACCAGCGGCCGGGGCCCGGGGTAGGCCAGCAGCTGCAGGCTGCCCTGCTGGACCACGGCGCCGTCCTGGCCCAGCCTGAAGCCGATGCCGCGATCCGGCCGCGGCAGGAAATCGAGCAGTGACGGTGCGGCAGTTTGGGCGTCGGTCATGGCAGGAAGGGGCGGGCCAGCGCGGCGTAGGTGGTGGCGCCGGCGCGCACATACTCTTCGGTGAGCAGCCCGGCATGGAAGGCGGTGAAGTCGGTGCGCCCCGCGTCCCACCACAGGTGGCTGCACAGGTGCAGGCTGAAGACGTCGCGCGTGTCGGGGTCGAACCGTTCGAACAGGCTCTGCATGCCGGCCGGGGTCCAGGGATGGCGGTAGAAGTACTGGCGCGGCACCACGTGCAGCAGCTCGGGATGGGCTTCCCACAGGCGGCTCGCCAGCTGGCAGGAGTGGCTGGTCCACTTTCCGTCGAAGGCGCCGTAGGACGCGTCGAGCCAGCGCCCGATGAAGGGACTGCCCGGGGCGGCCATGATCAGCGCATTGCACAGCGAAGGGCGCAGCACGCCGCGGGCGTCGGGCAGGGCGCCTTCGTCGCCGAGCACGCAATCGTATGCGTACAGGTGGTGCGGCAGCGGCGCCACGAACAGCGTGTCGATGTCGGCGTATACGCCGCCGTGCTCGCGCAGCACCTTCAGGCGGATGAAGTCGGCTTCGTGCGCATAGCTCCAGCCGGCCGAGGCGATCTGGCGCCCTTCCTCGGACTGCGCGTACGATGCCGCCGGCAGCGGCTCGCGGGTAACCTGGTGCAGGGTCAGGTGCGGCTTGATGCGCTCCCACAGCGGGCCATACGGCTCGTTCGCATAATGGAACCAGATGGCGTCGGGCCGGTTCAGCTGGCGGCACGATTCCAGGCACAGGTAGTGCGCAAGGTGGAAGGGCTCGTTCTGTTCCCGCAGCCCGAAGATGAAGTGAAACAGACGGGGAATCACGTTCGTGCTCATGCCGGTGCTCCGATGGCCAGCCGGAACCGGCGCATGACGCTGCCCTCGGCATAGCGGTTGGCGATGGTTTCGCTGAGGCGCCGCGCGTGCGGGTCGGGCTGGTGCCGGTGTTCGAAGCGGTAGCGCATCTTGCTGCGCGCATCGGCGACGTCGGCCACGGCCCAACGGTGGTCGCTGCCGTAGGACGTGCCGGGCCAGTCGATCGGCGCGAGCGTGCCGCCGATCAGGCCGGGATGGTCGCGCCCGAGGAAATCGAGCTGGCCGCTCCAGCCGGTCATCAGCACTGGGCGCCCGAGCGCGGCGGCGTCGAACGCACCCATGCCCCAGCCCTCGGCGCGGGTCAGCGAGATATACGTGTCGCCCACCTGGTGCAGGCGGTCGATCCAGGCGCCGCTGACGCCGTCGCCGCTCAACACGCCCACCGTCGGCAGTGCCGCGCGCCCGTGCTCGCACCGGAACGCTGCCATGGATTCCTGCACCAGCTGCAGCGAGGTCTTGCCCGCCTCGTGCGGCAGCGGGAAGTGCACCGGCTTGGTCGAGGTCTTGATGCACAGCGCAACCGGTTCGTCGTGCCGGAACTCCTGGAGAAAGGCGTCGAGCAGGCGCGGGATGTCCTTGCGCAGCATCCAGGCAGCGATGGTGTAGAACACGAAGTGGTCGGCGCCGATGCCGAGCTGGCGCCGCAGTGCCGCGCGCTCGTCGGGCGTGACGTCGTCGTGGGCGTGGCGGCGGATGTGAGGCACCACGTGGACCGGCACGGTCACGCCGCCGGCGCGAAACACCTCGGCGTTGAATGCCGATGGGACCAGTACGCCGTCGTAGCGGTTCAGGATCGCCGGCCACGTTGCGGGAATCCGGTCCGATTCCCAGGTGCAGTAGGCGAAATTGGCCTTGCCCGGTTCCAGGCACTGGGGCAGATATTCGGGGACCAGGTGCGCCACCACGATGCCGTAGTCGCGTGGGGCGCCGGTGTGCGCGAGGATGGCCGGCAGGTCGCGCAGCGACGGATCGCCCGCTGCGGCGCGCACTGCTTCAAGCAAGTGCGGCGCCATGCCGGGCGTCCAGCGCTGCAGGCCGCCGGCGCCCCAGAATACCGGCTGCCACTGGACGTCGAGGCCGAGGTTCAGCAAGCCGCGCAGGTAGGCGATGCCGGACAGGCCGTAGCCGGTGGTGTCGCCGTAGGAGATGTATTTGATCATGGTGCCAGGTCGTGTGCGAGCCGCTCGATGCGCAGCTCGGCGATACGCAGGTGCGCGCCGCCGGCCGACAGTATACAGACAACGATATCCTTGCGGCTCACTGGTAGATCGAGCGTCAGTGCCACGGTTGCGGGAGCCGCGCCGTCGATGCGGGCGCGCACTTCGGCCAGCGTGGCGCCGCTATCTTGTGCGGTCGCGCGCAGGGCCAGCTCGCCGCTGCTGGCGTTGCCCAGCACCAGCAGCAGGCCAAAGCGGCCGGCCGCGAAGGGGAGGGGTATGTGGCATGCCGCCGTGCTGGACCCGGCATGGGGTGCCTGATGGTCGTCGGCGCTGGCGCTGCGGAGCACCAGTTGGTCGTCCTCCAGCACGCCGTCGGTGCGTCCGTGGCGCGCCAGGTAGCTGGCCAGCATCCGCACCGGATAGTCGGACGCGTAGACGAGGTGCGCGTAATAGAAGTCGTTGTAGTTGTTGACGCCTTCGGATAGGCCGAGCTGCTTCAGCCCGGCGGCGGACTTGGTGCGGTAGCCGATCATCCGTCCGTCGGTGGCATCGACAAAGGCGAGGGCTTCGGTATTGTCGCGCTGCGCCAGGTTGATGACTTCGCCGAGGTGGATCTGTTCCGGTTCGCAGTGCATGGCGATGGCCTTGCCGAACAGAACAGGCCCGGTGGGGCAGAGCGACGACGCGCCACGGTAGCGCGTACGGCAGTTTGCCACGATCATGCGGATCGCGGCTTCGAACGCGGGCAGGCCTGGCGGCGCGGCGATGATGGTATTGCTGACGATCCATGGCGCATGCACGGCACGGTCGCGGAAAATCGCCAGCTTGCCCGAGGAGACAGGCAGCGGCGCATGGAAGAACACGGACAGGTCGGCATAGGCGCCGCCGAACTCGTGCAGCAGGCATAGGCGCGCCAGATCGGCGCGGTAGGCGTAGGGCATCAGCTCCTCGAAGGCCCATGCCACGTCCGCCTCCATGTGACCGCGCAGGAAATCACGGATCGCATCCTGATCGTAGAGTTGGTGCGGCAGCGCCGGATGGTGCTCGCGGAACGAGGCGACGTTGCGCGCCACAGCGGGCGGCAGGACGGCCAGGTCGCCGGCAGGGCGGTCGGCGATCAGGATGCTGAACAGTTTCATAGTGTAGAGATCAATAGTCCAGGCTAGATTGTAGTGGGAACGGAGGTCTTGCCAACAACGACACGGCTTCCCATCCCGAACAGGACCGTGAAACGACTTTGCGCCGATGATCGTGCTGCAACCAGTGTGAAAGGAGGTTATCGTCAGGCTAGTTAATATGTAGTAAATGCGAAAGCCCACCAGTGAAAACTGGTGGGCTTTTTTGCGTTTGGGCGTTGGTTTGATGACGTAGTCGTTTGCATATGGCGCCGATGATCAGACGATGAGACCGCGTGGGCTCGAGAGCCTTGCGCGGCCGGGCCACCCTGCAAGGTCAAACCCGGTGGGTTCGAGAACCCACCCCACCTGTTCGCGCATACAATACCGGGATGCGCATCCTGATTGTCGAAGACCACCCCGATATCCTGGCCAACCTGTACGGCTTCCTGGAGCCGAAAGGCCATGTGCTCGATTCGGCGCGTAATGGCTATGGCGGGCTGGCACTGGCCTCGGAAAACCCCTACGACGTCATCGTGCTCGACATCGGCTTGCCTGGCCTGAACGGCATCGAGCTGTGCCAGAAGCTGCGCGAAGAACTCGCGATCACGACGCCGGTGCTGATGCTGACCGCGCGCGACAGCCTGAACGACAAGGTGGCCGGTTTCGACAGTGGCGCCGACGATTACCTGATCAAACCCTTCTCGCTGGTCGAACTCGACGTGCGCCTGAAAGCGCTGGTGCGCCGGGCCGAGGGCCAGCATGCGGTCAGCCACACGCTGCGCTTCGGCGAGCTGGTGTTCGATCCGGATACGCTGGAAGCGAGCCGCGCTGGCCAGCCCGTGGTGCTGACCAAGACCGGCTACATCCTGCTGCGCACCCTGATGAACAGCGCGCCGCGCATCGTGCCGCGCGAAGCGCTCGAGCAAGCGGTATGGGGCGAGGACCGCCCCGGCAGCGATGCCCTGCGCACCCACATCCACGCCCTGCGCCAGGCGCTCGACAAACCCTACGCGCACGCGATGCTGCGCACGGTGGCCGGCGTCGGCTACCGCCTGGTGCTGCCCGATGCGCGCGGCTGAGTCGCTGCGCCGGCGCATCGTCGTCGCCTTTGTCTCGTTCAGCATCATCCTGTCGCTGTTCATCGCGGTGATTGCGGCGGTGGCGATCGAAGGCATCGAGGTGCACCTGGTCGACAACCGCCTGGCCGAAGCGGCGCGCTGGGCGTCGCCGCGCCAGGCGGCGGGGCTGTCCACCGAGATGCCGGCCGGGCTGCGCTTCCATCGCGGGAACGACATTCCGCTATCGCTGCGTGGCCTGCCCCGGGGCGTGTCGGAAGTCGACATCGACGGCGCCGGCCTGCACGTGCTGACCGGCGCCGATGCGAACGGCCCGTATGTCGTGGTGGACCATGAAAGCGACTACGAAAAGGTCGAGCTGGTCGTGTATTCGATGTTTGCCGCCGTCCTGCTCGGCATCATGCTGTTCGCAGCCGTGCTCGGCCGCTTCCTCGCGCGCCGCATCGTCAATCCGATCACCGAGCTGGCCGCCGCCGTGGCCACCGGCAGCAGCAGCCTGCCCCTGACCGGCCGCGGCGACGAACTCGGCATCCTGGCACGCGCGCTCGAAGCCCACACCACCGAGCTGCGCGCCTTCCTCGACCGCGAACGCTTCTTTACCGGCGACGTCAGCCACGAGCTGCGCAGCCCCCTCACGGTGATCATGGGCGCCGCCGAGATCCTCATGACCCAGGCCGGCAGCGACGCCATCCGCGCCCCGGCCGAACGCATCTACCGCGCCGCGCAGGAAGCCGCCGAATGCGTGACCGTACTGCTGTGGCTGGCGCGCGCGCCGGAGCTGGGCCGACTGCCGCCGGTCCAGGTGGACGCCATCGCCGCGCGCGAAGCCGAACGCTACCGCACCCTGGTGGCGGACCGTCCTGTCACGCTGCGCTACCAGGACGGCCCGGCCTTTGCCATCCACGCGCCGGCCGAACTCTGCGCCGCCGCCATCGGCAACCTGGTGCGCAACGCCTGCCAGTACACCGAACGCGGCGAGGTGCTGGTACGGGTGGGGCGCGGGCAGGTCATCGTCGAGGACACCGGCCCCGGCCTGCCAGTCGCGGTAAGGGAAACCCTGCGCAAGCCGGGCAGCATCCCCGTCGCGGTCCCCTCGACAGGATCGGCCGGCACCGGCCTTGGCCTGTCGCTGGTGCGCCGCATCTGCGAGTATCTCGGCGCCACGCTGTCCTACGAAGACCGCGCCAGCGGCGGCAGCCGCTTCGTCATCGATTTTCCCGGCGATTTCACAGGATCTTAACGTTCCGCTGACCAGCGCCTGACGCGCTGTTTCCTATCCTTGACGCCAGCGTGGCCGATTCCGGCCGCCATCGCCCATGGATGTCAGCTTGGACAAGCTTCTCGCAACGCGCATCAGCGCACCCTGCCTCACCCTGGCGGTCGCCATCTTCCTGGCCACTGCCGGCAACATCAGGTTCTGGACCACCTTCACCGCGGCGGCGGGCGGATTGACGCCGGCCCACCTGCCGCTGCTGGCCGGGGCCATGCTCATCATCGTGCTGTTCTTCAATGCCTGCCTGACCTTGGCCAGTTTCCGCTTCGTCGCCAAGCCGGTCTTCATCCTGCTGCTGGTGACCGCCTCGACAGCGAGCTATTTCATTGCCGCCTACGGCATCGTGATCGACCGCGCCATGGTCCAGAACGTGTTCGAGACCGATGTGCGCGAAGCGACCGAACTGGTCAGCTGGCACATGCTGCTGACCATCGGCCTGCTCGGCCTGCTGCCGGCGAGCTGGATCGCGCGCGCCCAGGTCGCGTATCCGCAGGGCCGGCGCGGCCTGCTGCAGCGCGCGGGCATCGCCGGCGGCTCGCTGCTGCTGGCGGTGCTGTTGCTGGTCATGCTGTTCAAGAGCCTGGCGCCGGCCGTGCGCGAGCACCGCGAACTGCGCTTCCTGCTCACGCCCACGAATACCATCCAGGCCGTGAACGGCTACCTGCGCGCCAAGTGGAGCACGCCGGTCGTGGCGGCGCCGCTGGGACGCGATGCGATGAAGGGCAAGGCCTGGGCTGGGCAGACGCGCAAGACGGTGACCGTGATCGTGGTCGGCGAAACCGCGCGCGCCATGAACTTTTCGCTGAATGGCTATCAACGCCAGACCAATCCCTTGCTGTCCCGCGAGCCGGGCCTGATCAATTTCTCGAATGTGCGTTCGTGCGGGACGGCGACCGCGGTATCGGTTCCTTGCGTCTTCTCCGCCTTCGGCCGCGAGGAGTATTCCGAAGCGAAAGCGCGTAGCCAGGAAGGCTTGCTCGACGTCCTCCAGCATTCGGGCATGCAGGTCGTGTGGCGCGACAATAATTCGGGCTGCAAGGGCGTGTGCGCCCGCGTGGCCTACGAAGACGTCTCGACGCCGGTTGCCGGCGACCCTTATTGCGACGGCGAGGAATGCCACGATGAACGCCTGCTCGCCGGCTTGCCCGAGCTGATCCGTAAAAGCGACAAGGACCTGGTCATCGTCCTGCACCAGAAGGGCAGCCACGGCCCGGCCTATGCCAAGCGTTATCCGCAAGGCTTCGGAAAATTTACCCCGGTGTGCGACAGCAACGCGTTCGAGCAATGCTCATCGGCGTCGATCGCGAATGCCTACGACAACACCATCCTGTACACCGATTACTTCCTCAGCAAGACCATCGATCTGCTGCGCCAGGCCGCTGCGCAAGAGGGCGTGGATACGGCGATGCTGTATTTTTCCGACCACGGCGAATCGCTGGGCGAAAACAACCTGTACTTGCACGGCGCCCCTTACATGTTCGCACCAGCGGAGCAGACCCGGGTGCCGATGATGCTGTGGATGTCGGATCGTTTCAGCGAACGCTTCGGCATCGACCGCAATTGCCTGATGGCCCGCCGCGGCGAACCGCTGTCGCACGATAATGTGTTTCATTCGGTACTGGGCCTGCTCGACGTGAACACGGCCGTGCTCAATCCCAAGCTCGATCTGTTCCACAGCTGCACGCGGGGAAGCTGAATGCAGGTCGAGCAACAGCAGGATGCGCCGGCATTGATCGGCGCGCGCACGGCATGGCGGATTGCCGCAGCACTGTTTGCCGGCGCCGCCGGCATCTTGTGGCTGGGCAGCGCGACCGATATCGACCTGATGCTGGCCGATGCCGTCTATGATGCCGGCCTGCGCGACTTTCCCTGGCGCCACGCCTGGCTGACCGAAACCTTCAGCCACGGCATCCTCAAGACGGCGTTCACGCTCGCCGCGGTCGGCTGTATCCTGGCGGCCTTGCATGACATGGTGCGGCCGCATCCCGGCCGCGCGCCTTATTTGCGCCTGTTCGATGCCCTGCCATTTGGCGTGCAGCCAGGCCATTGTCTGCCAGCCGGACATGCGTCCAGTGCGCTGTGTGCCGGGCTGGCGGCGCTGGCGTTTGGCGGCGCCGTCGGCTGGCTGCAGCAATTACGCGGAGCGCACTTCCTGATGCATACCTTGTGGTCGGTCTGGATCGCGTGCGCGGTGGTGGCCGTGGTCGTGGCCTGTGTACAGTGGGGTTCGGGCTACTAGCTGGTGCTGCGGCTGGACGGTCTCGGCGGGGTCGCCGACGAGGCGGGATGAAGGCGCGGCCGCGGCGCCGCGCCAGGCATCACAATGCTTCCAGCTGCGGTCCGCGCAAGCCCACCAGCAGGGCTTTACCGTGCGCGTCGACGCGGAACTCGCCATAGCGGGCCTTGGCCCAGCGCTCGGCCTCGCCTTCCTTGAAATACCAGGCGTCGCTGACGATCAAAGGCCGCCCGCGTTTACCGATGACTTCGATCAGCAGTTCGTCCTTGGCCAGCGGCCGGCCGTCGTGCAGTTCGAGCAGGGTGGCCACGCCGTTCGGCGCGCGCCGCGCCACCAGCATGGCGCGGCCCTCTGGGGCCTGTATTTCCTGCGGGAAGGCATAGTCGAGCGCCATGTAGTCTCCCTGCATCAGCGAGCGCGGGTCGACCGGCGCCAGCTCGACGAACACCGGACTGCCGCCGCGGATCAGGTCTTCCTTTTGCCAGATCGCCGCATTCGCCACCAGCAGCGCCAGCACACCGGCGCCGGCGACCAGGCCGCGTTTCCAGCGCGGGTCGCGGGCGGGCTGGGGCGCGGGCACGGCCGTCGGCATGGGCTCGGGCGCGAGCAAGGCGCGCGGCAGGCCGAAGCGGGCAATGGCGCCGACCAGCATGGCGCAGCCGATCAGCAGCAAGGCCTTGTGCATGAGCGGCCAATGCAGCTGGTAATAAAAGGCGCCTATCATCCACAGCGCGACGCCGCCCGCCAGCACGGCCAGGTTGCGGCGCCCGCTTGTGACGCAAACGGCCAGCATCAGCAGGACCGCACCCATCCACCCGATGAACCAGCACAGCAGCGCGGCGGTCAAGGCCAGCGCGCCGAACCAGGGGGCGCGCAGCACTGGCCAGCGGTAGGCCGACCAGGCGGCCGCCGCGCAGGCGCAAGCAACCGAAAAGGCGTCGCCATGACTGGCCAGCGCTGCGCCCATGCCGGAATCGAAGTAGCTATCCGGCAGGCTGGCGCTGAGCAGGGAAGTACGACCGGAACGGTAGGCCAGGCCAAGCAGGGCCATGGCGCCAACGCCGGACAGCACGGCTTCCAGCACGGCGGCGCTGCGGGCATGCGCCGGCGTCTCCTGCAGGCGCGCCAGCACGGCCAGGCCGATCAGCCAGGCTGCGGCCAGGCATTCCCATGACAACAGCATCAACACCCCCGGCAGGCCGGCGCCGTACGGCAGGGCCAGGCCCGCCAGCAGGGCGCCGGCCGCACCGAGCAGCACCCGCAGCCAGTCTTGCGGAACCAGGAGGGCGACGGCAAAGGGGACGATGGCCACGGCCCCCAGCAGCATCTCGTACCGGCCGTAGTGATCGAAACCGCCCAGGCCATAGAACAGCAGGGCGGCGCCGACGATCAGGCAGGGAATCGCCAATTGTTCGAGAAACAGCGCCAAGCCGGCCTTGCGCAGGCAGAGCACAGCCCCAATCAGCAGGATCGGGCTGATGACCAGGGCAATCGTCTCCGAATGCGAACCGGTGAGGAACAGCAGCCCGACCAGCAGGCCCAACGGCAGTGCGGCGAACCAGGCGGCAATCGCGGTCATGACCAGCACTTGCCAAGGGCGCTGCTGGCGCGCCAGGTCGGTCGTCGCCGTCTCCAGCACGCCCTGGTCGATTGCCGCGCGCAGGACCGCGTCGAGATGCTGGCTCATGCTACGTCTCCTTGTCCATCCTGCAGGCTGTACTCGCGCAGCAGCGCCAGGATGCCCCACACGGCCAGCGCCAGCAGCGCAACCGCGGCCACGCCCAGCAACAGCAGGCCCGCTTTTTCGTCGCCGCCTCTCAGGACCGCGCGCCCGATGCCGGTGGCAACCAGGGAGATCAGGCCAAGGGCCATGACACTGAGCGCGGTGACGTCGAAATAGCGGCGCTGGCACAGGAAAGCGGCGCCCAGGCCCAGCACGCACAGGGCCAGCGGGTAGAACAGCCAGTTGCCGTTCCACGCGAACAGGCTCATCATGCCGACCCCGGCCACCGACAGCGTCGCCAGCAGGGTGGCCAGGTTGAAGGCCCACTTGCCGGCGCCGCTGAAGCGCGCCAGCGGCTGGCCCATCAGCACGGCAAGGGCGGCCGCCATCAGGGCCGCCAGCAGGTGGACACTGAGGTCGTCGGCGGAGACGCTCCAGCGTCCGCTCTGGGCGGCATCCCAGGCCGCCAGTGCGGTGCTGGCCACGATCACCCAGGCGCACCAGACGGCATCGGAACGCGTGCCCAGCGCCAGCGGCAGGCCCAGCGCCGCCCACAGGGCAAACAACTGCCAGGGATCGGCGCCGGTCTGGTAGGTCTGGCCAAAATAGGCGAACAGCCCGCCGATGGCGAGGAAGCCAAGCAGGGCCAGCGGCATGCGCAGGCGCGGCAGGGCGGCGGCGCCGACGCAGGCTGCACCGGCCAGCAATTGCAGCAGGATGAATTTTTCGCGCCGCCCGAGCGCGTCGAGATTCGCGGCAACGAGGAAGACCACACCCAGGCCGCCGAGCAGGGCGGCAAGGGCGCCGAGACCGCGGCGCAGCAGGGCGGGCAGGTCCTGGGGCGGCGCGCCGAGGCGGGCCAGGCGCCACAGGGCATGCAGGGTCGGCGCGTCGAGCCGGTGACGCGCGGTCAGCTCGAGGATGGCGAGGCGGGTACTCATCATGCGACGATTCTCCTGGGAACATGGGTGGAAACCGCCTGCCATTCTAGAGAGGTCTTTACAGCATGCATTGCGCAAACGCTGATGGAGTGAAATTGCTAACGCAGCCTCGTTGTCGAAACTAGTTGCCAAAATTCATAGTCATGATGCCGCGACCTTTCGCGGCTGTCTACTCTTCATCCGGAGAGGATGGCTACCGGATCAGGCCTGCTGGGCCACCGGCTCGGCCTGGGTCGCTTTCGCCCGGCCGCGGCTGATGCTGTCGCCGTCTTCGCGGCGCAGGCGCCAGAAGATGATCGCCGATATCACTGTCAGCACAGCCAGGAAATCGAAGGCATGGTGCAGGGCGCCGGTCACCAGCACCTGGTTGGTTTGCGGCACGCGTCCGAGGAACCAGGCTGTCACCAGCGAACCGGCCGCCAAACCAAAGCTCATCGACAATTGCTGGAAGGAGCTGGCGATCGTGCTTGCCATGCTCGAATCCTTGGTCTCGATGTCGGCATAGGCCAGCGTGTTCATGCTGGAAAACTGCAGCGAATTGAAGAAGCCCTGCATCAGGCTGATGCAGACGATCGCCGCCAGCGGCGTGCTCGGCCCTACCTGCCCGAACAGCGCAATCGTGACGCCGATGCACAGGGTATTGGCCACCAGCACCTGGCGGTAGCCGAAGCGCGCCAGCACCTTGGGCGCGATCAGCTTCATGCCCATCGCCGCCGCCGCCGACGGCATCATCAGCAAGCCCGACTGCCAGGCCGGCAAGCCCAGGCCCAGCTGGTACAGCAGCGGCAGCAGGAAGGGCAGGCCGCCCACGCCGAGGCGGGTAACGAAACCGCCGACCACGGAAATGCGGAAGGTGCGCACTTTCAGCAAGGTCAGGCGCAGCAGCGGGAACGTGATGCGGTTGGCGTGCAGGGCGTAGGTGGCCAGCAGGCCGATCGACACCAGCAGCAGCAGGGCCATGGTGGGACCGCCCAGCGTGTGCTCGCCGAAGATTTCCAGCAGCCACGACAGGATGGCGGTGCCAGTGCTGAACAGCACCAGGCCCAGCACGTCGAGCGGACGGCGCTCGTCGCCGTGGTAGTCGGGCATGTGGCGCCAGACCAAATACATGGCGATCAGGCCGAAGGGCACGTTGATGAAGAAGATCGCGCGCCACGACGTCCAGTGGACCATCAGGCCGCCGACGGTGGGGCCGAGCAGCGGGCCGATGAGGGCCGGGATGATGACGAAGTTCATCGCCCCCAGCAATTCGGATTTCGGGAAAGTGCGCACGATGGCCAGGCGTCCGACCGGCATCATCATGGCGCCGCCCAGGCCTTGCAGCAGGCGGGCTGCGGTCATCATCTCGGCACTCGCCGACAGGCCGCACAGCACGGAGGCCGACGTGAAGATGCCGATCGCGGTGAGGAAGACGCGCCGGGTGCCGTAGCGGTCGGCCATCCAGCCGCTGACGGGAATGCCGACCGCCAGGCCGAGGATGTAGCTGGTGACGACCGACTTCAGGCTCAGCGGGGTCACGCCGAGGCTGGCCGCGATGCTGGGAATGGCGGTGTTGACGACCGTGGCGTCGAGCTGCTCCATGAACAGGGCAGTGGCGACCAGCCATGGCAGATACGTCTTGACGGCAGAGCTGTCCAATCGATGCAAGCCTCATTCGGCGCGGCGCGCGCGGCTGCGGCGCCTGGCCAAATTGTTACATAAATTGGAAAAGTCCGATTTCAACCGGACCTCTCCAGAAGCGGCGATCAGAACTGGTAGCGCGCTTGGGCAATCACGAAGTTGACGCCGCTGTTCGGCTTCTTGATGCTGCCGTTCGAGTAGTGCTGGAACTTCAGGCCGAGGTCCCACTTGTTGGCGGTGACATAGCCCACGCCCAGGTGGTCGCCGAACTGGAAGGCGGTCGACAGGCGGTTGTCGCTGTTGTTGTACAGCTCGGACATCAGGTTGGCGCCGATGCCGGCTTCGACGTACAAGCCGAGCCTGTCGTCGCGCTGGTAGCGGAACACCGGGGTGATGCCGATCACGCCGATGTCCTGGTGCTGGCCATCGACATTGCGGTAGGCCGAACCGCGCCAGTAGGCGGCCGACAAGTCCCAGTAGCCGCCCAGGTGGCGGCCGTTCGAGGAAAACCACTGCTTGTCCCAGTTCGATTGCACGGCCACGCGGCCCATGCGCACTTTGGAACCGGTGCCGAATTCGAAGGTGGCCGAATCGACCCAGCCGTCGGCGGCAAAGGCGTGGCCGCTGCTCATCAGGACAACTGCAGCGAGGATACTGCCGATTTTTTTATTAGAGAACATAATCGCTTTCATAAATAGTCGCCAATCCATGCTGGCGATCGCCGAATATTTTACTGGTGTAAATGAAAACGCGTAGCGCACCACCCCAAACCGAAAAAGGAATCCCATGAGCTACCCGATTGTTGCATTCCTGGGCATCGGCCTGATGGGCCGGCCGATGGCGGCGCGCCTGGCGCAGGCCGGTTTTCCCCTGCGCGCCTGGAACCGTAGCACAGCCAAAGCGCGCACGCTTGCCGCGCATGGCGCCCAGGTATGCGAATCGCTGGACGACGCGGTGCGCGGCGCCGAAATCGTGGTGTCGATGCTGGAAGCGGGGACGGCGGTGGCCGCGACCATGGACGCCGCCTTGCCGGCTTTGGCGCCAGGAACATTGTGGATCGACATGAGTTCGACCCGGCACGACGAGGCGCTGGCCTTCCATGCGCGGCTCCTTGCACACGGTATACGTTTCCTCGACGCGCCGGTGTCGGGCGGCGTGCCCGGCGCCGAGGACGGCACGCTGGCGATCATGGCCGGCGGCAGCCTGCGCGACTTCGACGCCGCGCTGCCGCTGTTCGATGTGCTCGGCAGCGCGCGCCTGGTGGGGCCCGCGGGCAGCGGGCAAGTCGCCAAACTGTGCAATCAATTGATCGTCGGCGCGACCCTGAACGTGGTGGCCGAGGCCTTGCTGCTGGCGCAGGCGGCCGGCGCCGACCCGGCGGCGGTGCGCGAGGCGATCCGTGGCGGGTTTGCGGGCAGCCGCATCCTGGAGCTGCACGGGCAGCGCATGCTGGACCGGAATTTCGTGCCGGGCGGGCAGGTGAAGAGCCAGTTGAAGGATTTGCGCAATGTGCTGGCGGCCGCCGGGGAGGCGGGGGTGAGTTTGCCGATGGCGGCGGCGGCGGCGCGCAGTTATGCGTCGATCGAGGCGGAATTGGGTGGGGCGGACCACGCGGCGGCCTTGCTGGCCTTGGAGCGGATCAATCCGGGGGTGAGGTTGGGTTCTGGCGAGGACCGGTTGCCGGAGGCGTGACATACCGGTTTTCGTAGGGTGGGTACTTGTACCCACCGTGTCACCGTTTGCAACCCACCACCATCACCCCGCCACCATCACCCCACCGGCAAACTCATCTCCACCAGCCGCGCCCAATAACTCGCGCCGATCGGCAGCAAGCCGTCGTTGAAGTCATAGCTGCCATTGTGCAGCTGGCAAGGCCCCAGCCCGTGCCCACCCGTGCGGTGCTCGCCGTCGCCGTTGCCAATGAACACATAGCACCCCGGCTTGGCCTGCAGCATGAAAGCGAAATCCTCCGCCCCCATGGTCGGCTCGACCGCGGTATTCACGGCCTCCGGCCCCACCACCGCGCGCATCGCCTCGATGGCGAACGCGGTCTTGTCCGGATCGTTGATCAGCGGCGGGTAGTTGCGCTTGAAGCCAAAGTCGACCGTTGCATTGAAACCGGCCGCCACACCAGAAGCCATCTCCTCCATGCGCCGCTGGATCAAGTCCAGCACCTCGGTCGAGAAGGTCCGCACGGTGCCGATCAGCACGGCCTCGTCGGGGATCACATTGGTGGCGCTGCCCGCGTGGATCTGCGTGATCGACAGCACCGCCGTTTCGAGCGGATTCTTTTCGCGCGAGATGATGGTTTGCCAGGCTTGCGCAATCTGCACCGCCACCATCACCGGGTCGATGCCGCGGTGCGGTTGCGCGGCGTGGGCGCCCTTGCCTTTGACGGTCACGCGGAACTCGTTACTCGATGCCATCATCGGCCCCGGGATGACGCCGAAGCTGCCCGCCGGCAGGCCTGGCCAGTTGTGCATGCCGTACACGGCGTCCATCGGGAACTGGTCGAACAGACCATCTTCGATCATTTTGCGCGCGCCGGCGCCGCCTTCTTCGGCGGGTTGAAAAATGAGATACACCGTGCCGTCGAAGTTGCGGTGACGCGACAAATAGTGGGCTGCACCCAGCAACATCGCGGTATGACCGTCGTGACCGCATGCATGCATCTTGCCGGGGTGGCGCGACGCATGGTCAAATGTGTTGAGTTCCTGCATCGGCAGCGCATCCATGTCGGCGCGCAGGCCGATCGCGCGCGGCGAGTCGCCATGCTTGATGATGCCGACCACGCCGGTAATGCCCAGCCCGCGCACGACGGGAATGCCCCATTCGGCCAGGCGCGCAGCCACCACGTCGGCGGTGCGTTGTTCTTCGTAGCAGAGTTCCGGGTGGGCGTGGATGTCGCGCCGGATCTGTTCCAGTTCGGTCTGGAAAGCGAGGATAGGTTCTACCAGTCTCATCTTGTTCTCCCTAACAGCATGGTGGCCTGTCAAACCATTGTAGCCCTTGTCGCCAGATGAAATCCAGCCCGGCAGGAAAAGCCGGGCCGGTCCGCAACGAAGCCCGCCGGAATCGGATAAAGTAGTGGATTCCCGCCGTTTTTTTCCCTGGAACCGATTCAGAATGAGCATCACCCAAGTCCGCGCCGCCTGCCCCCACGACTGCCCCGATACCTGCGCCATGCTCGTCACCGTCGAGGACGGCGTGGCCACTGCGGTGCGCGGCGACCCGGAGCATCCGACCACCGCAGGTGTGCTCTGCACCAAGGTCTCGCGCTACGTCGAGCGCACCTATTCGCCGGACCGCGTGCTGCATCCGATGCGCCGCGTGGGCAAGAAGGGGGAAGGCAAGTTCGAGCAGATCAGCTGGGAGCAGGCGCTCGACGAGATCGCGGCCCGCCTGAAGCCGATCGCCGAACGCGACCCGCAAGCCATCCTGCCCTACAGCTATTGCGGCACCATGGGTCTGGTGCAGGGCGAGTCGATGTCGCTGCGTTTCTTCAACCAGCTCGGCGCCTCGCTGCTCGACCGCACCATCTGCGCCACCGCCGGCTTTACCGGCTACAAGTACACGATCGGCGCCTCGATCGGCACCGACATGGAGCAGTTCCAGGACGCGAAGCTGATCCTGATCTGGGGCGGGAATCCGATCGCCTCCAACCTGCACTTCTGGATGCGCGCCCAGGAAGCCAAGCGCCGCGGCGCGAAACTCATCGCCATCGATCCCTACCGCTCGCTGACGGCCGAAAAGTGCCATCAGCACATTGCCTTGCTGCCAGGTACGGACTCGGCGCTAGCGCTGGGCCTGATGCATGTGCTCATCGATGAAGACCTGCTCGACCACGACTACATCGCCAATTACACCCTCGGCTTCGACCAGCTGAAGGAGCGCGCCGCCGAATGGACGCCGGAACGCACCGCCGACACCTGCGGCATCACGGCCCAGGAAGTGATCGACCTGGCGCGCCTGTACGGCGGCACCGCCAAGCGCGGCGAACCGGTGGCGATCCGCTGCAACTACGGCGTGCAGCGCGCAAAAGGCGGCGGCATGGCCGTACGCAACATGAGCTGCCTGCCGGCCCTGGTGGGCGCCTGGCGCCATGCGGCCGGCGGCATCCAGCTGTCGACCTCGGGCTCGTTCCCGGCGAACCGCGCGGTCCTGCAGCGCCCGGACTTGCTGGCCGGCCGCCAGGTGCGCACCATCAACATGACCACCATCGGCGACGACCTCCTGAAAGACGCCTCGCCTGAATTCGGCCCGAAGATCGAGGCCGTGATCGTCTACAACGCCAATCCGCTGGCGATTGCCCCGGATTCGGCCAAGGTCCAGGCCGGCTTCGAGCGCGAGGATTTGTTCACCGTGGTGATGGAACAGTTCCGCACCGATAGTGCCGACTACGCCGACATCCTGCTGCCGGCCACGACCCAGCTCGAGCACGTGGATGCGCACCTGGCCTATGGCCACTTGTACATGCTGGCCAACAACGCGGCGATTGCGCCGCTGGGCGAAGCCAAGCCGAACACGGAAGTCTTCCGCCTGCTGGCCGCGCGCATGGGCTTCGACGATCCCTGCTTCGGGGAGAGCGACGAGGAACTCGCGGCCCAGGCCTTCGACAAGACCCACAGCCGTGCGGTCCACTTCGACTGGGAATCGCTGAAGCAGAAGGGCTGGCAAAAGCTGAACATGCCGGACGCGCCGTTTGCCGAGGGCGGCTTCCCTACGCCTTCGGGCAAGTGCGAGTTTTATTCGAGCGCGATGGCGCGCGATGGCCTGGATCCACTCCCGGCGTATATCGCGCCGTACGAGTCGGTGGCCTCGAATCCTGTGTTGGCCAAAAAATATCCGCTGGCGATGATTTCTCCGCCGGCAAGGAACTTCCTGAACTCAACGTTTGTCAATGTACAGAGCCTGCGTGCAACCGAGGGCGAGCCGCACCTCGACATCCACCCGAACGACGCCGTCCCGCGCGGCATCCATCACGGTGACATGGCACGTATTTTCAACGACCGCGGCTCGTTTGTTGCCAAGGCGCGTGTGACCGAGAAAGCGCGACCGGGCCTCGTGGTGGGCTTGTCGATCTGGTGGAAGAAACTCGCCAGCGACGGCAAGAACGCCAATGAAGTGACCAGCCAGCGCCTGACCGACATGGGACGGGCGCCTACTTTCTACGACACCCTGGTGCAGGTCGAAAAGGCCGCGCCCCGACCCGGACATGAAGAAACTACTCCTTAGACTCCCACGATTTCTCCGGCACGCGCTGATGGCAGGCGCTGCCGCCGGAATGCTTGCCAGTTGTTCTACTCTGAATTACTACACCCAGGCGGCGCAAGGCCAGCTTGAACTCCTCTCCGACGCAAGGCCCATCGACGACTGGCTGGCCGACCCCGCCACCAACACCTCCCTGCGCCACCGTCTGGAAACCGCGCGCCAGATCCGCCTGTTCGCGGTCCAGAAGATGGGCTTGCCGGACAACGGCAGTTATAAAAACTACACCGCCCTGAAACGCCAGTACGTGCTGTGGAACGTGGTGGCCACCCCCGAGCTGTCGCTCAAACCCCTGCAATGGTGCTTCCCGGTGGCCGGCTGCGTGAACTACCGCGGCTACTACAACAAGGCCGACGCCCAGGCTTATGCGAAAGAGCTGCGCGAGCAGGGCCGCGACGTGGAAGTGGGCGGCGTCAGCGCCTATTCCACCCTCGGCTGGTTCAGCGACCCATTGATTTCCACCTTCATCAATTACCCGGATGCCGAACTGGCGCGCCTGATCTTCCACGAACTGGCGCACCAGGTGGTCTACGTGCCGGGCGACTCGCGCTTCAACGAGTCCTTCGCCAGCGCGGTGGAAGAAGCCGGCGTCGAGATGTGGCTGCAGCAGTTCGGCAACCCGGCCATGCGCGACGCCTACGAGCGCTACACGGTGCGGCGCAAGGGCTTCCTGGCGCTGCTGCTGAAGTTCCGGCGCGAACTCGAACGCGCCTATGCCGCGCCGGTCGGCGACGAGGACAAGCGCATCGCCAAGGCGCGCCTGTTCCTGGCGCTGAAGGACGAATACCAGGTGCTGAAGGCGAACTGGGGCGGGTATGCCGGCTACGACCGCTTCTTCGCCGAGCCGCTGTCGAACGCCCACCTGGCCTCGATCGCCACCTACAGCGACTACGTGCCGGCCTTCCGCGCGATGCTGCGCCGCGACAAGGACTTCCGTACTTTCTACAAAGAAGTCACCCAGCTGGCTAAGCGCGACAAGTCGGAACGCACCGCCATGCTGAAGGTGTTCGACGCCACAACGCCGGGTGGGCCAGTGATGGTGCAGCGCAGTACCAGCGCCATGCCATAGGGGCCAGCCGTAGAGGGCCTGTTCCAATAAGGTCAAAAGCGCTTGCACGCGAGCGCGCTGCCCGATAGCATCATATGCAGCAATAGCAAAGGCATAAGCACGCACGTTCGGTTTGCAAATATAATTTGCCAATGCAAGCTGGGCGACAACGATACTATTGGAGACAGGGGCATCTGATGGACAAGATTTGGCTGAAGTCGTATCCAGCTGGCGTACCGGCTGAAATCAATCCGGACCAGTACCGGTCCCTCGTCCACCTGCTGGAAGAGTCGATGCAGAAGTATGCGCAGAACAACGCCTACGTCTGCATGGACAAGTTCCTCACCTACGCCGAGCTCGACGCCTGCTCGAAGCGGCTGGCCGCCTGGCTGCAAAGCCGCGGCATGGCCAAGGGCGCGCGGGTGGCGGTGATGATGCCGAACATCCTGCAGAACCCGATCGCGATCGCCGCCATCCTGCGCGCCGGCTATACGGTCGTGAACGTCAATCCCCTGTACACCGCGCGCGAACTCGAGCACCAGCTGAAGGACTCGGGCAGCGAGGCGATCATCGTGCTCGAAAACTTCGCGCACACGGTCGAGCAGGTGCTGGAGAACACCCCGGTGCGCCACGTGGTAGTGGCCAGCATGGGTGAGCTGCTGGGCGGCGCCAAGGGCATGCTGGTCAATTTTGTCGTCCGCAACATCAAGAAGATGGTGCCCGAGTTCGTCCTGCCGAACATGGTGCGCTTCAAGGAGGCGCTGGCGCAGGGCGCGAAGATGCCGTACACGGCGCCCGAGCTGGCCGCGTCCGACATCGCCTTTTTGCAGTACACCGGCGGCACCACCGGCGTCTCGAAAGGCGCCACCCTCACGCACCGCAACGTGATCGCCAACGTGCTGCAGTCGGAAGCCTGGTCCAAGCCGGCCATGGCCGAGCCGCCCGTGGTCGAGTTCCCGACCATCGTCTGCGCGCTGCCGCTGTACCACATCTTCGCCCTGACGGCCTGCGCCATGTGGGGCATGCGTGTCGGCGCCCTGAACATCCTGATCCCGAACCCGCGCGACATCCCGGGCTTCATCAAGGAACTCGGCAAGTACCAGATCAACATGCTGCCGGCCGTGAACACCCTGTACAACGCGCTGGTGAACCATCCCGACTTTGCCCGGCTCGACCTGTCGGGCCTGAAGATCTCGAACGGCGGCGGCATGGCCGTGCAGAAGCCGGTTAATGACAAGTGGAAACAGGTCACCGGCAGGAGTATCATTGAGGGCTACGGCCTGTCGGAAACCTCGCCAGTCGCCACCTGCAACCGCGCCGACGAGCACGAGTTCACGGGCACCATCGGCTTGCCGGTGCCATCGACCGACATCGCGATCCTGGACGACGACGGGCATATCCTGCCGCTGGGCCAGACCGGCGAGATCGGCATCCGCGGCCCGCAGGTGATGGCCGGCTACTGGAACCGTCCGGACGAAACGGCCAAGGTCATGACGGCCGACGGCTTCTTCAAGTCGGGCGACGTCGGCGTCATGGACGAGCGCGGCTACGTGAAGATCGTCGACCGCAAGAAGGACATGATCCTGGTGTCGGGCTTCAACGTCTATCCGAACGAACTCGAAGGCGTGATCGCCGGCCACCCGGGCGTGCTCGAATGCGCGGTCGTCGGCGTGCCGGACGAGCATTCGGGCGAGGCGGTGAAGGTCTTCGTGGTGCGCAAGGACCCGAACCTGACGGAAACCGTGCTGCTGGACTATTGCAAGACCCAGTTCACCGGCTACAAGAAACCGAAGTACATCGAATTCCGCGACGAGCTGCCGAAGACCAACGTCGGCAAGATCCTGCGGCGCGCGCTGCGCGACGAGCAGCAACAGAAACAGAAAGAAGCGGCCTGACGCGGTAATACGGCGCTTGGCTGGCCGGCAAAAACCGCCCGGGGCTTTCCGGGCGGTTTTGCATTTTATTGGACATACAGAATCAAGAAGGCGAGGCACAGATGGACAAGTTTTGGCGCAAGTCGTACCAGGCAGGCGTGGCGGCGGAAATCGACCCGACACAGTACCGCTCCCTGACCCATTTGCTGGAAGAATCCTTCCGCAAGTACGCCGGCCAGAAGGCCTTCGCCTGCATGGACAAGGCCATCACCTACGGCGAGCTCGACGCCTTGTCGCAGCAGCTGGCGGGCTTCCTGCAAAGCCGCGGCCTGCAGCAGGGTGCGCGCGTGGCGATCATGCTGCCGAACGTGCTGCAGTACCCGGTGGCCATGGCGGCGGCCCTGCGCGGCGGCTACACCATCGTCAACGTGAATCCCCTGTACACCCCGCGCGAACTGCTGCACCAGCTGAACGACTCCGGCGCCGAAGCGCTGATCGTGCTGGAAAACTTTGCCCATACCGTGGAGCAGGTGATTACTCAAACCCAGGTCAAGCATGTGGTGGTCGGCAGCATGGGCGACATGCTGGGCGGGATCAAGGGCGCGATCGTCAACTTCGTCGTGCGCAAAGTCAAAAAGATGGTGCCGGCCTGGTCGCTGCCTGGCCACACGCCCTTCAAGAAAGCCCTGGCCGACGGCGCGCGCTATACCTTCAAGCCGGTAAGACTCGGCCACGACGACATCGCCTTCCTGCAGTACACCGGCGGCACGACGGGGGTGTCGAAAGGCGCCGTGCTGCTGCACAAGAACGTGCTGGCCAACGTGCTGCAGAACGAAGCCTGGTTCGGCCCTTCGCTGGGCAATGCCCCGGCCGGCAAGCAGCTCGAATTCATGTGCGCGCTGCCGCTGTACCACATCTATGCGCTGACGGTCTGCGCGCTGCTGGGCATGCGCCTGGGCGGCATGAACGTCTTGATCCCGAACCCGCGCGACATGGACGGCTTCATCAAGGAACTCGGCAAGTACAAGATCAACGTCTTCCCGGCCGTGAACACGCTGTACAACGGCCTGGTCAACCAGCCGGCGTTCGCCAGCCTGGACCACTCCAGCTACCTGGTCTGCCCGGGCGGCGGCATGGCGGTGCAGCAGGCCGTGGCCGATAAATGGCTGAAGATCACCGGCACGCCGATCGTCGAAGGCTACGGCCTGTCCGAGACCTCGCCGGTGGTCACCGCCAACCGCTGCGACATCACGGCCTTTACCGGCACCATCGGCCTGCCGCTGCCGTCGACCGAGGTGCGGATCCTCGACGAGTCGGACCAGCCGGTGCCGTTCGGCCAGTCCGGCGAGATCGCGGTGCGCGGCCCGCAGGTGATGGCCGGCTACTGGAAGCGCGACGACGAAACCGCCAAGGTCATGACCGCCGATGGCTTCCTGAAGACCGGCGACATCGGCATCATGGACGAGAAGGGCTACACCCGCATCGTCGACCGCAAGAAGGACATGATCATCGTCTCGGGCTTCAACGTGTACCCGAACGAAGTCGAGAACGTGGTCGCCGCCCACCCGGGCGTGCTGGAAGTGGCCTGCGTCGGCGTGCCCGACCCGCACTCGGGCGAAGCGGTGAAGCTCTACGTGGTGAAGAAGGATCCAAAGCTCACCGCCGAGGAACTGCTCGCCTTCTGCAAGGAAGAACTGACCGGCTACAAGCGCCCGCGTCTGGTGGAATTCCGCGAGACCCTGCCGAAGACGAATGTCGGCAAGATCCTGCGCAGAGAGCTGCGGGATGAGAAGCAGACGGCTTGAGGGGTGAATGAAAAACCGGCATGAAGATGCCGGTTTTTTTTCGTTCAGGCGGCATGGCGGCGATGGATTCGCAGGGTGGGCCGCCCGCAGGCCGATATCCCGTTTCCGGCCGCGGGCCGCTATCTACCGCCCCGCCTTCCGCGCCGCATCGCGCAGCACGTCGTGCACGCGCGCCAGGTCGGCGGGCTTGGTCAGGTGCGCATCGAAGCCGGCTTCGCTCGAACGCTGGCGGTCTTCGCTCGCGCCCCAGCCGGTCAGGGCGACCAGGGTGGCGCGGTCCATGCCGCCGATGCGGCGCAGGGCTTGGGCGACCTCGAAGCCGCTCTGGTCGGGCAGGCCGATGTCGAGGAAGACGACGTGCGGACGGAAGCTGGCGGCGCGCGCCAGGGCGGCGCTGCCGTCGTAGGTCACCGCCACCGCGTGGCCGTACATTTCCAGCACCGCCTGCAGCATATCGGCGGCGTCGGCGTTGTCGTCGACCACCAGGATGCGCAGGCCGTCGCCGGCCGGCTCGGGGTCGGGCGTTGTCACGGCCGGCGCATCGGGCACGGCGGCAGGGACCCCATCCGCTTCCAGCACCACCGCTTCGCACGGCAGGATCACCGTGAAGCGGCTGCCTTCGCCCAGCCCCGCGCTGTAGACCGTCACCCGGCCGCCGTGCAGTTCCACCAGGCGCCGCACCAGGTTCAGGCCCACGCCCAGGCCGCCCTGGGCCATGGTCGCGTGTTCCTGCACCTGCGCGTACATGTCGAAGATCGCCGACAGCATGCCGGTCTCGATGCCGATGCCGGTGTCGGTCACGCCGATCGCCACCTCGCCATCGCGGACAGTGGCGTCCACGTCGATGCGTCCGCCGGCCGGCGTGTACTTGGCCGCGTTGTTGAGCAGGTTGCTCAGCACCTGGGCGATGCGGTGGCGGTCGACATACAGCGGCAGCGGCGCATCAGGCAGGCGCAGTTCCAGGCGGTGGCCGCCGGCGCTCACCAGCGGCATGCTCATTTCCACCGCGTCCTGTACCACCTCGTCCAGCAGCACGGCGCTGCGGCGCAGCTCGACCTTGCCCTCGGACAGGCGCGCCATGTCCAGCAAATCATCCACCAGGTGCACCATGTGGTCGACCTGGCGCTTGATCATGCCCTGCACGTCGCCGGACTGGGCCAGCGCCGGATTCACCCGCATCAGCTCCAGCCCGGTGCGAATCGGCGCCAGCGGGTTGCGCAGCTCGTGCGCCAGCGTGAACAGGAATTCGCTTTGCATGCGGTTGCGCTCCGACAGTTCCGACGCCAGGCGCTGCAGCTCCTGCTGGGCCACCTTGTGGCGGCTGATGTCGAGCGTCACGCCGTCGAAGCGCAGCGGCTGGCCGCCTTCGTTCAGTTCGCACCAGCCGACCGCGCGCAGCCAGCGCGCTTCCGGTTGGCGCCCATCCACGGCGCCCCGCGTTTGCGCCGGGGTATGGCGGAACTCGACGTCGAGCGTGCTGCCGTCGCGCAGCGAACGTGCAATGCCGCCCGCCAGGCGCGCGCGGTCCTCGGCATCCACCGCCGCCAGCAGGGCGTCGACGGCGACCGCGCGCTCGCCGCTCACGCCGAGGTGGGCGGCCATCTGCTCGTTCAGGCGGAATTCCTGGAAAGGCGTGTCGGCATACCAGACGCCGATGTCGCCGGCGCGCGCCACCCGCTCCAGGCGCAGCTGCAGCAGGGTGCGCACGTGGACGTCGGTGACGGTGCCGACGTAGCCGTTCGGCCGGCCGGCATCGTCGAAGCGCGGCGTGCCGGCGTCGATGAACCAGCGGTAGCTGCCGTCGTGGCGGCGCAAGCGGTAGTCGATGCGGAACGGGGTGCGCGCGGCATTCGCAGCCAGGAAGGCATCGCGCGCCTGTTCGTAGTCCTCGGGATGGATGTTCTCGAGCCAGCCCATGCCCTGGTCCTGTTCCCAGCTGCGGCCGGTGAATTCGTGCCAGCGCTGGCTCAGGTAGGTGCACAGGCCATCGTTGTCGGTGGTCCAGAGCATCACCGGCGCGAAGTCGATCAGCGAGCGGAAGTAGGATTCGCGCATGCTCGACGCTTCCAGCTGCAGCTGGCGCTCACGTCCGAGTTCCACCTGGCGCCGCACGCGCGCCAGCAGTTCGCTGGCGGCGAAGGGTTTCACCAGGTAGTCGTCGGCGCCGGCCTGCAGGCCCTCGACCTTGGCTTCCTCGCCGGCGCGCGCCGAGAGCAGCATGATGGGCAGATGGCGCAGGGCCGGCGTGGCGCGGATCCGCGCGATCAGGCCGAAGCCGTCGAGCCGCGGCATCATCACGTCGCTCAGCAGCAGGTCGGGAACCTCGCGCCCCACCGCCTCGAGGGCGGCTTCGCCATCGGCGCAGACCGTCACCTCGGCATGCGGATCGAGCAGGGCCTTCAGGTAGGCGCGCATGTCGTTGTTGTCGTCGGCGATCAGGATGCGCGGCAGCGGCGCGGCCGGCTGCAAGGCGCTGCCTGGCACAGTGCGTTCGACCGTGGCCGCCGTCTCGTCGGGCAGCCAGCGCAGCGCTTCCTCGACATAGGCGGCGCCCATGCGCGCGGCCCCGGCGCCGGTGGCGGCATCGGCCACGTCGCTGGCGGCGATGCGCTCTTCCGGCAGGTGGGCATGGCCGAAGGGGATGTCGACGTCGAAGCGCGTGCCTTCGCCCAGCACGCTGTGCACGGCGATGCTCCCGCCATGCAGGCGCACCAGCTCCTGGATCAGCGCCAGGCCGATGCCGGTGCCCTCGAAGGTGCGGCCTGGCGTGCCCTCGATGCGGTGGAAGCGCTCGAACACGCGCGGCAGTTCCGCTTCCGGAATGCCGCTGCCGCTGTCCTGCACGCTCAGGCGCGCCATGCCCTCGTGTACGCCCAGCGTCACCCGCACGCCGCCCTTCAGCGTGAACTTGAAGGCGTTCGAGAGCAAATTGAAGACGATCTTTTCCCACATGTCGCGGTCGACCCAGACCGGCTGGCCCGGGTCGTGCAGCACGACCTCATAGGACAGGCCGCCCTTGGCCATGGCCGATTCGAACACGCTGGCCAGGTCGGCCGTGAGGCGCGCCAGGTCGGTCGGCACATAGGTCGCCTGCACGCGGCCGGCCTCGATGCGCGAAAAATCGAGTAGCGAGTTCACCAGCTTCAGCAGGCGCAGCGAATTGCGGTGGGTGACGTCGATGCGGCGGCGCTGGGCCGGCGGCAGCGGCTCGGCGGTATCGGCCAGGGCGTCGTCGAGCGGGCCGAGGATCAGCGTCAGCGGGGTGCGGAATTCGTGCGAGACGTTCGAGAAGAAGGCGGTCTTGGCGCGGTCGATCTGGGCCAGTTCCTCGGCGCGGCGCTGTTCCTTTTCATAGGCCACGACGTTGCCGACGGCGGTGCTGATGGCCGCGCCGAGGGCTTCATAGAAATGTTCGTAGTCGGCGTCGAGCGCGCGCGCCACGCTGACGCCGGCCACCGCGAAGCCGAACAGCGCTTCCTGGCCGGGCAGGGTCAGCGGCAGCACCATCGCCGAGCCGGGCGGATGCTGGTAAGGCCCGCATGCCGCTTCGCCGAAGCGCGGCGCCAGGCCGTCGACCCGCTGCGCCTTGCCTTCGGCGGCGGTGCGCGCGAACGGCCACAGGGCGTCGTCGGATTCGAGCACCTGCGGCGCGAGCGCGGCATGGCCGTCGAGGCCCGCCTGGCAGCACAGCTGCAGCTGGCCGCTGTCGGCATCGATCTGGTACAGCAGCAGGAAAGGCAGGTCGAGCGTCATGTGCGGATGCTGGGCCGTGACGCCGCGCGCCACGTCGCCGATGGTGCGGGCGTCGCCGATGGCCAGGCTCAGGTCGCGCAGGGCCTGGGTGCGGCGCGCGTTCAGCACCGTGGCGGTGGCTTCCGAGATCGGGTGGAAGATGCCGCCCACCTTGCCCGACTCGTCGCGGATCGGCGAGAACGAGAAGGTCATGAAGGCTTCCTCGAGGTAGCCGTAGCGGTCGAGGAACATGCGCTGGTCGCGGATATATGTGCCTTCGCCCTGGTGCGCGCGCTCGAAGGCGTCGCCCACCACCGGCATCGCGCTGGCCCAGACTTCCTTGAAGGCGCCGCCCATCGACTGTGGATGCAGGTCGCCGCAGATCGGGCGGTAGGCGTCGTTGTAGATCTGGATGTCATCCGGCCCCCAGGCGATCAGGATCGGGAAGGTCGAGGACAGGCACAGGCTGACCGAGGTGCGCAGGCTTTGCGGCCAGGTCGCGGGCGGGCCGAGCGGCGTCCTGGTCCAGTCCATGCTGCGGATCAGCGCGCCCATGTCGCCACCGCCCGTGAGCCAGCCGAGGTCGTCGTTCGGGGCGGGCAGGGGAGGAAGGGAATCAGGCATGGCGAGACTTTATGAGGACAGCGGCGGACCTGCCATTCTAAGCGAAATAGGAAAAGTTACTTGTAACCGTTCAACTTTTTGTCCACACCATGCGGCTGGTTTCTCAAGCGCCGCCGGCCTGGCGCAGCGCCGGCGATCCGTCCTCGACGGCGAAGGCGGCCAGCAGCGACTGCCTTGACGCCGGGGCGCGCACCTCGTCCAGCGCCATGAAGCGTGCCTGCGCCGTCTTTGGCGAAATCTCCAGCAGCATGTAGCCGCGCCGGTCGCTGCGTCCATACAGGATGTGCGGGTTGCGCGCGACGTTTTCCTGGGTGCGCGCCTGCGGGCGCGAGCTCGAGGTAATCGAAGTGCCGCAGAATTCGGCGGCGACCACCGGATTCGCTTTCGACACTGGCCGGTTGAAATCGCGCCGCAGTTCGGCCGCATAGAAGGTGTGGACATCGCCCGACAGGACCAGTGGATTACGCGCGCCGCTGTTGGCGATGGCGTCGATCAGTCGCCGGCGCGCGGCCGGATAGCCGTCCCAGCCATCGGTCCAGAAGCGGCCGTCGCCCGGCGCCTGCACCGGCACGCCGCTCGACTGCGCCACCAGGGTCTGCTGGGCCAGCAGGTTCCAGCGCGCCTTCGAGGTCGACAGGCCTTGCGCCAGCCAGGCTTCCTGTTCGCCGCCGAGCATGGTGCGCGCCGGGTTGCGCAACGCGGCGCAGGCGCGCGCCAGCACCACGTTCGAGCCGCCGCGGCCGGGCTTCGGGCAGGCCAGCGGCGAGCGGTGCTGGCGGTCGTCGAGCACGTGGAAGCGCGCCAGGCGCCCCCAGTCGTAGCGCTGGTGCATGCGCAAGAACCCGAATCCGGCCTTGGGGACGGGCAGGCGCAGCGGCATGTGTTCGTAGAAGGCCTGGTAGGCGGCCGCGCGGCGCGTGGCGAAATCCTCGGCCAGGCGCTCGTCGACGTCGCCGGCGTAATCGTTGGCCACCTCGTGGTCGTCCCAGGTCACGATCCAGGGCGCGGCATGGTGCGCGGCCTGCAGGTCCGGGTCGCTTTTATATTGCGCATAGCGCGCGCGGTACTGGGCCAGGGTGAAGGACTCGTCGACGCGCACCGCGCGCGGCGGGTGGCGCAGCTGGTAGGGCCCCCACTCATAGATGTAGTCGCCGAGGAAGGCCACCAGGTCGGGCGCGGCCTGGGCGATGTGGCGGTGCGCCGCGTAGTGGCCGAACTCCCAGTGCTGGCAGGAGGCCACGGCCAGCTTGAGCATGGCGGGCAGCGCACCCGGCGCCGGCGCGGTGCGCGTGCGCCCGACCGGGCTGACCGCATCGCCCAGCATGAAGCGGTACCAGTAGGGGCGGTCGGATTGCAGGCCGGTCGCATCCACGTGCACGCTGTGCGCAAGGGCGGGGGCGGCGACGGCGCTGCCTTTGGCGGCGATCTTGCGGAAGGCCTCGTCCTCGGCCACTTCCCAGCGTACCGTCAAGGCGAGTGCGGGCGTCGCCGCGCCGTTCAAGGGGTCGTGCAAGATGCGTGTCCAGAGGATGACCGCGTTCGGCAATGGCGAGCCCGAGGCCACGCCGAGGCTGAAGGGATAGGCGCGGCCCGCTGCGCCGGCGCTGGCCGTGAAGCCGATGCCGGCGGTGCCGGCCGCTGCCAGGCGCGCCGCGTCCAGCAACAGGGCGCGGCGCTGTTCGTTCATTGCTCGTGGTGCGCGATCAGCGATTCGAGCGGCGGCAGCTGGCGCGGCTTGCGGTCCGGGCCGGTGGCCACGTAGGTCAGGGTCGCCTCCGTCACCTTGACGATGTTCGACTGCAGGCGGTTGCGCTCGGCGTAGACCTCGACATACACGGTGACCGAGGTGTTGCCGACCTTGACGATATCGGCGTAGAACGACAGCAGGTCGCCGACGAACACCGGGTTCTTGAACAGGAAGGAGTTGACGGCGATGGTGGCCACGCGGCCATTTGCGCGGCGGGTGGCCGGCAGCGAGCCGGCGATGTCGACCTGGGCCATGATCCAGCCGCCGAACACATCGCCATAGATATTGGCATCGGGGGCGCCCGGCATCACCCGCAGCTGCGGGATCTTCCCTTCCGGCAGGCGGTTGGTGGGGGTATCGTCTTTTTCTGGCGTGGTCATCGTGAATTCTCGTGAAAAGCTACAATCGACCCGAATTGAACCATAAATCCCGGACCCCTGTCATGCGACGCTCTTCTGCTTCATCCCTTCCACCACCAGACAACAAGGAGCGGCAACGCACCGACTGGGCCACGCTGCGCACCCTGTTCCCTTACCTCTGGGTCTATAAATGGCGCGTGACCGCCGCCCTCGGCGCGCTGATCGGCGCCAAGCTGGCGAACGTCGGCGTGCCGCTGGTGCTGAAACAACTCATCGACCAACTCGCCATCGACCCGGCCCATCCGCAGGCCCTGCTGGTGCTGCCGGTCGGCGCGCTGCTGGCCTACGGCGCGCTGCGCCTGTCCACGACGGTGTTTACCGAGCTGCGCGAATTCCTGTTCGCGCGCGTGACCCAGCGCGCGGTGCGCACCATCGCCTTGAAAGTGTTCCGCCACCTGCACGCGCTGTCGCTGCGCTTTCACCTGAACCGCCAGACCGGCGGCATGACGCGCGATATCGAACGCGGCACGCGCGGCGTGAATTCGCTGATCTCCTATTCGCTGTTCAACGTGCTGCCGACCCTGGTCGAGATCACGCTGGTGCTGGGCTACCTGGCCTTCAATTACGACATCTGGTTCACCATCATCACGGCCGGCGCGCTGGCCGCCTACATCAGCTTCACGGTGGTGGTGACGGAGTGGCGCACCCACTTCCGCCGCACCATGAACGAGCTCGATTCGAAAGCCAACACCAAGGCCATCGATTCGCTGATCAACTACGAGACCGTGAAGTACTTCGGCAACGAAGACTACGAAGCCAAGCGCTACGACGCCGGCCTGCAGCACTACGAAAACGCGGCGGTGCGTTCGCAGACCTCGCTGTCGGTGCTGAACACCGGGCAGTCGCTGATCATCGCCACCGCCGTGACGCTGATCCTGTGGCGCGCGACCGAGGGCGTGATCGCCGGGACCATGTCGCTGGGCGACCTGGTGCTGGTGAACTCGTTCATGATCCAGCTGTACATCCCGCTGAATTTCCTGGGCGTGATCTACCGCGAGATCAAGCAGGCGCTGGCCGACATGGAGCGCTTGTTCGGCCTGCTGGACCAGAACCGCGAAGTGGCGGATGCAGCCAGCGCCAAGCCGCTGCTGACGAAAGGGGCGCACGTGGCGTTCTCGCACGTGGAGTTCAGCTACGAGGCCAAGCGCCAGATCTTGTTCGACGTCGACTTCGCGATTCCGGCCGGGACCACCACCGCGGTGGTGGGGCACAGCGGTTCGGGCAAGTCGACCCTGTCGCGGCTGCTGTTCCGCTTCTATGACGTGAACCGCGGGTCGATCAGCATCGACGGCCAGGATATCCGGAATGTGACCCAGGCCTCGCTGCGCGCGGCGATCGGCATCGTGCCCCAGGACACGGTGCTGTTCAACGACAGCATCGAGTACAACATCGCCTACGGGCGGCCGGGCGCGAGCCATGCGGACATCGTGGCGGCGGCCCGGGCCGCGTCGATCCACGATTTCATCGAGAGTTTGCCGGATGGGTACCGCACCATGGTCGGCGAGCGCGGCCTCAAATTGTCGGGCGGGGAGAAGCAGCGGGTGGCGATTGCACGCACGCTGCTCAAGAACCCGGCGATCCTGATTTTCGACGAGGCGACATCGGCGCTGGATTCGAAGTCGGAGCAGGCGATCCAGGGGCAGTTGAAGGAGATTGCGAAGAATCGCACCACGCTGGTCATTGCGCACAGGCTGTCGACGATCGCGGATGCGCAGCAGATCATCGTGCTCGATCATGGGCGGATCGTGGAGCGCGGGACGCATGGCAGTTTGCTGGCGGCGCAGGGGCTGTATGCGCAGATGTGGGAGCGGCAGCTGGCGCGGCCGGATGAGGAGTTGGCGTCGGTGCCGGTGGAGTTGCAGGGGGAGTGAGCCTGGCCGTTTCCCGTGCGGGGACGTGGCGCTGTTGCGTGTTGATGTAGCGGTTTGCGTGATCCGCGTGGGCACGGAGTGCCCACCGTACGGAAGACGTTACGTATCCGTGTTCCGTATGATTCACCCGTTATCGGTGGTGGTCCGGGTTTCGTATGAAACTCGCCAACAGCCCCCTTAACGTCTCAATACGTCCCGAACATCTTCTGGATATCGCGCGTATTGGTCGTCTTGGTCAACGCCAGCATCAACAGGATGCGTGCCTTCTGCGGCGACAAATTATCCCCCGCCACGAAGTCCAGCTCATCGTCGTTCGCCTCGCCATTCCTCGCCACGATGCCCTGGCCAACGCGGCTCGACCGCACGATCACCACGCCTTTCTTGCGCGCAGCCGACAGCGCAGGCCGTACCTTGGCCGGCAGCGAGCCATTGCCCACGCCCGCATGCACCAGCCCCTTGGCGCCGGACGCCACCAGCGCCTCCACCGCCACCGGCCCCACGTTCGCATGCGCGTAGGCGATCTCCACCTGCGGCAGGACCGACAGATTGCTCACGTCGAACTCGGTCTCGGTCGTATGCTTGCGTGTCGGCGAGCGATAGAAATAAGGCTTGCCGCCCTGGATATAACCGAGCATGCCCAGCTCGGTCGCCTTGAACGTGTCGGCCGTGGTGGTGTTCGTCTTGGTGACATCGCGCGCACTCTGGATCTGGTCGTTCAGCGCCACCAGCACGCCGCGTCCCACCGCCTCCTGCGAACCGGCCAGCAGCACCGCGTTGTACAAATTGATCGGGCCATCGGCCGACAGCGCGGTGGATGGCCGCATCGAGCCCACCACCACCACCGGCTTCTTGCTCTTCACGACCAGGTTCAGGAAGTAGGCCGTCTCTTCCAGCGTATCGGTGCCGTGGGTGATGACGATGCCGTCCACGTTGGCTTGCGCCAGCAGCACATTCACGCGCTTGGCCAGCGTCAGCCAGTGCTCGTTGCCCATGTTCTCGCTGGCGATCTGGAACACCTGCTCGCCGCTGACGTTCGCCACCTTGGTAATCTCGGGCACGGCCTGGATCAGCGCCTGCACGCCCACCGTGGCGGCGGTGTAGCCGACGGTGGTGGTGCTGGTGGCGCCGGTGCCGGCAATGGTGCCGCCGGTGGCGAGGATGGCCACGTTCGGCAGCTTGGCCGCGGTCTGGGCCTGGGCCGCGCACGCGAGGCAGTACAGGAAACCGAACAGCGCGGCGGCCGAACGGGAAGAGCGTGGGAACAGCATGGGACTTCTCCTTAAAAACGGGCGCGCATCAACAAGCTGCCTACAGGTGCTTGTAGACGACGCCTTCCTTCATCACGAATTTGACCTGTTCGAGCAGCTTGATGTCGCGCAGCGGATCGCCGTCCACCGCCACGATGTCGCCCGCGTAGCCCGGTTCCAGCATGCCGAGGCGTTTCGATTGATCGAGCAGGGTGGCGGCGTGGAGGGTGGCGGTGCGGATGGCGTCGATCGGCGTCATGCCGGCTTCCACCATGTAGCCGAACTCCTTCGCATTCTCGCCGTGCGGGAACACGCCGGCATCGGTGCCGAAGGCGATCTTCACGCCGGCTTTGTAGGCGCGGGCAAAGGTGGCCTGCAGCTGCGGGCCGATGGCGGCCGCCTTCGGGCGCACCAGGGCCGAATAATAGTTCGGGTCCTTGGCCTTGTCGGCCACGTAGCGGCCGGCCGAGATGGTCGGCACGTACCAGCCGCCGGTCTTCTTGAACAGGGCCACGCTTTCGTCGTCCATCAGGGTGCCGTGCTCGATCGAGTCGACGCCGGCGCGCAGCGCGCGCTTCAGGCCTTCGGCGCCGTGGGCATGGGCCGCCACCCGAAAGCCATAGTCCTTGGCGGTGCTGACGATGGCGCGCAGCTCGTCCTCGGTGTACTGCGAGTTCTGGCCGCTGGCGGCCTGGCTCAGCACCCCGCCGGTGGCGGTGATCTTGATCAGGTCCGCGCCTTCCTTGTAGCGCTCGCGCACGGCCTGGCGGCCTTCGTCGGGGCTGTTGATCACGCCTTCGGCCGGGCCGGGCGTGCCGATCGCATGGCTCAGGAAGTGCGACAAATTGTTGGTCGGGTCGGCATGGCCGCCGGCGGTGGCGATCGACTTCCCGGCCGTGAACATGCGCGGCCCCGGAATCGCGCCGGCGGCGATCGCGCGCTTGAGCGACACGTTCAGGGCCTGCTCGGCGCCCAGGTCGCGCACGGTGGTGAAGCCGGCCATCAGGGTGCGCTCGGCGTACTTCACCGAACGGTAGGCCAGGTCGGCCGGGTCGGCGGTGAGGCGGTCGCGGTAGGCGTCGACCACAGGCTGGGTCTCGCTCGTCAGGTGGACGTGCATGTCGATCAGGCCGGGCAGGCAGGATTTGCCGGACAAATCAATGCGGCCCGTGGTGGACGCAGATGCGGAAGCCGATGCGGGCGTGGAAGCCATCGGCTCCACCGACTTCACGGTGCCGTCCTCGATCACGATGCTGACGCGCTCGCGCCAGGTACCGCTCTTCACGTCGAGCAGGCGGCCGCAGTCGACCGTCTGGGTGGCGGCGTGGGCGCCGTTCAGGGAAAGCAGCAAACCCGCTGCGACCAGCTGTTTCATGTGTTCTCCTCCATCGCGTTTTTATAAAAAAAGGCCTTCCATTGCTGGAAGGCCCCGGTGTCTCTCAATGCACGATCAGCGCAGCGGCGAGGTGGCCACGTCCTTGTGCGGTACCGACTCGCCCAGCTCGCCCTCCCACTTGGCGACGACGGCGGTGGCGATGCCGTTGCCGATCACGTTGGTGCCCGAGCGCGCCATGTCGAGGAAGTGGTCGATGCCCAGCAGGAGCAGCAGGCCCGCTTCCGGGATGTTGAACTGGCCGAGGGTGGCGGCGATCACCACCAGCGAGGCGCGCGGCACGCCGGCGATGCCTTTCGAGGTGACCATCAGCACCAGCATCATCATCAGCTGGGTGCCGAGCGGCATCTCGATGCCGTAGGCCTGGGCGATGAAGACGGTGGCGAAGGTGCAGTACATCATCGAGCCGTCGAGGTTGAACGAGTAACCGACCGGCAGCACGAAGGCGGCCAGGCGGTTCTTCACGCCGAAGCGCTCCAGGCCTTCCAGGGTTTTCGGGAAGGCCGCTTCCGACGACGCGGTGGAGAAGGCCAGCAGGGCCGGGCCGCGCAGCTCGGCCACCAGGCGCAGCACGCGCTTGCCGAGGAACAGGCCGCCGATGCCCACCAGGGCCAGCAGCAGCAGGATGATCCCGAGGTAGAACTCGGCCATGAATACGCCATAGGTCTGCAGCACCGACAGGCCGCTCTTGGCGACGATGCCGGCCACCGCCGCGAACACCGCGACCGGCGCGAAGTTCATCACATAGCTGGTCACTTTCAGCATCACGTGGGCGAGGCCGTCGATGGCCTCGATCATCGGGTTGGCGCGCGCGCCGACGGCGGCCGCGGCGATACCGAAGAACACCGAGAACACGACGATCTGCAGGATTTCGTTCTTGGCCATGCCGTCCGCGATCGACACCGGCACCAGGTGGGTGATGAAGTCCTTCATGGTCAGGCCGGTGGCGGTGACGCCGGAATCGGTGCCGATCGCCGGCAGGTGGCCGGAGAGCGCCATGGCGTCGCCCGGACGGAACAGGTTCACCAGCACCAGGCCCAGCGACAGCGAAAGGATCGAAGCGATGATGAACCAGCCCAGCGCCTTGGCGCCGATGCGGCCGACTTCCTTGGCGTCGCCCATCTTGGCGATGCCCACCACCAGGGTCGCGAAGACCAGCGGCGCGATGATCATCTTGATCAAGCGCAGGAACAGGGTCGTCACCAGCGACATCGTGTCGGCGAAGCCTTGCGGGTTGGCCGTATTGGCGTTGACGAAGTAGCCGACGATGACCCCTAGCACGAGGGCGATCAGGATATAGGTAGTGAGACGGTTTCGGTTGTTCATGTGCTTCCTGTGGTCGGCCTGTGTTCTATCCCGCGCGCGCCGGAATTCGTGGTCCTGGCGCCGGCGAGGCTGGGGCAAAATGGGGTGGTTCTGCGTGCGAACGGAATGCGTTCTGAGTATCTTGGCAAGTTCCGCAGTATCCTAGGCACCGTTAGTGCTGTCAAGCACGCCCAGGAAGCCGAATCTACTGTCGTAAACATGTTCGAAATCGAGAAGGCCGGCAAATAGCGGGGCGAAGATCCATCCACGCGAGACCGTTCACGGATCATCGCTTATAGATAATCATCCTCGCGCTGATGGCGCACGGCGAGGATCGTCACCGTTTCCTTGTCGTCGATCTTGAACAAGGCCACATAGCCCGCGCTACCGAAAGGAATGACGAGCTCGCGAAGGAAAGGATTGTCCGCGTCCGCCTTTCTGCAGGTGAAGGAAAACTCCTTCAATACCTCAGTACCTTTCGCGATCGTGTCGCGCGCCCGCCGGGCAGACTGCAGGCTGTGCCGCAGCTGATACGCATGCAACTGATGCAGGTCTTCGCGCGCCGCCCTGGTATAGCGGACCTTGAAGCTCATTCTTGTGCTGTCGCCGCGTCTTCGAGCATGACGTCCAGCTCGCGCAAGACATCGTCGGCATCGACATATTCACCCGTACGCTCGGCTTGCGCCGCCGACGCCAGGCCGCGCGCAATGAATTCCTGCTGGGCTTTCCTGTGTTGGATATTCCGGCGCAAGGACTGCTCGACGAAACTCGACAGGCTTTCTCCTTCCTGGAGGACGTTTTCAGCTGCTAACCGTAGTTCCGGTTTGACACGTAACGAAGGAATGGTCGAGGTTTTCATGTGCGTCTCCGTGCATTGCAATTGCGATGCAGTCTCGCACGGGTGACATCAGGACGCAAGCGCGCTCTGCATCCTTCATACAGGTAAAATACCGCCGTCCGCATTCCGAGAGCCGCCATGTCCACCATCGAGATCCCGCAATCCATCACCATCACCCGCCCCGACGACTGGCACCTGCACCTGCGCGACGGCGCGGCGCTGGCCAGC
>Ga0265797_10001465_pt1 | contig 41386 bp, 38 predicted proteins | sample P2T30metagenome_FD_192433 | JGI IMG/M metagenome (GOLD analysis project Ga0265797, IMG submission 192433) | Plant litter microbial communities from East Loma Ridge, Irvine, California - P2 T30 | ecosystem: Environmental > Terrestrial > Plant litter > Unclassified | place: USA: California...
GCCTTGATCACAGGGTTCTCGATCACTCTAGGTGAGGATGGCTGTTTGGGCAAGGTTTCCTTGGGCTGCAGAGCGGTGGACGTCGATCTCGTTGGATGCTTGGTGAGCGTTTCGGCGGCGTCCGAAGGTCCTCGCTGGGCGTCTGCAGAATCTCGCCGTGGGTCTTGGGAACGTCGATGGGGGCTAACGCACGATGCCGTCGTATCGTTTTTTGATACGTTCGTTTCGCCCGGAATTTCACGCTTTGAGTTGAGCGGGTTGCCTTTGGAAGGAGATTGTGGTGTGTTGATCCCAACCTCGGGGTCTGGCAGATTTGATCCGAGTTCTTTCCTGAGGAGGTCGAGTTGTTGCGAGTTGTTCAAGTGATCTGTTCTCAGTGCGGCCATCTCATCTCTGTGAAGGGCAAGAGCTTTATCCAGGGCTCTCTCGCGTTCTCGTGTACTATCAAGCTCCAGTATCAACTCTGACTTGTCTCTTTCGGAGGTCGCAGCATGATCATGCGAGTCTGCCAAAGCCGATTCAAGCTCTTGCACTGTGCCGCGGAGGTTTGTAAATGTCTCATCGTCGGCCCTCTTCTGTACTTTCAGATCGTCGATCTTTTGCAATAGAACTTCGCTTTCGGCATTCAGCAGGTCTATTGCCCTGGTGAATTCAGCAAGTTCTTCTTTGAACTTTTGTTCACATGACTTGAAACGGTCGAGATCCGCTGACAAGTCTGCCTTCTCTCCCTCGGAGGCTGTGGCCTGACTGAGCGCTGCGTTCAATTCGGACTCTAGTCGTTGCACTATTGCGCCAGAACTACCATGTCTTGCTTGTGATTCTGTCGAATTCGTCTGCCCCTCTTCAAATCTAGCTTCCAACTCGCGCTTCTCCTGTTCCAATAAAGTCGTCGATTCCGTCCTCCTTTCCACCTCGTCTCCCAAACGCTTTTGCAGGGTCAACGCTTCCGACTCGGCCTGAGAACACGCCCGCTCTGCCTCTGCCACTTTCGAGTTCGACTCCTCTAGCGATGTTGTGGCTGCATTCAGCTCGTGTTGTAGAGCACAGCAGCGGTCTTCAACAGCCTTGCATCTTGTGTCCGCTTCGAGCTGCACTTGCTCCTGTTCGGATAGCCGTCGTGACAGGTCTTGGTCGGAGATGGTCAGACGGTGCATTTCGGCGACGTTGATGTCGAGATCGCGCGTTGCAATATCAAGATTGCGTTTCGCGACCTCGAGGTCGTGCTGTGCCGCATCTCCTCTTGCCTTGGTGAAATCAATGCCCATTTGAAACACTCCTTTTTCGGCCTCCCATATTCCCCGATTGCGCTCAAGTTCCTTCTTCTGAGCTTTGAGCTGATCGTGATCACGTCGGGCCGTCGTCTCACGCTCTCGGGCCTCCCTCAACTCCCTCTCAAGTACTTTGTTGTTGTCAGTCACCCTTTTGTTGGCATCGGTGGTGGTCCTCAATCGCTTGCGAGCCTGACCAAGCTCTTGTCTGAGTTTCACGGTGTCGGTAGCGAGGTCCTGGTACTCGATGGATCTGAGAATCTCTCGCTTGCTATCCGAGTGTGTTGTCCTAACGCTCTCGACATTGTGGAGATGGTTGATGGTGATCTTCTTTTCACTTTCGGGTTCATAGTGGAGCGTGAGGCGTTTGCAGCCCAGCGCGAGAAGCTTGTCTTTCAACTCTTGGTTCTCTGTCCGCAGCTCTTTGCTTTCGAGAATGAGGCGATCACGGTCCTGTTCCAGAGCGGGGAGAGCATGCGAGGAACGTTTTATGTGATTCTTGTGGGTGTGGTAAAGATGTCCGATAGCGATGGTCATACCCGGGTAAGTGCTTGTGGCCCAGCTCATAAGGGTTTCTAGATCCAAGTTCAAATGACACTCCGCTGCCATGTTGGTGTCCATTGTGACGCAGAGAGTCCACAGCCAGGCAGCTTGGAGGCATACGAGACTTGCAAAACCGGGATAGACGAAGTAGGCACAAGAGCAGAAGAGCGTGAACGATCGCCTCCAATTTAGCTGAATGTATCCAGAACGCACTTTTAATGCAGTGGGAGTATATGAAGTGATCAGTTGGGTGAGTTGCAGTCCGTAAAACAATGACGATGTGATAACTTCGAGATGGGACGAGGATTGAGCAAGAAGACATCGCGATAGCGAACCTCCCTATGCCGACACATGATAAGGGCATCTTCCTGAGAGTACAATCCTCCATCTTAGACTGCGCTCTGATCAGATGTGACAGGTCTCTCACAGAATGAGTCGCCAGCACCAAGATGCAGGGACGCGAGAGAACGAATGTGACAGCTCGCATGGCCAGGGCTGGGGTAGCTCGACAGATATTCAGGCGATATCCGTGATGTTACACGAACCGGGATCTTTCGTCAGGTCCATACAAACGGTGAGCAGAGACAAGGTCTCTATCTTTGACCTATGCTTGATTCATAAATACGTGCATTAGCAGAAGTGTGGACGTACTGGGTGCTGAGCATGCAGCGATGGAGAGCTGGCCTCTGTCTGTCCGGCTGCATGGAGCAGCACGAATTAAGCATGTAGGTCGGAGCCATCATTGGAGCCCGTTCAATGGAGAGGCGGCTCGAGATGAAACGGACCACCTGCCGTCTTGACCTACATATGCAATGTCGTGACAGTGAAGACTCGAAGAACCGCTGTTCATGGGAAGAGTTAGCTCTTAAGCATCTAGTGAGATCGGAACAGCCGCTGATACGTATCGATGTATGTATTGTCTTTTGTCCAAAATCTTTCACATTAGGTAGAGAGTCGACAAGAATTATTGTGTTCGTCGAGTCGTCCTTGTACCTTTGAACTTGTCCAAGATCAGCATGCCTGAGGCAGGAGCCGCCAAGACAAGCGAGCTGGCGAGGTCAGCAAGCAACGACTTTCTCCGAAGGTTGGCGTCGTTCAAGATCCCAACCCCATAGCCGCATACTCAGCCTACTCGTTGCTCGCAATCCATTGAAGGACCTCAGACCGGTCTATAAACACCACAGAATCGCCATTGGACCTCTCCCACCGCCATAATGTTCCGCACACCCGCCCTCCTCCGCTCCGCGCTCCCTACCACCTCCCGGGTCTCTACTCGTTCGGCGGCCGCCGCTGCCTCGCGATTCCAGCAGACGCGCCAGGCTCACGCTATCTCCAACCCGACCCTTGCAAACATTGAGAAGAGATGGGAGGCCATGCCGCCCCAAGAGCAGGCCGAGCTGTGGATGGCGCTGAGGGATCGCATGAGCGCTGACTGGAACGAGCTCACTCTCCAGGAGAAGAAGGCTGGTACGTTTGGAGTCCCGTCAATATGAGGAAGGGGAGGTTGTCGCAGTGTGCATAGTGTGCTCGGCTGGGTCAATGCTGGTTGCTTCAGCTTGCAGGGCTCACGCGCTATATATATGCAACATGGACCCGAACTCGGCGTGGCACACATTAGCATATGAGCGCAATGCTAACCCTGTCATACAGCTTACTGGATCGCATTCGGTCCTCACGGTCCCCGCGCTCAGGCTCCTCCTGGTGAGGGCACCAAGATCTTCATGTACGTCATGCTCGGTGTTGGTGCATCTGGTGTGCTATTCGGTACCGCTCGCTTCTTCGCCCGTGGCCAGCCTGCCACCATGACCAAGGAGTACCAGGAGGCCAGCAACGAGTACCTCAAGGTATGTTACAATCTCGGGGAAGAGAGTGGTCGTTACTTTGCGACCACGCGCGTTCGACGTGGGGTTGAAGCAGGACACGATGCTAACCGTACTTCGTACTACAGGGCCAGAAGGTCGAGCCTATCACTGGTGTCTCCTCCGAGGGCTACGTCGGTGTCGGTATGGTCCAGAGCAAGCCGGAGGGCAAATAGATGCGCTACACTTTGTAAAAGGGCGAACGAAAGAAATGTAGTCGAATATCCGGTAGAGCGAGCGCAGCCTCCGCCATTACGGAGCGCGAAGAGCTGTCGCGAATTTCCTTGCGTTGACTGTAGTAGAATTCCTGGTGTGGAAAGGCTTGGGAAGCGAGCTTCAAGTTGTATCTTACGCATGCTAGCATCTGCCACTGTACAAAGATTCTTCACAGACTTGTTTGCGTTTTGGATAGAGGCTTTGCGGTTACCTTTCTGATGCTCTTACTACGAGACAGCTGATAGGCGGAGCTTTATGCATGATTGTATAGCTTGATTGTATAGGTAGCTTGAGCTACAACGCATGCCTAGCCGCTGTGAACTAAAACCAAGCTCACTCAAACAGCCTTGCAGCCCTCCCTAAGCAGTTGACGTTGCACAGCAGCTTGGCCATCGCGGCATGTGGTACGCTTAGCCGTGAAGGTGCAGCAATTTGGTTGGTTGGGTGGATGGCAGAGGGGTAGATTACGAGTTCAAACATGGTATGTTTTCGTGATCTGTGCAGGATTATTGCGTGATCAACGAATTGGAATCATGAAACGAGATGAGCAGGAGACTGGGTATCTGGGTGGTCCGAAGGCTCAGTTGCATTTGCATTTGAGCGTTTGCCCATGACCACATCACAAAAGAGGTTGTACTGTACCTAAGTCCAACAAGTAATTAATACCTCACGTCTTCCAGCAAGGAAGCATAACTTGCAACGAGCTTCACACCAAGCCGTCAAGCCACACATAACTACGGGTAGGGCACCGCCGAGCCGCATGACTGTTCTATGCCTGTCTGCCGCGTGCAGTAGCGTGATCCCTGACTGAACGGTGCACTGGTGGATCTTTCTCGGCGCCAACCTGAAGTAGCCACGGGGAAGATCAATCCATTTGTTGCACGTCAGCCTGCCTTTGGCGAGCATGGACCGGATCTTACTTTGTGCATACCAGCACGACCTTCTCCTCGACAAATAGCAGCCGTCACCGTGGAGGGATGCGAATTCTATACACTCTTCCCGCTGCCTCCCACCGTCCTACCCGATGAGTTACCCTTCGCACCGTCCGGACTGGCTGGCCAGCATCATCTCGCCCGATGTCAGCGTGAAGCGTGCGCTCACGTCCAAGCTTGCGCGCACCATCTATGCCGCCATTACGCTCTTCAGCCTTGCCGCCGTCTTCCTCTCATGGAAGTCTGGTGGCACGCTGTCCAACCCGATCCCATACGACGGCGATTCCAAGATTTCAACCCCGCTCTTGGACGACGTGCCCGACTACACGCCTCCTACAGGACCGAAACACGAAAAGGGCCGCTTCCACTTGCTCATCCCAGCCACGAGCAGCGGCCGGGACCTGTGTAAACTACTGCTGTCAACCCAGATTCTTGGCTACCCGACGCCAGTGCTAATTAACTATGGCGCGGCGGAGGATGCGGATCCCTATGTTCAGCATTTGGCAAAGGTGGAGGGTCTATTGAACTACCTGGAGAAACAAGAGAGTGCGAATCCGGATACCGAGGATCTGGTCCTCATCATCGACGGCTACGATGTTTGGTTCCAACTGCGACCAGATGTCTTGATCAAGAGATTTTACGAGAGCAATAAGCAAGCGTACAAGAGGCTAGTGGACCGATATGGCGCTGAGATTGTCAGGAAGAACAACATGAAGCAATCTGTGATTTTCGGACCAGACAAGTTGTGTTGGCCTATCGATTACAGCCGCCCGGCCTGTTGGGCTGTGGATCCTGGAAACTTGGACCCACATGCATTCGGTCCTCAGACTTCGAGCGAGCATGAAGAGCTTACGCACCCGCGCTGGCTAAACTCGGGCACTATCATGGGAACCACGCAGGAGCTGATCGATGTATTCCGCGCGACTCTGCACGACATCCAGACCAACTATGTCACCAACTCTGACCAGTACTACTTTGCGGAGATCTATGGAAGGCAAGAGTTCGCTCGCCTTTCTCAAAAACCAGAACTGCTTATTGAGCGCAAGAAGGAGATGTACGGTGTCACAGTCGAAAACAAGACCGACAATGGAACGAGAGCCGAGCCGGATTTGTCTAGACAGAACCGAACGGAATACTTCATCGGCATTGACTACAAGTCAGAGATGTTCCAGACGCTGGCCTTTTGGAAGCAATTCTTGACATGGTCACGAGGAAGGGACTCTTGGCAACCGCCGCTCGGAGGTCGAGACATGCTTCCCTACACTGTCACCAATTCTAGTGTTTACGACACACGTCTCGCAGGCGATATCGTTTCGTCCGAGAGACCTTTTAGCTCACTGAAGGAAAGCGAGAACGAGAGCGACAGAAACATGGCCAACACGCGTTGGAGCGACGTTGAACTCCTCCGCAACACCGTCTCACGTCTAAATCCGGTCATCATTCACTTTACAGGCGAAAAACGCTTCCGCGAAGTCTGGTGGTCGAGGTTATGGTTCCAAGCCAAGGCAGAGACTCTCCGCGAATCGAGTTCAAAGCAGAACACCAACAAAATCTCCGACCAGCTGATCGAGGGCATGACGTGGTATAACGCTGAACCCGAGGAGGCCGGCGAAGTCTCCAACTCAGGCAAGAGTGGTGCCTGGTCGGACAAAGGAGGCTGGTTTGGTTGGAACACGCTTTGCAAAGCATACGAGCCGGAGATGTACTATGACGGCGCCGATGACTTTGGATTGTATCACCCAGACCAAAAGCCTGCTCAGGAGAATTTACAGGACAGGAAACCACCGGCTGAGGTTTGAGCTCAGTCAATGCGGTCTGTGATTTATTTTGGGAGTCTTGTAGCATTTTAGCATTGTTCAAAGCATATTCTTTCCATCGGATACCTTGACGGCAGCGGTGGTAAAGATGTACTGTAGAGCTGGATAGCTTTAGCTTACACCCAGACTTCACTAACGTTCATATAAACGACCAAATACCGAATCTACTCTGTAGATTGGTACCTATTCGTGATTTCTCCAGCGAGGCAATCGTTTATGCACGCCAAGAGCTGACGTTCGTTCTTGCATCAGCCACAGAGAGTCCGTGTCTCGATCCAACGGCCGCTAAGCCAGCATCCGACTTGGCCCGTCTAGGCACGTCAACCCAACCGTGCCAACCAGTGCCTTTCCTTGGAGAAAGGGAGGCGAGTGGAAGGTGCAGGGCTCCGAGATGCATCCGGTTCAGCCCTGAATCGCCTAATCTCTCTCGAAACGATGATATTCTCTAGATACGCGTCTACCGTAAGGCTGCACTGAACAAATCCTTCTAGGCCTGGCGCTGTACTGTACCGTCTCTATCTTCCTGCTGCGTGGCCTTGTCGTTGCCTTACCAAAGGAACACCAGTCTTGGCTCTTACACCTGTGCACCATCATTCCTCACGGGACACGGTAGCGAGTACCTGATCCGACGGGTCCGCGCGCAGATTATTGTCGGAGTCCCGGCTCCTCGTCCACAGCCCAGGAACCAACCGCATCCTCACGCTCAGTGCTCGGCTACAGGGCTGCAGGCAACTCTCTCCCAGGCCGTTCTTTCACGGAGTGAGCTTTCTTGCTGCCTTTTTTGCCTTTTAATTTTCTCTGGTCCCGGCGCAGACAGTCTATACACGCATGGGTGTTCTGGATTCCATCACAATGCCGATGCGCAGGCGCTCACGGGCTGGCTCGGAGCTGGCCAAGGATGAGTCGAGGAGTTTCTTGCCTCAGCACGAGAGAGATGGTGACGAGGGGATGAAGGGCTGGAAAGGCCTGTGGAGGAGTCAGCAATGGGTGATTGTCTGTTTCGCTGTTGCGTTTGGCTTGTTAATGGTGTATATTCTTGCGGTGAGTCCTTCTTTGTCTGTACCTTTTAAGATTAGACACTGATGCTTCTCACAGCCTCTCATTGTATCTGAAGAGACACCTGCCATCCAGGGAGGGGTGGCAACTAGGCCTTCCAACATGCACCTCATAATTGTAGCCGACACACCTACTTCCAGCTTGTGCAAGACTCTTCTCTCGGCGGCGATTCTGGGCTATCCTGCCCCGACCATTGTTAACTGGATGGGGGACTTGCCCGATTTCCTCGATATTCCTAAACGAGAGAGCGTTCCTTCCAAGGCTGAGGGGGTCGCTGAGTACCTTGCAACTCTCGACACGTCTCACGATGACGACGTGGCGATTGTTCTCGAAGGCGAAAGTCTGATGCAGCTGCGTGCTTCTACACTCGTGGAACGCTTCTTTAGCATCAACAGACGTGCCAACGAACAGATCAAGAAGAAATGGGGCAAGACTGCTGTCCGGAACGGCATCAAGCAAGATGTCCTGTTTGGCGCACAGAAGGAGTGCAATGGCTTGAGTGCCAACGATGCCGCATGCTATGGCGCCCCCGCCTCCTCATTACCATCGAAGATCTACGGAGACGATACAGATGTTGAGGGTGGTGACGACGACAACAGATTCGACAAATACCGTCCTCGTTTCATGGATTCTGGAAGTGTCATGGGAACTGTTGCGGGCCTACGCAAGGTGTTCACTGCCGCTGTCGCACATTCTGTTGGCAAGGATGATGGCGAGAAGAAAGTAGCCTTGCAACGCATCTTCGGTCGGCAGCAGTCGTATCGCGAAATCCTTCGCCGGAAGGCTGGCTTAGGTACTAATAAGGGTTTCACAAAGGCCCACCTGGCCACTGTGAAGGATTCTATTAAGAACAACCCCAATGGCACTTGGGAGTTTGGCATCGGATTCGATTACGCCAGCGAAATCAGCGCAAACACCGCCTTTTCCCACGACGACTACGGCCTCGTCAAATTTTCCGACCCCAACTCTCTGCAAGACGCCCGCAAGGAACACAGGGTCGGCCTCACCGATGCCATGAAACCTCTGTCAATAGACATCTCCAACAGTCTCCCTCCCTTCTGGACCTTCTCTGTCGAGCCCGCTCTTCCCCGTTGGGACGCCTGGAAACAAACTCCCCTAATCACCAACCTCTACACCGGCATCACTCCTGCCATTGTCCGACCTAGGAACAGAGGGAAAGGTGGCGAACCCGCGAAACCCTGGTTCCAAGAGCACGCCCGCACCCTGATGGACGCTTCCATGTACTCGCCCATCACGCCGGTTGCTGTCGGTGGCGAGAACAGTTCTACGATCCGAGAGTTCTGGCCGATGGAGATCTGGAAGGGCGGCGCGAGGGACAGTCGCACCAAGATCATGACGGGTGAGGGATGGGTTAGATTTGACTTTGAGTGCGGAGACTGGGGAGAGGAAATGTTCCAGGATGGTCTGGGGGCTTGGAAGTTGCCTGAGAACCACTGATAGATTTTGTAGGACTGAGGCTGATGAGCCGGTTTTGTATTTATTGTTCGGGCATCTCTAATCAGCATCTGCTGCGCTGACAAAAGATACATAGAGAGAATTTGTGGCGTTTTCGAGGACCAATGCAGTTGTGAGGCGTCGTCTGTGCCGACCCCTGAACTGCGGAAGGATCGGAAAATTAGGTTGCCTTTTCTTTCTCCCGTCCGAGGCTGCGCTCACCGGCCTGAGCGTCATGAAAGAAAGTGATTACATACTAATTGCAGGATCTCGCTCAGGCAAACGCCAGCCGCCACATACCTTGGCAATGCGAGCTATCGCATGTGTGAAGATTCAGACCAGAGAAGGCCGTCCGCGAAGAAACCCTTTGGGCAAACAACCCTGGCGAAAACAACGTTTTCCCCTGCACTTTGGCGGATATGGGCTGCAGCAGATCAGACAGCAGCTCGATTGACTCCTTCACATCTTCACGCGCTGTGACCGTGACTCGGTCGCCGTATCAATCTGACTGGGGAGGTTGTATATAAGGTAGTCTTGATCACATCCCTTTTCCCCATTCTATATCCTCTCGTTAACACATCCTGCGCTCGCCTAACCGCCGCAGCAATTTGCATTCATCTCAACCTGGTTACCTAGGTCCTACTCGAAGTTCCACTCCATAGCCTTTGGCAGCCATGGTAGAAGCGGAAAAGGTCAGCGTACGCGTTTTTCGACACAGCGACGGAGTCCCCTATACAGAATACAACCCACCGAGCACATCGACCGGGCACGGTGAAAGTCCGAATGAGCGCTACATCGAGGTGTCCACCAACGAAAGATATTACATCGAAGTGAAGCTACTACGCGGTTTCAAGTTCCTTGGGTATCCCAAAGTTCAATTGAAATGGATACTGGACAACAATCCGTATTACAGCACTCTTTCGCGGAACCGGCCATCAGACTGTGATCGATCGTACCTGTGGCACCGTGAAGATGCTTTCAATTGTGTTGATCGAACAATCAACGGAAAGACCATGAGATGCGGCCTGGTGTTCGGGCAGCTAGAGTCGGGTTTGTACATCTGCTTCCTGTGGTACTTAACCATCTTTCACGAGCTAACTGTTCCACAGATGCAGACGTCTCGTTGGGCGACAAGGAGATCGCTCAAGCCGTGGACGAGGCCGGACGCATCGTTGTGAAACTGCGGCGCGGGAGGTTCGGCGGCAAAATAAAGGAAAGCTCTGGGCCACGGGCTTTTGACCCTCTGGATGACGTCGACGACACGAAGTCTTCCAAAGAAGTCGTCTACAAACACAATGTTTCTCACGTGACAACGTATGGATGCGCGGAAGTCTCACGCATTCGCAGCTCGTCGCTAACGGAGGCTAGACACGTCCCACTGAGGCCTGCCCCGGAAGCATCTCTTCCAAGACCAGGCGCGTATGCGCGTGAGTGGATTCGTGCGGACGGACCTGAAGGAAATTCAATCGTTTTCACCATCCGATATCGGTCCCGGGGTAAGTGTTGTCTGGCTCACTTATCACCGTTTCTAAGTTTGACTCCGTTGCAGCAGCTCTTGTCGCCCTTGGCATTAAGAACGATGTTGATGATGCGCCCTCGCCATCCGGGACAGCTGTTCCCGCTGGCACGGCACTCAACTCTGCTAATCGTAGTCCCTCAGCCGATTTCGCGAGTATGTTGGGTACATTCCAGGTATCTCTCACTCCGTGCTTGAATAATGCGTATGTGCCAGATGGCTCTAGCGACGAGGAAGATGTGGAAGAAGACAGCGGCAGCGGCGCGATATGTGTCACGAACGGCGGAGCAAGCTATTGCGGTGGTGACTTCCAGAACAGACACGACCTTATACTGGTCTCAGATGATGAAGAAGATGGTGATGAGGAAGGCAACGCCGGCAGAGCTCCTAACAATCGCGATAATCCAATACTGGTCACAGATGGCGACGAAAGTGGCTCTAACGGCGATCCTCACAATGATACAGACGAAAATGCGGAGCCGCGGCAGGAGACTCCAACCCAGAGCGAAGAAAATACCCGCCTTTCCGAGAGACACGGAAGGTCTGTGGTACCACGACAAGAGACTCCGGTGGAGAACGGAGAAGAGATACACCCTTGCCAACACACCGAAGAGTTCATGGGTCAGCAGCAACAGGAAGCGGAAGCTCATGCGGAGATCCGACAACGTGTGGCAGAGTACATGGAAAGGGAAGCCGAGTCAGACCAAGCCCAGGCTGTAACAGCTGTGAAGCGGAAGATCAAAGACGAAGGACTTCACCTCTACAAAACGGTACTTGATGACTCTTGCCAAAGCAAGAGACGTCTGAGATCCGGGATCCAACAACGAACATGTGTGTGGTGCGAAATTGTTTCGGTATTGTCTTTGCTTTCGTGAACGATCCTCTGCATTCGCGTGAGAGACGTTCTTACCTTCGTTCATATGTTAGGTTTTGATGAAGGCTTCTAATCTTTTGAGTTGTTGTCAATCCTCATACCTAGCAAAATGCTCACGTTTCCAGCAAATACATCAGTAAGACATTGGCCGTCCTTCGTTCCCCCTAGGATTCGACAGAGGGACTTCAAGATCATTGGTTCCACTTCTATCGGCAATGCTTGTGGAGTGACGGTCGAGGCGTACTGTTTCACGTTTGAGGGGAGATGTTCACTAGAATCCACCTTCGTACATTGTGCATGGCGCGAAGGATTATAGCCCCAACCCTAACCCTGTTAGTGAATTTGAGTGTTTCGATGCTTTTTATCTGACGATTACGAGACAAATCTCGTGTGAGCAGTGGACATAAAGAATTGATTGCATGGGCATCACAAATCAACGTACTAATATTGATTGTGTGCACAGTAAGGTACGTCACAATCTAAGTGAGGGCAGAAATCGCTCTGTGGCTTGAGCGGGCGGTTGTCCCTTCAACAGTCGGAACCAAAACATTGCGGAAAGCCGAGCGCTGAAGATCACAACGCGAGAGAATAATATCAACACACGACACGACACGACACACGACACACGACACAACGACACAACGACACACGCTATGCTGGACGCCCAATAACACCAACATAAATCGAGTACAGTCAACAGCCAACATGGATCCTCCCACCGCCTTCGAGTTCCCTGCAAGGGAGTCCTCACCACTACACCCACTCTCACCACAGCGCGTCAACAGACGGCCCGCCTCGACAGCAACAAACCGCAGCTACAAGACTTCAGAAGCAGACTCGCAAGATGAGCCTGCAGCACGATCATCACCCACACGCAAAGCAAACCTCTTCGCCGAGTACAACCCGATCACGCGGACACCATCTCCTTCCAAGGAAGTCTTTGGCGGAGGGGTGCAACAGTCTCCCTCGATGCCCGACATGGCCTCTCTTCGCTCGCACGGACGGACTAACAGTGATGTCCAAGTCCTGGTGAAGCGTTTCGAGCACTTGGACGTGAGGGACCGCGATGCAGAGAGCGAGGCGCGGCGCAAGAAGCAGGAGATGGAGCTGCGTCGCGCGCAGCTCGGAAGAGAAGAAGCAGAGTCGGAACTTAAGAAGTGGAGAGAGGAATGTCGGCGCATAGCAGAAGATCTGAAGGAGAGTAGGCACAGAGAGAGTAAGGTCTCCAACCGGCTTGAGAAGGTTATGGTATGTTGTGTCCGTGTGCCGATACGGGAGATACTCGAGACTAACACCTTGTAGGACGATTTCCGCCAGGCAAAGGGAGAATACAGTAGCAACGCAGAAGCCTACGTGAAAGAAGTACGAAAGGCGCGCAAGGAGGCCTTCAAGTCAGCATCCGTCGTGCTGAAGCTACAGGAGACGCTGCGAGATACACAGAAGCGCTTGCAAGTCAGTAAAATTGACCATGCGACTGATGTGCAAAAGGCGGATCAATTCGAGCAGGAGGCCACAGATGCGAAATGTGCTCTGATGGCGCTTCAGCAGGATCTTGGGAAGCTTCGAGAGCAGTTCGCGGTGCTCGAGCAAGAGAATGAAGCTTTGAAGACCAATCTGAAAGAAGAGGAGGTCGCGAGAATCGCGGCTGAGGGCCAAATCGCGCTTCCATCTGGACACGACGACGACTCGGATCTATTCTCATCACCACAAAAGCCTGCTTCACCAAGAAAGTCACAGCTTGAGCCTTTGTCAGACGATAAGGAGAATGTTGGCGTGGTGACGAAGAAGATGTTTGACACACGAAAGCTCCAGGAGGAGCTCGAGGCCGAAAGGCTGAAGAAAATGGCTGCGGAGGAGTTGGTCGAATTCCTGCGCATGGAGTGCGCCTTTAAGTGTTGTGAGTGCAAATCGGCGTCACGACACGGTCGCGCTCTTCGAGTAAGCATGGATGAGATTCTTGCTTCTTCCATCCAGAAGATGAAAGGCGACATCGCCAGCATCATGACTCCACCTGCAAGTGAGTCTGGCGAGGACCAGATGGACGCCGAGAACACTCACACAGCAGCTGGAGCCGAGGATAGCGCTTCGACGGACCCGCAGGAGACCAACCCTGCCGATGAGGTGGATCATGAGATGGGCGAGGATGCTAGCGAAGCACCATTGCCGGATCATGTTCAAGATACAACCACAGTGGTAGATGAGACGGTCGAAGACGAGGCCACACGAGCTCGACAAGCGACACCCGAGAACGACAGCGAGCTCGCCCATTCCCTCTCTCAGCACAACGACGACACGACAGAATCGATATACTTCAACATTCAGGATGAACAATCCGCGGCTTCTCACCATACTACCACCGTCCCACTGAAGGACTCGCCTCCCTCCACACCACCTCGCGCACAGCTGGAAAGCGAGCTCAACGACCAGATTCAACGTTCGGTTCGCACTATCACTACCACCACCCGCATTCCCATGCATTTCACACCGGTCTCCAAGCCTGCATTGCTTCCCCCTTGGGAACAGGAGAACACAGAGCCTCGAAAGTTCGGTTCAACGAGCTCGTCTGGCGAGGTCTCCGCCCTACCCTTCGACCGCGAGGCTGCCCTTGCCGCGATCGCCTACCGCCGTGGCAGAGCTAAGAGCATTGCTAACGGTACGCTGACTCCGCCGAGGCAAATGGTCGAAGGCATCAACCTCAAGAGTCGCCGGGACGTCTCTGCGCCTGTCATTGGCACAAAGGAGTACGCCGAGAAGATGGGCTCCATGTCTGCCGGCAAGGCTTTGAGGGCTTGAGCGATCAATCTTCTCGAAGTGTACGCATCTCATTTGTTCGGGTGGGCATTCACATGGGGGGTTTCCGGTTCATATGGGTATACCACAAGCGAGGCGTTTAGGTGCTTTGAGAGTAGTCGTCAAAGTGTATACAGATTTTTCGTACTTTGATTCTTTCTCTCCAACCAAATTCTCTGTCGCTTACCTTCTTGAGCTTGGAAGTCAATAAGATCGTAACGACTATAGGATGTTTACTCACATATTTGGTTACGTGACCACCTCCTGACAGAATCATCAGCGTATCAAGGGGAAGCAAGACCATCACGAGATTTCAGTCGAGTTGATTGACAAGGACTCTGCTTTGATTGATTGACAAGAATCTGGGGCGCCTTGCCTTGATTACTAAATTCATTGGTTACGATCACGGTTCCCTTCCTGCTGCCCGTTTAACTTCGTCTGGCCAATCTGAACCACTACCAGCCATATTGCAACAGCGGCCAAGAACGCGCTCAGACAGTCCTTGCCACTCGCCCCTAAAGCTCGCACAAGAAGCACCAACAAGGAGCTGCTCAAGAGAATCCAGGCGAAGCAGACCCAATACATGTATTTGATCATGGTCTCGTTGAGCGTGGTTGTCATTGCGATTATCCCCACACCGAGAAAGGCGACCTGGGCGAAACACGCGAAGGCGAGCACAAACGCCCATATATTCTTGGTTCTTGGATTCATGGACACATTCTTCCCTTGCTCGACGAAGACACCTCGCTGCTTCTCGAGCAGTGTCTTGTGGCGCTTGAAGGCGACATTGGGTTCGCTGTCAACGCAGAACTCTTTCAGCCAAGTCTGGGATGTGGATGAAAGCTTGCTTGTGTCCCTTTCCGTCGTGGAGGTCGAGTGTTTTCCGGTGCTGCCCGATACGAGCATCCAGTCACCTTTCCTGGCGCCGTCGTCGAGAGTGAAGTGGATGAGAGACAGACCTCGTTGTTTGGCATAGCCGGGGTCTTCCAGTTGATGCTGGTCGGTGATGGCGTCAAATTGCCGGTCCAAATCACGCAGCTCCTTTATCGCTTGGTCTATGAGGTCGCTCCTTTCCGGTCCGTCTGGAAGCCAGCCGATACTGGCTTCGAGAGTCCGTAGACGATCTTGGGAGCGTTCCAGGCAGATTCTTCGAAGGGACGAGAAGACTGGCATGAACGTCGGACGCTCAAGATGAGGCAGTTGTCGTCCGCGATCACTTTTTTGCAATCCCTCGGACTCGAATGTATCGAATTTTCGAAGCGCAGGGGGTCCGTCTCGCCAATATTGGCTGCTCATGCCTGTATTGGTTAGCTGAAAAAGCACAATCTCGGGCCATCTAACACTACGCACTGGAGTCAAGGAGGCCCATCTCGACCTCGGGCTCCATATAACGTACATGCACCGGTGAAGGGTTGCTGGCCATTGGATGGGACGCGTTCAAGGGCTCTGGGTCCAAAGCGACAGAGGTCTGTCACAAACAGAAGCTGCGAAGTCGATTTCCATGCGAGCGCGCGTGGTATATATGTTGGCGGTAAAGGGCCCGGTATGATGCATGCGATCCCCGTCGTCTGCACGTAACGAGGCTGAAAATCACACTTAGCCCATCTAGCTGAGCCGCATGATTGATAAGTATAGGTACTTGTCATTCGCGATCGACGGCATCAATTGCTCGCTTATATGAACGAAACCATTGGTCTGCTGCCGAGAGCCATGCAGCTGGCTGTGTCAAGATCGTCTATTCCTGGGAACGACATGCAAGTCAGATCGGGTAGCCACGATGGATGCATAGTCCGTGGCATGTGAAGATGTCCACTACCGAGTGATGGATACATTGTGTAGATAAGGCTCAGCTGCGAGGCGAAACGAATGTGAAGAGAAGTTGGTGGCTGAAATCTGGCCCCCACGCACACCTCACGCACAGGCCAAGTGACCAAGGACACGCATATGAACTACAAGCGAGCGAGCGAACAGTGGCACTACTGCTGTAGCCAATGTAACCGTGCCCTTTGTACGGTACGTGCATAAATGAGGAAGTGGTTGGTGGTTGGAACCTGCCTCTTGTATTCTACGTGTAAACGCGCGTGTGGCTGACTGTGAGGGAAAACGACTAGAGCATACGTGTACGCATCATGTCGTTTTTGGTTGTTGTTGGTCTACTTCTGGGGTGGCTCGGGTACACTGCGTACGGCGTCGCAAGAAGAAACGAGGTAGGTAGATTCCGTTCTGGCTAGCACACTTGTTGCTTTCATTGACTTTTACGTACAGACCGACAATAAATTCGCCGCTGCCCACGGATGCAAACCTCCAGCGAGACTGGAAACGGGGCGGTGGCCACTGGGCCTCGAGCTTGTAGTCAAGGCATTTCGCGTCGCGGGCGAACAGCGCCTATTGCGCCTTATGAACGAGATCGTTAAGGAAACGGGTACTACATTCGAGCAGATCTTGCTCGGAGCCCGCGGCATAGATACTGTTGAGCCGGCCAACATCGAAGCTCTCCTCAGCACCCAATTCACGGGTGGGACAACTTGCCCATGTCAACATCACATCACATTGCTAACACCGGGAGACAGACTTCGGCTTGGGAGAGCGCAGGCTGGTTTTCGCACCATTGCTCGGCGACGGCATTTTCACCCAGGATGGCAAAGCATGGGAGCGATCTCGAGCGCTGTTGCGACCCGCCTTCCACAACCAAGATCAGTCTCTGACCCAAATAGCGGCTGCAACTGAGGATTTGATCAGGCTGATCCCAAGCGCTACCCCCGTGGATCTTGCACCGCTTTTCTTCCGCTTCACTCTGGACACAACCTCGTATCTCCTTTTCGGCCAACGGCTAGGGGCTCTGGACGTGCAGGAAAGTGACGATGTGTCCTCATTCGCCGCTGCTTTCGATCGCGGCCAGGATTATCTTGCGAAGCGTGGTCGTCTAGGAGGCCTTTACTGGCTCATCGATGGCTCCGATTTTCGACGGAGTTGCAAGGGAGTGCACAAGCATGTAGATAGACTCATCAACAACGCACTTCAAGAGCGGAAGATGAGTGAGTATACACAGGAGGCATCGAACCGCAGCATCTTGGATTCTTTGTTGGAGCAGACGACCGATCCGAAGGTACTGCGCGAACAATGCCTCAACGTGTTGCTCGCGGGTAGAGATACGACAGCATGCCTCTTGAGTTGGACCTTGTAAGCATTGAGCCATTGGTCATATTGACTCTGCTGACTGTCTGAACAGTCGCCTGCTGGCTCGGCATCCCTCTGTCTTCAACGGCTGCCAGCAAGAGATCTCGGAAGTCTGCACTGCAGACCATGAGCCTACGCGTGCCGAGATCAGGCGGTTACGATACTTAGACGCCGTGCTTAAAGAGGGTGAGCATACGCGTATCGAGGCCCCGGCTCCTCGCTGATTTCTATTGCATAGTGCTTCGCCTCTACCCATCTGTCCCGGTCAATTCTCGACTGGCCGTACGGACAACGACCCTACCTACTGGTGGAGGTCCCGACGGAAAAGCGCCAGTATTGGTCCGAAAGGGTGAGGCCGTAGGGTTCTGTCCATACGCCATGCACAGACGTGAGGACATCTTCGGACCTGATGCTGCGTCGTTCCGTCCTGAACGCTGGCTTGAGCGAGATGGACAGCTGGCTACCAGTGCCGGATTCGGTTACCTTCCCTTCAATGCCGGGCCGCGGCTGTGTCTTGGACGTGAGTGTCTCTACTATATGTGCGAAGCGATACGACGACTGATTCTTGTGTAGAGAACTTCGCTTTGCTTGAAGCTAGCTTCGTGATCGTGCAGATCCTAAGACGGTTCCCTCGACTGACGGTGCCAGCAGATGAGCCTGTGGAGTCGATAGGAGACGAGCGGCAGCTTTTGACATTGGTGGTTGCGAGTGCTGATGGCTGTAGAGTCGTTTTGGAGTGTTAGCAACCTGGACTACATGAGTGGAAAGCCATTCATTTGCGAGACTGTCACACCTAAACGCTTGCCGTGTATGGGGTCGTTAAAACGCAGTAACGATTGAGAGCGACGATCTAGCGAGGCCCAATCCTGCCTGTTCGAAAAGAACTCGGTACGATCCATAAGTGTACTTTTCGAGACATTTGTTGATATCATCGAATTGGTCGCACTTGTTGAAGCGCGATTGGGAACCCAGTGGAGGATTTTTGTAATTCGCGAAAAAGGAACATGCCTAGACTGAACATCTCTCATCTGGCTCTTGGTAGAAATTTGAAAGTACCATCTTCATCTCCACCGACTCTTTAAAGTTCGAGCAGTGATGATGTAGGACGAAATAGACACGACTTGGATGCAGTGTGAAGTCTATCGGCCCCGCCATGAGCTCCGAGAGGGTGGAGCTATCTATACATACGTCTTTACTATTACATTGCATTGGATATCTCACGTTATTTCAAGACATCTTCCCGTCCTCTTTCTCTAACAAACGAAACCATTGCATGACTCGCAAATTTTAAGCAAAAAACATACTCACTCCTTCACAACATCATGACTTCCGCCGGCATCGGTTTCGACGGCTTCATCAAGATCCCAGATCGCCCGCTCAACTTCGTCCCAGCAAAAGCAGGCGAAACGATCCATCTGGGCCAGATCACATGCCGTATCCTCGAAGATGGCTCTCGCACAGGTACATTGCCGACCACCCGGGGAACGAAAAAAGAGTCGAGGAGATCCTCGTTCCAAAATACATGTATATTAACAATCTCTCACAGACAACCGCCTCGGAACCGTCGAGCTGACGCTGCCCCCCAAAACGCCCGGCCCGCCACCTCACTGGCACGAAATGCACGACGAGACCTTCTACATCACGCAGGGCACCATCCGCTTCCACGTCCCGGACCCGCAGCGCCCGGGCAAGGACAAGGAAGTCATCGACGCGCAGGTCGGCGACTACATGACGGTGCCCATCCGGTCGCCGCACACCTTCTCCAACCCGACGGACCAGGAGGCGAAGCTGTTCTTCACCGCGACGCCGGCGTATTACATCAACTACTTCAAGTTGTTGAGCCAGATGGGCGATGCGGGCAAGCCGATGCCGGCCGAGGCGAATATGCAGGCTATGGCGCTTTATGCTACTACGCTTGTTGACAAGCAGCCGAGGAAGAACGAGTGAATGTTGCGGGCTTGGAGCGAGGTAGTGCCATATGATGTAATGAAAGCTTTAGTTGGTTTAATCACGGCACTGTCAATCACGCTTGTGATCGCAGCACGAAAGTAGAGCAAAGCGTAGTACCAAGATATGGTCATTTTGGACATGTCGAGCCGCGATGTTGATATGATGTAAGCACCAAGGCTTATAAGCGACAGGCGGCAACGAAAGTAACAGCATTGGCCGGCTAAGGATCAGGAGTGGACGGAACACTTGCTGTATGGTGTAAACTCGTTCACATGGCGTTCCTGGCGTGCCGGTAGATGAAGGCGTGCGTGGTAGCTGTCGATGTTGACTTTCGTAATGGATGCTTTCCAATTTCGATGTATCGTATTCGTGGTCGTCTGATCTCAAGAGTTCGTTGTTCGAGTCGGTTGCTGGTCCCGGGTGTTGTCGCGCGCTGGAGTTGTCAAGATAAAGCGATAAAGAAGCTGTCAAGTCACGCGGTATGTTAAACCTTTTCTGTTGCTCCTTACCTCTTATCACTTTCTCTACAAGTAACACGTGAGGGCTCTGAATGTTGATGTACCATTGCTCGTTGAATGCCGGCATGTTCCAGCCAGACTTTTTATTCGCCCTGTTCTGCGAGAGCTGAAAAGGAAACATCTGCGCGAACTCCTTGAGACACCAAGATCACGAAAGATCATATCGGTGGTGGAAGAAAAAGGCTTTGTCGATTTCACATTGTCTCAATTGACGAGAGTCAAAAGCTCGGCAGTACGCAACCCGCAGTAACTCCATGCAAAAGCCCTGAGCAAGCCATGCGGAGAAGCACAGCCCAGAGCCACCACGCCTTTCTCGCCGTAAACCATTGCGCACACGTTTACTTCTTCTTGCTGACACCGACGGTCCTGCCCCGGCGACCGGTGGTCTTGCTGTGCTGGCCGCGGACGCGGAGGCCCCAGTAGTGACGGAGACCACGGTGAGCGCGGATCTTCTTCAGGCGCTCGAGGTCCTCACGGAGCTTGGAGTCGACACCGTTGGCGAGGACCTGGTTGTCCTTGCCGTCGACAATGTCGCGCTGCCTGTTGAGGAACCAGGTGGGGATCTTGTACTGGGTGGGGTTCTGGATAATGGTGACAATGCGCTCAAGCTCTTCGGAGGTAAGCTCGCCGGCGCTGAAGGATGGTATTAGTACTTGCTGCGATGGCGTGCGAAGATCTGCGATTCGGAGGTGCCATACCGCTTGTTGAGGTCAACATCGGCCTTCTTGCAGACCAAGTTGGAGTAACGACGACCAACACCCTTGATCTGGGTCAGGGCGAACATGACCTTCTGCTTGCCATCAACCTGTGGTGTATGCGTTAGCATACTATTCCGTGTCCCCGCCCATGTCCACGTCCACGCATTTCCCTCCCCATCTCTATTCCTCCATCGCATCTCGAATTCCATCTCGCGCGGTCCAGTCGTTTCGGGGCAGACGTACGTTGGTGTTGAGCAGACGCAGGATGAACTGGAAGTTCGACTTCTCTCCGGAGACGAGCGACATCTTTGCGGTAGGAGGCGGTGCCGTGGATTTGTCGGTAGGTCGCTGGTGGTATCCCGTTTGCCTCGATGTTGCGAACTTCGCGAAGCCTGTCGCTCGCCATTTTGGAAGGCCTTGGCGTCGTGTGTGCGGGCGGCTCCGCGCAAAGTGCGGGAACGTCCGCCTCTTGACTTTATTAAGGTACGCCACACCTTTTACTCGCGTGATTGATCAACATGTATTTTATACAGACAAGTTACCCATTTACTTACATGCCGATCTGATAATGTATACGACGTGTGTGTGATGGAAAGGCAGGCATCAAAACAAAAACATATCATGCGATGAGTTCAGGCGGGCATGTGCGTTCACTTCACTCCGTACAACGCATGTCTCCTCTAGTCATGTGTCTACAACGTGATCGCTAAACCAATCATAATGTGCATTATTGCTGTATGCTTTTGTTTCATAATCATTCTCGCTCTGTTATCGCTCAAAACGCTTCCGGAAAAGAAAGAAAACAATGCCGGTCAAACCAACTCCGTCCATGAACACCAACCAAACGCTACTCCTTATCATCAATCATCGAAGAACCCATGCTTGTCATCTCATAACGATCCACTTCATGCGTGCTGCACTGCGGAAGAGCAGCTTGAAGCATCGAGAAAGATAGAGACTTCTCTTGAGACTCGGCTGACGACAGTGCTGATGTCTCGAGATTGTCCGCTCCATCGAGTGCTGGACCAGCTTGAGAGTTGAACTCGACGTCATCAACGTGGTGCAGGTCGATCTTGCCATCCTCTTGTTCCAGATGACCTGAGGTCGACGCATCAGAGGCAGTATTCTCGGATGGTAGTATTGAATCTTCCGTTGCAGCGACCACACCAACTACCAAGGGCTCTGAAGTCTCGCCAACCACCTCATCGGCGCTAGTATCTCCTTCGAATACTGCTTGCGCTGTCTCCAATGGGATATCAGAATGATCTTGCAAGTCAATGCTCGAGGCCGTCAAAGCCTCATCATACACCTCGGGATCAACCTCTGCTGCAGTGTGCAATGGCATATCGAAGGTTTCTTGCACGTCAATGGCCAAGGCCTCCGGAGCACCTTCATGCTCTACTTCTGACGCGGCTTCTGTTGACTCCCGAGCAGTGTTGGACAGCTCTTCGCCAAGGGAAGGCTTTGCATCTTGCAGCTGCGGCTCAGGCTCCAAGACAGGGGCAGTTTCCCCTTCGGACGCAGATTCCGATTCGGACACTGTCAACACATTCGCATCGCGAGTTTCAGCGGTCTCAAAGGAAGCTCCATCGGTGGCGTTCAGTTCGGGAAGTTCAAGTGAGCCAGTCTGGGTTGTACTCTCGGCCGAAGGCAGGTTCGATAGGCTTTGATCAAGCGGAGTCTGGAATCTCGCCATGACGACAGTCGAAACTTCGGATAAGCGGTCAGACATCCCAGCCGGACCCATGCTCAGTAGCAGTCCACTGACGGTAACAAATAGAAAGAAAAATGCCATGTTCAGAGGTCTCCTGGCCAGCAGGAAGATGTAGTTCCGCAAAAGTATCGACAACGGAATGTCCTTGGGTCGATAAATGTTGGGCAACTCCGTCGATGCAGGACGGCTTTCGGGAGCAGGACGCTTCGGTTTTGAGGCTTCAATACACGCCATCGGCGTCTCCTGAAGCGATTGCGAGTACTGACGCTGCTCATTGATGACGAGCTGCTCGATCTCTCGCGACATTTGCGCTGCCCTGACTCTCTCGGTGTCCTCTTCAAGTAGCCGCAGACGTTCTTCAACAATCTGATCGATTCGCGATTCATCGGCTTCGTGGTCGATGACTTTCACTTCCAGCTCCGAAGTTTTCATCTCGTCCAGCTTGATCCTCAGCTCGTCTTTGATCCAAGGCATGATCTCCACATCGATCCTCTCCATCTCACTCCAAGCCGCAGACCACGCACTCGCACGCATGAGACCATTGGCAGCATACACTTTGATCGACCATTTCTGTTTGCCCGACCCGGCTGCTCGTAGATGGTGATGACATGTAGAACAGTGTTCATCGTCCGATGCATCGACGCTGTCGCCCATGCCTGAATCAGCACTTGTGCTCCCGCTGGTCATGGTCGAATCCGTCGAATGTCTGCCTCGGTAATGACCGCATTTGCTGATGCGTGGCTCTTGCAGCTCGAGCGTCTCCAGCAGTTTCTCCTCGAGCAGCTCGTAATCTTCGCGCGGGTGTGGAATGAGGATGCCACGCTTAAGGACCGTCTCGGAGAGCTTGGACTTCAACAGCTGGAGGTTGTCGATGGTATACTGAGGAAGGACCTCACGCATCGCCTGTACGGGCCATGACAGGTGCACTGGCAAGGCCGTGATGTGCAACAAAACCAAAGGGAGTCGCTTCGGCTCTTCATCTAGATCATAGTCTCGCCTTCTTGATCTCGGGCTTCCTCTAGGCTCTGATTGTGGTGTTCCGAGTCTTCCTTTCCGTAGTGGAGAGCTCATCTGCATGCGACGTGTCGATGGGCGAGAGTAGGTTGGTGTATATGGTTTGTGCAGTGGTGATGGCTCGTAGTCGGTGGGATAGCTGGACTCCGGGAAAGACGAGATCGAAGTCCTTGTGTAGTTCTTCTCATCGTCTCCCTCCTGCGCTCTATCATCGTGCGTTTTCTTCGTTTCATCGTCACTCTCCGTCACGAATCCGTCATCTTTCCTCCCACCAGCCCAGACAGACGGCGTCCTGGGTATCTCCTGCTCTTTAGCACTGCCCTCAAGCGAATGATATGTCGAGTCTGGTGTGGGAATGCCGTTGTCGTTTTGAACATGGAACGGCGTTGTCTTAGACAGCCGAGCCATGTGTCTGCGGAATGTGGAGTTTCAGGTGGAATGACAGTCCTATTGCCCTGAAATTTTTTGAGATGCGTTCGACTCGTTCAATTCGTCCAGCGAAATAATGAGATAGTAGGTTTCGAGCCTCTCCGCAAGGGTGGCCTTGTTACTGCACGTGTGTTCGTGCGGTGCATTTACGGTGAAGCCCAAGGTCGAGCGAGACTCATGTCAACATCTGGGGGGTCGTCGGGGCAACCAGAGGCGGTGGGGTTCGACAGCGAGACGCCAGTATTCCACGCGAACCGGATCTTGAAAGATATCTTCACAATCAGTGACTGGGTTATCGAGTTCCGACTTGAGCGGATACGGGGTGGTCAAATTGGTATTGCTGTGCGAGCTTGAAGGTGTTCGTTTGATTCCTTGCCGGCTAATCCGCCGTCGTAGATCAAATTGAATTGCCGAAGGTTTGTGACGTTTACATTTGCTGACACAAGCACGACTTTGGAGGTTGTCCTGATTCACGCATCGACAAAGCCACTATCATTGTCATATGTATTGCTCTATATCTTTTAGACTCTGATCTGACACCGCCAACTCTGAAGCCACTGACCTGCTGAGACGGCCATAACCGAACCATCGCCCAGCCATTGCCCAGTCCACTATGGAGTCTCCCAAGCCCAGGAGCGTCGTCATTGTCGGCGGCTCGCTGGCAGGTCTGATGCATGCCTTGGTCTTGCTATCTCAGTCCAACCCGCCAGCAGTGCGGATTCTGGAACGCTCTCCGACGGCACTGCTGCACAATCAGGGCGCAGGTGTCGTTGCGGGAAATGATACCCAGGAATTCTTCGATAAGATGGTGAAGCCTGGACGAGACATCGCAGTCACAAGTCAAATGCGTCTCTATCTGGATCGTAATGGAAAGGTGATAGATGGAAGCGTAGAAGAGCGACAGCAGCGAATGACCAGCTGGGATTTGCTGTATCACTTGCTTAGGTGGCGAGTGGAAGGACTTCAAAGCGAGTACGTCGATGGGCTGGCGGATGATGATCGGCCTAAAGCTAGCTACGAAAATGGCTGCACAGTGACTGCATTGGAAGAGGCCGGGGAGAAGATGAAGCTTTTCTGGACGCAGAAAGATCTTGGAGAGCAGAGCTGTGAAGCAGATCTAGTCATCGCAGCGGATGGTGGATCATCAACCATTCGTCGCTTGCTCATGCCAGATGTTGAGCGCAAGTATGCTGGATATGTGGCATGGCGTGGAACTGTGCCAGAAACTCAGCTCTCCGACGAAGCAAGAGACGTTTTCGTGGAGAAGTTTCCGTTCTACCATTCGGTTGGCATCCAGCTCTTGGGATATCTCATACCAGGGAAGAATGGTTCGATCGAGCCCGGCAATCGCCTGCTCAACTGGATCTGGTACAGCAACTACGAGGATGGGAGCGACTCACTTGAAGAGCTCATGACAGACACGAAAGGTAGACGGCACGCCATTACTCTACCAGTCGGCACCATGAACCCTGATGTGTGGTTGAAGCAAAAAGCCTCTGCTCCCGAGGTGTTGCCTCCACAATATGCGGAAGTGGTGTGCAAGACTGAGCAGCCATTCATTCAGGCCATCACAGACGTAATCTCGCCACAGAACAGTTTCTTCAGCGGCAAGGTGCTGCTTGTGGGCGATGCTTTGGCAGGTTTCCGACCACACACGGCTGCATCGACCAGTCAAGCAGCTTTCGATGCGCTGAGGATGGGAGATTGGTTCGGAGGCCAAATAGACAAGACGACCTACGACACACGAGTCCTCGAGTACGCTAAAGAGCTTCAGCAGAAAGGTGTCATGCTTGGAGAAAGAAGCCAGTTTGGTCGTCACCCTTTCGCTGGATGATTGCTCGTGGATTAGTCGAATTGCTGCTGGATGCGAAACGGATAGCAATCGGTTCGGATCTTACCCACGAGGGGCGCGATCCAGCCGCCATGTGTTGTTGACCTCCCCGCATGAAACTGTTCAACTGGCTAGTCTAATAGTTGCCAGGAACATTCACGAGACTGTTGCTGGCAAGAGAAAAAATAACCCCGACCCTAACCCTAAGAATGAGGATCAGAACAGACCCTTTCATCCCCGAAGCACACAGTTCCTGGGTCTCTTGGCTGAAGAAGGGCATTGAGTGTCGACCTATCAACACAGCCAGTAAATCAGCGCGTCCTCACAATCTCACACTAAACGCAAGTCATGGATACTGTGATTTAAGGGGCGGGAGTTGAGCAAAGGGACTTGGTATCCTTGGCAGCCTGGCGCCATGATCTAGTACAACCCCTTTGCTCTTGGGCGGCGCCACGCAACTCCCTCTAGAAATGCCCCACCGGCCCAGATGGCTACTCATGAATATGCTGTAGGATTAAGATCGTTCTTTGCCTTCCCTAGATCTGCTATGTACTTTCACACATGTCACGAACATTTTGGGCCAACCGACAACAAGGACGTGCAGCATCTTTCATCATCTGCCTCCTCTTCGTCTGGCTGTTTTCGCGTGTGTTTGAGCTCAGGCAATCGTCGTGGTCTTGCCGAACATTATCATCATGTCTAGGAATAGGAACTCACCATCTCTACAACCATCCCAACTTGGATCCATCGAGATACACAGCACACGAACAGATCCTGCATGACGGCATGCGAAATTACCACCGACTTGCAAACAATACCGACCCTTCAATCTTGATCCTGGCTCTGAACCAGGATGGGGCGTCGTGGAGCAGCGACTTCCGCGAGACGCAGCGAACCGTCTACGACTTTCTGGACGTCTTGCTCTCCACCGGCTTAAACCCCATGGACGTGTCGCTCGCGATCATGACGGCTTCTCTTGATGAATACCACAAGATCCAAAGAGCGACCACAGTCCTGCCATTCGCAAGGGTAGACATATACCATCACACAGAAGTCAAGCCTGAAGGGTACAGCTACGAGCATCGGCATAGCCCTGCAGCGCAACTGCAACGACGATCAGCACTAGCTCAAGTCCGGAATCTGCTTATGTTGCGGGCCTTGAGAGATGAGAAGCACATCATTTGGCTCGATGCTGATGTTGTCTTTCTGTCGGAGGGCATTGTACAAACAATGTTAGGCCACTCCGAGAGCTCGGAAGACGCCGGCATTATCACAGCCCGATGCCACCAGAACCAGATGGAGAATTACGACAAGAATGCATGGCGACTGTCTGGTGCCGGCGTACAGGGGTCTGCTTCGGAGGATCAGAGAGATAACTTCGTGCAGAGGTTGGCGGAGACGAGGATCATGGTGCCCCAAGCGATTGCAGGTACGTCTGATTTGGATATTGTGCCTTTGGATAGTGTGGGCGGTACCATATTGTACATCCGTGCAAGTCTTGTTAGGGAGGGTGTTGTGTTTCCACACTTTAACATTGTCGGGACGACGTGGAGCCAGCCCGGATGTATCGGTGTTGAAACGGAGGGACTGTGCTATATGGCGAAAGGATTAACAGGTGGTGGATGCTATGTTCTCGGTGGTAAGCATCATGTGAGACATAGTGATTGGGGATAGTTTTGTAATCGATCGTAACGTATGTTTGTTCAAGAGTTCAGGTTCATGTTCATGGAATGTTGGAATGTTGGAATCTTTTGTTCTCCATCGCGCCAGCCCAATTTACGTCATTCAACATGGCTGCGCCTCGTTCTTGTGCGCGCAGATGAGGTACTTTGCTCGTTGCACTACATACTTACACCATATTGTCTCTTGAGGCGTCCCGCTGCACCGGGTAATAGTCAGAGGTCATGGACAAATTCAAAGGGCTCGCAAAAGGAGGATGGCATCCACCAGGCGACCCTTCCGTCTCGCGCAAAACATGGAAGCAGGATCTCAAGGGAATGGCAACGGGCAAGAAACACGATCCGAACGAAGAGAAGCTCAACCATGAGTCGAGACCGCTGGCATCGCTTAGAGATCGTGAGTAGTCGCAACATCCGAATCTGTGTAACATGGCTGACGGACGACCAAAGCCTCCTCTTTTGGCCCCCCTCCGAAGCATTCCGCATACTACGGACCGAACGGTTCCTCTTCGACTCCCAGCCGCGCAAATACAGGATCACCAGTAGGCGGGAGCGGTGGTCTGGGTGCACCTGTGCCAGCTCCTAAGCCTCGATTGACGCCAGAAGAGTTGGCAGCGCAAGAGGAGGCAGCAAAACCGCCGTCAGGCCCATATCGCAGAGACACTTCAGGTCTGCGGACAGATCACCTGCCACCACCTCCAGTCAGACGCACTATCACACCAGGAGCGAGCCCAGGCCCTCCGCCGCCGCCCAGAGCAAATCCAGGTCTTCCCGCCAGAGTCACACCACCACTACCAGCCGCTAGAGCAACACCACCACCACCAGCTCGAGTCGCGGCCGCAAGACCCCCACCAGTTCTGCCACCTAGACAAAACGAGTATCCAGATGAGAACACACCACCACCGCCGCCTACCTACGGAGAGGCTACACAGCCAACTGCTCCCAATCCTTCATCTCTGAATCAAAGTGCACTTAACCGACTTGGACAGGCTGGAGTATCGGTACCTGGCTTTGGTATCGGCGGCGGCAACACGAATGCGACTGCCGCCGCGCCACCTTCGACTCAAGGTCATTCGGGCCAGCTTAATGAATTGCAACAGCGCTTCTCCCGCCTAGGCACTGGATCAAACCAAACGCCAACTCCGCAAGCTCAACCGGCGTCTGGTCCATCGTGGCAGCAACACAGTCAAAATCCTCAGGCGAGGGCTGCCCTCTCATTTGCAGGACAGCAGACGGGTGTGATTCCATCTCCAGCAGGAGCAGCGGCGGCTGCTAAAAAGAAACCAGCGCCTCCACCGCCGCCTCCCAAGAAGAGCAACCTACAGGCAAACGAGGCCGGAGGGCCTGCTCCACCACCGATTCCCATGTCCAGCAAACCGAGACCAAGCTGAAGTGACATTACTCCTATTACCGTTCAACGCACAGTTACAGACCCAGATACCCCAACTTCACGAGGTTGACAGCTCTCTTTAACATTTGACAATTTAATCTCTTCTGAATTGTTCATTATTCATTATCGAATACACTCACAGGCCGAGTACCAGTACTCAAGCCTTCTTAACATCCTTCCGCTTCGCGCAAACAACCTTGTCGCCATTGTTGAACGGGTAGAACTTCTTGCCCTTCTTGCGCTGGTTCTTGACGCACCTGTTGTACTTGGCGTTCTCGCCGCAGACCTCCGCCCTGACCAGCCTCTGGTTGACGCACCGGTAGATGGCGCGCATCGCCACGATCTTACCAGGGCCGAAGGATCCGCAGCCGTAGTAGCCTTCCTTGATCTCGCCGCAGCCGCCGGGCATGTAGTCCACGGCTTGGCTAGGTCGGCCGGGCTTGCTGGGTACGCCGCCGATGTCCCAGACTTTGAGATCCTCGTTCCACTTGTCGGCCCATTGGACGGCTGAGGCGCTGGGCAGAGTGGCGGCGCCGATCGCCATGAGGGCGCAGAGGGTGGCTGTGAATTGCATGTTTGGTGATGTTGCGTTTGTGTTGTTGGGGAAGTTCTGGGTTTGGATTGTGTGGGGATGAGAGGAGAGTTTGGACTTAGGTATTGTGCCTTGTCTTTGAGAGGCTCTTTGGACGAAGCTGGACAATGAAATGACTGACAACGGATGGCAGTGTAGGTCATTATTAGAACAAGGAACAATGAGAGACTGGCCGTGGTCGTATGACTCTAGACAAAGCGAACCCAGCGATTGATGGGTGGACTGTGTTCGAACCACTTTCGAACAAAGCCTGGTGCTGATACATCGCGTCTGAGCATGTATTCATCATCAAACACGAGTATGGAAAGCTGCGATGTACAGTCGTACATGCGGATGCCGAGTATGGCAAAAGTACCCGTGGATTGGTGGTGGATGTACCTATCAGGCCACTCGTTGAACCTGTGACTACCGCTCGCTAACCTAGCCAACCAACACCATGTACTACCACCCAACCCTGAATACATATTCGAAGCTCGTGAAGGTGAAAAGGTTGCCTGTGCTTACAACGAGGCTAGCTCATTCCGAGCCCATGTCTTTATATCAGGCATGAATCCTGCGTCCAGACATTGAACCATCTACTTTCGCAAGCAGGATCGGGTTTTCAAGATTTCCAAAACTTCACTACAATGGAAGGCAAAGTTGTCGCAATCACAGGCGGCGCGAGCGGTATTGGCCTGGCCACTGCAAAATTGCTGGCCTCTCGCGGAGCCAGAGTCAGTATCTGCGACGTGTGCCACCAAGAGAAACTGAACGAAGCGGCTACCAGCATCAGAGAAGCAGCATTCCGGGAAGACGAGATCATGGCTCTGCGGTGCGACGTGCGAGATGTCCTACAAGTCAGCGGATGGCTCAAAGCGACCGTTGACAAGTTTGGTCGACTCGACCATGTCGCGAATGTTGCAGGCGTGATCCGCAGCTCGAAGGTAGAAGACCACGACGAAGAGTTGTGGGACTTTGTCATCGGTGTCAATCTCACGGTAGAACCGCTCTCGTTCACTCCCTGGCTGGTGAGGATCATGCATCATGCTGACTGGCGAGGATGGCAGGGCACCATGCACGTTCTCAGAGAGTCCATCAAACTCATGCCCGACCACGCCGGCCGCTCAATCGTCGCCGTGGCCTCGATCGCCGGCTTGCAAGGCCTGCCCGCCATGGCAGCCTACTGCGCGAGCAAGCACGGCGTCATCGGACTGGCTCGGTCGATGGCGAAAGAGGTGGCGTCGCGCGGTATTCGGGTCAACTGCGTTGCGCCAGGAGCAGTCGATACGCCAGGGCTTCTCGACGTTGCTGACGGCAGGTCTGCAAGGGACTTGGTGATGTCGTTTGCGTCGACGATACCGATGGCCAGGGCGGCTGATGCGGTGGAGATTGCCAGACTGATTGCTTTCTTGTTGGGCGATGAGAGTAGTTTCGTTACGGGCAGTGTTTATACGGCCGACGGTGGGTTTTCGTGCTGATGTGGTACCAATTTGCCTTCCTTTTCCGATGGTGTTATATTTGGTCGTGGACTGCTGTTTTTGTATTGACAAGTACTTCGAGATTGACCTTTTTCCTCTATCCCTCACATATTGGACCACGCTGAAGTGTTCATACCTTGTTCGTCTACAGCGAATGTCAGGAGCATGTATTCTCTCAGTTGAATTGGCGGTTGTAGTTGAGTTCGAACGATGTGTTGGTCAGAAGACCCAAACATCTGGAACCAGACAGCCCACGTTGTCGCTGATGTCATGCGTCTCTACCTACATTACCTATTGCAGCACGTCGTCAACGAGGGGATCTCCTCGACTTCGACATCACGCGCGGTGTGAAAGTCGCACACCGCTTATTTTTGAGTGGTCGAAATGCCTGGCATCGTGAGGAAGCTGTTGATGTAGGTGACGGTGTCGAAGCGCCGCCAGAGCTCGCAACAATGCTGACAGTCTCGTAAGTTGCGCTGCGGCCGACGGCTTGCTCCTCCAGCCCATATCCACCAAGGATCGAGCACCCGATAGCAGCGCCATTCGAATCGCCTACGGCAGCAGTCACATACTACCCTCGACAGGACAGAGTGAACATGAGAATGACAGCCACAGCCAAGGCCGCTCCATCGAGGCCTATGGCGTTGTTGGTGAATACTTGTGTCCTTGCAGCTGTATTGCAGAGTTTCTGACTTGAGAACAGGCCTCCTTGATCTAGTTGCAACGAAGTACTTGATCTCGATCACCCAGCGGGACCAGGTAGCGCAAATTCGAGGGAAATCGGTATACACGATCAAAGATGTGACGCTCATTCCACTCAGCTCGCAGTCGGATGCAGAAGAAGCTATTGCGGCTGCTGGAAGAGCACTGAAGCAAGGCAAGAAGACCACAGCAGAGCTCTCTGAAGAAAGTGATATCGAGGACGACGCGGATACTGCCAGTGTGAACGACGATACACCAGACGAAGCCGCGAAGGCACTTGACGCTCCCGAGAGCTCGCTGAAGAAGAGTACTACGTTCGTTAAAGACGTTGTTCAAGACAAGGGTCGCTATGGCAGATTTGCCAACCGGTGGTTCTCGAAGAGTGGCTGGACTGCCAGTGGTCGGAAGAGGCAGGGTATGAGCGAGGAAGAGCAGCTCACCACCGAGCAGGCTAAGGAGGCCGACAAGGTGCTGCCCGAAGATGAGAACGTCTCCGAGACTCTTGACGTACCGCAGACAGCCGAATCGCGCACACAAGAGGAAACCACAAAGGGCACCCAAGAGCCGCCCAAGAAGAAGAGCAACATTGAGAATTTGACACCACGGATCCTCCAAAGCGCGAGACTCTACTTCAGCTCTAGCAGCTTCTTCTTTTCGTACGACCACGACCTCTCTGTCAGTCTACAAAACAGCACCACATCAACGCTACCTCTGTGGAAACGTTTTGACCCTTTGTTCTTCTGGAACCGCAACCTTCTTGCGCCCTTCATCGATGCCGGCCACACCAACTTTGCGCTCCCACTATTGCAGGGATTTGTGGGACAGCGAGCTTTCTCCATTGCCCAGACGGAGAGTGGAGAAAACGACCAGGTGATAGACCCGTCGGACATACCTTTGCAAGATATGGCTACTCCGAAGACCGAGTCGACTGAGCCAGTTGTGAAAGACTTCTTCCTAACTCTGATCTCCAGACGGTCAGTCAGGCGAGCAGGCTTACGTTACCTGCGGAGAGGCATCGACGAGGAGGGGAACGTGGCCAACTACGTCGAGACCGAGCAAATCTTATCGCCGCAGGACTGGGACCCGGCAAAGAAGACCTACTCGCTCGTACAACTGAGAGGTTCCATCCCACTGTTCTTTTCCCAGACGCCGTACTCCTTCAAACCAATCCCCGTGATGTTTGGATCTGAATCAACCATTCACACCGCGTTCAAGAAGCACTTCGAAAAGATCGCTTCCCGCTACGGGGACATTCAGGCGACTTCCCTAGTCGACAAGCATGGCACAGAAACAGCTATTGGTCAAGCATACGAGGACACGATGAAGTGGCTTAACGAATCCGGCGGTACGAATGGCAAGCAGATCGGCTTTGAGTGGTTTTATTTCCATAAAGAGTGCGGCGGTATGAAGTTCGAGAACGTTTCGATTCTGCTGAACACTCTCAAGAGTTCGCTCAAGTCACACGGCTGGGCAGTCCGCCACAACGAACAGAATGTGCAGACACAGACTGGTGTGCTTCGAACGAATTGCATGGACTGCCTCGACCGTACCAACGTGACCCAGTCATCAGTGGGCGGCTGGGCGCTCCAGCAACAGCTTGCCGAAGAGGGCCTTAGCATCGACCTGCAATCAGACCCGAAGACTTTCTGGTTCAACAATCTCTGGGCCGACAATGGAGATAACATCAGCAAACAGTATGCCGGTACTGCCGCTCTCAAGGGAGACTTCACGAGGACCCGTAAGCGCAACTGGGCCGGTGCATTATCCGACTTCAGCTTGACCTTGAACCGCTATTACAACAACATCTTCGGCGACTATTTCTTGCAGACCTGCATTGACTACTACCTTGGCTACGCCGGACCCAGTATCTTCGACGAGTTCGAGACGGACATGATGAGCCAAGACTACGCCCTGGACATGCGTCGCGTGCGACAAAACGCCATCGACACTTGCGTGAAGATGGTGCTCGAAGACCCCAAGGAAGACCTGGTCGGCGGCTGGACACTCAGCTGCCCTCACGAGGCGAACACTTTACGCACTCTGCCGTTCGAAGAGTGCGTTTTGCTCCTAACCGACGCGGCAATCTACTTCTGCCGCTTCGACTGGACGACGGAGAAGGTCGGGTCATTCGAGAGACTCGACCTCACCGACATCACCGAAATCTGGAAGGGACCCTACATCACCAGCACCCTGGGCCCGACTCACACCGACGCAGCGAAGAACGTCGGCTTCGCCCTCCGCTACAACACCAAAGGGCATGCGCTGGTGCGCACCAACACGCGATCCATGCAGAACGAGCACGCGGTTGCAGACGAGAATGCTGGCAAAGACGAAGTGCAAAAGCAGAAGGCGCCTGAGAAGGATGAGAGCAGACTCTTGGCTTTCAAGGCTTTGCCTCCCAAGGCTTCGGCTTCGCGGCGGGACTTGCAGGAGGAGACGGCGCTTGGCGAGGGGGAGTTGGTGGACTCGGTTACCAATGAGCTGCACAAGGCTATGGTGAAGGCTAGGAAGATGGATCACTTGGAGTTGGAGAAGACGCCGGAAGTGGAGCAGAGGGATGTTGTCAGTCTGGCTGAGGCGCGGCAGGCGACGGGCATTGTGGAGAGTCTGGGGTATTCGTTGAAGAAGATGGTTTGGTCGTAGTCTGTGAATGATGCACACGATGATGAAAGGGGGTTTGGCGTTGAGGGACGAGGCAGGTTCATCAAGGGGGATCAAATCTTGGGTTGGGCCTGATGCATCATAACGTCCATGTGTTTTCGTGTTTATATATCGTCGCTCGAACGCTGCAAAAATTTACCATTTCAAATGTCATCCAGTCCAGACCAGTTCCACAAACCTCATCACTTCTCCTCCTGCGTGACAGCCATATCCAGCACCTCAGCAACCGCACGGCCCTTGGTCTGGGTGTTGATGAACTCGCCCAGCGTCTTGAAGCTACCCGGCTCAACAAAGCCGACACACTCCCACTCCTCGCCCATGACATCCTGCGTCTCGACTTGCTCGACATAAGACAAGATCTTGTCCTTGACCGTGCCCTTCTCCGGCTCGTCGCCCTCGTTCTTCGGCGCCAGTTTCACGCTCTGCTTGAGAATGCTGGTCGGGCAGGTGATGCGCAGACGCATGCGAGCGCGCGCCACGGGGATCGGCTGGTGCGCGATCAGAGCCTTCATTGCTTCCAGCGCCTGCGACTTGGCAGACTTGTTGGTGCTCACGCCCGTCCACTTGGGCTTGTACGCCGGTTTCGCATCGCCGCCCTCCGCGCCGCCGTCTGCTGCTTGCTGCTTCGAAGGTGTGCTCGTGCCGGACTGCTGGTCGCGGCTTTGACTCCTGTCCTCACCCGCTGCTCCCTGCTGCTGCTGCTGTCCTTTGCTGCCCGCCTGCCTCCCAGAAGAAGCGCCCCCACCGCTCTGCGACTGCAACTGCTCCAGCGCCTTCTCCACCATGCCCGTAGTATACACCCTCTTGGTCTTGGGATCCACCAGCCTGCCCGCCACAATCTCCACAACCTCCCTGTGCACGCGCTCGAGCTCCTGCGCCCGCTCCTTCTCGCCGACCTGCAGCTCGCCCTTTTGCAAGATCTCCATGATGATCTCGTCGCGGCTGACGCCCTTGCCGAAGGCCTTGACGATCTCGTCGTTGGGCGCGACCTGGCCCTTGGAGACGTTGAGGAAGACGTTTGGGATCTGCAGGACGTTGTCGAGGTCTGTTTCGTGGCCGGCGCGGTAGGACTGGACGGTGTTTTTGTAGCACGCGATCTCGAAGCGTTTCTTGCCCTTTTTCAGGCGCACCATCGAGACGTTTGTGAGTTTGATTTGGTTCGAGGGTTGGTTTATTTGGGCGGAGGGCATGGTTGCGGTTGCTTGTCTAAAGTTGTATATGTGTGTGTTCTTTTTTGTGCTTTTTTGGTTGTTGTTCGGTGTTGAATGTAGGTGTAGTTACTAAAACAGAGAGAAGGGCTTCGTCAGAATGAGTGATGCAATTGCAAGAATTTAGAGTTTTGCCCCTCGCTTCACCGTCTCATGTCCCTCACTTTGTCGCGGTCAAGAGTCTCCGACGACTACATGTACTTATCTCAGTGCAATTACTAACTAGTGGTTCGAGAATACTCGTCATATCTACTGACGAGGCTAACGCTATTAGACGGACTGCTCAAAGCGTTTGAAAGGACTCCAGAGTACCGGGAAGGCGAAGACCAAACGAGTCACGATGCAGGCTTCCTTGAACGAGAAAACAGTATCTTACCTACAGCCTCCATATAATGTCAATCTCATCAGCACAAAGAATCAAGGCCACTTTCGAAAGATCTTACAAATGGTATCGCTCATGCAACATACCTGGCTGACATACTGCCATCCTTCGCTGGCAATTCAGGCCCAGGTCTGTCAAACTCTCTAGGACAGCTGCAACCGGGTGTCTGGCAGTCTTCCGTGTATCGATGTATCGATGTATCTACCTTGAGTCTTGGACAACATCGAACCGTTCATGTCTGTTGTTTTCGTCCTCCATCCTCGGCACCTCATGTTCTCTTTCAACCTTACTTAGACTACGACCTGGGTTGGCGGAGCTGGTGCTATCTCCACCGAGACACATGTAAAACACTCGCAGTAGTGAGTGTCATCATGTCTCAGCGGCAAGGTGCATACGTTCGTACCAACGCGTGATTAGGACTGCTAGGCGTCAGAGGAACGAGTGTTGACTGTTGAAAGCAGTGTCGAGATAGTAGCATCATACAAACAAGAGGAATACAAGAAAACTACGCAGCACATGATCTTTGTCGGATCACGAGACGCCTTTGGGTTTGAGTCGGCGGCGGCTAGTGCTATCTCCAGCTCCAGCCGCTATCTCTCAAGTCGCTGGGGAAACGTCCGAGCTCGCTTGCCGTCATCGCCCGCCTCCAGGTACCACCCAGCCCTCCGACCTAGAGCACTACCTTAGTGACTCTCTTCCCTCTTCCACTCTCCATCTTAACCTCTACACTCCCCCCATCATACCCATCCATTCCAATTGAACAATCATTGGAATCGCAATCGTACGTACTCGCCATCCAACTCTGCTTCACAACACCTCTCCCAGCACCAGCACCAACCCGTTTGCATCCTGCTGCCTATTGCACTCTACGACAGCCTTCGCCACCCAGCATACTGACAATCCCATCAGATGAAGGTTGCAGCATCATCACTCCTCCTTGGAGTTGCGGCCGCCGCCGTCACTCCGCAACAGCAGCCACTCCAGGCCGCCCCAGAAGCTGTCAAGCAGGCCTTTGAGTCCGCCACTGACAAGGGCTTCTGGTCCAAGTCCCTCAAAAACCTCGAGCATGACCTCAAGCACCTCACCGACGACGCCCGCGCCGTCTGGGACGAAGTCGCCATGATGTTCCCCGAGGACATGAGCAAGGCCTCGTACTTCAGCCTGCCCAAGGCTCACGAGAGGAAGGAGGACTCCGAGTGGGACTTCAGAACATCCGGCAAGGCGATCCAGGACGTCTGGGTCACCAACAGCAAGGGCGAGCAAGAGCGCGAGCTCGACGGAAACTTGGAGGCATTCAACCTCCGCACAAAGAAGGTTGACCCGTCAGTCCTCGGCGTCGACAAGGTCAAGCAGTACAGCGGCTACCTTGACAACGAGGAGGATGACAAGCATCTCTTCTACTGGTTCTTCGAGTCTCGCAACGACCCCAAGAATGACCCTGTAGTCTTGTGGCTCAACGGTGGTCCTGGCTGCTCTTCCCTCACCGGTCTCTTCATGGAGCTTGGTCCTTCGTCCATCACCAAGGACGGCAAGGTCAAGTTCAACCCCAGCTCGTGGAACGCCAATGCTAGCGTCATCTTCCTCGACCAGCCCGTGAACGTCGGCTACTCTTACTCCAGCAACACTGTCAGCAACACCGTTGCTGCCGGCAAGGACATCTATGCTCTCCTCACCCTCTTCTTCAAGCAATTCCCTGAGTACGCCAAGCAGGACTTCCACATCTCCGGCGAGAGCTACGCTGGTCACTACATCCCCGTCTTCGCTTCTGAGATTCTGTCTCACAAGAAGCGCAATATCAACCTCCAGTCTGTCCTGATCGGCAACGGTCTGACCGACGGCCTTACTCAGTACGAGCACTACCGCCCAATGGCCTGCGGTGATGGTGGCTGGCCCGCTGTGCTCGATGAGCAACAGTGCCAGGCTATGGACAACTCGCTCCCTCGCTGCCAGCAGCTCATCCAGTCTTGCTACAACAGCGAGAGCGTTTGGTCTTGCGTGCCCGCCAGCATTTACTGCAACAACGCCATGATCGGTCCTTACCAGCGCACTGGTCAGAACCCGTACGATATCCGCGCCAAGTGCTCTGGCAGCGATCTCTGCTACGACGAGCTTGAGTGGATCCAGGAGTATCTGAACCGCGCCGATGTCATGAAGACTCTCGGTGCAGAGGTCAGCAAGTACGACTCCTGCAACATGGACATCAACCGCAACTTCCTCTTCCAGGGTGACTGGATGCAGCCCTTCCACCGCCTTGTCCCCGGTATCCTCGAGGAGATCCCCGTCCTGATCTACGCTGGTGACGCCGACTTCATCTGCAACTGGCTCGGCAACCTTGCCTGGACCAACGCGCTTGAGTGGCCCGGCCACAAGGACTACAAGAAGGCGCCGCTCGATGACCTCAAGCTCCTCAGCGACGACAGCAAGATTGGCTCCGTCAAGAGCTCCGGCAACCTTACCTTCATGCGTCTGCACGCCGCCGGCCACATGGTTCCCTACAACCAGCCCGAGGCCAGCTTGGACATGCTCAACAGGTGGTTGTCTGGCGAGTGGGTCGAGAAGTCGACTTAAAAGGCCACAACTGGACTGGACATTAGGAAATAATGATATTGCCAGGATCGGAACAGAATGACACGTGTGACAGACTGTCCACAATTTGTGATTTGTAGATTAAATGCATACGAATATCCAATCTTGTTTCATCTGCTCAGTATCACCTTGTCGTTCAACATGTGTGAAGAACTCTCTTGAGGTTCTTAGTAGGTGATCGCGGGACTTGGAAAGATGACCGGCATCTTCGATGGATAGTTCCCCCGAATAGATTCCTCGCGTTCGTGAAAGCAATGAGCGATACTAGTCCTGTCAACAATCGACAACGCTACCAACCTGCACATATCTTCCATCCAGAACAGCCAATTTGCACCCACTTCTAGAAGGTCGCTACCGTACTGTCGATCCACCCACAAGTTCTAAATCAATCATTGAGTAGTTCGAATCGTGCATTCATGCCTTGTGTCTTTGTTCAAAAGAAAAAAAACGGCGATGTTCTCTTTCCAACACCAACCCTAACCCTTATTCAACTCGAACGAATCCTTGATCGAAGACGACACTATGGCCAGAAGACTACTGCAACCTGCGAGGGTTGATTCATGGTCTGTTGGATCCTGCTTTGGTGCTACCCTGGATGTCGGTCGGCGTTGGTATGGGGGTTGGTGACGACGGATATTTGATCGTGGCTGGATTTGGATAGATCAAGCGGCTATCTCGACTCCAGAGACACTTTGGCATGCTCTGATTGCCAGAGTGACCATATGGCGTACATTGTCTGTTGCGAATGTTTGCGTGAAGAGAGAGAGAGAGAGACCTGGTGGGGACGGAAAATAAGTGTACCTCTTATCTTATTATCGTCATGATCACAGACAAGTCGCTGCACTAATTCCTCAAGGCTTTCAACCCTTCAATCGATTTCGTGATTCTTCTTCACCAGGTTGGTGCGTAGATTGAGGATTGGCCCGTTGAGGTTATGAGAGTCTGTGATGGGATCGATGGCTGGTACAAGCTGTTGTTGTCGTTGCTTGTTGTCGCTTCCTGGGGTGTGTGTGATCAGATGGATATAAGCCTACAGCACTGCTGTGGAGAACCCTAGGAGGGTGTGGAAAGCGTCTCGGTGCTTTTGTGAGTTTGATCGCTCTCGAGTTTGTAGGGATTGGTTGCTGGAGGTGCACACAGAGGACCATCATTGGGGAAAGACGGTTGGATTATAGAAGAGACCCACCTATGCTGAGGAGAGAGGGTAAGGTGACCTGATCAGGCACTATCCTTGTTGTTCGATTTTCACGTGTTTTGAACACAAGAGACGCAGAGGTCCGGAGTCTCGGTTGGAAAGAGTGTAATTTTTTTTTTGGGGATGTATGGGACTCCTGGGAGTTGACTGCTAGCCACCGATGTTTGTATTCCCATTTGAAGGATCAAAAATGGAGAGCTGAACTGGACAACCGAGAAACTCACCTTGGACCAAACCATGTCGTCTAGGAACTAGTGTTAGAAACCACATTTGTTGCGTCTAATTCGACTGCCGTCAAGGACGCGAGAAGCTCGTCTTTCTTAGGCGAGTTCAGATGTCATGACATTGCGCCGGCCACATATCCGATCCAGCACGACAACCTGACAAGGCGCCTCGCTGATGGATCCCAGAGATACCATTCGTGCCATCAAGTGCCAACATGTGCCAGCAGCCATGATGCCCAACTCCCAGATGGCGCGTTGCCGAAAGGCAACATTCCATCATTTCTTGCGTCGTCGGCAGATGAAACGTCTCTTCAGCCAGAAAAAACGATGCATTACCAGGTTCCCGTCTAGGTGCATGAGGCACAGCAGAAAGCCAGTCCCACTCCCTCGTGGAAGCCACGGTGCCACGAGGAAAGAAAACAAAAAACGCCCTGTTCCATCGTGCCTGAGTTAATCGCAAGCCCTGGGGCGTGTTTGGACCGCTTTGACACGTGCGTGAGGGTTCATTGTTGGGGTTTTTTTTCTTTGGTCCACCGAGGGAAGGGCATGGTTATTTCGTGCCTTGTGCCACCGGTGTGGAACTCCGGGTCAGTCGTTCGACTTCATTTGTCTGTTTTTTTCTTTTGCAGGGCTGGGGAGCTCAGTGGTCCGGATCAATTCTCTCCTGCTGTTTCGAAGCTGCTGTTGTGGTACATCGGCAGGCGCCCAAGCCGAGGCCGGTGGTATGGCTATTCGTCCATCGGATCAAGTCTAGACCGTGGGTTATGGTGAACGAGATGCGCCTTGCCATCTACTCAGAACAGCCTGCCCCCCCCACGTCCGGCATCACCCCAGCAACATCGTTAATTGCCCGTAGATGAATCGAAAGCAGACGGCCTCTCGGCGCTCTAGCCAGACCTAGAAGTCGCTCTGGACCTCACCCCGGTCGTCCACAGAGTCGTCGGTGGACTGTCCGTTGCTCTTCGAATTTCCCCATGTGCCAGGCCGACGCGTACGGACCGCAGCAGAACGACACCGTGCAAAGCAACGCTTTGCCGCCCCCCTCCTTCTTCCCTCCACGCTGTCTGTCTGGCAGCTGCCTGCCTGCACGTCTGCATTATGCATGCACACAACCGATTATGTATGAAGCTGCCTTAGCGCCATCGCCAAAGGCGCCGTCAGGCGCCCTTGCAGGCCGCCGTCGTTCAGTAGTCGCTGCGGTGCAGGTACAGAGGAGCGCATGACACCGGCATGCAAGTCAGCGCCCGCTGGACCGTAGAGGTGCGCATCGGCCTGCAAGTAGTAGTTCGATGTACTGTAGGTATAGTTAGGGCAAATTCTCCGATGGCAGACCGAAGCGGTGGCGGTGGCGCGACGGCGGCGGCGGCGGCTGTACCCCATGGGCCATGATGAGGGCAAACCTCCCAGAATGTACCCCGGCGCGGGTGGCGGGCTGAGCCTGTTGCCTTTCATCCTCCACCTGATCTGCAAGCGAAGGAAGAGGAACACTAAGGGCTCGCAGACTGTAGCCGGCTAAATCTCTACCCACCTGTACTGTAGCTACCTAGGCAGGCTTGCACCAACTTCCTTCCGTCCATCACGTGGGTTCCGGTGGTGGTGGAGCTGAATGAATTACACCACCACACACTCTTCCACACACACACACACACACAC
>Ga0265797_10001466_pt1 | contig 41377 bp, 43 predicted proteins | sample P2T30metagenome_FD_192433 | JGI IMG/M metagenome (GOLD analysis project Ga0265797, IMG submission 192433) | Plant litter microbial communities from East Loma Ridge, Irvine, California - P2 T30 | ecosystem: Environmental > Terrestrial > Plant litter > Unclassified | place: USA: California...
TCTCTAAGTATCTAAATACTAAAGAAGATAGTCTAAATCTCAAGAAAAGAGTCTATAGAAATTAATGCTAAGGAATTACTAGGATTCGAACCCTCGACCTTTGTACGAGAAGAGGGCGTAGAATCAGTAGAGTAGTCTTCGCGTACGTACCTTTTCGCTACTCAATTCGCTTATTCCGTAATAGCACGCTTTACTGACTTCTAGTATTAAGGAATTACTAGAGTTCGAACGAAGATGCAAACATATCTAGACATCCTCAGCCTAAGTGTAGAGAGGAGAGCATAGCATGATGTCGCGACCTGAGGCAGAGATCGAAGCACCTGCTACAACCTGGTCTACTACGACATTTTCTCGCCTTCGATTCATCGTCACAGTCAGACAGCTAGTCGTTAGCTGTACAATGGTAGCAGAGACGTTCTAGTCTTCTGGAAAAGTCTAGAGCTGCTTGCGACCCGGTAGATCTTCGCTGACATTAGGCTCTGAGACCCTAGTAAAGCATATTAGCGCGCTCCTTGAGACTTACCTGAGAACGAACCCAAGTTAAGCCGCATAGCGTAGCGATGCTTGTTTGAACTGAGCTAGAGTGATACGCGGCCATCACCGATATAGTTACCCAAATTTTCGCTCATACTCGTAATCGTATTGCGCGCCTTGAAACTACAAAAGCACGCTTGATCAGGGCTGAGAAGACCCTCACGTTGGTTCATTTGGTTGCGCAAGAGAGTCGCGCGCCTGATCGACCGGTTGGCCCACACTCGTAGGGCGAGCTGGAGACACGTGGGCCACGTTCTGTTGCGCAACTTGAAGCATGCGGTACGCCTGATCGACTGGCTGGTTCACCTTCGTAACAAAGATCCCGAGTAAGAGATGTCTCGTACGAAGTGTGTACTTGTAAAAGCAGCCACCTGGGAAACTGATGATCTTGGAGATGTCGAGGCGATCCTTTTATGTCATCTCTCCGTTCCGGTGTAGTATTCCAGTATGACGTTTCTAGTCCACGTGGTTGTAGTGCTTCTCGGCAATCGCACATATGGTTGATGCCCTATAAGCTCTGCAGCTTGAACACACTATAGAAGACATGAAGTATAGAATGTACAGATGAAATAGATGCATACAACCACGAGCGAGGAACCGTTTTGCTTTGGACGCGTGCCGATCGCGAAAAACTTCGCTATGATAGGCTCGGTGGTGATCTCCGTTTTCGGAGCTTGCCGCTTAGCTCGCTTTGCGTATATTAATTCATGCGACTCCCGCTGTGTGGCGTGCTCCGTGTATATTGAGCTCTTTAAATTCTGCCAGCTCTAGAACTTGTACTCCCTGCGACCGACGGTCCCCTAGGCGAATCTTCCGAGACACTACAGGCATTCTCTGACACCTCGCTTCGATCGCATCGACGTTAACGGCAGATAAGAAGTACCGGAGGAAATACAGCGCGCCCACATACGCCGCCGAGCGCAACATAGGAACGGAAAGAGTTCTTCAAACAGCGGCAAGGATGAAGTCGTCACGCGCATGTTATACGAATTTGCGCTTCGACTCAGATTGGTGGCGCTACCAGCCATGTGCCCAATCTAGCAAGGGCCGAAGATATTAATTAATAACGCTGGGGGACCCCCGCGTTTGAGTGAGTGAACCTTCTAGTGTCATGTCCGAAAGAAGGTTATAGATTAATATCCATGTAACCATCGAGAGAAGAGGCGTGCACCATGAAGCTATTAGCTCAATGTCTGCGCTCACGAGAGTCTCACCTTTATTCCTGCATAAACGATCTTCAGGGCTCTCTCATTTCGATCCTGCCTGCTGTTTGTATCTTGTCTTGGGCCTTACCCTTTTTGCGTGTACGACACTTTGAGGACTTGCCAAGTTGGCGGGACCAACAATATCACCTATGTGATGAGTCTCTCGCTAAGGAATCCTGACCTCGACTATGTTAATCCAGAGAAAGAGGTCTACATTGGCTTGTGGTGCCTCCAAGCCGGGGCGACCTTGTTCCTCTCTGCTCGCCTTTGGGCGAAACTCACACGCCGCCATGGCCTATGGTGGGATGATTACATTCTCCTAATAACATGGGTGCGTTGACTTCAACAGATTACAAAGAAAGGTGCACACTGACAATGGCGTAGATAGTCCTGACGATCAACGATATCATGATCACCGTCCAGTGGGCTACGGGCTACGTGACGCCGGTCTGGGATATCCGACAGCACGTCCTCATCGACATCACCTCTTGCCTCACTTTACTTGGCCAGAGTCTGTCAAAGACAGCTTTTGCAGTGACGCTGCTGAAGTTGACAAAGGGCGAGCGATGGCAGCAGTGGGTCTTGTGGTTTATCATCATCTCGATGAATCTTTACAACTTGATAAAGGTGCGAAAATCTGCAGAACAGTCCCCCTCGCTCAACTATGTGCTGATCATCTTTAGATCCTGTTCGAATGGAGCAGAGCTTGCGGCGTTAAGAAAGACCACGAGCTGGCTCGACTGGACTTCTGCCTCCATGATGATTTTCTTGACAATTTTAAGAAGGGCGGAAACAGTAAGTGTCCACCTGTGATGGCACGTATTCTTGCATCGACTGACTTTTCGCAGTATACAACATAATTATGGATTTCGTCCTCGCCGCATATCCATGGATGATAACATGGAACTTGAGTATCAAGACATCAGAAAAGATTGGACTATGTGTGGTCATGTCTCTGGTATAGTACTGGTTGTCCCTCGTCCACTTCGCATAGAGTCTAACGCTTAACACAGGGCATGGTCGTCGCAATCGAATCAGCAATCCGAACGGATTGGAAGTTCAAGGGCAATCCCAAAGATGAATTGTATTTCTGGCGTCTCGGCATGTCAGCAATCTGGTACTCTTCCGAAGTTGCAGGCACCATCATTGTACAATGCGTACCGGTCCTGCGAACGCTGATCGTGGAAGTCAGCACCACGCTTCAGTCAAGGCGGCTACCATCTACGGCTGACGATTTCGAGCTGCACGGTTCAGAGCATCATTTGTATCATGCAAAATAATTTGGTGGTGGCTTTCAGGCGCCTGAGGACGGGTTGTCGCGAGGCTTTCTCTGCCAACCTGCCACCACATGTACACTAATTTCACGAATTAAAATATCACTCTTCAGATGTGACAGCTGATTGAGGATTCTCTTGTCAAGCCACATTTTACCGAATACCAGACTTAACCGATGGCGTGATGCCGAGTGCAGTGAATGGCAATAGCAATGCTCAGCCGCCGCAGCTGCCTCATGGCTGCAACCGGCTTTCCAGCAAACACAAACACTCATGAATCAGATATCAAAATATTGCGAACACACGCGTTCAGCAGAACATACTCACTTACTCACTCCGGGGCTCCTAGGCCATCACGCATCACTTCGCCAGCATGAAGAAACTCAAGCAAGCATTCAGCATCACATCGAAAAAGTCTAGCAACACCAAACAGACTTCGGAACCCAAAGCTAGCCCACAACCACAACCCTACCACCACATACCTCTCGGCTCAGGTGGTGTACTCTCATGCGAGGCTCTCGGTGGGCTCCAGAAACCAGCGTCCTTTGTCGGCACAACCGCAACGCTCAACACAGTCGGCATCTTCTTCGAAATCTCCGACACAGAATGCTTCGTCGCTCATATCGACGCGCACGTCACACGCCCTTCTTCGGCCGAGCCGGCGCAAAAGCACTACAGCACAAACTACAAAATGACCACCTTGCTGCGCGAGGCGCTGGTAGCCCGGCTTAACGCAGCGATACCAGACGAGCGCACGAAGCGGATGCGAGAGACGCTCTTGATCACATGCGGGCGTTTGTCAGGCCAGGAGCCCAGGACGGCAGAGGCGGTGGCGAAGACGGTGCGGGAGTGGCTCGGTGCTGAGATTTCTGGAGGCGGAAGAGTAGCGGAAGCTAGCTCGGGATTTGTTGTCGGATGGCCTGCAGGCAGGAGGATGCTGTTTGCGCAAGCGCCGGCAGAAGGGTGGAGGGCTGTTGAATGTGGTATTGGGGAGGGTGCTTGGAATATTGGAGTCGAGGAGGCAGAGCTGGAGCCGAGCGATGAGGCGTGGTGATTTTGGGGCAAGTGACGCTGCACGGTTTGGAGACGAGGAATTCGATATGCAGAAATACTATTCAGGACAGATCTCGGCTATCTCTAGAAGTCTTCGAGTTTATAGACCTCATACACAGGCTCCTCGTAGGGATGATTCCTGATAAGACCGCGTCAGTAATGTTTAGGTTGATGATGTGACCGAGGTGACAACAGGGACTGGCTCTTACTTCTTCAGCGCCGCGACCGCACGTTCTGTGGTCTCCCTCCCATCACAGATCAGTTCACACCTGACTTCCTCAACCTCCTCCAACTCTCCTCTCGTACCAATAGCTGGGTTTGCACTGTCACTCGGCCTGAACTGACCCTTTCCAGGCGTGACGAAGCAGCATTCGCTGTAGTTTGGAAAAGTGCCGGCACCCGTGGCAAAAACCGCAGCCTTGATCTCGGAAAGATTCTGCGGCGGACTGAAGAAAATGAATTTGTAGCGCGCGACACTTGATATGGATTTTGATGCCATTTTTGGCGGATGCGCTGAAGAGGTTATGTTGGAGGTGTTGCGTCAGACTCCAGGGCGGTAAGAGAGAGCACTATGTACCACGGGAAGGAGAGCGAAAGGCAGCACGGCAACAACAGTGAAAGCTTGGATCGTTCTTGACGTGTACTGTATTCACTTGTTGCCAACATCAAACATCTCTGGATAATGAAAGTGCTTTCGACGTCATATCTTGTCAGTCAATCTCAGGCCTGGATGATGTTGGAGAAAAGATTGAAGTCGGCGAGCCCCGAAGCTGGAGCTTGTTTCCAAGACCGCGCCTTGCACGCGTGTTCCTCTCACAACACAACAGCACATTTCTCCAAAGGACGAAGTCGTCATCTTGACAGCGGCTAATTGAGAGATTATTACATTCAATGCATATGTATTCTCAACCATTATTCTCTATTTGCTGCACGATTGCGTGCGATCCTGGCAACTTGACCTCATTGTTGGCATCACATGGAGAGTGTTCTGGGGTCTTCTCAACACAATGCACTCCTAATGCCTTCCGCACGACGTATGAATAGGGTACCAGCAATCAATATGCGGATGTCATCCTTGATGAAAGTCGCTCGGTGGACCGCTCTAGCGCCGCCCCTGAAGGAACGGGACTTGCTCGGTAGTGGAATCCGCACGAACATCGAGAGATATTCTCCGTGACGACTGTCTTCCAAGATTTTGAGGGTCAATGTCTATTTTCGGCGAACCATGTCATCTGCGATTGCAAGGGTTCAAGGCCTCAAAGTAACGGCCGAAAATCCTCCTCGCGACGATCTTGATGGCGTCGACTTCCAGCGCTGCGCAGCATTACATAATGCCATCGTCGAACACGGCTGGACGGCAAGTGGTAGGCCTGTAGATGAGATGCCGAGGACGACGTGGTGGGATCACCACAGCGACAATCCAGAGCGAGATGACACGACATCGCGGCTTCACCTTTCGGTGATCGAGTTCCTGAAACGCGCCTACGACTTTTATGAAGACGACTTCAATTTCTTTCAATATTTGATTAGTTTGCGACACGCCGGCGACATCGAGTTGGGCTTCAAAGAAGACCTGGAAGACCCTGACTACGACAACCGATATTACACGCTTTATTGTACCGATCAAACCCATGCATCCGATCCAAATGGCTCGATGTAAGTGGGCATTGATCTCTGCTATGCAGTAGAACTAAACATTCTCATGGCGAAAGCCACATGCTGATTACTCAGCTACGATCAAGCGACACACTTGTGTCTCCTAGGCCTGAACATATATGACGACAGTGCCGACGACGATCTTCCCTGGCAGAGATTAGAGTAGGTGCTTACGGTGTACATCGAATTGATCGAGACTGGCAAGATCATCGCTTTCCACAAAGACCTCGAATTCGCGGACGACGTGGCTTTCTGCGATGCACCCGATCCCGCTCTCTCTGGCTTGAGATACGCCCGCGATCGACCAAATGCCATGGCAGTAGACCCAGCGACAGGACATGCGAAGAAGAATGGTGCTGTTGATCCATGGGTTTGTATGCCTAGCACCGAAAAAGATCTTAAAGACACACTGGAGATGTGGAAGATTCTTGTCGGAGCAATACATGATCGTATTACACACGCCAACATCGATGCCGAACCCATATACGGGCTAGCGAATGATCAACTCTTGGATGCCATGCCAGACTGTTTCGCCAAACGATTCTTTGCTAGGGCTATGAAGCCGCGTTTCAAGTACATTGCACCAGGTCTTCGAGTCCAGACCATCGAAGAAATGTTGGACCAGCCCTACGCGTCATCTTTTGCACAAGGAAGCACTGAGATTCCACCTATCCTGATCTTGCGCGGCGAGGGCATGGCTGTACCGACTGTTCCGCTCGGCTACTACCCCCAACGCAGTATCCCTGCAGGGCTTTACCTGGAGCCGTGCGACACATTCCACGACGCTGCGCCGTGGGAAGACGGCGTAGCGCTTATCCTGCCATACAACGTGGGCGGCCGCGACAGTTGGGCAAGGATGGCGGATCAGAAACCACTTCCAGAACGCAATGACTCGCTCTATCAAATTGGCTGGAACCCGTTCATTGCGCGTCATCCACCACAACTTCTGGCGATTCTGGTGCTCTGGTACGAGAACTTGCAGTCTGGAAAGTGGGACATGGACCGAGATGGTATTATGGGTGGTATGGAAAAGTATCGCGAAGCTAATCTTGAGGAGCATTGCATGGAGTATGTGCTGGAGATTGGACCAGGGCTTACAGTCTGAGGAAGAGAAGGAACGTGGAAAATGAATACAGATGGCATCGGTCCAGTCTTACTTCGCATCTCAACCACTCTAGACCTCATCGACCTCATAAAGGCCTTCTTCCAATCCCTTGATCTGTAGCGCGAGCAGCCTCGAATAGTACCGACACATGGCAAGGTTACCGCCATGGAACCAAAAGCCAGGGTGCCCGCTTCGCTGCCAGATCGTGCGCATTTCACCTTCCTCATTGAAACCCCATACATCTCCGACCTTGTCCGCGACCTCGTCTCCGAAGATCGTACGTGTCTGAGTGCGCATATTCTGGTATCCAGTGGCGAAGACAATCTCGTCCGCTTCCAGCTCCGAGCCATCGGCGAAGCGCAAACCATGCGGGAGCACCGCCTCAATCTCTTGTCCTTGCTTTACTTTGATCTGTCCGGAAGCAATGAGCTCAGAAGCACCGACGTTGATGTAGTATCCGCCGCCGCGCTGGAAATACTTGATGAAAAGGCCCGCGTCATCTGGTCCACTGTCGACTTTGAAGCCTGCTTTGGCCAGACCTGCAAGCATGTCTTTGTCATGTTCGGCTTGGAGCGCGCAGACTTTGACTTGCAGCGCTTTGAGAACGGGAGTGGGAAGGCCGTGAAGTATGATGTCTGCTTCGTCGACTTGCGGGCCGTTCTCGCAGAACAAGCCCTTGAGGCCAACGTCTGTGATGGCTCTGGATGAGACGACGTGAGTGGTCGAGCGTTGGACCATGGTGATTTCGTAGCCCTTCTCGAGGTAGTCCTGCGCGATGTCGTGTGCGGAGTTGCAGGATCCGACCACGATGGCTTTCTTGCCGTGGCCATTGTTCTGTGCACCAGGGAACTCGGAAGAATGACAGAGGCGATCGCCAGCGAAATTCTCAATGCCTGTCATGGAAGGCATGTTCTTCTTGCCAGAGTGTCCTGTGGCCTGAATGATGTGCCTTGGATGGAAAGTCCTTGTCTCGCTGGCGCCGTCTGCTTTTGTGCGGTTGACAACCACGGTCCAACGCTGCTCCTCTGTGTTCCACTTTGTGTTGACAAGCTCGGTACTAGTCCAGACATTCAACTCGAGTAAGGTAGCATATGATTCAAAGAACTGGGCGAGCTTGTCCTTTGGCGTGAAGATAGGCCACTGGGGTGGGAAATTGAGATACGGAAGATGGTCGTACCAGACCGGGTCGTGCAGCACGAGTTGGTGGTACCTCTTGCGCCAATTATCGCCGACTGAAGCGTTCTGGTCGATGACAAGCGTGTTGACTCCCATGGTCTTGAGGCGTGCAGCGGCTGTAAGGCCAGCTTGACCTCCGCCTACATGAGATGAGATTAGCGACAGCTTCATTGAGATTGATGCCTAGGGACATACCAATAACGAGCACTGCAGGCTCGGATCCATCGGCGTAGTTGAGCGCCTCTGCCCTCTTGTCCGCCCAATTGCTACGACCTGGCTTGCCTCCGTGCTCTGCACCAACAGGCCGTCTGTCGAATATGTTCTGTTCGTGTCCTTTGAGCTCCTCCAATCTGGTGTAGAGAGTAAAGACTTTCCAGTTGCCAGCCTCTTCAACCAGGCGGACGAGGCCTTGACCGGTACCGTGGACTGTGTCTATGTTAATGAAGAACTGCACGCCAATAACTTCGCCATCTGCATCAACTGGTGCGAACTTTGGTGCTCTGACAACGTTGGATGCATCCACGGCGATATTCTGAAGCCTGAAACCGTCTCTCGACGTTGCTGCGCCTTTCAGAAAATCATAGATGCGCGGAGGTCCTTGGAGAGTACGCAGCTCCCAGGTGAGAGCGAGATGGTCTCGCCAAAAGCCATTGTCTAGGAACAGAAGAGAGAGGTCAAGGAGAGCTTTACTCTTCAGAGCTTCATTGAATGACAACACGAAGTTGGCCGCGATCTCAGAGGGGTTGGTGGCTATTGCTGCCTTCGCAGGTTGAGGGAAGCTGGCCGGGGCGATGTTGATAGAACCCGGTACGGGACGCATGTGAGAAGGTGTTCCGACTGCCACGGCCATGATGAAGATGTGCTCGAGTGATGTAGTGTTAATTGATGGAAGATATTCAGACGTGATGGACTTTGTGTGTACTATCATTGCCGCTTGTGCTTGAGGGGGCCATGAGCCTCTCTTTTATGTGTGCTGTAGCACACTACGGTATACAACATAATGATGCCGTATTATTGCATGATCGTTTGCAGACTCACTACTATGTCGGAACCGAGAGGATCGTTATCGGTACCGCACGATTGTAAGTTTGTATGCTCACAACAGCTCGGCACCGCGTTCAACACTGGTCAATGCCCAAAGTTCTCGTGTGATTTGACCAGTACAATGGCTGCGGCAATCACATCGAGCCTTTGGCTCTCTCGTATTTTGCAATATCTGGTGAACCAACATCACCGCCATTAGGACGTTGTCGTCTCACTGCTACCGCTTACGTGCCATCGGCTCCCCTTCGCTTCGACTGTCGTATGCAGAACTGCGAGCTCCCGGCCCGCGTCGGCTCCGAATTGCATGATGCACGTGGATGAAAGTGCAGATCAGAAGAGCAGATCCAGGTCCACACACAACGCCTCTTCCCTTGATTTCCCCATTTTTCCGTGTCTGGGGGTGGGTCTAGTGGATCCTTCGATGGCGGGGTGATTTCTCTGTCGCCACCCCATCTGTTCTCCTGGCCCCTTGGCCGTCCGGGGGAGAGCTATCTCTAAATGTTCACAAGCGACCCACCTGGCACCTGGCACCTGTCAATACTGCAGTTCGGAGCACCGGAAGACATGCGCGCCCAGGCCTGAAGAAGCATAAGGAAGTACTTCGGCGATGCGCAGCTCCATGCTCCGCTGTCTTGACCCCAGCAATAACCATCTCTCCGGACCCGTTTGTGTTTCTGCCTGTCTAGCACCATGTCGGCTCCGAAAATTCGTCGGCAGAATCACTCTTGTGAGCAGTGTAGGCGCTCAAGGAAGGCGTGCGATGGCTACGCCCTGAATAGTGCTCCACTTGAGGAAGGCCACCAACTACGCCCGTGCTCATACTGCGCCAGGACAAGGAAAGATTGTAGCTTCAACGTCTACTGGGGAGAAAACCGACTCGATACACCGGCATGCAAAGCTCAAAGCGAGGAGGTCCAGCCCACGACACGCCTCAAACGGCAAAGAACGGACAGCTCAACCGAAATTGCAGCACCCAGCTCCCATGCTGATTCAAATTACGTTGAAAACGATGACCTCCTTCAAGATATGCTACAGTCTTTGGAGACGCCTTCTTCTGGCGAGAATGTGATGTGGCATGATCCAACCCTGAGTATGGGTGGCACTCTTGCCGCATCTCCGAGTTGTTCTTCAGACCTCAAATACGCAGAAGTATTCTCGGATTGCTCATATGATCTCACGAGCTTACCACAGTTCGCTCCAAGCTTGGACTCAACACTATCTCACACGCTGTCACCAACACAATCACTACCACTTGGATCTGTTCCCAGCTTCCCTGTTACAGGCGATACACAAATTCTGAACACCTATCAAGAGTCGCTGTTGGGGCTCAATCCGGACGTATACTCTGGCATTGCATACGAACAACCGAATCTTGCACAGCCGTCCGTCCTGGGCGAGGAAGTCTGGACGAAAGAAGCATATGCGCAAGAAGCTGCGAAGATCCAAACCAAAAACAGAACAATTTCGCCCTTCAACGCAGACCACGGTGTGATGACCACAATGAACAACACCTTGATCACTGATAGTCTTCTCGGTATATACCACGATGTCCTGGAGAACAATTTAGCTTGCTGGTTGGCAGAGGATACCTGCCCCTACAAAGGAAAGACTGGCCAACAGTTCCAAGCACTCATACCTACAGCAGTGATGCCCAGCAATCGCCTTCGCCAAGTTTGTGGGGCCACCTGGTCGAACAACATATACAGTCGTGTTGTTCAGCTTGATCGAGTTGCCCAAAGGACTGGACAATTGACTCTTACAAGAGGCGAGAACCGCGCGGCGTCAAAAGCATTATCTTTGGCTATCATGGCATTCGCCACACAGTGGTCGCAAGGCATTCAAGGTGGCTCAGACTACGTATCATCTCGATTGGACATGTTCGGACAGAACGGACTTGCTCAGCCGAACTTCGAGGAGAATGTTCAACAATCGACATGGGAGCAAGCCAGACAGGCACTTCAAGAGTGCTCGGACTTGGAGTCTTACCGTGTTGTCTACGCAGAGCTGATCTTTGGATTAGTCCAGAAACCCACTAAACCTCGCCGCAGAATCAGTCAAGGGCATCATGGATACGTCGTGAGTTTTGCTGAGCGGAAACGAGAAGTCATGAAGATGTTGGCAATACAGAACCAACCAGTCTTTGTCGAACGTGCCACTCGCAAAGTGCACAGCATGAAATTCCGGCTGGACGCCGCCGAGACTGGCTTTAGCATGTTCGGTGAGGCTCCAGCTAAATTGCTCGCCGAGGACAGATCGACTATTGGCCTTCTGTACTGGTTTGCCGTGATGCTGGACACCGTGTCGTCATCAATTAGTGAGAAGCCTGTGGCACTTGCTGATGAGGATTGCCAGCACGAGGCTCTTGAAAGAGATGACCACAACACAGGTACTCCTATCAACCGTCGCTGGGAGGCTCGTTTGTTTGTGCAGGACGATCTCGACAAACCAAGCTTGTCGCTTCGCTGGCCATGCAGCTACCATGACGCTGCGGAGGGAGTAGCAAGATCCGCTCCTGTCAAAGTCCTGCTCTTCCGTTACATCTCGTACCTGCAGAACACGCTACGCAAACGAGAGTCCGCCAAGGCCATCGAGGACGTTATAAGCGGCGCCTTGCTGCTTTATCGGTATTGGAACTCTACTTATGGCGCCTTCTTCCGCGGCTTGATACGCGACTACAACACCATTCCACCTCGCATCAAGAGCTGGTTCGTCTGCATTCTGGTTCCTTGGAATCTTGGGGCGCTGATGCTGGCGGATCTTATCGAGTTTGTCGACAACAACAACATGGGCTTTGAGCAATCTAGCCTTTCGCGCATCGCAGAAGACCTTACCACAGTCATGCGAAAGCTAAGTGCCGACGAATTATCCGACATCGCTCGGGTAACCACCCCTGTACAGCACAGTTCAGGCAGCGGACAGTTACCAGATCTTCACTTTGCTGTGAACCAGGGCTCCTTGCTCACTGAGCCATGGACGATTCTGCTAGTCAATGCTTTTGCCAAGGCATCTTTGTATCACTTGGAAATCCTCAACGGGCTAGAGACTCAGCCCAGCCTACTCTCAGAAGCCGACGGCGAGACTATTCGAGATGCCATTCAGCGAATCGACAATTGCGCAAAGTGTTTGTGGTTCTTGGGTCGGAAGACGTCTGTCGCAGGTGACATCGCGGCTGTCTTTGTTGAGGCTGTTGCCCACTACAAGCTGGGATTTTGATAGACGAACGAGTCGTTTGGATACTGATCTCGCCTGATGGAGCCTCGAGATGTCCGTCACGGGTGAAAGATGAGAGCTCAATGTTTGGCTGCAGTGCTGCATTTCGATAATGATTACATGTTACAGCCTGCATATTCTAGCTGACAGGTATACCACGATTCACACTCCTCGGCTCCACGACACTCACTCGAACCGACCCTCGATTTTTCTGCCTTAGTTGGTCCTTGCGAACCTGTCGCGAGAGGTCCAGCCAAGGGCAGGGACAGAGCGCTTGCTCATGGCGGCAACGCTCTGAGCGTAGTCGCTGGTGCCGTGGGAGGGGTCGGCATCAACGGCCTTGCAAGTGGGCTTCTGGCCATCCTTGCCAAGAGCGCCGTTCACAGAGATGTAATGCTGCTTCTCGGTGGTCGCCTGAACGAGGTTCTTTCCTCCCTCAACGGTCCAGCCGTTGATGAAGTCACCGTGCGAGCTGTAGGCGTTGCCGCTGGCAAGCTTGATCGGCGCAGTGCCGCTCCATCCATTGGGAACGACTTTGCGGAGGTCGTAGCGGATAGAGAAGCGCAGCTGGGGCATAGCCTTCATGCCTGCAGGGCAAGCTTTGTAGTTGCCGGGCTTGCCTGCCTTGTAGCCAGTCTCAAGAGTGGTAGGGTTCACACCTGTTGGAATGGTCAGCCTATGCTTGGTCGATTCAGCTGCTTGCGTTGGAACTTACAGTTCGGGAAGTATAGCAACTGCTGGAGATGGGTAGAGCAGGTCTTGCTGGGGAATCCGTTCTTATCAAGCGGGCTCGCCGCATCGTTCTCGCACCACCACTCGGCGTGGGCCTCTTCGGGCATGGCCGCAGGCGTTTGCGCCTTAGCATCACCAGCGAGCATCTGCAAGTTCTCGGGGATGGGGATCTCAGCCGGAGTGTCTCCAAGTCCGTAGTATGCGCTGAATCGCATGACAGGGACAGGCACGAAAGAGTTGCCGGACTGTGCCAACAGCGTGGGCACCCAGTAGACGGACAGATCGTTCGGGTTCTCAGCGTTGGTGCAGCCAGCACGAAGCTCATCGCTGGTCTTGGTGTTGACGTTGACGGCGTCGGAGCCGAAGAAAGAGTGAAGATGAGATTTGCCGTGCTCTCCAGGGAAGACGATGGGGTCGATGTTCTTGTACATGAAAGGCGAAGGAACGTTGACCTGAGTGTAGGCATAGGCCGATTGGATGGCGAGGCCACTGGTCAGCAGGGCGGCCTGCAGCATGTTGGTGTTCGAAGGCATGATGACTTTGTTCTAGAGTGTGTAATGAATGGATGTTGAACGACTGTAAAGAATGAAAAGAATGTTGTATGCACAAGGCACGGCGTAGGAGAAACGAATGAGAGACCTACCGTTTCGAAACATGTGTCCCATTCACATCCTTATACACATTCCGCCTTGCAGCCTTCTACCATCCCAAGCGCTCCACATATCGAACACGGCCCTAAAAGACCTGGTTAGGAGTCGATATAGCGCATTAGGGTTAGTGTATTTGACACGGAGGTTTCACCTTGACAGACACCCGCTCTTTTGGGGTAATCCCGGCGTCTCATCACCCTCGCGTGGTTTGTCTTAGCGCCTGTGCCTCCGGCTACACCTGCGAAAATGTTCACGCTCGCGGTTGACAGCCTCCGCTTCCGTCTCATCTTCTTCGCTTCTCTATATCTAGCACGACATCCCTGCGCGATTGGCAAGCAAAGGGCATGTTGAGCCCTGTATCCTTACCGGACATCACAGTCGGCGCGATAACGTCGATGGCTGCGGTTCTGCATGCAGGCAACCCACTCTCTATCAGGTTCGTCTCCGGTACTTGGCGACACTGTTGAGCGGCAGCTGCACTTGCATGAAAGATGCATCGAGTGTAGCGGCAATATGGACTCGGGTAGTTGTCTTGTTACCCCTTTGCAAGAGCACGCCTGACAATGGCTTCATTTTCGCCAGGAACGACATCGACACGACCTGTAAGCGAAAGTCGACTTTCTACGGCTGTTTGCTGTTTGCGGACGACCCACTACGGAACAGTATGAATGATCTATTGATGTTCTCCTGAGTCCTCAACAACTTCGAGCTCACGGTCGTTACTCGATGGAGATGCAATATATTGCAAGTGTGAAAACAGAAAGCGTAACGAATCTTTCAAAAAGGTTGGCATATCTTTGGGATCAACCTCCGACTTTCATCCGTGTTGTGGAAAACCAAGATGAAGTCGCTCTGCTCAGGTTGGATGACACAGACATCACACAGTGTTCGATTTCTGCGATCGCCGAATACTTTCTCGAATTTGGCCTTAAAGAGAGGTTGTGTCTCGTCGTTGGCTACTTGGATTGTCACCACGTGGGTTGCAAAGCTTGGAGACATGAGGCAACAGCCACGATCCGCGAACCCCTTATTCAGCGAGGTAACTATATTGCTACCCAGCTTGTAGTCGACTAAAGGCGCTGTATGGCAGGTGTCCTGACTCTTAACACTGCCGGTCTCCGCTCCTAATGGCTCGAGCAGAAATCCGATGGAGCTTTGGGCAGCCGAATCCCCGAATGAAAAATGCAGCACCTGCCTATAGTCAATAGTGCAAGGCGATCACAGAACTGAATCGCGAGATATATGAAGACACTATTTGCAGACGATAGTTCGGTGATGGCCCGATATAATGCACAAGCTCTGACGATTTCAACACTTCAGGGCGTCGGGGGAAAACAGGAACATCCCTGCACACTGCGACAGGAACTGGCGGAGCCTGATCTACTTGACTTGGCATCTGTCATGTCTGGTCATGTGCTATGGTAATTCAATGTCGCTGTATGAAGTACGGTGTTATTCTGGAGCTTTTGCATAGCTGATTCATATACATCGTTATAAAAGTATCGCTTGCAATCATCAAACCGCAATCTCCTGCGCCGACGGTCCAACAGGAGGCTCGGTTGCGGCCATGTTACACTGGCGGAAGATCCTGACTTCGTCTGGCTCGAAGCTGCCCGTCACGCTATGCAAGACCGCATGGTTGTTGAAAATTGCCAGATCACCATCCTCCCAGTTCACCGGGTAAACCTTCTCCGGCGCAATCCCGGGCCTTTGCAGCCTGTGTATGATTTCTCTGACTTCCTTCAAGTCATCGATCACGCTGCCATCTGCGAGATGAAGCTTCTCTATAGCTGAAGGATGCACCTGCAACGCCAATCGTCCTGTGATTGGGTTCTTCCAACACATGGGCAAGATGGCAATCTTGTCTTCTTCGATCGGTGGTAGTTCGGCGTCGGACAACTCTAGACCGTCCGACTCCATGCCCAAGCCGTCTGAACGTGATCGTGCACCTGACATCCAGATGTATGGGTGTGCGTGGTATTGGACGCGAGTGCTACGCGCGAACGCCTTGTCCTCTTCGGACAGCAAATCGTATGTGTTTTCTGAAGAGGCAAAGACGGTGCTACCACGTGGCACAGTGAGCTCATCACCCGAGCCATCGTCGTATCGGAGCTTTTGTGGTGGCGACTTGGGAACACTCACGGCCATCAATGTTGTGACTCGAGGAGGGTTCAAAGCGTACAGAGCGGCATCGATGTGCCATCGGTAGAAGCGTGTGAATTCGCGATCCTCGGAATCCGGAACACTGGTCTTGTGAAAAGTCTTGTGGTGAGGGTGCTTCAATCGGATATCTTTCAGGCCTTCATACTCTGCGACAGGTCCGTTGCCGATCACCTGGACTTGGGTTTGGTGGGGAATGGTCTTGAGATCCGGGTGAAGCACGCTTTTCTTTTCGTCCAAAGTCTTGCCGTGACCGTAATTGGTCGCTTCCGGGTCAAATTTTCTGGTGAGCTCGTACTGGCCTGCTGGGCTGAAGCCTTGTTGACCTTTGAAGAGAAGGACCTGATGTGTGTATAAAGCACGGCGAATAACATCGAAGTCGGCGTGGCTCAGGTTTTCCAGGTCTGCATTGTGGACTTCAGCACCCAGTGGTCTGTCGGTGAAAGGGCGGACCTCGACTAGTGATTTGATAGCCATTTCGTAGTTGTGATGATGTTGCCCTTTGTACTTTTCGTGAAGTCCAGCGATGCAGTGGTCAATGGAAGGCTCGAGGACGACCGCAGCACTATTAAATACTTATCTGAGATAGCTGAAGACGACACACCTAGACCTCAAGGCGCAGCATTCAGTAGAAGGCGTACCTTCGCCATATCTCGCTATCATGTTACCATTTGTAGCATCTATCTTCTATGGGTCGGAGGCCACCGGTTTAGGGAAGTCGAGTAGAACATGTGCCTTATCTCGCTGTCGAGCAGCCATTTGGAGCGTCTATCTTGCTGAAGCGGAGACCGCCGGCACAGCGAATTTGTCGCACTTTCCTCCTTATCTCTCCGGGTGACACTTCAACCGCATCAGAAGGCAAACCACAACTTCATCGGCAGCAGCATGATTTGACCTTGAGACTCTGCGCACAGGTATAATGTGACTCAATCGTCCAGTGGTTGAGAGCATGGGAAACCACATCCTCCAGCTGTTCGCATTACGTGACAGCTGAACGGCATCTCGGAGATGTGCCGGCATCCTTCGCAATTCCCCCTGCGTCACGTCGCGGAGACACGAGTTCAGCACGAGAGGCGTGACGATACTGTTGTTTGTGAATTGAATATCTCATAGCGACTCTCATAGCTCGGATCATACTTGCGCGCAGAAGTTTTGCGGACCTTTCGATCGAGGGATAATCTGCGCGGTGCCCCAGGCCAGTCGACTGTACATAAACTAAGACCTCACGACGTCTATCACAGAGCTCAAAATGCTGTTCAAAACGCTGCTCTCAACGGTAGCATTGCTGCTACTCCGGTCCGGCGAAGTCAACGCCAGCGATGCCGATTTCCACTCTTACGGGCAAGTCACTTCATGTCAAGACGACCTCCCAACAAACGCGACGACAAGTCTCGACATGTCCATCTTCCCCAACAACGACACCTTAACATTCAGCTTCAGCGGCTTAGCCACAGTCTCAGGCAACACAACACTCATCATCGCAGTAGAGGCAGATGGCGACGAGGTGTACAGAGCTAAACTTGATCCTTGCTCCATTGGGATCCCAGACTTGTGTCCAGCGAGTGGCGGCCCGGCCAGTTTTGCCAACGCCTCCGTGCACACTCCAAAAACGAGGAACCTCATGGGCCTGCCTTCGCGCGCAGATGTGAAAGGCCGACTTTCGTTGCAGACTTATGATAGTTATGGGCGCTTTCGTTCCTCTTGCGTGCAGACCGCGCTGCGCTCAGACAATGCAAGCGACAGCGGGAAAGGGACTACTGTTGGAGAGGGGAGTGGCTCAGGGAATGATACGGCTAGTAGCGGGGAGAGTGATTCGACCAACGGAGCGGCTGAGAACGGTGGCGGCGATACAAATGGTACTACTCAGGACTCTGGTGCCAACACGCTGCAAGGTGTTGGGTATGTGGCCATCATGTAAGTTGATCAGAACGAGAAAATTGACTTTGTGCAATCGCTAACAGAGTTGCTTCAGGGGTTTGACAGCGATCTGGATGTTGTAGAATTTAAGAGCGCTGCGGCTACAAGTGTATGTCGCCAATATATACTTCATACTATATCAAGCGCACAGATGAACCATTCGTCGAAACCCATGTAAATATACCAATTATGCTCAACACACGCGAGATTTTCCTACTTCAAACTCGGAAGTATTCTCCAGGCTCAAGCATCTAACAATCCCACCTCCCAGCTAGCAAGCGCGAAAGCGCTCGTGCCAATCAACGAGTCCAGCTCCACAGGTCTCGTAATATAATAATCATAGCTGACATTCTGCGGACTCAAGCTCGCAACGCTACTCGTGCCGTTCAAGCTCAAAGATCCATTGGCATGAGTGATGAGATACTCTGCCGAGACAGACTTGTAGATCTCAGTGGCGACAGAGACGATGCCCTCGGGGCAGTCGTCGTTCTTGTCGTCAAGCAGTTCCATACGCACGCCCCGAAGCAGAGTGTTCACCGTCATGAAGCTGCTGCTCGCCTCGACGAAGTTCCCGGCATCGCCAGGCTTGTCGACGACCTGCCAAACGCCCGGAACACCAGTGCGAGCTTTGCTGCGCTCTGCTGCTTGGACTTGAGCGTACATCACTTTCTGGAACAGCGTCTTCAGCGTCGCATACGCTTCGGAAGACTTCAGAGCCGGAACCCAGCTAGCAGCCTCGAGCGTGTTGAGGATCCCAAGCGAATACCACGCCAGACTCCTGCCCCAAACTTCCGGACTGGCTCCCGTAGTAGTGTTGGCCCACTTGTGAGCTTTGATAGCATCATAGCCGTGCACCAATAGTCCCGATGGCAAGACGCAGATATCGTAAAGGATCTGAATCTGTTGCAGTGCTGACTCGAGCGCCTGAGGATTGGCGTAGCTGTCATTGAGCTGCGGGAGGACGGTGACAAACAGCGGGTAAGAGTACATGCCATCCAGGTAGCTCAAGTTCCGATAAGCAGTGAGGTTGTTGACGTTGTTGTAATACCACAGCCCGCCATTCGCATTGCGCGGCTGCAGAGCGAGAGACGCGTTGAGGGCGCTTATAGTGGACAGATACTTTGTGGCTTGAGTTGTATCGTTTCCCGCTCTGAGAGTCCAAGACACCATGTCTGAAGCCAGCGCAAGGCGATCAAGAGGAAGCTCGGCATCGCGAGTGATGTTTGCAAAAGCCGGGATGGAAGACGCGAGGCTTGCGTCGAGTGCTGGGCGGAGCTCATTGTTGGCCGGTGATACAGGCGGCGGTTCGGTGGCAACACTCAAAGCCTGCCAGAAGAGCGCCAATTGGATGTAACCAGTGCTCTTACCGGGGTCTAGAGTCGTTTGGTTCCTCTGCTCAATACTCGCGAGCATGCGCAGAGACAAATCTTTCGGTGAAGACTCGCAGTTGGCCAATGGCAATGCTCCACCGAGCAGGAAGAGAAGATGGCGAGCCTTCATTTTTTACACAAACGTATGAGAGTGGGCTAGATAGTTGCAAAATGTTGGCCGGAGCGGACGCGCTGCTTATCATTTAAACGACAGGCCTTCACGTGGGCCGTTACATTTTGTAGACTGAAGCATCCTGTACGGCATCCAATGAGCTCGGATACACGCAGCCTCGTGGGAAAGCATAAGCATCCTCCATGTGCGGGAACCTTCGGGTAGTCAAACTTAAATTAAAACGGTCAGTCGATGATCTCACAATGAATTGCTATGTTATCGTGTAAAATTCTGGGTGTTACGTGGTCGCCGTCGTAAATATGGTACTTCTCGCACTCCGATGAAGCTTTTGCTATATATATCAAGACTGGACAAGCTATCGAAGGGTGGAATCGCATCCCAAAAAGCTTCCTGCGCGCCAAGGATATATACGAAACACTGTATGGAACAAAGTCAAATATACGAAAGCAAAGTATGCGATAACAGTTCCGCAAAATGAAACAGGCCACACGATATTCGAACTAAATCGCACCGCACTGTTTTGAGGCAGAAGAAAGTTGGCAAGATTACAACATTGATGATACATCGTACTAGTACACGTAGAATCATCAAGTAACAACATCACAAATCAAGCCTTCCCCGTCACCATCACCGATACCCTCACGCAAAAATCGCCCTACTATTCTCCACCAAAACCCCCTCCTTCTCCTCCTCCGTCAAAAACGTCGCATTCCTCACAACGCCAATCTCATACCCATACGTAGCAGGCGGTGCATACGGAAAATCCTACAACAACCCCAAAGAAGATCAGCATCTACACACTTCCAACAACGTCGCAAACTGTTTCACCTACCGACCCATAAACAACCTGCCTCACCGGCACCCCATACCCCAACAACCCCAGCACCTGCCTCGGGAACACCGGCCCCGCGACATCCCACCATAGCCTCGTGGCAAACGCCGCGCGACTTCTAGCTTGTACGTCTGGCGGCTGCGACGTGAGGAAGCGGTCGATGATAGACGGGAAAGCGCCGCCGGCGTGCGGAACTATCCATTTGAGCGCGGTGAAGTTGGCGAGAGTCTGTGTTACTGTGAGGTCTATGAACGTGCGCGCGGTTTCGAAGTAGAATTCGACGATGCCTTCGGGGTAGATGGTTGGGTTTGCGCTGGTGAGGGTTAGGCTGCTGCTGCTGTTGGTGGTGGAGCGGAGGCAGGGTCCGGCGGGGTGGACGAAGATGGGAGGAGGGTGGTTGGTGGTGGTGGTGTTGGTGTTGGCGAAGGCGAAGGCGAAGAAGGGTTTGAAGATGGGGTTGCCGAGATAGTAGCCTTCGTGGTTTGATTGGAGGGCTAGGCCGGAGGCATTGAGGTGGGTGAGGGCGTATTCTGCTTCGGTAATGCTGGGACGCAGTCAGTAATGTCATGATGAATGTGGAAAGGACGTCGGAGACTGTACGCAGAGTCTGTGTACGGCAATGGAATTACAGCGAAGAACGAAAAGATGTCTGGGAATTTGTAGCTGAGCTAGAATGCGTCAGTTCATTCACAGTCTGTGTTTAAGGATATCATGCAATGTACAGCTGCAAGATACTCATTCAAAAGCCTAGCCAACGCCGCCGACTTAATCCGCGACCCAGGGAAGACCACCGACCCAGGAGTCCCAATGGACAGAACACCATACTTGATCCCCGCCCCAGCCATGAAACTGAGATGCGTCTTGAGGCTCCATGCAGGTGTTGGAGATTGGCCTGTGCTAGGGACAAGAGTGCGATACCACGGAGGAACAACATGGGCATGGACGTCGACGATGGATCCTTCCGCTATGCCTGCGGGGAGCGTTGTGTTTGTGAGGTCGTAGATCGCTTGGATGGAAGTGAGGGCTTCGGCGAGTAAAGGGATGCTGTGCAGGTCAATGTGGTCGGCATTGGCGGCGGAGACGATGCGAGAAGTGTGGTTGTGCGCTTCGCATGCTGCGATGAGATAGGCTAAAGTCTTGAGTAATCGCATTTTCGGCTTGGATCTTGATAGTATTCGTGTTAAAAGTGCTGGATGGAAGGTTTAAAGTGGAAGAATAGATGTGATTAAATAGATTTCATGGAGCGATCATTGGGCAATCGCGTGATGCAATGTTTTCGCCTGTGGATTGCACGCTTCGGCTGCGTGTCAGCCTCGCTTCTATGCAGGCGGGACGATGTGTATATTGGATTACTGAACCTAGGGGGATGTCTAGTCATCAATCAACATACATCTTGCTTTCGAGGTCAAGGAATGTTAGGTTATAGCCAAGAATATTGTAAGATCTGATAGGTGAGTGCTAGGAACTCTGACTGAAGGACTTGCCGTGAAATATGGAGGTCTGCCTGCCTGCGCCAAAAGAAAAGACCCACGACCGCTCTATCTGCATGTCGACGCAAGCTGTTATAAGCCATCGCCCAATCGGGTTTATTGGTTCCACCACTTCGGTCGTAGAATTTAGCCGGCCCATGATACTAGTGCTGAAGACTTGTTGTTTTGCAACAATTATCCCAAAGCACATCGGCCTCTCATACCCATTCACAACGACGGTGCGACCAACCGTAACCTCACGTTCACCGTATCTCTCAAGTCGCGCTTGACTTCATGGAGGAGCTGCAGGTCCGTGAGTCTGATTGGGAGGTTGCCGACAAATGTGTCGTGTGGATAGTGTTGTGACATGATCAGATCAAAACTTTCCCACGATTTGACAGCAGCATCCAATTGTGGTGCAAATGCTTCGCGGGCGTCCGTAATCCTTGGGTCAACAACGCCTGCCGCACTGGTGCCTGGCTTGAGCAAGACAACTTCATGGCAGAATGTGCCCTCCAGCCTGCGGTCCTCCGGCTCATCAGTTTTAAAATCACTGCACGACTCACGCCCATAGCTGGTGTATCCTTCGCCTGTGGCTTGTTTCGCATAGAGCGAAAAATGGTGCTGTAGCACTGATTAACCACGTTTGTGGCAACATGGCGGGAATTGTACCATGTGGCCGTTCAGCAATTTGACTGCCTTTTATCGCAACCTGAGGTCCAGCGCTTGATGATAACTCCTTCGAAGTAGACGGCTCGGCGGATAGCGAGATGCAGTGCCCGTGGTGAAATGTCCTCTCCACGAACGTGCCTCCGCTTGAGATGAGGCTAAAAGCGCGTGGTGATCCTACAGCATGACTCTTTCACTTGCTCGACTTGTCGTTGCGCAGCTGAGATCGCAGAGCATCCATGTATTCCGCCATGAAGTGCTGCTTCGGCGGCTCAGCAGTCCGTCTTTGAATATCCCGCCACGCAGCATCGGATCCATTATCCTCTGCATTTGGCATATGCGCCTCCTGTTTCTTATTCCCAAAGACCTTAGATTCGTCACGGAGCATGGTGCTGTTCTGTTCCGATCTTTCTGCACGACCAAGCTGGGTCTTGAGCTCGTCGAAAAAGTGCTGTCCGAAACCAGGTCCATCAGGTCGGTCGATATTGGTGCCGCCCTCTTCTTCTTTCGGAAGGCCATTGCGTACGCGATGCACGGTTTTGGCGACCTTCTCGACGCCGCGGTGGAAGCCGGGAGTGCGCAAGAGCTGTTCGACGGCCCAGCCCTCGAGGAGTCGTAGCCACGGCGCCATCTTGATGTGAGGTGAAGGTAGTCGGTGATCCGAGGTCTAGTCGATGTCGCGGTGGTGTAGAGAAGATGGATGGGTGGATGCTCAGTGGACCGTTGCCACCAGGCGGGAACAAAAGCGAGAGCGAGTACGATGGATGATGATGCCGATTAGTCTCTCTGGCAAGGCCGCTGAGGCGAGCAAACCACAACGGCGACGGCGTGGAACAAGGGTCCTTCCTTCCTTGGTCTCTTTAGTTTGTTTCCGTGAGCCGAGCTGAGCTGGTGGGGTGCTGGCGCTTGTTTCATGTGCTGTGCTGAGCTGCGCGGCACGTCATTTGTTGGAGGCACAGCAAAGCAGCACTGACGAAGTGAGCACCATACGGTCGGGCGTCAAGTCAAAGCAGTGAAGAGGTAAAAATACTGCATCGCAGGAATTCACTCCCCTTCGCCACTCATACCTGCTTACTTCTTGAATAAGGCAACACAAGCCAACACAAGGCAGACACCTCCCACCACGGCGTACCAAAAGAAAGGCCGGCTGGTATCTGCCTGCCTGGCGCGGCTACGAGCTCAGCCCTCCACGCGCCCTTATATCACCCTATCTGCAACCGCCCGAGACACCACTCCAGTCCGTCGTCACAGGCGTGCAATGTCGGTCATGCGAGCACAAGGCCTTCCAGCCTTCCTGACACAGTCAAAAGCAGGCGGGTACATCGAAAGCATGGCATGTTGGTGAACACTTTTGCTAACACAACGCACAGATGTCCACGCCAAATTCATCGACCTCGAATGGCAACAGCGTAATCGTCTACTCGCCGGAGCACAACAGCCTGCTGGCTCTGAACAACCCTCACAATGGTCACGCTTGACTGGAGACGCTATCACAGCCCGTAACCGATACCTCAACGTGGAGCCATTTGCACAGAACAGAATCAAGTTGAATGTTGGAGAGGGCGTGAGCGATTACATCAACGCTTCGCCAATCCAATTAGGAAAGAGAAGGTACATCGCGACGCAGGGACCCAGGAACACCAACGTCAACCACTTCTACCGTATGCTCAATGCAGAGGTCCGCGGAACTGCTGTTGTCGTCATGCTCACGCAAACACACGAGTCTGGGAGGGAGAAGTGCTTCCAATACTATCCACTGTCACCGGAAGAATCACCTCTGCAAATACCACTCGATCACGAATCTGGCGACGGCTTCCAAGGTACAGTGGATCTGATCAGCGCGGAGAACGACGAAAGCACACGATCAGAGATCCGGCACATGCGACTGCGAACACAGACAGAAGAAACTGCCAACGCACCCCAAGAAAAGGACATCTACCACCTCCTCTTCTCAGGCTGGCCCGACTTTCTAGTCCCCGAAGGCGAAGACCGCGAAGCCCTCACCCGCCTAATCCAGCTCTCCGCCAAACTCAACTCCGCACCTTCCTCAACCACCAATGCCAAAACAAACGGCACATCAGCAGCATTAGACTTTGCCAACTCAGAGCAAGACAACCCTAGGATTGTCCATTGTTCAGCGGGTGTTGGACGAAGCGGCACTTTCATCGCGCTGGACTACTTGCTGTCTCTTCTCTACACTGGCCAACTGGACAATATCCCTGCAGACAGAGACCCTATCATGGAGACGGTCGATTCCCTGCGACAGCAGCGCATGATGATGGTGCAAGGCGAGGGCCAGTATCACTTTGTCTACGATGCTCTGAAGCAGGCCTTCATCGAGCGAGCGGCGGCTGTGAATGGTGATGCCGTTGGTGGTGCTGAGGCGTGATGATGATCATGCTGCCTATGTCTTTGCACTTGCAGGACTCACGTGTGTGTATGAGGCGGAGTCTTTGATTTCGATCGAACGAAGTGGCGGTCTTTTTGCTTACAATTGCATTATACTTTTTATTTTGGCGGGTGCAGCGTAGCGTACGTTAGCGTTGCGATTTTTCTTTTAATCTTGACGCGTTTTTGGCATGTATATAACCCTTTTTATTTCCTGCATGCTGCATAAAGGTGTTGCTCAGATACCATTGTTAGTATCTTATCCTGATTCACAGTTCTCTCCAATATCTGAGCGGTTGTCTATCTATAGGTTGATATCTGGTCTCCCATCCTGGGACTTGTAAGACACCGAGGCCTCGACGGATTGATCCACGGGTTGACACACACACATAGCGCTCTGGCACTTTATGGGCTTGTGTCATGGCACTCAAGTGTCAAATTGGGACATGTTGCCATTGAGATGATTGAACGGTCGTCGATCCGAGATCGAAGTAATAGCCAATCCACCTGTTTATATCTCTATGGCTGTTCCAATGTAGATTCGGTCGATAGAGAGAGGACACGTTCTACATGTGCTTATTTTGGGTTGGCTATGCCGTTTGGTTTGGAAGTTTTCCGGTTCCTGTTGCCTTCCGATCCGATTGTGGTGGCGTTCGGGTTCGGGTTAGGGTGACATTTACAATCCCGGCAAAGCACATCTCGATCTTTTCTGATCGTAAATCGGACGTATACGCTTACAACGACTGTAGATGGGTACGTAGGACGCTCGAATGTATATGGGCTGTTATTTTGGGCAGTTGATGATCAACAGCGGGCGTGAAAGCATCTTAATCGAGTTGACATTCAATCCATGTCATCACAACATTGAGCAGACATATACTTTTGGTCATTTTCTGAAGAAAGATCATCAACGAATACTCGAAGCATAACACAAAGCAATGATACGGTATCTCGAGACTTGCGAATAGACTGCTGACATTCAACACGATCAGGAAACCAGACTCTTGACTCCACCATCATTCTGATCGATACGGAACATCCTTCACGAGCATATCATCCCTCCCAGCGATCTTTACAGCTTGATATACACATTGGCCCTCGGAAACCTCATCGAATCAGCTTCCAAAGTCGATTCAACAATCCATCAGCGGTTGTGGTCTAGAGGTTACGATTCTCGCTTAGGGCTGTCGCAAGACATCAAATGCGAGAGGTCCCAGGTTCGAGTCCTGGCAACCGCCTGTTCTTTTGCTTTTTGGAGGTGTCAGGGACGTTTCGGGGAGCGGTAGTTATGTAATTATATCATTGGGCAAGCTGGGAAGCCGTAGGAGGCGAGACCGGTAGGGGGCAGGGACGTCGGAGAGGTTGTGAAGAGATGTCGCAGGAGGTGAGACTACGACTGGTGGGTTGTAGAGACGTCGAAGAGGTGGTTAAGAGACAGTGATGTAAAGATTGAATGACTGAGAAGTCAAAAGCATGTCAAGTGTTTATGCGAAGCGGCAACGTTTGGACACCTCCTTAGGAACCACCACTCTCATCATTATCTGTTTCTTCGTGGCCTCATGCTCCACAGAATGCCGCGTAGACGGCTCTTGCGTGCTGCTTGAACATACCCTCTGTTCCTCCTTGTCCTTCCTTCTCACTATCGCTTCCTTCATCATCTGTGTCTCTGGCATCTTCACCTTCCCTTTCTTCCCCTTCTTCCTCTTCTTCCTCCACGTCGGGCTCGGCGTTCCATGTGTGTTTGACCGCCTTGCCGCCACTCAAGCGCATCGTGCGATGGGTAGAGATGGTCTTGTCCTTGCCTTCTTGTAGATCCTGGAGGTACTGTATCACAGGTTTGTACGCCCAGTCTACTGATTTGTCTCCTATGAAATTTTACAACTCGGGGAGGAGGAGCTTGCTCTTGAAGCAGTACATTTAGCTGTCGGTGAGTACATGGAACTCGATGTCTGCGTGAGATTCTATGCGCTTGCTGTACTTTAAGTTGGTCACGGCCTGATTCTCTGCCTTGTTCATTTCCAGGCCGTATTCGAAGGGTGGCGTGGTAGCGAGCAAGGCGACAAGTTGAACTATGCTGCACGAGAGGCCGTCGTCAACGGACGCGATGGTGTCGGGTCCTCCGCCGCCTGGCTGCATCAAGCCATCGATCAACGCAGCTGTGTACCACATACAGACTGGCCAGTCTCTCCAGCTCTCGTCGGCCTTACGCAGAAGTCGTTCGGCTGGCGCTGCACAGCCATCAAACAGTACAGACGGGAAAGTTTTTGACTGGACTTTGAGATGTAGCGTGGAAATCACACTGTTGTCTGAAGCTTTGAACTTGTGCAGCCATGTGCATATATCACACAGCCTGTTTACATTGAGGTAGTTCGTCACATAGGATGCTGGAGGGCCGTCTCTGTACACAAACCAGTAGCGCTGGCGAGGTGCTGTAGGAAAGTACGGCAGGGTCATCTTCTTTTGCTTTTTGTAGATGTTAGGTATGTTTTGGAAAGTGATAGTGATGTGGTTGTATCGTTAAGCAAGCTGGCAAGTCGCAGGAGGCGAGGCTGCAACTAGTGGGTGGTAGAGACGTCGGAGAGGTGGTTGAGAGAGTGGAATGTAGAGATTGAACGGCTGACAAGTCGATATCTATCAACTGCCTGTTTTTGGTTCTTATATGGCGTGATCGACCTTAGGTGGCCTTGCTAGCAAGAGCCCAGTCCAGAAGCTTGGTATATGCGCCGTAGCCATGATCAAGTATGCTTGATGTGCATAGACTGTCCTATCAACTTTCACTGTCAGACGAGAGATCGATGAATGTGACCACAGATCATAAGAGCACGTCAGCAATGATGGATCCCGGAGATGCTGCTATGTATGGCGAGAGCAAAGATATGGGCGTCTGGCAGATCTCCACTAGTTACTCTTGATGATGGAGAAGGGGCCGCATCGACTACAAATCTCGTAGCAGTTCCTCAAGGGTCACGCTCCGGAAGCGTCCACGTTGAGTAGTATCAGTAGTGACGATCGCAAAGACTGTGATGCCAGTCGTATCTCGAGCAGAGGGTGCTTCAAGTATGGCATTTCACCTAACGCTGTGGTCGTCCTCGTGGTTTGGGATCCAATGAGAGTGTAGGCCTTGGCTGCCGCAAATTCCGGAGACGCAAATTTCGCCATGTCAACTTCTCAACGCCCCCTTTCGCACCAACCATCCCAGCCACTTCTATAGTCGATTCCAATCGATCAATCGAGATATTGTACATGTGTAGTAACCCGCTGTAGCCGTTGTAGGTTGTCCTTAACGATTGTGACCGCATATTGATCATTCACACCAAAAAAAGAATATCTTGGGCAGCCAAAAGATAATCACTTGATTCCGCACTGGTTTTTCCGGTACCGGGAGTTGAACCCGGGTCTCCTCGGCGCTATTACAGCAGTGAAAGCGAGGTATGATAGCCGTTACACTATACCGGATTGAAGTTGGAACCATATTTGATGAGAAAAGTCAGAAAATTGTTTCTTATATAGCTTTGACCGGCACAAAAAACGACCACTCGAACCAGTTTCGAGTCGCATGGAAGATGGCACAATCAGATGTATTCATGAATTGTGGAATAACTTGTCTAACGAGCATAGAGCACGCTGTCAGAAATTGATGGTATTGAAGGATAGAAATACGGGAGCATGAGAAGACATAGGTGCAGAGATGCAACCTAATGAAGCATCTAGCTGTCAGACGCCGTCGATACGGAACTGTTACGCAGCGTAGAACAGGCTCTCTTGTGAACTAGCATTTGAAGCAATGTCCATAGGCTGCCCTCTCAATATTGATCTGAAATTACAACTTTCGTTAACATCCCTATAGCGAATAGATGAGATCCGCCACACGCGTGAACGACACCTCGACGTTTCAGATATTTAATTCATAATGTATAGAAAACGAGTACAGTAAGTGATCCGTTAGCATCTTGCTACATCCGATTTGACATCTCACTGGAGACCACGGCACGCCTAAGTCTCACAGGCAGCGAGTGCTACATCGCTTGAACAAGCAGCAGCTTCTTGATCATCCGCAACACCGAATTGGATGAGAGTCTGAGGTAGAAATGCTGTATTACTGTCTCGCTCATATAGCCAGTATGGTGCGTTAGATCTCGACAGACCATACTACTTTCTATATAGGGCAGCGCGGCTGCACAGCAAAGACAATCTGCTCGACTAATAATTATGCGCCTTATTAAAGTCGTCCACAATCTGCCTAGCGGTCGTGACAATCTGCACTGCACTCGGACTGTCAGAGTGACAGCACAGCGTCACAGGATGGTCCTTGTACGGCAGGTCGACATTCTCGCCTGTGACCGACGTGACGGAAGAGTTCTCTAGCTGTGTTGAAATATGCTTCTTCGTCTCATCGAGCGTCCAAGGCCTGCAAGATAAATGTCAGCTGCTCGTTCGGTCCTCGAAAGCCCATCACAAGAAACTCACTTCTTCTTCCGGTCAATGACCAATGTGCCATCCTTGTTATACTTGACATCGCCGTAGGCTTCCGCGAAGAAGGGTAAGCCAAGCTCCGCGGCCACCTGCTCGTGAATTGTACCAGCGAGTCCAAACACAGGCGTGCCTTTGGGTACCGCAGCATAAACTGCACGGCAAACGTTGACATCCTGATAACACATGCCGTATAGGGTGCCATGCGGCTTGACATGGTGTAGCTTCACCCCTTCGACATCGAGGAATGCCCGCAACGCTCCAATTTGATAACGCACAATCGCGGTCAACTCCTCAGGATCGTACCGGATGTATCGTCGTCCGAAGCCTTGAATGTCAGGAAGACCTGGATGCGCACCAATGGCGATATTGTGCGCTTTGCAGGCTTTAACAGTCTGGTGCATGATCATGGGATCACCGGCATGGCCGCCACAGGCCACATTGGCGTAGTCTATGAGCGGGATGAGTTCATCATCTGGACCAGCTTTGAAATTGCCGTATCCCTCGCCGAGGTCGACATTGATTTTGACTTTTGAGGAAATAGGTGGCATGGTGGAATGTCTTGGTGGAATAGTAGCGATTCGGAGCTCACGAAGTTGGGCCAAATCCGTATAACGAAACAAGTGCAAACAAACTCGCTCGGGTCAATGGAAAGGATATTACTCAAGAATAATTGGAGTATTGATAAGATGACGGAATGCCTGGAGAGCGAAACGTCAAGTGATCGTGCGGGACATCGTTGGAAGCGGGGCAACGGAGCCTTATCAAGGTGGAACATGGTCGTAGGTTGTAACTGCCTTTATGGGACGACGACGACGATCTCTGGCCCGGCAAATGCCTCGTAGCTTATAAGCTACTGCTGGTTGTGCAATGACATGCTCTTTCACCACCACTCCAGGTCGCACAACATTTGGCTATGGAGAACATAAAGACAATACTCATCGCTAACCGCGGCGAAATCGCGGTAAGATATCCATTGCCAGCACGGGCAAAAGCAACACAACTTCTGACATACCAACTAGGTGCGGATCATCAGAACAGCAAAAGAATTGGGCATCAAGACAGTCTCTGTATACACAAGAGCAGACGTCGCTTCATTGCACGTTTCCACGGCCGATGTGGCGAAATTGCTCCCCGGTCCTGATGTTTCCGCTTACACCGATGGAGACGCCATCATCAAGATAGCCAAAGAGGAAGATGCTCAGGCCATAATCCCGGGATATGGCTTCTTATCAGAGAATGCTGACTTCGCGAGAGAGGTTGGTAAGGCGGGTCTTGTCTGGGTTGGACCGAGCCCTGAGGCCATAGAGGTGAGTCCATACTATCATTGGGAAGAAGGATAGACAGCTAATGTAATACCTCCTAGGCTTTTGGCATCAAGCATGGTAAGCTTGATTCTGAATCTGCCGCCAAAATAACACTATGCTGACAAGACTTCCCAGTCGCTCGCGATCTTGCCGAGAAGGCCGGCGTACCAATTGTGCCTGGAACCAAAGGTCTAGTAGAGAGCCCTGGCGAAGCAGCTCAAGAAAGTGAACGACTTGGATTCCCAGTCATGCTGAAAGGTATGTTATATTGCAATCAGCTAAATTGATTTCGGATGTCCAACTAACACGAAACAGCGACTGGCGGCGGCGGAGGCATGGGACTTGTGACTTGCAACACGACCGATGAAGTCAAAAAAGGCTTCAGCATGGTGAAGTCCCGTGGCGAGACTCTCTTTAAAAACTCTGGCGTGTTCATTGAGCGCTACTATCCAGCCAGTCACCACATTGAAGTACAAGTTTTCGGCAACGGCCAAGGAGAAGCCATCCACTTCGGCGAGCGAGAATGCTCAATACAACGCAGACACCAGAAGGTGATCGAAGAGGCCCCATCGCCTTTTGTAGAAGCACGCCCTGGACTCCGAGAGAAGCTTGGAAGTGCTGCAGTCGGTCTTGCCGAATCCATCAAGTATGGTTCAGCCGGCACCGTGGAGTACCTTGTGGACGACCAGAGTGGCGACTTTTTCTTCCTCGAGATGAACACTCGCCTACAAGTCGAGCATGGTATTACAGAGATGTGCTACGACGTCGACCTTGTAGAGTTGATGCTGAAGCAAGCGGACGCCCAGCTAGCTGGCAAAGGCGGGCTGACAGGCGAATATCTCCAATCTCTACAACCATCAAAGCCCAGAGGTGTCGCCATCGAAGCAAGAGTCTACGCAGAGAACCCGGTGCGCGACTATGCACCATCACCTGGCCTTTTGCAAAAGGTGGAATGGGAGAAACTCGACAACTCTCGAATTGACACATGGGTCTTCACTGGCTCAACAGTTACACCGAGCTACGACCCTCTGCTCGCAAAAGTGATGCTTCATGCCCGAACGAGGGCCGCCGCCATCAAAGGCATGGACCTTCTGCTAACGCGATCTACAATCTGCGGCCCACCGACCAATCTCGAGTTTCTGGCCGCAATCATGCGAGACGACACCTACCAATCTGGCCGCACAATCACCAACTTCCTCAAAGACTTCAAATTCGAGCCTGCTGCCATTGATGTGATCTCGCCAGGCGCATACACCTTGGTACAGGACTTGCCCGGTCGACCAACTGTTGGCAAGGGTATCCCTCACAGCGGCGCAATGGACCCTATAGCACTGAGTGTTGCAAACATGCTTGTAGGCAACGCAAGAGGAATCGAAGGCTTGGAGATCACGCTGAGCGGGCCTGAACTACGCTTCCTGGCACCGGCAGTTGTTGCGTTGGCAGGTGCGTCAATGGAAGCGACTCTCGACGGCGACCAATTTCCGATGTGGACTCGCAAACACATCAAAGCAGGCCAAAAACTGAAGATCGGCAAGACGACCGGTTCAGGCTGCCGAGCTTACTTGGCGGTGTACGGAGGCTTCCCTAATGTTGCTGAATACTTCAGTAGCAAGTCAACCTCTCCGATCGTCGGCATCTCAGGCTACCAGGGTCGGGCTCTTGCTCCTGGCGATTTGTTGAGCATAGTTAAAGAGCTACCTTCCAAGTTGTCTGGTCACCCGACCGTGCCCGAGAACCTTAGGCCAGAATATGGCAACCACTGGGAAGTTATGACAATGCCTGGGCCACACGATGAAGGCTACCTCACAGTCGAAGACATCGAGATGCTATACAGCACCGATTGGAAGGTCTCACACAACGCAAGCCGAAGTGCAATTCGTCTTATCGGTCCAGTGCCAAAATGGCAACGCAAAGATGGAGGCGAGGGCGGAGCGCATTCTAGCAACCTCATCGAGTACGGCTACCCGATCGGTGCTTTGAACTGGACGGGAGACGACCCTTGCATCTTCCCGAACGATTGCCCAAACTTCGGTGGCTTCATCTCTTCCAATACCGTCATTCGTGCGGACTGGTGGAAGATGGGTCAAATGAAAGCAGGCGATACGCTGCAATACAAGCGAGTCTCGCTTGAAGAAGCCCTAGAGCTTCGCAAGGGAGTGAATGCTTTCCTTGACGCCATTCAGTACGTAGTCGAGGACGGTAACACCGAAGGCGTGAAGCCTTTGCAGACATCCTATACACCAAAAGGCGACTTTGGCAAATCGATAATTTGGCAACGAGAAGCTCAAGGCGCCGAACCACTCGTCCGCTATCGTCAAGGTGGCGACGACCATCTCATCATCGAGTACGGCAATGAGGAATTTAATCTCAACCACCGATGCCGTACGACAGCGTTGGAGGGCAAGCTGAGAGGCAAGGACGCCCCGAAATGGCTGAAGGATAATCTGCGCGCTTCGACTAGCGGGTGCACAACGCTGACTCTATTTTACAATGGACTGAACCTGCCTCGAGAGCAGCTCGTCCAGCATCTACAGCAACTTGAAGACCAAATTGGAGATCTCAGCAAGATCAAAGTGCCATGCCGTCGCTTCAAGCTCCCGCTCTCGTTCGAAAGCAAAGTCCAAGACGACGCAACGAAGCGATACATGGAGACCACAAGGCCGCACGCGCCGTATCTGCCGTCCAACCTCGACTTTGTCGCGAAGAACAACGCTTTCTCACCAGACCAGCTGAAACACAACTTCCTGAACGGCACTTTCATCGCAGTGATCATGGGATTCTTCTCAGGCAACACAGTATCACTTCCCGTGGACCCAAGACAACGCATGTCGTCTCCCAAAGCCAACCCTTCCCGCACCTTCACACCCGAAGGCACAGCAGGATGGGGCGGATCTTGTCTCAGTATCTACCCCAGCGACAGCCCCGGCGGATACATGATGCTCGGACAGACGATCCCTTGTTTCGATCTGTTCGGATACAAGGCTGGATTCTCGCCAGAACGGCCTTGGCTGTTCCAGGATTTCGACCTCATCGACTTCGAGCGCGTGAGCGAAGCGGAGATAGACTCGCAGCTGTTGCGCTTCCGCGCCGGCACGTACGAGTGGCAGTGGGAGCCGGCTGAGTTCGACATGGCCGAGCACAACAAACTTCTCGTCGACACGGCGGACGAGGTGAAGGAAATGCGTGCTCGGCAAGCTAAGGCGCAGGAGGAGATGACGGCCGCGGAAGCTGATTCACTTGCCCGTTGGCGCGAAGAGAAGGCACAGAACAAGGTGGATGTGAGCTCAATTGAATCGATGCTGAACGGTACGTGTTCCAACCCGGATGAACATCAAGCTAAGCGATGTGTGGAAATGATACTGACGCTCTAATTGCAGATCCCGCCATTAGCAGCATCGATGCTCCGACCGCGTCGAACGTCTGGAAAGTGCAGGTAGAAGCTGGTCAAACCATCACTGCGGGCCAGACAGTTGCCATCCTTGAAGCCATGAAGATGGAAATCAACGTGGATGTGCCGCCGGACTGGTCAGAGGCAAAGGTAGAACGTGTGCTCGTGCAGCCGGGCGACGTGGTCAAGGCAGGAGACCGTCTGGCTCTGCTCAGAAGCGGATGAGTAAATAGAACGGCGGATAACTTCTTTCTCGGGAGTGCGTACATGTAGTTGTGCAGGGTCCTTTCAATTATGATTCCATCACGACAAACACAAACTATGACCAGTGACGACATTCAGTCAGTCTCCCGAAATACTTAATCTGCTGTTTGAAGCGGTCAGCATGATGGCCAAGACGTTATCAACCACCTTCCTGCTTGGTGAACATCAAGAGCTTGGACAATCGCAACAACAAATGCGTTGGTACAGGACTGACATTCGACGAGGGATGGAACCGTGATTGACGATGCAAGAGTCAGATACAATTGCTACAAAGACATTACACTATCTCTTGAGATACCCGCAACTAGACTAACACGGATCAAGCAAAAAGGGCTCAGTAAAATGCCTCCAGCCAAACCAAGGACAAGACAAGACATGCTCTCGTGTGAAATTCGTAAAATACCTCAACCATATCATGCATCATGTGTAACGTTCAAACGTACAACGGCGGAACATCTACAACCAAGTGAGAATGTCAGCAGTGCATCTTGAATCAAGCTCGCCAAGCCACTCACTCAGCTCTGGTGTCACACACCGGAGTACAGTGAGTCCGAAAGCCACTCGTCGCGCTCGCGTGCGGACTTCTTGCTCCTTGAGCGTGTACTCAGGGACCTGATGAGCTCGCCACCTTTCGCAAAGAGGAAGCGCAATTTCTCGCCGAAGCGCTTGATGCGGAATTCGGTCTTGCCCATCCCAATGCCATCCAAGGTATAGGCTGCCGAGCTGTCGATGCCGGTGCGTTCCATCAAAGAGCCAGCATCGTAGGGGCGGGAGTCACCAAGACCGCCATCAAGGGACTGTCCGCGAGAAGGATCCGGATGAGCACTCTTGTTCTTGGACTTGAGACCGGTCCAGCGTCGACCTTTGGGTGTTTTGCGCTCTTTGTTGCTCTCGGCGCTGTCGTCCGAGAAGTAAGAGCGGACTTCATCCAGATTAAATCCCACAGGTGGTGTCAGAGCAGTGGTTGGGTAGCGGTCGCCAGGGTTGTGGGTAGGTTCTTCAATCGAGCGAAGACCGGGCGAAGTTGGCAGGCTGCGAGTGGTGTCCTCGTGATGGCTGTGGCCAAGACCCATCTTTAGCTTCAGAGAGCCCAGCATAGAACGTTTGGAATGCTTGCGTGTATGCTGTGTAGAGACGCCAGTGAATTGTAGTGTCGTAAGGGATGCAGTTGGATCCAAGTCGGAGATGATGGAACCAATGTCGATGCCAGATGTAGTGTTGCCTAGAAGGTCTCCAGTAAGGGTGCAGTCCAGTGACTTGGTTCCACGGTGTCGAGCGACTTCTGCAGCCAGACCATCGCGATGATGAACTTGATCTGGTGCCGTAAGATCGATGTGGATATTGCTGCGTGACCATGGGTAGTTCTCGTCAAGATTCCAGGGCCGGCTGCTGAGCGAAGAGATGACCAGTGATCGCTTGGAGCCACGAGCGATTGGGTTCATCTCAGGCGGCAACAGATTGCGCACTTCTTCTTCGGTCAGCGGCGACTTGTTCCGAAGGACAGCAGAAGCCGGCCTTTCCAGCAAATTAGTGATGTCGGAAGGCGCAGAGATAGAACCAGAAAGATAAGATGATTTGCCGTCAGCAGATGGAAGGCCTGACACCTTGTCGAGAGAAAGTGACATCGGAAGTGGCGGCAGTTCCTTGTTGAGGCCCAATGCCCTGCGTGGAATGACAGAGTCGTGTGTGCCATTCTTGACAAACTCTTCGGCACGTTCAGCAAGTGTGCGGAACCCAGCAGATGTGCGAGTTGACATGACCGTGCCTGGACGAGCGGAATGAACATGGCCCAGTTGATGAATGTCGTCCAAAGTGTGGGCAATTCTGTCATTGGCGAGCACAGTGTCGAGATTCAGATCCCTCAAGCATGGCAGCAATTCGGAGAGGCGCTCGCTCAGGCCGTTGACCGAAGGGATGGAGAGACGATTGACTTGCGTAGCGACATTGAGCATCCGCTCTTCTGGAGACAGTGGACGCCTGGTCGACTCGGACTCGCTGACTGCTTTGCTGTCGCGGTTGGACTCTGTCCCGCCGGCCTCGGTAACCTCTTCATCCTCATCGTCACTAGACTCGTCCACTTCTTCAACTTCGGCAGGGAAGTCTTCTGGCTTGTTGAAGAAGCTTGTGTAACGATTCCAGAGCATCGGGTCCGTGGACTGAGGACGTTGGGGGGAAGGATGGTAGATCGTTGGAAGATCGCTTCGGCCAACGACTTCCATGGACTTCGTTGAACGGACTTGAAGAGCATCATTGAGCTTGTCGATCAGATCCATGCGGCTGAAGTTCAGCGACGGCAGATCTCTGGTTTCAGCAAGTGGACGACCAGCATCAGGATGAGGGCGGTGGCGATTCTCGCGCGGTTTGCTCTTGTCCTGAAGTTCTTGTTGACGGCGTTCTTGCATGGCTTTCACAGCTGCAATGCGGGCCGGAAGTTGGAAATGGAGGCCGTTCGCGATGTCGGTGGACCTGTGGGTAGTGACGCTCATGTCTTCAGAGGACTCTTCCTTCAGGCCAGGCAGATGGGTGCTGGGATACTTGTTTCGAATGAAGTTGATGCCAGAGAAGCGTAAATCAGTCGTGCTGTCCCGTGACCCACGCTCCGAGTCGGACTGCTCTTCGAATGGCGACGGTCCTCTGGTAGGCTGAGCTCGGTTGCGCAAGGCAATCGCTCCGAGAGACAGGCTCTGGCGGTGCTGTTCTGTCTTCTTGTTGACCTTCAGAGGAGCGACTTCATCCTCGAACGTCACCGAGCCGTGGCGACGCTGCCTCTCTGGAGCATGGATAGCAGACTTGAGCGGTGCGTGATCGTCTTTCGGTGGGGTGCTGCTCGCGATCTGAACAATTTGAGGTTTGCCCATGGTTACCGTGCTTTGAGGCAAAGAGAAGCGCACAGCAACATCAGTCATGGCATCCATAGTTGAATTGATCGTAGTGTCACCGATCTGACTGAGATCTGCTGGCAGTGAGAGCCGATTGCTGGCATTGGACTCTGTTGGTGTGCCTGTAGGCTGCGGAAGATGTACCGACTTTGAGTAGGTTCGTGGTGTCCTCGGTGTTGGCGGAGGTTGAACTTCGTCCAAGTTTGCGTTGTGGTTCCTTCGCCTCGACCTGTTGTCGATTGGCGAAGAGCCATTGGTCATTCCCATGATAGTCTCGTCAATGCCGACGGTCTCCTCTTGAACTGGGCTGACTGCAGAGAATCTGTCAACAGTCTCGCCAGGCAGCAAAGGGCTGACAGGCTCCGGAGGAAGATCGTCCAAGTCCGCATTGTGCTGATACTCTTTGCCTTCCTTGTGCTGAGCGGTGATCGTATCGGCATCCAAGACAAAGGGATCACGGGACTCAGTCTCAGTCTCGCCCAAGTCGGTAGCAGTAGCCTCCGTCTCCGACGGCGGCGAGAAGTGGACCGCGAAGTCAATACCAGACACCTTGGACTGGCCACCAGTAGATGCAACAGACTCGGTCACCGAACCTTTGTGCTGGATCTCAGGGGGCGAGGATGGAAGTGGCGTATCCTCTTCCACAGGCTCTTCGTTCAGATCGCTTGGCTCGAATGGTTCGTGTGTATTGTGAGATACAACCTCGCTCGGCTTGAGTGGCGAAGGTGTTTCGATCACAATGACTCTGCTGCTTGGTTCGATCTCGGTAGTCGAAGGTGCCAGTTCAGCCTTGACCAGATCTCTCGTCAGCCTGCGCATTGTCTTGACAGGTGAAGCTGGCATCTCAGCAATGATCACCGGAGACGCAGGAAGTTCGAAGGGCGCTTTAAAATCCTCGATGACAGTGACTCGAGGAGACTCAACCGCAGACAGCTCGTAGATCTCGTTCTGGCGTTCAGGTTGTCCGTACTCATATTCACGTTCTGCCTCTCGTTTTGCAGCAGCATCTGCGGCTGCTCTGGATTCCAGCATAGCCTTGACGCGTTGAACGAACCCAGACGGAGGAACAGACGGGTGGAGTACCTCGATTTCAGAATCCTCAGCTGCCTTCTCCAAGCCATCGATGTAGTCGAAGTACTTGGCAGGGATCACTGGGTCACTGATCGACTCTGGCAGATCAGTGAGAGTCGGATCGATGAAAGCAGGATCAACTGCGACGTGAATAGTTGACTGGTCCTTCGGAGTCGGTGGGCTCGATGTCGTTGGAGCCGTGCCCGAGGATGGCGGATCAGATGATGGCACACCCATATCAGTCATTGGAGTGTCAGTGCGCTGCGGCAATTGCCTCGCGAGACGTGCAGCGTTGTGGAAGATGTGATGAGCAGCGGGTCCAACATTTGAGTTAGGTGGAGGTCCACGACGGTGTTGCGGCTGCATCGGATACGAGTTCGGAGGGTATACTGGACGCTGTGGTCCGTACATCTGTTGCTGCTGATATTGATGGAAATTCTGTTGTTGCTGCTGGTGATGCTGAGGTACCGGCGGAACAGGCGGACGTTGTGCAGCGTATTGCATCGACATGGGGGGAGCCTGCTTCGACGTGCTTGGGCGATAGTTGTACTGAGGCTGTTGCAGAGACATCTGGTCGTAGTCCGAGATGGGCGAGACCGACATGGCACGCGAAGGCGGAGGCACATTCAAGTGAGCAGAGTCCGCAGGGTATCCTTGGCCGTAATCACTGTGGTACGTCGGCATAGGCGGTCGAGGCATGCTCACATGGGGTTGCTGGCGACGATGCATATGTTGCTGAGGCATAGGCGGCAGTGGTGCCTGCGCATAGCCATCGCTCAAAGCAGGCGAAGGCGATCGATATCCCGGACGCTTGAGTCGAGTGGGATAGACGTACGGCGGCCGGATCTCTGTCATAGGCGGAGGAGGCCCATTGTACCGCCTTGGTTCATGGCCCTGGCTCTTCAAACTGGTAGCCGACTTGTGGCGAGGCAACTGGCTGGACGGAACTGCGTTGGTCAAAGAGTACGAGCGGCTGTCTCGGCGGTTGTCTGAAGACGGAATTGGTCCAAGGCCCGTCGGTCGACCCGGGTGGCTCATGCCAGAGGCCTGCGTGTCAGAGACGAATGTCGGCATGGTTTGCATGCTTGTCATCGAGCCACGGCGGCCATTGGAGCCAGTCTCCCAGTCACGGGTGGCAGAGCTGACCCTTGAGGTGACGGAGGCAGCGTAGTTGTGCGAATTGGAGTTACCGTGGTACGGATGAGATGAGCCAGAGATCTTGGAGGGCTGCTGGCGACGCTGGCCAGAACGGTACGGCATGCTTGGTAGGCGAGAGCTGTTGAAAGACAGCGCGCCGATGTCACCAGTATCGGTGGAAGTCTTGAGCATGCTCAGAACGCCAGCATTGGCCAGCATGTCGACGCCTGCACCCATTGGCGGCGGCGAGCGAACAGAGCGAGAAGCACCAGTTGCCGCAGAGACATTGCTGGCTCTGCTGTTGCGGCCACTGATGCTGGAGACGGGATCGGTGAAAGGCATTGTGCCGCCTTTCGAGACGTGTTGATTAGAGAGCGAATGTGAGCGTCAGCGAGCGGAGCGCGGTCTGATGGCGAGCAGATGGCGACCTGACGGTGACGGTAGCGTGAGACAAACGAGTAAGAAGAGGAAGGTAGAAGTACTGGACAGCTTTCCAACGGTGCCAATATGACAAGGACAGCAATGCGCTGGAGAGTACCTAAAGAAGAGCGTGTGACAGAGCGAGGAGACGGACGAAGTGAAGAGGATGTGGATGTAAACAGTGGGTGAATAGCAGTTGCCATCGATGGGGAGAGCGTCGTGGCAGGCATGACAAGGTGTTGAGCAGACGAGAGCGATTTAGATTGCAAGACGTGAGGTCGAAGGAAGCGCGACTGCCGTGAGTGATGCTGGGAAGAGGAAGGAGCTCTTCAAATTCGCAGGCACGTGCAAGCCGACAGACCTCACCTGTCCAGACGCAATGACCAAAAGATTGTGCGAAACGAATGCACTGAAAAGGTGAGGGAGATGTTGTCCGCCGCAAACATCGTATTCCGTAGTTACGACGTGCAAGGATGTCTAGGTAGTAGTAGTAATGTTAATAGTAAAAGAGGTAAAAATACTCATCAAAAAGCTCAGTCTACACCCACGCTTTTGCCATGGCCCGCTCAACACCAATTCACCGTGACCCACTGGTCCGCCATGCAAAAGACCCAAATCATGTTCAAACAACGCAAATACGAGACAGCACCTCGCCTACTGAGGCACAGGAGCGGGCGCAGGGACGGTCTGACCAGCAGGCTGCTCGGCGACAGGTGCTGCGGGTGCGGGCTGGCCTTCGCCCACGTGGCTCTCGGTGGCAGGGATGGCGTTGTCGTTCTTCTTTGCCCAGGCCGGGGCCTTGGCCCACTGGGGATCTTGCCCTGTTTCGAGCAGTCAGTATCTTCTCGCATAGACAATAATTCTATACATCTCAACTTACAAGGACCTTCGTCGCTCAGCTCGCAGCCACCAGGGCAAGTGCACTCGCCGCCAAACTGCTTGGGGAGGTTCTCCTTGGGGATCTGTGCGAGGAGCTCCTTCTGGTAGCCGCTACCGAGAACGTGAATCTTGGCGACAGTGACGGGGTCGAGGAACTTCTTAACCACGCTGAACACGCTGGAGAAGCCCCAGGGAGCGTTGATGACGTAAAGCTTGCCCAGTCTCTCGGGATAGTAGTTCTGGGAGATGGCAGAGGCCTGCTGGAGGTATCCGTAGGCGCTGCTCATCATGCCGAGGCCGACACCCTTGAGGTCCATGATCGAGCATGAGGTCTCGAGAAGGTGACCAGACTTGCGGGAGCAGGCAGGGAGACGAGGGTCGGACATCTTCTCGTATTCGACGACGAGGTTGGACAGCATACGCTCGTCGGTGGTGATCTTGCGCATGGCGACGAGGTCGATCTTGCCGAGCTGCTCGATGTACAGAGGCCTGCCATCCTTGTCGGTCTTGTGGTAGTACTGAGGGTAGTAGGCGAAGACCTGGGGCTTCTCCTTGTAATCGAAGTTGGGGACCAGGGTGTCGAGGCCGCCGCCGAATGTAGCGCGCCACTTCTCGCTGTCAATGAACCTGTTCCATCGCTTGTCAGTGTTCTGGTCTTCCATCGGCTGGCTCCATTTATCCTCATATTTGTTCGTCGGGTATCCGCCCACTCTTTTGCCTTCTCACCGCCTCATGGCTCTTTTTGAATATATCCACACCCTATCCCCAACACCATAGGATAGTATTACTCACATCTGCTTGCTCAACTCAACCTGAAACTTCCTCGCCCTCAAGAACCTCAGCATGGTAAGAGTGTCCAGCCTCTCAGTGTACCCCGCGGCCTCGAGCATCGAGCGGAGCTGGTGCACAGCAGCATCCTGCTCCTTGGTAGTGTGGCCAGGGTGACCAGACTGGGCGACAGGCGCAGTAGTAGGGAAGTCGAGGT
>Ga0265797_10001468_pt1 | contig 41362 bp, 35 predicted proteins | sample P2T30metagenome_FD_192433 | JGI IMG/M metagenome (GOLD analysis project Ga0265797, IMG submission 192433) | Plant litter microbial communities from East Loma Ridge, Irvine, California - P2 T30 | ecosystem: Environmental > Terrestrial > Plant litter > Unclassified | place: USA: California...
GGGCGGGCCGGGCACGGTGCCGAGTCGTTCGAACCGTGCGAGGTTGACCGCCCGGTGCGGACTTGCAGCACCGCACCGAGCCGCCAACGCCGCACCGGATGAGCGAACCCGCACGGTGCGACGGGCGGGAGCGGTCAGGCGTCGGGGATGAGGCGCTTGCCGAGCGAGACCGTGCGGTCGTCGGTGTAACCGAGGGACGCGTAGAACCCGAGCACCTGCTCGTTGCCGGCACGCACCTGCAGGTTGAGCTTCGGGCAGCCGAGGTCGGTCAGGAGCCGCTCGAACTCGGCCATCAGGGTGCGGCCGAGGCCGGAGCCCTGCAGGTCCGGGCGCACGGCGAGGTAGTTCACCCAGCCGCGGTGTCCGTCGAAGCCGGCCATGCCCGCGGCGACCACCCCGACGTCGGTGGCGTCCGGCTCGGCGACCAGGAAGAGCTCGGGCTGGACGGTCAGCTTGCGGGCGATGTCACGTCGGGGGTCGTTCCAGGGTCGGACGAGGCCGCACGATTCCCACAGGGCGACGACCGCGTCGGTGTCCTCGGTGCGGAATGGGCGGATCCGGTACTCCATGCCCCCACGTTAACGGGGGTGGGGAGAACGTCGTCACCGGCCTGTCGCCGTGATCTGATAGACCTGTCCGACCACCCAGCCGATCAGGAGCCCCGTGACCGCACACGACACCCTCCCGTCGCGCCGCAGCGCGCGGGACGACGAAGCCGGTTCGCGGTCCCGGCGTTCCCCGCGCAGACGGCAGACGGTCGGCGGTGCCATCGTGTCGCTCGTCGCCGAGTTGCTCATCATCGCGGGCGCCGGCACCGGCCTGTACGTCGTGTGGACGGCATGGTGGACCGACGTGGTCGCCGTGAACGAGCAGACGAAGCTCGTGCAGGGCCTCGACCAGGTCAAGACCCCGAAGGTCGAGGGCACCGAGCACCGCGGCACTGCACCCGTGCTGGACGAACCGCCGGGGTTGTCGGACGTGTTCGGCACGATGCAGATCCCCCGGTTCGGCAAGGACTACAACCGGCCGATCGGCGAGGGCACGGATCGTGAGAAGGTCCTCAACACCATCGGGCTCGGCCACTACCAGGACACCGCGATGCCCGGCGCACCCGGCAACTTCGCCGTCGCCGGACACCGGGTCACCTACGGCAAGCCCCTCAACCAGATCGCGGAGCTCAAGAAGGGCGACTCGGTCGTGGTCCGGGTCACCGACGCGAAGACGAAGTTCGACGTCTGGTACGTCTACAAGGTCACCGACAGCCAGATCGTGACGCCCGACAAGATCGAGACGATCGCGCCGGTGCCGAACAAGCCCGGTGTGGAACCGACCCCCCAGGACCGATGGCTCACGCTGACTGCCTGCCACCCGATGTGGTCGGCGGCGGAGCGGTTCGTGACGCACGCGAAGCTCGACTACTGGATGCCCGCGTCCGAGGGCACCCCGAAGGAACTCTCGGAGACCGCCAAGTGATCTTCCCCCTGGTCTGGCGGCTGCTGCCCGGCCCCACCGCCCTGAAGGTGCTCGAGCTGCTCGTGCTCCTCGTCGCCATCGTGTTCGTGCTGTTCCAGTGGGTGTTCCCGTGGATCGCGGCGGACATCCTGCCGCCGCCGGACGGCACGGTGGAGTCGACGCCGACCCCGTAGCGTCAGGTCGGGTCGGGTCAGGTCAGACCGTGGTCGTCACCTGCGACCCACCGGCCGGGGTGCGTCGCACCGCGATCCGCTCCGGGATCCGCTGCTTGAGTTCCTCGACGTGGCTGACGATCCCGACCTGTCGCCCGCCCGCGGTCAGTCGCGACAGCTGCCCGATGACGTCGTCGAGGGTCTCGGGGTCGAGCGTGCCGAACCCCTCGTCGACGAACAGCGTGCCGAGCGAGACCCCGCCGGCCTCGGCCTGCACGACGTCGGCCAGGCCGAGCGCCAGGCACAGCGACACGGTGAACGTCTCGCCGCCGGACAGGCTGCGGGGATCACGGACGGTGTCGGTCGTGTGGTCGTGCACGGCGAGGGCGAGCCCCGTCCGTCGCGCCCGTGACCCGGATTCCCGTTCATCGGAGGTCTCGAGGGTGAACCGCCCGGCGAGCATGCCGCGCAGCCGGTCGTTCGCCGCCGCCACGACGTCCTCGAAGCGCCGCATGAGCACGTAGGTGCCGAGCGTGATGCCGGTCGGGTTGACCGAGGCCACCCCGTTCGCGACGTCGGCGAGCCGGACGACCGCGCGGCTGCGGGCCGAGGTCTCCTGTCGCGCACGGACGGTGCGGTCGACCTCGGTCGCACACTGCTCGACGGCTTCGGCACGGTGGGCAGCGGTGACCGCGAGCCGGGTGGCCTCGTCGAGTTCGGCCGTTGCGCGGACCCGTTCGGCCTGGGCCGCCGGTACGTCGAGCTGCCCCGGATCGTCGTCGGCGGCCTGCACCACCGCGGGGTCGTCGAGCCCTGCCCGCACGACGGCGCGTTCGGCCTCGGCTCCGCTGATGCTGCTGCGGAACCGTGCGACGGTGTCGGGGTCGAGCAGGCCGGCTCGTGCGGCGTCGACGTCGGGGAACCCCTGCTCGTCGAGGACCCGGGCGACCTCGGCGCTGCGCTCGTCGCGGGCGCGGGCTGCGGCAGCCGCGCGGTCGTCGGCCTCGGCGACGGCGCGGAGCACCGTCAGCCGTCCGTCGAGCCCGTCGACCACGGCGTGGAGCGTCACCGGCGAGCTGTCGCTGTCGCTGTCGAGCAGTGCTGCGAGCCGGTCGATCGCCTCGTGCACGGATCGCAGGTCGGCCTCGAGCCGCTCGGCGTCGGAGGCCGCGGTCGACGCGAGCACCGTGCGCCGGGCGTCGAGGTCGTTCCGCTCACGCTCGAGCGCCCGCGTCGCGGTGTCGTGCGCCGTCCGCTCGCGCTCGTGCTCCAGCACCAGCGCCGCGGCGTCGTGCGCCGCTCGGACCCGCTCGTCGGCGGCCACCGCCATGGCGTCGAGGGCGACCGTGTCGACGGCGCCGACGACGTCGGTCAGTCGGAGGTGCTCGGCGCGCTCGACGGCCAGGTCGGCCGCGGCGTCGGCGAGCTGCTGGTCGGCCAGACGCGAGGCGTCGCCCGCGGACTCCACCGCCTGGATCGTCGGGTGGTCGTCCTGGGGCGCGGCCACCGACGGGTGCGCCGTCGATCCGCACACCGGGCAGGGGTCGCCGGGGGTCAGCGCGGCACCGAGCTCTCCGGCGAGTCCGGCGATCCGCCGCTCGCGCAGGGAGCGTTCGGCGTCGAGCGCCTCGGTGGCCCGACGGCGGGCATCGGCCACGATGCGTTCGGCACCGGCGACCCGCTGTTCGGCGCGGTCGCGGGCGGCCAGGTCGGCGCGGAGCGACTGCACCCGGGTGACCTCGTGCGCGGCGGCGTCGGCGCCGGCAGCGGTCGTCGAGGCAGTCCGGGCGGCCTCGACGATCCGGGCTCGTTCCGTCGGCCGGGCCTCGAGCGCGGTGTCGAGGGCGGCGAGGTCGTCGGTGAGGCGCGATGCGGTCGCGGTGGCCTCGGCGATGGCGGTGCGCCTGGTGTCTGCCTCGGCCTCGACCGCGACGAGGTGCCGGACGTCGGACAGGGCGTCGGTCAGCGAGTCGCGGCGCCGGGCGACCTGCTGTGCGTCGACGGCGCCGAGTGCGTGCTGCTCGCGCAGCCGGGCGGCTGCCGCGGCGGTGTCGTCAGCCCGGACGGTTGCGGCATCGAGGCCGTCGGCCACCGCGGCGACCCGGGCGGCGCGCTCGGCCGTCGCGACCGCGGCCCGTGCCTGCTCGATCGCCGGGGCGTCGTCGTCGAGGAGCGCCTGTCGCCGCAGCAGCCCCGCTCGCCGCTCCAGGGCGGCCGCACGGGCCGTCACCGATCGTTCGTGTTCGGTCGCCGCCGTCGCAGCGGCAGCCGCAGCCGTCCGGGCCGCCCCGGCGGCGTCGGCCGTCGCGCGGAGGGACGCCACCGTGCCGGGGACGACGGACTCGTCGGCGTCAGCGAGGTCGGCCGCCTGCGCGAACCGGGCCAGGGCCTCGCGGACGCGGTCGTCGGCCCCCTCGACCTCGGCCTGCACGGCTCGGCGGCGAGCGGCGAGCTCGTCGGCGGTGCGGTCGTAGACCTGGGTACCGAACAGCGACTGCAGGAGCTTCCGGCGGTCTTCCCCCGGGGAGCGGAGGAACCGTGCGAACTCGCCCTGCGGCAGCACCACGGTCTGCAGGAACTGCGCGCGGTCGAGCCCGACGATCCGGGCGATCTCGACCCCGACCTCGGGGATGCGGGACGACATGGGTTCGCCGGCGACGTCGGTCGGCGCGGCGAGCCGGAACAGCTGCACCGACGCCTGCTGCTTCACCGTGCCGGTCCCCCGCTGCTTCGGGCGGTCGTACTGCGGGGTGCGCCGGACCCGGTACGTGCCAGCACCGGTCTCGAACACGAGCTCGACGAACGGTTCGACCGCGGGGTCGGCGTGCTGGCTGTGCAGCCGGTCGGAGCTGGCGTCGGATCCGGCGAGTCCGCCGTACAGGGCGAACACGACGGCGTCGATGATCGTCGACTTGCCGGAACCGGTCGGCCCTTCGAGCAGGAAGACCCCGGACGCGGCCAGCGCCGCGAAGTCGATGGTCACGAGGTCGGGGTAGGGCCCGATGGCGCGCAGATCGAGTCGGTGCAGGTACATCAGCGGTCCCCCTCACGCTGCAGGGCGAGCACCGCGGCCTCGTACGCCTCGGTCAGCACCGCCCGTTCGTCGTCGTCGGGCAGCCCGCCGGTGGCGAAGGCCACGAAGTCGCCGGCGACCTCGACCGGGTCGGACGTCGCGGTGACGGCCCGCGCGGCGGTGGCGGCCGGCCGGTCCGCCGGTTCGTGCGTGATCGCCAGGGCGTGCGGGAAGTGGTCCTTCACGCGGGCGTACATGCGTTCCGGGTGCACGGTGTCGGTCACCGCGACGCGGACCCAGGCGTCGGCATCGGCCCGGAACTCCCCGGACTCGATGGCGTCGATGCTGCCCCGCACGTCGACGAGCCGACGTGGCACCGGGGTGGGCACGAGCTCGACGGTGACGGTGCCCGCCGCATCGAGGTCGGCGATGGTCACGGACTTCCGCTGGTGCCGTTCACCGAACGAGAACGCCAGCGGCGACCCGGCGTACCGGATCCGGTCGTCGTCGCCGACGCGCTGCGGGCCGTGCAGGTGCCCGAGGGCGACGTAGTCGAACCCGTCGAACACCGACTCGGCCACGCGGTCGACCCCGCCGACGCGGATGTCCTGCTCGCTGTCGCTCGGGTCGGCGCCCCCGACGAAGGCGTGGGCGACGACGACGCTGCGGGTGCCGGCCCGCGTCGCGAGGTCGGCGCGGATCCGTTCTGTGGCGGCGTGCACGACGGCGTGGTGCGAGCGGGCGAGGGGTTCGTCGGGGACAGCCGCCAGGGCGTACCGCGTGAGGTCGGGGTGCAGGTACGGGATGCCGTACACGGCCACCGGGCCGTCGTCGTCGGGCACGAGCACCGGATCGGCCACGTGGGCGGGCTCGGCGAGGATGCGGACGCGCTGCCCCATCACGCCGGCACCGAAGCCGAGCCGCGCGGCGGAGTCGTGGTTGCCCGGGGTGAGCACCACCGTCGTGGTCTCGGCGAGGCGCTCCAGCACGCGGGAGAGCATGCGGACGGCGTCCACCGGCGGGATCGCACGGTCGTAGACGTCGCCGGCGATGACGACGAGGTCGACCGCGCGCTCGCGGGCGAGGTCGACGAGCCAGTCGGTGAAGGCTGCCTGGTGCTCGAGCAGGTCGGCACCCAGCAGTGTGCGGCCGAGGTGCCAGTCGCCGGTGTGCAGGATGCGCATGCGGCCACGGTAACGCCGGCCGGGGACATCTCCGGACACCTCGCGGTGCCCTGTGGAGGACTCAGGCGGTCGCGCAGCTGGCGGACGCCAGGCCCAGCACCGAGACGACCCGGACCCTGACCGTCGGTGTGCTCGTCGCGGTCCAGTTGTTGCCGAGGTTCGTGCGGAGGTGCAGCGTGTAGGTGGTGCCGAGGTTCAGGAGTCCGGCGCCCCCGTACGTCATCGAACGGGCCCCGGCAGTCGTCGTGCTGGCCACCTGTGTCGTCCCGTTCATCAGGTCGAACGACACCGGCACGGTCGCGCCGTTGTCGTAGGTCCAGGCGATCGTCACCGTGTTCGACCCGGCCGGCACACAGGTCAGGGTGGGGACACCGGTCGCCGTGCCCGCCGTGAAGGTCGCGGTCGGTGCGACGGTGGTCCGCGACCACGGGGCCGCGTCCGCCGCTCCGGGCAGCAGGACGCCGGTGGCCGCCGCGAGCACGAGCACCGCGGCGCCCCCACCGAGGCGGCGCAGCCGCCGCCTGCGACGCGCTCGTCGACGCAGCGCGCGACGGGTGAGGACGCTGGACGCAGCGGTCGGGAGGCCCGTGGCGGCGCCGTCCCGCGCCTCCAGGCCGTCGTCCGTACCGTCCACCGGACCGGTGGCGTCGTCCGGGCCGGCCGCGTCGTCCGGACCACCGGCGGCGGCGCCGGTGTCGTCGGCCTCGACGAGTCGCCGGAGCGACCCGTCGATCGTGCAGAGCGCGAGCACCGCGGTCAGGCCGAGCGCGAGCATCGCGACCAGGCCCCACTCCCCCGCGCTGATCCAGCGGATCGGTGTCCCGATGAACGGGATGCGCAGGAAGGCGATGCCGTGCACGGCCGAGCGCTCGATCGGTGTGGAGTCCTGCTGGGGGTTGGCGTCGCCCTTCGTGACCATGGTGCCGCCGGGGCCGTCCTCGACGTACCGGTGCATGCGCAGGTGGTCCGCCTGGTCCGGGTCGTCGGCGAGCAGGACCTTGCCCGTGGCGATCTCGCCCGAGCCGACCGGACGCGAGACGACCACGTCGCCGGGGACGATCCGCGGCTCCATCGAACCGGTCATCACGGTGGTCGGCTGCCAGCCGATGAGCGCCGGCGCGGCCGCCCAGAGCGCGAGGCCGAGCAGCGTCGCGACCACGCCCCGGGCGAGGGTGGCGACGACGACGCGCCCCCAGTCGACGGCGTCACGGACCGCTGCGTGCGGTGCGGGACCACCGTGCACTGCGATGCTGCTCATGACTGCCTTCGACCGGGGGCGCGTTGCGGGGAGGGAACGGACGGGGCTGGTTCGGCCCCGGTCCCGGCTCAGCTGTTCTGGGCCTCCCAGGTGAAGCCGAGGGCTGCGGTGCCGCCCTGCACGGTGTTCGGGGCGGTGCTCGAGACCGTGTAGGTGACGCGGTAGACGCGCGTCTCGGACGCGGTGCCGGTCGGGGCCCAGGTGCCGACACCGGTCGCGTAGTTGGTCGAGGCGGCACCGAAGCCCGCGACGGTGCCGCTGTAGAGCGAGCCGCCGGTGGCGGCCGGGGTGAAGCCGGAGCAGGAGCCGAAGCCGCCGCCGGTGCCCTGCTCGACGGTCAGGTTGACGTTCGCAGCCAGGTCCTTCGTGGTCGAGACGTTCGTGCCGTAGAGCTTCACGGCCGAGGGCAGTGAACCGGTCGAGGTCACCGCGATGCAGTTCGCACCGGTCGAGCCGGGCTTCAGGTTATTCGCCGTGAACAGCGCGGTGTTGTTGTCGTCGTCGGACAGGGCGACACTGCCGGCCGTCCAGTTGTTCGTCGGGTTGACGGTGGTCGAGGAGAAGGCCGCGTACGAGGCCGTCGAGACGACGACCCCCGAGGCGACGAGGGCAGCGGGGATGGCGATCCAGGCGGCGAGGCGGGCAGCACGAGGCGTGACACGAGACATGGTTGGACTCCGTGAAGAAGAGGTCTGATCGGTGGTTCGGACGGGCCCGCGGTGGTTGGTCGCGCTACGTGCCGAGGTGGTACGACGATCAAGCTACTTGGCGTTCGAGCAGCTCACAAGACCTGAGATGTCCCCACTGATGGGGGTATCTTGACGAGTGAGTTACTTGTTGACTGAAGTTCCCACCCTGTACCCGAGAAGAGCTCCCATGACGGACACCGACCCGGTCGTCCTCCCCCCGCACGCACCCGCCGTCCCCGCGGCACGCGTCGCCCCCACCACACCGCCGGCACCGATGTCGCCCGACGTCACTGCGCTCGACCCCGTCACCGCCGACAAGAACCCCGACGCCGACCTGCCGCGACTGCTCACCGCCTTCCGCGTGCTCCAGATGCAGCACGCCCGCGTCCTGCACCACGAGAGCACGGTCCGCGCACTGAACGCCACGGACACCCGGTTCGTGTTCTTCCTCAGCGCCGCCGGCGGCCACGGCGTCACCCCGAAGCAGGCCGGCGAGTACCTCGAGCTCACCACCGGCGCGATGACGTCGCTGATCGACCGGCTCGAGAAGCACGGACACCTGGAGCGTCGCCCGAACCCCGAGGACCGCCGGAGCGTGCTCCTGCACCTCACGCCGTCGGGCACGGCGGTCGCCCGCGAGGTCGGCGCCGTCTACTCCGACGCGTTCCGGCAGGTCGTCGCACCGTCCGACCGCGCCGTGGTCGCCGCCGCGTTCGAGGGGCTCGGTGCCGCCCTGGAGCGCCACCACCGCAGCGCCGCCGTGTGACAGCCGGTGTCACGGCCCGCGCGTAGCGTGAGCGGCATGACCCCCTCTGAACTCCTCACCGAAGCGTTCTCCCGCGTCCCCGAGACGGTCGAGCGGGCCGTCGACGGGCTCTCCGAAGACCAGCTCGCGGCACGACCGGCCGCCGGGGCGAACACCCTCGCGTGGCTCGCGTGGCACATCGCCCGCGGCCAGGACGTGCAGATCGCCGACCTCGCCGGCTCCGAGCAGGTCTGGACGGCGGACGGCTGGTACGACCGGTTCGGGCTGCCGTTCCCGGCCGAGGCGCTCGGCTACGGCATGTCCCGCGACGACGTCGGGCGGGTTCGGGCCTCTGCCGAGCTGCTCACCGGGTACCTGCGTGCGGTGCACGAGCGCACCGTCGCGTACCTCGGCACGCTCGGCCCGGACGACCTCGACCCCGTCGTCGACGACGCGTGGGACCCGCCCGTCACGGCCGGCGCGCGACTCGTGAGCATCCTGGACGACTGCACGCAGCACGCCGGGCAGGCGGGCTTCGTGCGCGGGCTGCTGTTCTTCAACCGCTGAGCGCGCGGGGCGCGCGCTCGCTTCGTGAGCAGGAATGGTCGGGTCCGACGTCGCGACCCGACCCTTGGTGCTCACCATGTGACGGACGGGAGGCCCGGTACCAGCTGGTACCGGGCCTCCCGTCCGTCGTCTGGTCGCGTTTAGCGCGCGGCGAGCTCCGACACGATGCCGTCACCGGGTGCGGCCTGCACCAGGTCCGCCTCGATCTCGGCGCGCTCGAGGATGCCCTCGATCTTGCGGATGCGGCCGCGCGGGACGATCGTGACGACCGTGCCCTCCTTGCCGGCACGACCCGTGCGGCCGGAGCGGTGCATGTACGCCTTGTAGTCGTCCGGGGCGTCCGCCTGCACGACGAGCGAGACGTCGTCGACGTGGATGCCGCGGGCGGCGACATCGGTGGCGACGAGCACGTTGACGCGGCCGCTGGTGAGCAGCTGCAGGTTGCGCGTGCGGCGCGACTGGTTCAGGTCACCGTGGAGCGAGGTCGCGCGGATGCCGGCGTCCTCGAACTGGTCGGCCAGACGCTCGGCGTAGGCACGCGTCCGGGCGAAGACGATGGTCTTGCCGTCGCCGGCGACCAGCTCCTCGAGCAGACGGTCCTTCTCGCGCTGCTCGACCACGAGGACACGGTGGTCGATGGTCGAGGACGCCTGGTCCTCACCCGCGACCTCGTGCACGCTCGGCTCGTGCAGGAACTGCTCGACGAGCGCCGCGACCTGGGTGTCGAGCGTCGCACTGAACAGCAGCTTCTGTGCGCGGTTGCCCTGCGGGGTGACCTCGGCCGTGGCGGAGAGGATCTCCTGCACCGGCTCGAGGAACCCGAGGTCGCACATGTGGTCGGCCTCGTCGAGCACGGAGATGATGACCTCGCTGAGGTCGAGCTTCCCCTTGTTCATGAGGTCCTGCACACGGCCGGGGGTGCCGACGATGATGTCGACGCCGCGCTCGAGCGCGCCCTCCTGACGGCCGTAGGGCACGCCGCCGTAGATCTGCGTCGTGAACAGGCCGACCGAGCGGGCGATCGGCTGCACCGTGCGGTCGATCTGCAGGGCGAGCTCACGGGTCGGCGCGAGGATGAGCGCACGCGGGGCGCGGCCCATCTTGCGCTTGGTGCCGCCGCCGTGCTCCATGAGCTTCTCGACCAGCGGCGCACCGAAGGCGATGGTCTTGCCGGAGCCGGTGCGGCCACGGCCGAGGACGTCCTTGCCGGCGAGCACGTCGGGGATCGTCGCCGCCTGGATCGGGAACGGGCTCGAGGCGCCGAGCTCCTGCAGGGCGCGGGAGATGTTGCCGCCGATGCCCAGGTCGCCGAAGGTCACGCCCTCGACGTCGGCCGCGATGGTGGCCTCGGCCTGGAGCTTCTCGAGCTTGACGTCGTCGGCGGGCACGAACTTGCCGCGCTCGGGCTCGTCGAACGAGCGGCGCGGGGTGCGGTCGCTGCGGTCGTCGCGGTCGAACTTGCGCGGGGCGCGGTCGTCACGGTCGAAGCTACGACGGGGACGGTCGTCGTTGTCACGACGGGGCGCACGGTCGTCGCGGTTGAACGAACGAGGAGCGCGGTCGTCGCGGTCGAACTTGCGCGGAGCGCGGTCATCACGGTCGAAGCTGCGACGGGGACTGGGCCCCTGCGCGCCGGTACCGGCGCGACGCGGAGCCTGCGAAGCGTCGGGACGGCCGTGCGAGTAGGGAGCGTCGTTGTCCCGACGGGGCGCACGGTCGTCACGGTCGAACGAACGACGCGGGCGGTCGTCGTTGTCACGACGCGGAGCGCGGTCATCACGGTCGAAGCTGCGACGGGGACGGTCGTCGTTGTCCCGACGGGGCGCACGGTCGTCACGGTCGAACGAACGACGCGGGCGGTCGTCGTTGTCCCGACGCGGGGCACGGTCGTCGCGGTTGAAGCTGCGCGGGGCACGGTCGTCGCGGTCGTACGAACGACGCGGACGGTCGTCGTTGTCACGACGGGGCGCACGGTCATCACGATCGAAGCGACGCGGGGCACGGTCGTCACGGTTGAAGCCGCGACCACCACGGTCGTCGCGGTCGGGTCGACGCTGGCCGCCACTGTCACGCGGCTCCCAGTTCGGACGGGCCGGACGCTCGCCCTGCGACGCGCGACCGCGACGCTCCTCGGCGTCCCAGCGCTGCTTCTGGCGCGGCTGCGACGAGTCGGCGGCGCGGAACCCGCGGTGCTTGCTGCTGCGGGCGGCGGGGGTGCCGTTCGGGTGGCGGACGCGGTCGGAGGCGCGGTTGTCCGCGCCGCCCTTGTTGTACGGGGCCATGGCTGCTTTCTCGGGTGCGCAACGTACCGCAGCGCCCGACAGCGACATCGGCGGGGGCTGCTTGCGGAGAGGGGGTTCATCCCGTCGCGAGTCGACGTGATTCCAGCCCTCGAGCAACACACACCCAGCAGAATTTCCGTGATCACAATGTCACGACGTCGAAGGCCGACCGAGCGAGTCTACGCGAGCCGGTGCCCTGACGCCAGCCCCACCCGGTCCGGCGGCGGCGTGCCGGGCGCAGGACGGGCCTCCAGGCCGGTGGACGCGCGCTCAGGACTCCGCGAGCCGACGACGCTGCTCGGCGACGTCGAAGTCCGCTTTCGGCCAGGACAGGTGCATGTCCTCCAGCGCCCGGAGCAGGAGCTGCTGCACGGCGAGGCGGGCGTACCACTTGCGGTTCGCGGGGACGACGTACCAGGGCGCCTGCGGGGTCGACGTGCGGTCGAGGGCGATCTGGTACGCCTGCTGGTAGCGGTGCCAGAGCAGGCGGTCGTCGATGTCGCCCGGGTTGAACTTCCAGTGCTTGTCGGGGCGGTCGAGCCGGTCGCCGAGACGCTCGCGCTGCTCGTCCTTCGAGATGTGCAGCATCACCTTGACGATGGTCGTGCCGGCGGCGGCGAGGCCGTCCTCGAACGCGGTGATCGCGCCGTACCGGCGTTCGATCTCGTCCGGTGCGGCGAGCCCGCGGACGCGCTGGGCGAGCACGTCCTCGTAGTGCGAGCGATCGAACACGCCGAGCTGCCCGGCTGCCGGCAGCTGCTTCTCGATGCGCCAGAGGAAGTCGTGCTCGCGCTCCTCGGCCGTCGGGGCCTTGAAGCCGGCGTAGTGCACGCCGTTCGGGTCGACCGCACCGACGACGTGCGAGACGATGCCGCCCTTGCCCGCGGTGTCCATCGCCTGCAGCACGAGCAGCACCCGGCGCTCGTCGCCGGCCGTCGATGCCGCGTACAGGCGCTCCTGCAGGGCGGCGAGACGGGAGGCACCGGCGGCGAGGGCCTCGAGGCCGTCGATCTTTCGGCCGGGGAAGCCCGGGGTGCCGTCCGGGTCCACCTGGTCGAGGCGGAACCCGGGTTCGACGCGGAGCAGTGGTTCGGGATCGGCGTTCCAGGCCTTGCGATTGCTCACGGGTCCTCCTGCGGTGCTCCGGTCGGCGGCTGCCGTGCTCATCCTCGCACTGCCGTCCTCCGCTCGGGTGACGTGGGCGGTCGCCGGGGCGGCTAGCGTGGACGTGATGAAGTCCGGCCGCCGCTCAGTGCTCGCGCTCGTCGCCGCGGTGGTGGCGCTCGGCGCGATGGCGTCCTGCAGCACGGACCCGGTCGGCGACGAGAACGCCACCGTGACCGCGGACAGCGTCATCTACCCGCTGTCGCTGCGGTACCACGGCATCGACGTGGTGGCCGACGTGCCCTACGGCACCGACCCGCTGCAGCGCCTCGACGTGTGCCTGCCCGCCGACAGCGACCCCGCGACGACGGCGACGCCCACTGCGACGCCGTCCGCCTCGGCCACCGCCGACCCCGATGCCGAAGCGGTCGAGGCCACCACCGGACGCCCGGCGGTCCTGATGATCCACGGCGGCAGCTGGTCGCACGGCGACAAGGCGACGGCCGCGTACCGGTCCGTGTGCAAGTACCTGGCGTCCGAGGGCTTCGTGACGTTCAACGTCGACTACCGCCTGGCCCCGACCGATCCGTTCCCGGCCGGGCTCGACGACGTCCGCCGTGCGCTCGACTACGTGTTCCGTCCCGCGACGCTCGAGACCTACGACGTCGACTCCCAGCGTGTGGGCGTGTTCGGCGGGAGCGCCGGCGGCAACCTCGCCGCGATGCTCGCCGTCACCGACCACGACTCCGCCGCGTACGCCGACGGCGACCGGATCCGTGCCGTGGTCGACCTGAGCGGGCCGACGAACCTCACCACCCGGTCCACCGAGCCCGACGGGGTGTCCGCGGCCTTCCAGCGCAAGCAGCTGCTCTACCTCGGGTGCCGGTCGTACGCCAGGTGTCCGGCGGCCACGCGGGCGTCGCCGGAGTTCCACGTCACCTCGGACACCGCGCCGTTCTTCATCGGGCACTCCACCGACGAGTTCATCCCGATGTGGGAGTCGCAGGAGTTCGCCGCGACGCTCCGCTCCCACGACGTCCCGGTGACGTTCGTGGCGGTCGAGGGCACGGCCCACTCCATCGCCCAGCTCGACGAGGCGATGAGCCGCCGGGTGGTCACGTTCCTGCGGACGCAGTTGGGCTGACCACGGGCGGCCGACCGGCTGCCGGCTGCCGGCTGCCGGCTGCCGGCACAGGAGACCGACCGCGTGCCCCGGGTGGGTGCCACCCGGAGTCGGGACTGCCGCTGCCGACCCCCTGGCCGCAGACTTCGGGGGTGACCGACACCTCGACCCGCCCTGCCCGCGCCGCTGCGACCCGCTGGGACCGCCCTGCGCTGCAGACGTTCGGGGAGCTGCTGCTCGGGCTGTCGTTCCTCGCCGCGGTGTCGTTCGGCGGGTACACCTCGGTCACCGGACAGCTGGCCGTCGTGTCACAGGTCGCCGCCGTGGTGTTCCTCGTGACGCTGACCCTCGTGCTGGTGTCCTGGTTCCGGGCCGTCGAGCGCGAGGAGCAGACCGAGCGCGTCGTCGTCTCGCCCCTCGCCGCGATCGACGCCGAGTACCGCCGCTAGGCAGCGCTGCCGGAACGCGCCGCTCGTCGCCGCTGTCGTTCCTGCCGGAGTTCCACGCGTTCCTGGCGTCGCTCAGCGCGCGCCTGCTTCCGGGTCTTGCCCGCGGCGATCCGGTCGTCGTTGCGCTCGCGAGCCCGCTCGACCACGAAGTACAGCGCCGGCAGCACCACGAGCGTCAGCAGCGTCGAGGACACCAGGCCACCGATCACGACCAGCGCCAGCGGCTGCGAGATGAAGCCGGACTTGCCGGTCAGCCCGATCGCCATCGGCAGCAGCGCGAAGATGGTCGCCATCGCCGTCATCAGGATCGGACGGAGGCGTCGTGTGGCGCCCTCGATCAACGCCTCGCGCACCCGCAACCCGCGCCGTCGGTACTGGTTGACGAGGTCGATGAGCACGATCGCGTTCGTCACGACGATGCCGACGAGCATGAGCAGACCGATCAGCGACGCGACACCGATCGGGACGCCCGACGCGATCTGCAGCAGGATCGCGCCCGTCGCCGCGAACGGCACCGACACGAGCAGCAGCAGCGGCTGGAGCAGGCTCCGGAACGTCGCGACCATGATCACGTAGACGATCAGCACGGCGACCAGCACCGCGAGCCCGAGCTGCGAGAACGCCGACGACTGGCTGGCGGCGACGCCACCGATCGAGGCGGTCGCACCCTTCGGCAGGTCGAGCTCGTCGACGGCGGTCGTGACGGACTGCACGGCCGCGCCGAGGTTCGTGGCGTCCGGCGTCACGGTGATCGTGGCGGTGCGGGCCGCGTTCGTCGTGGTGACCGTGGTGGGGCCCTCGGACTCCTCGACCGTGGCGACGTCGGACAGCGGGACCGTGCCGGTGCTCGTCGGCACGTCGAGTGCACGGAGCGCGGCGATGGTGGTCGGCGGCTCCGGGTCGGCGATGTAGACGTCGAGCGTCGCGTCGTCGATCTCGATGCTGCCGGTGTCCCGCGGCGAGACCGCGGCCGCGACGAGGCCACCCACCTGGGTCTCGGTCAGGCCGAGTGACGCTGCCTCCTGGCGGTCGACCCGGACGGCGAGGAACGGTTCTGCCGCGGACAGGTTGCTCGTGGCGCCCGTGGTGTCCGGGACCGACTGCATGGTCTGCAGCACCTGGCGCGACGCCGTCTCGAGCTGCGACTGGGTCGGCGCGGTCACGTCGACCTCGATGTCGCTGCTGCCACCGAACCCGCCGCCCGAGGACGCGATGGTGACCTCGCCGACGTCCTTGATCGTCCCGATCGACTTCCGGGCGTCGGCCTGGATCGTGGGCTGGTCGGCCTCGGCGTCGGTCGTGACGGCGTACTGCACCGAGGCGCTGCCGCCCCCGCCGAACGCCGCCTGGATCGACTGGCCGCTCGTGCCGATGGTGGTCTGCACGGTCTCGACGCCATCGACGTCCTGCAGAGCCCGCTCGACCTTGCGTGCGGACTCGGACTGGACGGCGAGGCTCGAACCGGCCTTCAGGTCCTGCGTGACCGTGAACGTGTTCTGCCCCGAGTCGCCGAGGTAGTTCGTGGTGACGAACGGCAGCGTGGCGACCGTTCCGCCGAGCACGATCACGGCGAGCAGGATGACGACGACCGGCTTGCGGACGACCCACCGGAGCACCGGCAGGTAGACGCGGCGCAGACGGTCGACCCGGCCGGCGTCGTGCAGGTCCGCGGCGGAGGCGAGCGCACCCTCCGAGCGGTCGCCCTCGCGCGCGTGCTCGGCATCGATCGCCGACGGTGCCGCTTCCGCGTCCGTGGGTGCTTCCGCTGCCGCCGTCGCGTCGCCCGGCTTCGCCTTCGGCGGGCGCAGCCACCAGTACGCCAGCACCGGCACGATGGTGAGCGAGACGAACAGCGACGCGACGAGCGCCAGGGTGACCGTCACGGCGAACGGTCGGAACAGCTCCCCCACGAGTTCTGCGACGAAGGCGACCGGCAGGAACACCGCGACGGTCGTCAGGGTCGAGGCGGTGACCGCTCCGGCGACCTCGCGAACGGCGTCCCGCACGGCCTGGCCGCGGACGACACCGGGGAGCATGTGCCGCTTGATGTTCTCGATGACGACGATGGAGTCGTCGACCACGCGGCCGATCGCGATCGTCAGGGCCGCCAGCGTGATGATGTTGAGCGTGTACCCGGCGGCGCGCATGCCGATCGCGGCGAGGAGCACCGACGTCGGGATCGAGATCGCGGTGACGAGCGTGGAGCGCCACGACAGCAGGAACACCAGGATGACGAGCACCGCGAAGGCGAGCCCGAGAAGGCCCTCTTCGGCCAGGGAATCGATGGACTGCTGGATGTAGGGCGCCTGGTCGAAGACGACGGTGAAGCGGGGGTCGCCCTCGATCTTGTCCTCGATGCCGGGCAGGGCGTCGCGGACGGTGTTCGAGACGTCGACGGTGTTGGCTTCCTGCGTCTTCGTGATCGAGATCGTCAGCGCCTGCTGCCCGTCCACGCGGCTGATGGAGGTGCGCGGCGACTCGGTGATGGCGACCTTCGCGACGTCGCCCAGAGTGGTGTCCGTCGGCGTGGCCGCGGGTGTCGCCCCGCCCGTCGCGGCGTCACCCGTGGGAGCGGTGCCGGTCGCACCCGTGCCGGTCGCGCCCGTGCCGGTCCCGGTCGCACCGGCGCCGGTCGCCCCCGTGCCGGTCGCACCCGCGGCCGTGCCGTCACCGGACGAGGCTGTCCCGTCGGCACCGGCGGCACCCGACCCGGTCCCGTCCGAACTCGACGAGCCCGACGAACTCGTCAGCGGCAGCGCGCGGATGTCCTTGAGCGAAGCGATCCGCTCGCCCGTCTGCACCGACAGGGTCGAGCCGTCCTCGGTGATCGTGCCGCCGGGGATCAGGGTGCCGTTGTCGTCGAGCGCATCCGAGATTGCCGTCTGGCTGAGGCCGCGGGCGGCGAGCTCGTCCTGGTCCGGCGTGATGACGACGCGACGACCCGGGTTGCCGAAGACGTCCGCCTGCCGCACGCCGTCGAGCTTCTCGAGGTCGGGGATCGCCGAGGCCTGCAGCCGGTCGACGAGCTGTTCCTGGTTGCCGGACGCCGAGACGGCGACCTGCAGCACCGGCAGGTCGTCGAAGGACCCGGTGACGATCTGCGTCTGCACCGAGTCGGGCAGCGACAGCGCGTTCACCGCGGTCTGGATCTTGTCCTCGGCGCTGGCCAGGTTCGATCCGTACTGGAACGACGCCGACACCACGCTCTGCCCGGTCGACGAGGTCGCACTGGTCGACTCGAGGTCCGGGACGACCTGGATCGCCTGTTCGATCTTGGTCGAGACGTCGTTCGACACGACCTCTGGCGTGGCTCCGGGGTAGGCGCTGACGATCGCGACCTGCGGGAACTCGACGCTGGGGATCAGCTCCTGCTTGAGGCTCGAGAGCGCGATGCCGCCGAAGACCGCGACCACGATCGTGACGAGCGCGATGAGGGCCCGGTTGCGCAGGCTGAAGACCGAGAGGAGGTGCACGTCATCGATCCTCGCAGGACCGACCGACGAACGCTCGGCTGGCAGCCAGAACCCGCCGTCGGATCAGGACGGAGCGGCGAGGACCCGCCGTCGGATCAGGACTGCAGGATCAGAACCCGCCGAGCAACAGGTACGCCCCGAGCACCGCGACCGTCCCGACCACCCCGGTGCCGAGCGCCACCACGCGCGCGACGGGTGAGCGGGTGCCGAGGACCCCGATGCCGAGGAGCACCACCCCGACGACGATCTCGACGGCCCAGGTGACGTGCCCCGTCGTCGCGGCGACCTGCAGCAGCCCGCGGATCCCCTCACCGACGAGCACTGCGGCCGTCACACCGAACGCCCCCGCGCGCCACCGGGCGTCGCGGGACCGCACCGCCACGGCGACCGCTCCGGCCAGCAGCCCGGCCGGCACCCCGAGCAGCACCCAGGGGTTCGTGATCGACAGCACGTCGGGGAACCCGCGCAGGACCGTCGTGGCCCAGTACCCGACGTGCATGAGCTCGAGGAGCACGACGCCGAGCACCATCGCCAGCGGCAGGGCGACCCGGCCCCCTCGTGCTCCGGCCACCAGGCACAGCAGCGCGGCGACGAGGAACCACGGCCCGGCCGAGTTCGACACGGAGGCGAGCGCGGGCACGGCCTGCCCGAACGAGGTCAGGACGCCCGCCAGGAACGCCCCGCTCAGCGCGATGGTGACCCGCACCACGGCGGGGACCGCCGCGGGCGGCTCGACGGACGTCGGCACAGCGGAGCGGGTTCCGGCGGACAGGGTCGCGTTCATGGCACCAGCCTCGCCGGACCCCGCCGACGCCGCATCACCCCGAGGAGCGAGAACCCCCGACCCGACCTCACCCCAGAGGATGACGCCGAGCCCCGGACGACGCACCGCTCAGACCACCGCCGCCAACGACCCCCGCACGCCGCTCGTCTCGCCGCCCACCCGTTCCCACGACCGCGACAGCACGTCCACCAACCGCCCCCGATCGGCCGGGGCCATCGTGAACGGCACCCGCAGGAACCGTTCGAACCCGCCGTCCGGCCCGAACACCCCGCCCGAGGCGAGCACCACTCCCTCGGCCCGCGCGGCGAGCACGAGCGCGCTCGACACCGGCCGGCCGAGCCCCACCCACGTCGTCAACCCGCCCGCCGGCGCCGGGACGTCCCACTCCGGGAGCCGCGCCCGGAGCGCCCCCACGACCGCGTCGCGACCTTCGCGCAGGGACGCACGCCGCGCCTCCAGGAAGGCCGCCGTGCGCGGGACCAGCTCGCGCACGACCAGCTGGTCGAGCACGGGGGTGCCGAGGTCGCCCGTGGGGCGGGCGAGCAGCAGCCGCTGCAGCAGCGCCGGGTCGGCACGGATCCAGCCGATCCGCAGGCCGCCCCAGAAGACCTTGGCGGCGGAACCGATCATCACGACCGACGACCCCGACGGGTCCGACGCCGCCAACGGCGGCGACGGTTCCCCGTCGATCCGGAGCTCCCCCATCGTCTCGTCGGCGATCACGACCGTGCCGACCGAGGACGCGACCGACAGCAGGAGCCGGCGGGTCGATGCGGACATGGTCGCACCGGTCGGGTTGTGGAGCTCGGGCATGACGTACGCGACGGAGGGCGCGGTGCGACGCAGCGTCGTCTCGAGCGCGGCGGCGTCCCACCCCGTCCGCGCGTCGACGGGGACGCCGACCAGGCGGCCTCCGGCCTCGCGGAAGGCCTCGTGCGCGTGCGGGTAGGTCGGGGACTCGACGAGCACGGCGTCGCCACGGCGGACGAGCACGCGAGCGAGCAGGGCGATCGCGTGCTGCGCGCCGAGGGTGACGATGACCTGGGCGGGCTCCGTCGGCAGTCCGCGCTCGGTGTAGCGCGCGGCGATCGCGGCGCGCAGGCCGGGGTCGCCGACGGTGTCGTAGCCGATCCCGGCGAGCGCCGCGGGCACGTGCCGGACCGCCCGCTCGACCGCCTCGTCGATGCCGGGGGCCGCGTGCAGGGCCGCCTTGCGCAGGTCGAGCAGGTCCCCCTCGACGACTCCGCCCAGGCGTTCGGGGTCGGGCCGGCCGACCAGGTCGCGGGGCAGGTGGACCACGCTGCCGGAGCCACGGACGGACACCAGGAACCCGTCGGAGCGCAGCCGGGCGTACGCGTTCGCGACGGTGGTGCGCGAAACGCCGAGGGCTGCGGCCAGTCCGCGCTCGGCCGGGAGCCGGACACCCTGGGCGACCCGTCCGTCGATGACGAGGACCCGGAGGGCGTCGGCGAGCGCCTCGTAGGCCGGGGCGTCGGTCCCGGCGCGCCAGTCGGTCAGCAGGTGAGAGGCGGCGCGGGCACTGATCAGGACAGGGGGCACAGGTCCACGGTAGCGCGATTGGCTCTCGACCAGCAGGCCAATCTGTCGGGACGATGGCCACATGCCCCGTCGCACCGCCCTCACCCTGCGCTTCGTCCAGCTCTTCGTCGGACTGTTCCTCTACGGCGCCTCGACCGCACTGCAGGTCCGAGCGGTGGTCGGCGTGAGCTCGTGGACCGTGCTGACCCAGGGGCTCGAGAACGTCGTGCCGTGGTCGTTCGGCGTCATCACGGTCGTGTCGAGCGGCGTCATCCTGCTGCTGTGGATCCCGCTGCGTCAGAAGCCGGGCATCGGGACGCTGCTGAACGCCCTGGCGATCGGGCCCAGTGCGGACCTGGTGCTCTGGTTGGTGCCGGAGCCGTCGGGGATCGTCGCCCGGGTCGGGCTGTTCGCCGCGGGGCTCGTGCTGCTCGCGATCGCGACGGCGTTCTACATCGGTGCGGGGTTCGGCACCGGGGCACGGGACGGCCTGATGGTCGGATTGCACCAGCGGCTCGGCTGGCCGATCTGGCTCGCACGGACCCTCGTCGAGGTCACCGTGGTGATCGTCGGGTGGATCCTCGGCGGGGACGTCGGTGCCGGCACCGTCATCGCGGCGTTCGCGATCGGCCCCATGGTCCAGCCGCTCATGCCGCACTTCCGCCGGTTCCCGTGGAGCCCCGAGCGCACGGCCGCAGCGCCCGAAGCGAACGTCGCCGCCCCCACCCTGGAGGCCCGCCCCACCCCCGCCACACCCGCTTCGTGAGCAGAAATGGTCGGGTCCACTGCCCTGACCCGACCATTCCTGCTCACGATGGCCCGGCGATCGCGTGCGACCCCTTGCGGCTCGGAGCAACGCGATATAGCGTGACCTGCACAGACGCGATACATCGCGAGTTCCAGGAGGCAACATGGCGCAGGAGAAGTGGCTCGTCGACGAGCCCAAGGTCATCGACACCGGCATCGTGCGCACCGTGCGTGTCGGCCTCGTCGGCGGGCAGGTGGACGTCGTCGCGCACGACGAACCCACGGCCCGGGTCGAGATCCACAGCGTGTCCGGCAAGCAGATGCTCATCGAGGTCGACGGCGACACCCTCACCGTCGACCACCCCCAGGTCCGGTGGGACGACCCCATCGGGTTCCTGAAGTCCTTCCGCGGCAAGGCCCACGCCGACGTCAGCATCCTGGTCCCCCGCGACGCCGGCATCACGCTCGGTGTCGTCTCGGCCGGTGCACTGCTGTCCGGCACGAACCGCGGTGCCACGCTCAACACGGTGTCCGGCGACCTGGTCGTCGACGGCGTCGCGGGGGACGTCACGGTCAACGCCGTCTCGGGCGCCACCACGATCCGCGACCTCGACGGCGCGCTCGCGGTGCACACCGTCTCCGGCGACGTCGTGGCCACCGGCGAGATCCCGCGGTTCCAGGCCGACGGTGTCTCGGCCGACGTCGTGCTCGACCTGCACGGGGTCCCCGAGTCCGCCCGCGTCAACACGGTGTCCGGGTCGGTGAGCGTCCGCCTGGCGGACGGCGTCGCCTACAAGTGCACGGTGAACACCGCGACCGGCAAGCTGCAGTTCGACGACGCCGAGATCCGCGGGGTGCGCGGTTCCTACGTCAAGCAGGGCGGCGAGCTGTCCGGCCAGTGGCTCGACCTGCGGGTGAACTCCGTCTCCGGCGACATCGCGGTGCTGCACGCCCCGCCGGTCGCCGAGCCGACACCCCCGACGACGACGACCACGTCGCCGACCACCCCGACCACCCCGACGAACGAGAGCGAGGTGCCCGAATGAGCCCCGTCTTCGCCCACGGCCACCTGCGCCTCTACCTGCTCGTCCTGCTGGCCGACCACCCCATGCACGGCTACGAGCTCATCCAGGCGCTCGGCGACCGCTTCGGCGGCACCTACGTGCCGAGCGCCGGCACCGTCTACCCCCGGCTCGCCAAGCTCGAGGACGACGGCCTGGTCACGAAGACCGCCGACGGCCGCAAGACCGTCTACGCGATCACGGACGCCGGCCGTGCCGAGCTCGCGGCACGTGCCGACGAGATCGCCGCGGTCGAGTCCGGCGTGAGCGACTCGGTGAAGTCGTTGGCCGACGGCGTGCGCGCCTCGGTCGGCGAGGCCATGCGCTCGCTCCGTGCCGACCTGGCCGCAGCCGCCGAGAGCCCGGCGACCGGTTCCGCCGAGGAGCCCGTGTCCGTCCCGTCGGACAGTGCCCGCGCCCTGCGCGAGCTCGAGATGGCCCTGTCGTCGTTCCGGCAGCAGGTGCGTGCGGACCTGCGCCGTCGAGCGACCCGCGGCACGCTCGGTGCGGACACCGTGACGCGTCTGCGTGACGGCCTGGAGGCCCTGCGCAAGTCGCTCTGACGGCCCGCGGCCGACAGACGGTGGCGACCAGGGCCTCCCGGCCGTCGTCCGCACCGTGTCGCGCCCGACGTCACCCCCGGAACCAGGTTCCGGACACAGCACCGTGCAGATGCGCGGTGCCGTGTCCGGAACCTGGTTCCTCAGCGCCCCGCACCCGGCGGATCGGCGGCCGGGACCCGCGTCGGCGGGAAGCCGGCGAACGCCTCGCCTGCCGTCAGGTCCTCCCCCTGCTCGACGCGCGCCACGGTGGTGCGGACCGCGGCCAGCTGCCGGGCCAGCCGGTCCCGTTCGTGCTCGAGCCACGTCAGGTGCGCCGTGAGCGCCGCGACGTCGTCGCCCTCGTCGTCGAGCCGTCGCGCGATCTCCGGCAGTCCGAGTCCGAGCCCGCGCAGCAGCAGGATGCGCTGCAGCCGGACGAGCGCACGGTCGTCGTAGCGCCGCAGCCCACCCGCGCCGACGGCGGTGGCCGGCAGCAGCCCGACGGCCTCGTAGTGCCGCAGGGTCCGACTCGAGACACCGGCGGAACGCGCCACCTCGGTGATGACGTGGGGAGCTTTCGCAGCTGGTTCGTCCGGGCCTGTCGATGCGCTCATGCTGGCGACTGTAATGGTTGACGCTGCGTCAACCACAAGGGGTGCGCGATCCCTTGGGTGGAGCACCGGTGGGCAGCCGGGAATATGCGGCAGGCGAACCGTGTTGACTCGCGCCCGGAACTGAGTAGGTTTGCCGCTCGTGACGAACGAGATCCGGTCGTTGAAAGCACGACTGATCGGGGATCCCCTCCCCTCTGAGAAGCTCGAAGGACAGCTCCTCCCGAAGCACCTGGCACTGCCGATCTTCGCGAGTGACCCGCTGTCCTCTGTCGCGTACGCGCCGCAGGAACTCCTGATGATCCTGCTGCTCGGCGGCATGGCCTTCCTCACGTTCGCGCCGTGGGTCGCCGCACTCGTCGTGCTGCTGCTCGTGGTCGTCGTCGCCTCGTACCGACAACTCATCAAGGCGTACCCGTCGGGTGGTGGCGACTACGAGGTGGCGCACCGGAACCTGGGCGAGAAGGCCGGGCTCGTCGTCGCGAGCGCGCTGCTCGTCGACTACGTGATGACGGTGGCCGTGTCGGTCGCCTCCGGTGTCGACAACATCATCTCGGCGCTCCCGATGCTCGACCACTTCCGCGTCGAGCTCGCCCTGCTGTTCGTCGTGCTGCTCGCCGCCGCGAACCTTCGAGGTGTGCGGGAGTCGAGCAAGGCCTTCGCGATCCCCACCTACCTGTTCGTGGCGAGCGTCTTCGTGATGGTCGTCACCGGGCTCGTCCGGGTCGCTGCCGGCAACGCCCCGGTCGCCGAGTCCGCGGCGTACACCGTGCAGAACGTGGAACACACGACGCAGGCTGCGTTCATCCTGCTGCTCCTCCGCGCCTTCGCCTCGGGCTGCTCCGCCCTGACCGGCGTCGAGGCCATCGCGAACGGCGTGCAGGCGTTCCGCCGTCCGAAGATCAAGAACGCGCAGGCCACCCTGGTCGCCATGGGCGGCATCGCGATCGTCCTGTTCATCGGGCTCATCACCCTGGCGCTCGTGTCGCACGTGCACTACGCCGAGCGGGCCTGCGACCTGCAGGGATTCGCGAACTGTGCCACCACGCCGCAGCGCTCGCTCATCGCGCAGATCGCGGCCGCGACGTTCGGCAACAACTCGGTGCTGTTCTTCGTGATCCAGGCGACAACGGCGGCGGTCCTGCTCCTCGCGGCGAACACGGCCTTCAACGGGTTCCCGCTGCTCGGCTCGATCCTGGCCCGCGACTCGTACGCCCCGAAGGCGCTCTCGACACGCGGCGACCGGCTCATCTACTCGAACGGCGTGATCGTCCTGGCCCTCGTCGCCGCGGCGCTGCTCGTGGTCTACCGCGCGAACGTCACGAGCCTCATCCAGCTCTACATCATCGGTGTCTTCGTGTCGTTCACGCTCGGACAGACGGGCATGGTCGTGCACTGGACACGACTGCTGCGGGCCGATCGGGACCGGAACGGGGCGCCCACCGCAGACGGCGAGCCACCCGTGAACCGCGGGCAGGTCGTCCGCTCCCGCACGATCAACGCGATCGGCGCCACCTTCACCCTCGTGGTGCTCGTCATCGTCACGATCACGAAGTTCACCCACGGTGCCTGGCTCGTGTTCCTGATCATGCCGGTGCTGTACGTGCTCATGCTCGGCGTGAATCGCTACTACCGCGACGTCTCGCACGAGATCGAGGCGGACGTCGAGACGAAGTTCGGCGCCACCGGCGACCACGCGATCGTCCTGGTGAACAAACTGCAGAAGCCCGTGCTCAAGGCGCTTGACTACGCGGTCGCCGCCGAGCACGCGAGCATCGAGGCGGTGCACGTGGCGATCGACGACGCCGAGTCCCAGCGCCTGCGCGACCAGTGGGCGGAGTACGGCATCCAGGTGCCGCTGACGATCGTGCCGAGCCCGTACCGCGACATCTCGATGCCCCTGATCAAGTACATCAAGGCGCACCGGAACGAGCACGGCTCCGAGGTCGTCACCGTCTACACCCCGATCTTCATCGTCGGGCACTGGTGGGAGGGTCTGCTCCACAACCACCGCGGCCGCCGCATCCGCAAGAAGCTGCTGCTCGTGCACGGCGTCACCGTGGCCCTGGTGCCGTGGCTGCTCGACTCGTCCGAGCTGCTCTACGGCCGCCGTTCCCGCCCGCTGCCCGGCCAGGAGCGCCGTGGCGAGCCCGTCCGGCCCCCGCTCCGCCGGCCCGCGCAGCCCGGTTCGTCGGCCGAGGCCGCGGCCTCGGCTTCGGTCGAGGACCGCCTGCTCCGGTCCGCCGAGCGCAACAGCATCCAGCCGCGCCGCGCGACCCGTCCGGCGGGCCCCGCCGAGGGCGTCGACCCCGCGCTCTGCACGGGCGAGATCCACGCCCTCGTGCCCTCCCCGCCGCGACGGGGAGCCGACGAGTCGTAGCATGTGGCCCCATGACCATCAGTGACCTGCGGACGTTCGCGACGTTCGACGGACACGGCGGCAAGGTCTCGAAGCGCGTCGAGGTGCTCGACCACGAACCGCCGGCCGGCAGCCCGCTCGAGGGACTCGTCGCCGTGCGCGGCGAGCACCCCCTCGGTGCGCGCGACGAGCGCGCCGCCGACGAGTCCGCGGCGCTCTCCCGCGGCGTCCCGAGCGTCGGCTGGGTGGACCCGGCCGCGCTCCGCGACTGGTACCGCCCGGACCGCGTCGTCCTCACCCGGCTCGAGGCGCGGCAGTCCGGCATCGAGCCCGGCGTCTACGCCGACTCCCGTGGGCGCGGTCGCGTCCGGATCGACGGCCTGGAGGCCCACCTCGCCCCCGACGGTCGCCCCGCCTTCCGCGCACTGGCCGGCCCCACCGCCGAGCCCGTCGTCGACGTGCCGCTGCCGACCGACCAGGCCGTCCGCCTGGTGGCGGTGACCGCGGTCGACGAGGGACTCGAGGTCGTCACCGCCCCGGTGTCCCCGTTCCTGCAGCCCGGCGAGCACCCGGCGTACGGTGACGACGTCGTCGGGTTGCCGCCACGTCCGGCGAGCGGGCACGTCCGGGTCACGGCGTCGGTGCTGCTCGACGGCGAGCTGCACGAGGTCGACCGGATCGACGAGCGTGCGGCGACCATCTGGATCCGGCGGGACGACCGCGTCGTGCCGATCGCCACGAGTGCGGTCGGGCCCGACCTGGTGCGGTACGCGGCGACGGCCGTCTGAGCCGCTTCGGTGCGGATGCGTGCCGTCGTGCGCGCTGGGCCGCTGAGCGGCTTCGGTTCGATGCGTGCCGTTGTGCCGTTGTGCCGTTGTGCCGCTGAGCCGCTGAGCCGCTTCGGGGGACGCCGCTGCTGCGTGTCGTGACGGGGGTGCGGCGTACCGTCGCGGACATGAGTGACGCAGACCGCGACCAGCAGCAGACCCCGGACGCACCGATCCAGGGCGAGACCCTGGGCGGCCCCCGACCCGACCCCTCCACCGACGCGAGCAAGGACCCCGAGCAGTTGGTCACCGGCGACGAGCCGATGACCGGACCGCAGCGCAGCTACCTCGACACCCTGGCCCGTGAAGCCGGTGAGGAGCTCCCCGCCGACCTCACCAAGGCGCAGGCGTCGGAGCACATCGACCGCCTCCAGCAGCAGACCGGCCGCGGCGCCGATTCCTGAGAAGCAGTCCGCCCTTCGGCGGACCGCTGTCTGGGCATGCTCTGGGCATGTTCTGGCGAAGCGCGGTCAGTCCCCTGTTCGAGGACGATCGATGACGCGTCACCGGTTACCTTCGTGGCCATGCGAACGACATCGACCTCCATCGGCCTGACCGCGCTCCGCATCGTCCTCGGGGTGGTGTTCATCGCCCACGGCGCCCAGAAGTTCGCCCAGGGCATCCCCAACGTGGTGCAGGGCTTCTCGGGCATGGGCGTCCCCCTCGCCGAGGTCGCAGCACCCCTCGTCGCTGGCCTCGAGCTCGTCGGCGGCGTCCTGCTCGTGCTCGGCGTCGCGACCCGCGTCGTCGGCGTCCTGCTGGCAGTCGACATGGTCGTCGCCGGGTTCCTGGCCCACGGCACCGCGGGCTTCTACTCGCAGGACGGCGGCTTCGAGTACGTGCTCGTCCTCGCGGTGGCGTCCCTCGCCGTGGCGCTGACCGGGCCCGGGCGGTTCTCGCTCGACGCCCTGGTGCTCAAGTCGTCGCGCCGTCGTCGTGGCGTCGAGGAGCCCCTCCCCGCCTGAGCCGCGCGTCCCGGTTTCGTCTGGTGCGAGGTTCCGTTCCCGGTGAGAGCTCACGAGGCCCGCACCGGGAACGGAACCTCGCACCGTTCACGCTGCCCCTCGCACCGTGCGAGGCGTCGCAGTGCCGTTCAGCCCGCCAGCGCGTCCATGACCTGGCGGGCGATGCGTCGGCCGGCCCGGTTCGCACCGATGGTCGATGCCTGGGGACCGTAGCCGGCCAGGAACAAGCGCGGCTCCTCGGCCGACCGGCCGTCCTCGACCACCACCCCGCCCGCCGTGGTCCGCAGGTGCAGCGGCGCGAGGTGCCGCAGGTCGGCCCGGAACCCCGTCGCCCAGATCACCGCGTCGGCGTGTACGTGGGTGCCGTCTGCCCGCACCACCCCGGTCTCGTCCATCCGGGTGAACATCGGCTCGTCGCGCAGCACACCGCGGTCGATGCCGGCGCGGATCCGTCGCGACACCGGGACCCCGGTGCCACTGACGATGCTCGGCAGGACCTCGCCGGCGCGGGCAGCACGGTCCTGTTCGTCGACGGCGGCCACGGCGGACTCGACGTCGAGCGACGCCGTCCCGGCCCAGACCATCGGGCGCCGGGTGAACCACTGCGTCGAACGGGCGACGCCGTCGAGTTCGAGCAGGAACCCGATCGCGCTCGTCCCACCGCCCACCACCACGACGTCCTGGCGGGCGAACTCAGAGGCGCTGCGGTACTCGGTCGTGTCGACCTGGCGTCCGCGGAACACGTCGCGCCCCGGGTACCACGGCACGAACGGGGTGCCCCACGTGCCGGATGCGTTCACCACGACCTCGGCACGGATGCGCGTGACGGTGCCGTCGGCGCTCCGGGTCGTGACGCACGGGCCGCCGTCCGCCGGGGCGTCGCCCGCCACGCCGCCGTCGCCGCCGATGCGTGCGACGGACGTCACCGTGACCGGGCGCCGCACCCGCAGGTCGTAGTGCTGCTCGAACCGCCGGTAGTACTCCCCGACGACGTCCCGCGCAGGCCGTGACCGGTCGGCGTCCTCGAACTCCAGGCCCATCGCACGCATGCCGGGCAGGTCGTGCACCCTGTGCGCCGCTCCGAGCCGCAGGGCCGCCCACCGGAACTGCCACGCCCCACCGGTGCTCGGCGCGCGGTCGAGGATCACCAGGTCGCTGCCGGGGACGAGCCCGAGACGGCGCAGGTGGTATCCCACGGAGAGCCCCGCCTGCCCCGCACCGATCACCACCACGCGGGCGTGCTGGTCGACCGGGGTCTCGAGGGGTTCCGTCATCACTTCGATTCTGCTGTGCGGGCCAGCCGTCGCGCGACGTCCAGATCGAGGTACATGGTAGAGTGATCGGCAGATTTCAAACCACGAACCGTCTGGTTCCCCGAGTGATCCTCCGTCATTCGCCAGGACCGGACCAGAGCCGAACGAGGGGGTCACGCATGGGGCGCGGCCGTCAGAAGGCGAAGCACACCAAGGTCGCCCGTGAGCTGAAGTACTTCAGCCCGCAGACGAACTACGGTGCGCTCGAGCAGGAGCTCTCCGCCGGACAACACTCCGACGAGAACTACGTCGACCGTTGGGCGGACCAGTACGGTCCGGAACCGGCGGAAGACGAAGACGAGTTCGAGACCCAGGCAGACCAGAACAAGTCCGCCTGACCTCTCTCGCAGTCACGCCGCGCAGCCCTCGGGCAGCGCGGCGTTTCCGCGTGCCCGGACACCCGTCGGCGCGCTCGGATCCCGGCCCGAGTGGTCACGACTCACCGCGTGCACGACGCCGAGCGGTCACGAACCGTCGGATGCAGGCCCGCCAGGCGACGGTTCGTGACCACCCGCCGCAGGCACCATGGCGAGTCCCCGGCACACGAAGCACCGGCGGTACGGGAAAGGCTGCCCGAGTCCCGCGCCCGGCACCGCGCCCGAGTGGTCACGACTCCCCGCGGGAGTGATGCCGAGCGGTCACGAAGCGTCGGCTGCAGGCCAGCCGAACGACGGTTCGTGACCACTCACCGCACGCACCACGGCGCGGCGCACCACGGCGCGGCGGAGCCGGAGCCGCCTGCCCGCAGCCGCCCAACGGGTCAGCCCGCGTAGCTCCCGACGAGCCGGACCGCGCCGCCGTCGACACCCTTGGCGCCCTGCTCGAACCCGGTCAGATCCCGCGCGGACGTGGCGATCGTGCCGACGGGCCACGTGGGCATGCCGGCGGCACCGAGTGAGGCGATGACCTCGGCGGCAGCCCCGGCCGAGACGACGGCGAACATGCCGATGCCCAGGTTCCAGGTGCCCTCGGTGTCCTCGATCGGCGTGCCGGCCATGTCGGCCAGGACCCGGAACACCGGGAGCGGCTGCCAGGTGGAACGGTCGACCTCGACCCAGGAGCCGACGGGCAGCACACGCGCCAGGTTCGCGGCGATGCCACCACCGGTCACGTGCGAGAGCGAGTGCACCGCGCCCGGGTGCTCCTCGAGCAGCGCCAGGAGCGGTGCGGTGTACAGGCGGGTCGGCTCGAGCAGGGCTTCGCCGACGGAGACCGCGCCGCCGAACCCGACGCCGCTCAGCTCGGGGAGCTGGTCCGTGAAGCCGACGCCCCGCGACGCCAGGATGTGCCGCACGAGCGAGTACCCGTTGGAGTGCAGGCCCGACGACTCGATCGCCAGGACCACGTCGCCGTCCTGCACCAGGTGTGCGCCGAGCTGCGCGTCGGCCTCGACGACACCCGTCGCCGCACCGGCCACGTCGTAGTCGTCCGGGCCGAGCAGCCCCGGGTGCTCGGCGGTCTCGCCACCGACCAGTGCGGTGCCGGTCTCCGAGCAGCCGCGGGCGATGCCGGCGACGATGTCGGCGATCCGGCCCGGCACCACGCGACCGCAGGCGATGTAGTCGGTCATGAACAGCGGCTTCGCGCCGACCACGACGATGTCGTCGACGACCATGCCGACCAGGTCCTGCCCGATGGTGTCGTGCTTGTCGATCGCCTGCGCGATGGCGACCTTGGTGCCGACGCCGTCGGTCGAGGTCGCGAGCAACGGGTGTGAGAAGTCCTTCAGGAACGAGACGTCGTAGAGCCCGGCGAACCCACCGACGCCACCGAGCACCGAGGCGTTGTGGGTGGCCGCGACCGCGGACTTCATCAGTTCGACGGCCAGGTCACCGGCAGCGGTGTCCACTCCGGCTTCGGCGTACGGGTTGGGCATGCGGAGTCCTTCGCGGTGACATGGCAGACTTGTTCGGTACCCCCCGATTCTACTGATCTGGAGCACACCCGCGAATGTGCGGCATCGTCGGCCTTGTTGCGCAGGGCCCCGCCAACCAATCCATCTACGACGCACTGCTCCTCCTGCAGCACCGCGGGCAGGACTCGACGGGCATCGCCACGGTCGAGGGTCACGTGCACCACATGCACAAGACCCGCGGGCACGTGCGCGAGGCGTTCCGCACCCGCGACATGCGTGCCCTCCTCGGCACCATGGGGCTCGGACACGTCCGCTACGCCACCAAGGGCGCCGCGACGAACGAGGAAGAAGCCCAGCCGTTCTACGTGAACGCGCCGTACGGCATCGTCCTCGTCCACAACGGCAACCTCACCAACACGCGGGAACTCACGCGTGAACTGTTCGACATCGACCGTCGTCACCTGAACACGACGAGCGACACCGAGCTCCTGGTGAACGTGCTGGCGCACGAGCTGCAGGGCCAGGTCCGCGGCGCGAACCTCGACCCGGGTCAGGTCTTCGACGCCGTCGAGCGCGTGCACGAGCGGGTCGAGGGCTCCTACGCCACGATCGCGACCATCGCCGGGCACGGGCTGCTGGCCTTCCGTGACCCGTTCGGCATCCGCCCGCTGATCCTCGGCCACAAGTTCGACGAGGCCGGGCAGCCGGAGTGGGTCGTCGCGAGCGAGTCGCTCGTGCTCGAGTCCGGCGGCTACGAGATCGTCCGCGACATCGCTCCGGGCGAGGCCGTCTTCATCGAGATGAACGGCCAGATGCACGCCCGCCAGTGCGCGAAGAACCCGCGCCTGGTGCCGTGCTCGTTCGAGTACGTCTACCTGGCGCGTCCCGACTCGGTGATGAACGGCATCTCGGTCTACGACGCGCGTCTGCGCCTCGGCAACCGCCTCGCCGACACCATCGAGCAGTACGCGCCGACCGGTGACATCGACGTGGTCATGCCGATCCCGGACTCGAGCCGTCCGGCGGCCATGCAGGTCGCCCGGAAGCTCGGCATCGAGTACCGCGAGGGCTTCTACAAGAACCGCTACGTCGGCCGTACCTTCATCATGCCGGGGCAGGCGGAGCGCAAGCGGTCGGTGCGCCAGAAGCTCAACGCGATGTCGTCCGAGTTCAAGGGCAAGAACATCCTGATCGTCGACGACTCGATCGTCCGCGGCACCACGAGCCGCGAGATCGTCGAGATGGCCCGGGCCGCCGGCGCGAACGAGGTCACGTTCACGAGCGCGGCTCCCCCTGTCCGCTTCCCGCACGTCTACGGCATCAACATGCCGACGCGTGCGGAGCTCATCGCGCACGACCGGAAGATCCCGGAGATCAACCGCGTGCTCGGCAGCGACCACCTGATCTACCAGGAGGTCGGGGACATGCGTGACGCCATCATCGAGGGCTCGGACGTGACCGACCTCGAGATGAGCTGCTTCACGGGCGAGTACGTCACGGGCACCGTGAGCCCGGAGTACCTGTCCTGGGTCGAGGCCAACCAGCTCAGCTAGGTCGCGTCCGAGACGCGATCAGACGACGGACTGGAGGCCCGGTGCCAGCTGGCACCGGGCCTCCAGTCCGTTGGTCGGGGGCGGCTACGGCCGCTGGTCACCGTGGTCGTCGAGCTCGCCGTCGACCGTCTCGGGCGGCAGTTCGACCTCGACGCGCTCCGCCGTCAGGCGGGCCGACCGCCGGGCGTAGACCCGGTCGAACACGACGGCGACGACCGCACCGACGAAGGCGCCGATCGTGACGCCCCACAGGCTGAAGTAGCCGACCAGGCTGCCGAAGCTGGTCTGGTCCCGCTGGCCGCCGAGGTTCATGGTGAGGGCGACCACGACGAGGGTCGCGAGGAACCCGAGCACGGCACCGCCGACGATGAACACGCCGAACTTCGGTGCACGGCGGATGGTGACCTCGTCGGGGCTGGCGACCGCGCTGGGAGCCGGTGCCGGCGTGGGGAGCGGCTGCTCGTCGGGTTGATCGGTGTTGCTCACCCGTCCATTGTCCCCCACTGTGGGACGTCCCGCGGCCTGTGCGCGGCGACCGATCCGGGAGAGGATGGTCGCTACTGGTCGGTATCCCAAGCGGAGGAGGTGTGTCGGATGCGTGAACGAACCGCACCCGCCCGCCGACGCCGACCGGCCGCCCCCGCCCGCGTGGCCTGGCCCGTCGCGCAGCGCGCGGAAGAGGACCGCGCCGTCGCCGTCGTCGCCGAGCACCGGTGGAGCGTCGCGCTCGTCGGTGCCCCCGGCATCGGCAAGAGCACCGCCGCGGCCCGGGTCACCGATCGCGTCGCCGGTCGCGACGGCACCGGCCGCACGGTCGTCGTGCCGATCACGGCGGTCGCCGCGAGCCGGTCGATGCCCTTCGGCGCCGTCGCCGAGCGCTTCGGCGAGCTGCCGGCGTCCATCTCGGAGCTGTCCGACGACACCGGCGCCGAGCAGCGCTTCCGGGCGATCGAGGACCTCGTCGACCGCGACGTCCTGCTCCGCGTCGACGACGCCGACCACCTCGACGCGATCTCCGCGCGGTACGTCGCCTGGCTGGTCCGCCGGCAGGGCGCCCGGCTCGTCCTGACCTGCCGCGACTTCACGGCGCTCCCCGAGCCGCTCCGAGCGCTGTGGCAGGACGACCTGCTCGAGCGCATCGACCTGCAGCCGCTCGCGCTGCACGAGACCGCGGCGCTCGTGGCCGAGGCGCTGGGATCGCCGCTCGAGAACGCCTCGGCCGAGCGCGTCCACCGCGCCACCGCCGGCAACCCGCTGTACCTGCGCGAGGTGGTCCGTGCGGCGCGGGTCTCCGGCGCCCTCGACCACACCGCGACCGGGTGGTACTGGCGCGGGCGCGTGACCGCGTCGGACAGCCTCGCGGACATGTACCGCACCGAACTCGGGTCGCTGCCGGAGGACCTGCGCGACGTCGTCGACATCGTCGCCCTCGCCGACCCGATCCCGCTCGCCCGCCTGCTCGGCCTGGTGACCGGCGGGGACGTCGACCGGGTCGTCGCGCTCGGCCTGGTCCGCATCGACTCGCTCGACGACGGTGCCGCGGTCGTCCGGCCGTCGCACCCGCTCGTCGGCGAGGTCATCCGCACCCTGGTGCCGGTGGCCCGGCGAACGGCACTCTTCGCGCGCGCCAACGCCTTCCGCACCGATCGGCCCGAGGGCGCACCGCCCGCCGCTCGCCTGCGTGCCGCACTGTGGTCGCTCGAGTGCGGGGTCCTGCCGTCGGTCGACCAGCTGCTCGACGCGGCGCAGGTCGCCGTGCGGCTGCAGGAGCACGAGAGCGGGATCGCCCTGGCTTCGGCAGCGCTCCGCACGACACTCACCCCGACCGAGCAGGTCGCGGCGCACTGCCTCCGCTCGCTGGCGTACTCGTACTCGGACGGCCGTGAAGCCGGCCGCGCCGACGCCGAAGCCGCCTGGGGCGTGGCGAAGCGGCACGTCGGCGACGTCACCGACGAGGCCGTCATCGAAGCGTGCGAGACCCTGGCGAACATCCGCCAGTTCCACGACGACGACGTCACGGCGGCGGTCGCCCTGACCGATGCCGCCACGCGCCTGGTCGTGTCCGACGAGGCCGTCGAACGGCTCCGGCTGCTGCGGATGGCGCACCAGGGCTGGGGCGGCGACTTCGCCGAGGTCCGGGCCGAGATCGAGCGCAGCGGCATCGTGGACGCCCCGACGATGCCGATGTCGTTCCTCGCCGTCGCACCCTGCGCCGTGATGGCGTTGGCGACCGCCGGCCGACTGGACGACGCGTCCGCGCTCGGTCACCGTGCCCTGGCCACCGCCGTGGCCCACGTCGAGGCAGCGCCCTGGAGCGTCGGCGAGAACTCCTCCGTCCTGCACCAGGTGCAGATGTGGCGCGGCGACCTGGACGACCTGATCATCGAGGTGCCGGCGGGCCGGTCCAGCCCCTACCTGAAGTACGACTTCACGCTCGAGCTCATCGGCCAGGGCAACCTGGCGATCGCACAGCGCCGCTGGGACGATGCCGCCGCCGCGTTCTCGGCGGCGTGCGAGCGGTACGACATCGCCGACCACGGCGGGTTCGCTGCCTACCCCTGGGCGCGGCTGGCCCTGGCGCTCGCGTACGGCGGACGCCCGGAAGCAGCCGCCAGCGCGCTCGAACGTGCCCGGACCACCCCGCAGCGGGCGATGCGCATCACCGGCGAGCAGGTCGCCGTGTCGATCGCCTGGACCGAGGCCGTGCTCGGCAACCCGGCCGGACTGCAGCACGCCGACGAGATCATCGAACGCAGCACGGCCAACGGCTCGTGGACGCACGTGATGTACGGGTACGCCCTGCACCACGCGGTCGGCATGGCGCAGGGGCGCGACTCGGCCGGCTCGCTCGAGCGGATGCGCGAGGCCGCCACCCGCGTCGACGGGCCCCTCGCCGCCGCGGTGATCGAGTACGCCGACGCCGTGCGCGCCGGCGACCGGACGCGGGTGATCGCGGCGCAGGGACTGCTCGCGGCACACGGCATCTCCGTGACCGCGGGACACTCGAAACCGCCGCTGACGAAGCGCGAGTACGAGGTCGCCGAACTCGCCGCGCAGGGGCTGAGCAACCGGCGGATCGCGGAGTCCCTCGGGCTCTCGACGCGGACGATCGACGCGCACCTGTCGCGTGTCTTCGCGAAGTGGGACCTGCACGCGCGGTCGGAGCTCAGCGAGCTGCTCTGAGCTGCTCGGTACTCGGCGCGGCCGACTCCGCGTTCCGCGTCGGCTGTCGCGCACGCAAGAACGTTGCGGATTGCAGCACGACGCGCCGCTGCGATTGACACGTTGTGTGGAACATCGCGTACCTTGGTGCCTGTCGCCGGGTTCGGACCCGTTCGGGTCGGGTCCGAATCCCGGCGACTTCAAGCTTAGGAACCCGGTCGATGCGAGCGCATCGGTAGGCACTACCTAATTCCCGCGGGAGTTCTCCGCAGGCGCTTTCGCCGCGGCGGCTCGGTGCCGGCGGATCGGTGCCGGCGGCTCGCAGGGTCAGGCGCCAGGGGCGGGCAGCCGGACCGGCAGGAACGCCGTCAGGTCGGCGCGCGAGCCCGAGGCGCTGACGCGCGACTGCGCGACCGCCTCGGCCCAGGTCAGCTCGCCGGACGCGAGTGCCAGCCACGTGGTGGCGTCGGTCTCGACCACGTTCGGCGGCGTGCCACGGGTGTGCCGGGGTCCAGGCACGGCCTGGACGGCGGCAAACGGCGGCACCCGCACCTCGACGCTGTTGCCCGGGACCTCGTCCGCCAGGCACTGCAACGTCCAACGAACCGCGGTCGCGACGGCCGGTCGGACCGTCTCCCCACGACGCACGGCGGCCAGTGCCGCGCGCCCGTCGGCGTCCTCGATCCTCCTGGGTGGCATCTCCACAGGCTAGCCCTCGCATCGCGGGCGGCGAGTCGGGCTGGGTAGGGTGATCGGGTGCGAATCCTCGTCCTCGGTTCCGGTGCCCGCGAGCACGCGATCATCACGGCCCTCCTCGCTGAGCATGCGGGTCACGTCATCACGGCAGCGCCCGGCAACGCCGGCATCGCCGCCGACGTCGAGACCGTCTCCCTCGACCCCACCAACGGTGCGCTCGTCGCCGAGTACGCCATCGAGAACGACGTCGAGCTCGTCGTCGTGGGCCCAGAGGCCCCGCTCATCGCCGGCGTGGCCGACCCGGTGCGCACCCGCGGCATCCCGGTGTTCGGGCCGGGCAAGGCCGCCGCGCAGCTCGAGGGCTCGAAGGCGTTCGCCAAGCGGATCATGGGCGAGGCCGGTGTGCCCACGGGGCGTCCGGTCTACGCGGGCACGGCGGACGAAGCCGTCGCCGCGATCGACGAGCTCGGCGCCCCGTACGTGGTCAAGGCCGACGGGCTCGCCGCCGGCAAGGGCGTGCTCGTGACCGACGACCGCCAGGCCGCGATCGACCACGCCACCTACTGGCTCCAGCACGGACACGTCGTGGTCGAGGAGTTCCTCGACGGCGAAGAGGTCTCGTTGTTCTTCCTGAGCGACGGGCACGACGTCCGCGCGCTCAGCCCGGCACAGGACTACAAGCGCCTGGCCGACGGAGACCTCGGACCGAACACGGGCGGCATGGGCGCGTACTCGCCGCTGCCGTGGCTCGCCGACCGCTGGCCGTCCGAGCAGGCCTTCGTCGACGAGGTCACCGAGCTCGTCGCGCTGCCGACCGTCCGCCGTCTCGAGCACGAGGGCACGCCGTTCGTCGGACTCCTGTACTGCGGCCTCATCGTCACCGAGCAGGGCGTCCGCGTGATCGAGTTCAACGCGCGCTTCGGTGACCCGGAGACGCAGGTCGTGCTCCCCCGCCTGGCCACGCCGCTCAGCGAACTCCTGCTGGCCGCCGCCACCGGGCAGCTCGGTGCGGTGCCCGCGCCCGTGTTCCGCGACGAGGTCGCCGTGACCGTCGTCCTGGCGAGCGAGGGCTACCCGGAGAACCCGCAGACCGGTCGACCGATCACCGGCATCGACGACGCGAACGCCCGCGACGGCGTCTCGGTCGCGCACGCCGCCACCGGCGTCCTCGACGACACGCTCGTCGCCACGGGTGGCCGGGTGCTCAGCGTCGTGGCGACCGGGTCCGACTTCGCCCAGGCCCGTGAACGTGCCTACGCCGGGCTCGGCGACATCACGCTCGAGGGCGCGCAGTTCCGCACCGACATCGCCGCGAAGGTCGCGAAGTGACCGCCCCCGCGCCGATCGCCGGCTGGCGGCACGTCTCGTCCGGCAAGGTCCGCGAGCTCTACGTGCCCGAGGGCACCGCCGACCTGGCGAGCGCGTCCGAGCTGCTGCTCGTCGCCTCGGACCGGGTCAGCGCGTACGACTTCGCGCTCGAGCCGCCGATCCCGGGCAAGGGCGAGCTGCTGACCCGCCTGTCGCGGTTCTGGTTCACCCAGCTGAGCGACGTCCCGAACCACATCATCGGCCCGTCCTCCGGTGGCACTCCGGTGCCCGCCGAGGTCGAGGCACGGTCGATGCACGTCATGCCGCTCACGATGTTCCCCGTCGAGTGCGTCGTGCGCGGGTACCTGGTCGGCAGCGGCTGGGCCGAGTACCAGGAGACCGGCAGCGTGTGCGGCGTCGCGCTCCCCGCGGGGCTCTCCAACGGTGACCGCCTGCCGGAACCGATCTACACGCCGGCGTACAAGGCGGCCCAGGGCGAGCACGACGAGAACATCTCGTACGAGCAGACCGTCGACCTGGTCGGTGCCGAGACCGCCGCCACCCTGCGCGAGCTCTCGCTGCACGTCTACACCGAGGCCGCGGCCATCGCGCTCGAGCGGGACGTCGTCATCGCCGACACCAAGTTCGAGTTCGGGCAGGACGCCACCGGCCGGATCCGCATCGCCGACGAGGTCCTGACGAGCGACTCCAGCCGCTACTGGGACGCCCGCTCCGCCGACCGCACCGACTCGTTTGACAAGCAGATCGTGCGGGACTGGCTCAGCGCGCACTGGGACCGCCAGGGCACGCCGCCGGTGCTCCCGGACGAGATCGTCGAGCGCACGGCTGCGCGCTACGCCGAGCTGATCGAGCGCCTCGGCGCCTGACGCCGCGCCCGGCCGGCGCGTGGTGTGGCGTGGCGTGGCCCGGACGGTCACGACACCCCGCTCACGTCTGTCGTGCGGTCACGAACCGTCGGCCGAGGCGCCGCCGACCGACGGTTCGCGACCACTCGGCACCCCACGCACGACACGTCGCGACCCCTCGCTGCGTGACGCCCGTCGCCGGCCGAACGGTCACGACACCCCGCTCAGGTCCGGCGAACGGTCACGAACCGTCGGCCAACGCCCCGCCAGCCGACGGTTCGTGACCACTCGGCGGCCCACGCACGACACGTCGCGACCACTCGGCCGGCGACGACCCGCAGCGCGACCGCCGACGAGCCAGCCGACAGTTCTCGACCGGTCAGGCCTCGAGCGCCTCGACGGCGTCGCGCGCCACCACGACGACGGTCAGGTCGTCGCCCGGGTCGTGCTCGGCGACGCGTGCGCGCACCCGCTGCAGGAACGTCTCGACGTCCGGGGACTCCCGGTACAGCGACCCCAGCTCGGACAGCGACGCGAGCGTGGAGTCCCAGAGCTCGAGCGCGCCGTCGGTCACGACGATGAGCACGTCACCGGGCCGGAGCACGAGCGACCCGGCCGCGCGGGGCATCCCGGCGGGGTGCAGCCCGATCGGCAGGTCCGACGACCGCAGGATCCGTTCGGCGCCGTCGTCACGGAGCTGCAGCACGAGCCCGTGGCCGGCGTCGGCGAAGTCGAGTCGCCCGGTGGACGGGGCCAGTCGGCCGTGGAACATCGTCGCGAAGGACTCGGCGCGGCTGAGCTCGGGGGCGACCTGCGCCTCGAGCTCGGCGACGGCTACGCCCGGGTCCTGGTCGCCGCGGGCGAGCAGGCCTCCGCGGATGTTCGCGGCGAGGAGCCCGGCGGACATCCCCTTGCCCATGACGTCGGACACGGTCAGGTGGATCGAGTCCTCGCCGGAGCGGTGCCAGTCGTGGAAGTCGCCGGAGACGAGTCCGTGCGGGATCGACATCCCCGTGATCCGGTACCCGGGAACCTGCACCTCGGTCGGCTGCAGGCCGTTGAGCACGGTGCGCAGGCGGTCCTCGTCGGCTCCGGCGAGCAGTTCGCGCTCCGCCCAGATGCCGAGTTCCTGCAGCAGTTCGAGCTCGTCGGCGTCGAGGGTGCGCGGCTCGGGGTCGATCAGGCAGAGGGTGCCGACCTTCAGGTCGTCGTCGCCGGCACGGAGCCCGACACCGGCGTAGAACCGGACGTTGGGGTCGCCGAGCACCATCGGCAGGTCCGCGTACCGGGCGTCCTCGCGGGCATCCGGGACGACCACGGGGCCCTGCTCGCCCAGGGTCCGTCCGCAGAAGGTGTCCTGCAGCGGAATGACCGGCCCGAAGGCGGCGTCACTCTGCTGCGACTTGATCGTCAGGGTGGTCTCGCCGGCCAGGTTGAGGAACGAGCCGGAGACCCCGAGGGCCTCGCGCGCGATTCGGGTGATCCGTTCGAACCGTTCCTCGACGCCCCCGTCGACCACGTCGAGTGCCGCGATCAAGGCCGCTCGCCGGACGGCATCGGCCCCGGTCGGCGCGGGCACGGACATCGCGGTTTCCGGCTGCATGCTCCCACGGTAACGCGCTGAACGGACAGGGCCTGGCCCCAGTCCGGAGGGCGCAAGTGGTCGGGCGCGGCGGCGTACCCTGGTCGTCGTGCTCCGAGTCGTCCCCGCAACCGTCCTCGGCGTGGCCGCGCTCCTGGCCCTCGCCGGCTGTGGCGCCCACGACTCCACCGGCCAGGTGTCGGTCACGGTGTCGTCGAACGCCGCCGACCACCCCTACGAGGTCAAGGTGTTCGCCTCGACCGGCAAGCTCTCCGAGCACCAGCGGGTGTTCCCGGGCGGCACGGCCGACTTCGCGGGCGTCCCCCTCGGCAAGGTCACGGTCCGCGCCGGCGACCTCTGCCCGCAGACGACCAAGGTGTCCGACGGCACAGTCGCGACGGTGACCCTCACCACGACCGGCTGCTGACAACCACCCGCCACCACGACCGGCCGCTGACCCCGCCCGCCACCACGACGGGCTGCTGACCCCGCCCGCCACCACGACCGGCCGCTGACCCTGCCCGTCACCCCGACGACGGACTGCCGACCCCCTCCGCGACCAGGTGCTCGACACGCGGCTCGCCCGCGACCTCGCGCACCGACTGCAGGGTCCGCGCATCGTCCCCGGTCTGCCGGACCTCGTGCTGGTCGACGTGCTCCTGCCACGACCCCACCCGGAACGCCTCGACCCAAGCGTCCGGCCCGGTCGCGGCGTCCCGGTAGAGGTTCCAGTCACGGGCACCGGTCCGCCGGCGGCTCCGCCCGAGCCGCTCGGCGCGCGCCCGGAACTCGTCGACCGCATCCGCAGGGACCGTCCAGTGCAGCAGCACGAGGGTCTCCCCCGTCGCCGCGCCGTGGTCGTCCGCCACGAACACCTCGTCCCCGAAGGGCATCGGCGTCACGGCGCGCTGCCGGTCGGTGAGCACCGGGAACCCGGACACGAGCAGCAGTGCGGCACTCAGCGCGGTGAGGACTCCGGCCCCGGCGAGCACCCCCGTCACCCCGACCGGCGTGGCGACCGCGCCAGCGAGCGCCGCACCGATCGCCGTGCAGCCGAAGAGCACGAGCTGGTACGCGGCGAGCCCGCGGGTCCGGACCCAGGCGGGCAGGAACGCCTGCACGGTGCCGTTCAGCGTCGTCACCACCGCGATCCAGGCCACCCCGCCGACCAGCAGCGCGACGAGCACGACCGCCAGCACGGGGACGAGCGCGACGACCGTGGTGCAGACGCCGAACACCACCGAGGCGATGCCGACCGTGCGGCCGATGCCGAGTCGCGCACGGACCGCCGGCATCAGGAACGCCCCGCCGACCGACCCGGTGCCGACGGCGGCGAGCAGCAGTCCGTACCCGCCGGAGGACAGGCCGAGCGGTCCGTCGGCGACGAGCGGCAGGAGCGCCCACAGCGCGTTCGCGGGCACCATGAAGACGGCGAGCTGCACGAGCAGTCGACGGACGACCGCCGCGTGCAGGACGTACCGCAGCCCGGCGCGGGTGGCGTCGATGAACGGTTCGGCCCGCGTCTCGGGGCGCTGGTAGCCGCGCCAGGCGACGAGCACCACCAGGAAGAGCGCGAACGACAGCGCGTTGGCGGCGAACACGAACGGCACGCCGAGCTGCGCGATCACCACCCCGGCGAGCGCCGGTCCGATCGCCCGGGCGACGTTGACGCCGACGGAGCTGAGCGCCGCGGCGTCGGTGATCGCGGCGCGCGGCACGATCTCGGGCACGAGCGCCTGGTACGCGGGCAGCTGGAGCGCCGAGGCGGTCCCGAGCAGGAACGTGACGGTGAGCAGGAGCGCCGGGGTCATGTCGCCGGTCGCGGTGAGCACGGTCATCACGACGCCGACGACCACCTGGAACGCCTGCACCCCGATGAGCAGCTTCCGTCGGTCGACGAACTCGCCGATCACCCCGGCGGGGATCCCGACGAGCAGCACCGGCAGGCTCGACGCGGTCTGCACGAGGGCGACGACGACGGGTGCGGCGTGCTCGTCGACGAGCAGCCACTGCGCGCCGACGGTCTGCATCCAGCTGCCGATGTTGCTCACCAGCACCGCGATCCACAGGGCGCGGAAGA
>Ga0265797_10001469_pt1 | contig 41362 bp, 41 predicted proteins | sample P2T30metagenome_FD_192433 | JGI IMG/M metagenome (GOLD analysis project Ga0265797, IMG submission 192433) | Plant litter microbial communities from East Loma Ridge, Irvine, California - P2 T30 | ecosystem: Environmental > Terrestrial > Plant litter > Unclassified | place: USA: California...
CACCGCATCAAAGTCATGTATGAACGCAAACCCAAGAACCAGCGTTTCATCAATGGTGGCAATGGTAAGGTTGCACCAGCACTGTACGGATCCGAGCAGCGACACGACCTAGGACTCTGCTTCGCTACCTTCCTCACGCGTAAGCGTTGCGAGATGGGTGTCAATTGTCCTTGGCGTCATCATCCACTGTCCAATGCGGAGAAGGCCTGGATCATTGAGTATGGCAAAAAGAAGGGCAAAGAGTTCATCGACAACAATGACAGGTGGTGGTCCTACCCTGAGGTAAGTCATACCATGTTGCGTATGGTTTGAACTTTGCTAATCATGATCAGGTACCGGTTCCAGGAGCCAATATGCAAGGCTTTGGCGACAAGGACACCTGAGTACAGGTGATGAACACCCGGAGTCCGTTGAATAATTGGACCGTTGCTTGAAAGCAGGAATGGACGAGGTTGGAATATCAGTCAATCCTACAAGTTTAGATGCTTTGGCATTGCTGGGAGTGGGGCTACAGCAAGGCGCCACCTCGTGTATGATACCAACCTCGTACATCGTCTATACCCTGCAGTCCAACAAGCATCATATTAGCAAACACATCCAAGTCATCCGGCTGCGCAACCCTTAAGACTTCCGTGAAGTCTAGCTCTTTAACAAGGAAGTGATTCTTGTCGTTCCAAGCCATGGCAAAGTCGAAGGGGTTGGTCGCTCTCCACAAGTGTGCCGAGAGTGTGACGAGGTTCCTCAGAGAGGTATCGTGGGAGCAAGTCTTGAATTGACCGCTGAACAAAGTCCACATAATTGCTATATGGTAGGCACACAGAACAGTCCGTCGGGCTGATTCGCGGAAAATGTACGATTTCCAGGCCGTTCGAGCAACCGTGCTGGGATATAGTGGGATAGTCTCCGGTATGTCACTCTCCTCAGCCGCAATCGGTAGCAGAGCGGCGCCCATGTCCTCGAGATAAGGCAATAGGGTATCAGCTAGTGCCCAGAGCCGTATTCCACCACTAGAGAGAAGCATGGCCTGATATAACATAAGCGCTTGTGTATGAGCAAGAATCTCAATTGGTGTAGTTGGCGTGGCACTGGTAACAAGCTCTTGGGCGCGGCTAGTAATGTACCGTGCAACATGCTCAGAGTTGACGTCATTCATAGTGATGTAGAGGGCACATGCAGCATGCGCGTCTTGTAGTGATCTCGGCATGTACTCTTCGTAAAGCATCGGGTGCGACCATGGTGTACAGGCTTGCTCTACCATCATCTTCGGCGCGAGTTTGATATGCTCGAATGAGTACTCCACTCTGGACTTTGCGTAAGGTGAAAGATGCGCTGATGTGAAGGGCTTTCTGACTGGCGCAGAGACGGCTTGCAGGGCTGTGGGATTCCACTGGTTGGACTGGGAGGCCAGCATTTCCGAAAGCGCGTCCAACGAGTTTGCGCCAGTGCAGAAGTCAAAGTCCAGGATATCCGCCGTGGGGTTTGTTGGCATGGCAGGCATGTCGAAGTCGAATTCGACATCATCGTTGACTAGATCTGTAATATCTGCCGGTGTTTGTGGAAATCCCATATTAGTAGACAATTCGGCTGCGTTAGTTTGCGGAATTGCGGCCTGCGCACCAGGCCTTGGTGGATAGATGCAAGATAAGTGCTGTCTAGTACATCGTGCACAATGAGGCTGTTCCAAACCGCACTTGCGTTTCGCTTTAGCGCACTCTGAGCAAGACTTTTGCCTGCCTTGGGAGTTTGTGGTTCGCGTTCGATCTGCTGGCATGTTCGACGCGTCGGATGTGGAAGGAGGTGAGGCATGCCGCACCGCCGCCGTTGCTGCCCGTCTTCCTCGTTAGTCAGCACCAGTGGGACGCCTCATTCAAGCTAGAACGACTCCTGAATCTCTCACGACTACACTCCATAACGGCCGAACTTTGTCAGTTGATGGATTTCCATGATTTCATTAATCTAGCATGCCTAATGCATCAGCACGATGCATGGCGTGTCTGCTCTGTTTGATGACAGGTTCAGACTGCGCTCCGCTCGGCGCAAGCGGTTATGCGGACTTCCGATTCACAGACCACTGAATTCGAAGCAACTTCCAAGCCATATCCTCAGCAATGCGAGGATTCAGGGCTGTGGCACTCCCAAACGCGCAATCTTCTTCGTCTAGTCAAGCGTGCCTTGTCGACCTATTCGCTCTTCAACTTGCGAACTGTTGAATCCCCTCTCCCATGTCCTCGGTACCAACTCTTGACCCGGTACACCACATAAGCTGCTGCACACATCGTCCAAAACACGGCGTCAGACGCAGCTTGCTTGACTTCTTCCGCGGCTGTCTTGGGTGAGTCGCTCCTCGAAAGCACCATCGCAAGCTGTGATCGATCTCTCCACCTTTTCCAGGCTACCGCAAGACTAGCCATGAAGACTGTCGATCCAAGCTATACTCCTCCAAACACTATCAGAGCTCCAGATCCGCCCATCATAGCGCTGGTGCAAGTCGCAAAGATCGAACCAGCGACGACGTTGCCGATACCCGCCTGGATGATCGCTGCTGTACTGCCTACGGAATATCAGTGTCTTCTCTTTACGATCAACGTCTCGCTGTGACCTACCAGCGACGATTCCAGCTGGTCCAAATCCCGTAGCCGAGAGCGCTATAGCTGTGGCGATGAGCGCGACGAGAGGCACCACTATCAGCGCGGTCTCCCATGGGTGTAGCTTGATCCATTCGCCGATTGCCTTTGCCGTACCGATGAAGCCAAGTTCCCTGACTTTATTGACAGCTTCGGTCACAGCATCTTTGGCTTGTGTGGCCAGGAAAGTGGCCTTATCGGCGACGTGTTTCCAGATGACTTTGATGCCATCGTTTGCTCTTATGGGGCTGTGACGCTCCCCAGGTAGTGCGTGTCCAGTGCTGTTGTCTTCTCCACTATCGCCCGCAGGCATCTCAGGCTCGGCATTGCTGCCGGATTTGTCTTCAGAGCTGTCGCTTGTGTAGTGGGTGGGGTCATGTTCCATGTCCTCGTCGTTTGCCTTGCTTTCGTACTCTGTTTGTTGCGGCGCGGTCGGCTCCCTTGCCGTAGCAGCGCGAGTCGCACGTAGCATTCCAAGCCACTTCGGTGTCAGGACGAAATGTGCCATATCGTTTGACTAATGATTGGCAGCAGTGTTGGGGAGGAATCTTTGCTTTGATCTCGAGATTGATGCGTTGCGAGGGTCTAATCACGACCTTGACGACAATGCGGGGCTACAGGTCTGTCCAATTGGCTGTGGCTTGATTCACCCTCACCATGAAGCACCCCGCGCCTTCCCCGCTTGGCGAAGACAAGAACACAATGAAGCGTTCTCAATACAGCAGATTTACTTGCGGTTTGCAACCTACAAAATCTCGGTTGATAGCGCGAACAAAAGTTGGGGGTCACGTAAGGACAGCGACATGATCAAGATACTATCAGAACTTCAGTGAATTCCTTGGATCTCGATTGCCATATGTCCAAATAACCCATAGACGGGACCTTCTACTGACAAAAAGGTAGATAGCCTGATTCCTCTGCCATGAGCTCGTTGACTTCGTTATCGACGAAAGCGCGATGCACCTCCTTGGCCTCCGCTAGCTCGCACAGCAATCTATTCCGTTCCCAAATAGTCCACGCGGCGAGGTCGCGACATGCTTTCGTGGCCTTCTCGGCGGTCTCCTTCGCCATCTCCAGTTCAAGTTTCAGCCTTACGTTTTCCTTGACCATACTCTCATAGTCTTCTTTGGTGATGAGATTGTGGGAGAGTGAGGGCAAAATAGGATCTTGACAGGGCGTAGGCGGTAAGTTATGGTGACTCTGGAGAGGCGCGGAAAGAGAAGAGTTGGGAGAGGCTTCGTCGGCTTTGCTAGGAGGACGTTTTTGGTACTCTGAGAGGTATATGCATTCGCCGTAATGGGTGGTGGTCAACGGATAGGAGGGACGAAGCTCGAGCGTTATCTCATTCCTCGGCAATACACTGCTCGTGTTGTTCAACGTGGGATCTGGAACGCGCTGCTATGATGTTCGGTCAGTGTTTATCGTTTTGTTTCTCATCAGTAGTGACCGTGAAGGGCTTACATTGGCAGGGATATTTCTCTGGATGTCGACCATTGCGCCAGACGGATCGTGATTCCGCTCCACTGCCATATTCTCAAAGTTCCCAATACGGGTTTATATGGTAGCGACTACTCAAGATATGGCGGCGTGAAGACGAAGAAGCATTGGGTACGAACACTCACGTGCAGCCAGGTTCCCACCTGCGTTAGCGCCTTGTCGCACACTCCCGGGTATTTCCAAGCTCCGCGACCCTTCGCCACTTGTTTTCTCGTTATTTATGTTTACAAATTATCGAAATGCCTGTAGAAGGTTAGCTTGCCGCACGAGTTCCCGGACGTGTACCGCATGGCCAACGGGGACAAAGGTCGTTTCCAAACTTAACTTTCCAGGATCGAGAATTTTCACGCTATTATCTCCATCTCACGTGTCGTGGTTATAGTTGTCTTCTTCAAAAATGCAAGGCGATCCCGTTGATTATCTGCGTTAGCCCTCACAGGTTCGAATAATCCAGTTCATGTCATGTATATAAGTGGACGTGTTGCCTAAGATGATGCGCGACGAGATCGAAGAGATCTATGCAGTGCATGCAGTTCAACACAAGCATTGGCAAGGTGCTCGCGCTATTTTCGTGTGATTCATAATTGAAGGAAAGACGAGAGCAGCTGCCTATGTCAGTGTCGATTAAGACAAGATTAGAACAGTATCATTGCTTATCCGTTTGTGTCAATGTCTCAAAAGGGAGGTGAACATGACAGAAGAGAGAGAATCTGAATGAGGAACCGCATCTACATAACAAAGATCGCCGATTACTGATGTAAGGCATTCAGGAATCGATGAAACATCGCCCTGTTTTTGACCACGCGCCTGACGTAGTAATGGCCAGGCAGATATACGGCGTTCAATTGTCAGCAATCTTGCGACAGGCTCGTTCGTTTTCGAGGATGAGATCTACCGATAAACGATGATATCGACTCTGAGGAATGAGGATAAATTCAGAACAGATACATCTAGTCATGATATCTTGGCGTGAACTGGACACAGCATGTCGCCTCTTTCCTTCACTGCTCATACCGGTTTGTTCAACCTGGTCCTCCTTCACCCGAGGAGTTCACCGCGCCTTCGTATACTGACGTGGCAATTACCTAGTATGACAGCTCATATTGGAATATCACGTGGCTTTGAGTGAGAGACGCACCTACCCGATCGGGTGTGTACAAGTCAGCAAAACAATAGGCCTCAGCACGTCGTTGTCAACACTGAACACGTACACCCACAACAACCCACGCACACGCGCATTGCCAATCCCACAAAGTCAAAATGGCGCACTTGTACGTCATGAAACCACTGTATGACCCGAGTTCGCCTGCGCTCGCGGTAAATCCTGAAGGTCCTGTGTCCGAGGAAGGTGAGATACGAGAGCAGAGTGAGACCGCAACCTCCGAGAATTACATACACGATACGCGCCGGCAGTTGATACAGTCTTACCGTGAGTACTTCCTATCACTGCCATAGACTTTAGTGACACCCAGAAGAACCCATTGAAGTCGATCATCAAGTCGACCAGTGTCGAGAGCCGACTGGCGCCAACAAGCAGCCGATAGGCATCAAGAGCGAATCACCAGCTGCTCAATGTGATCTGCCTGTAGGCGACTCCCCGTCCCTCCTGCGTATCGAGACTCCTGCGCCTCTTCCGCCGCTGGTGGGAAACAATGCACATGAGTTGAGGTATCCGGTCGAGCGGTATTTTCCTCCAGCCGGGATATACTATGATCAGCTCGCTCTACCCACTGTCTTTGGCACCCGCTTCTTCAGGCAGGAGTGCTGTAAAGTCTGTTGGAAAGCGCATTCCATCCGCGCGGGCGGTTCAGCAACGTCTTGCGGAAAGAAATGCCAGGTCTGTGGAACAGGCCGCCACAAGCATGAGGTAAGATTCGCCAAAGATGTGCAGCAGGGTGCTAATCAACCTTGTTAACAGAGCTGTCCACTATTATACTGCACCGCTCAATGGTACCAGGGACACAGCATTCCACACCACCCAAAGACCCTCCAAGACCGACAGATACGTCCTGAAGATCGAGAGCTGGCCATATTGTGTGACATTGGTGTCCTGGATAGAACACGCGGCCCCAACGGTATCATAATCGCAAAGCCAGATCATCCAGTTGTGAAAGCCTTCTATAACGGCCGACCCAACCCACAGGCTATGACAGCCAGGATCATGGATACGGAGCGAAGACCCCGCTCAGTATTCATTACCACTGCCGAAGGATCCTTGTTCGTCCCAAATGTCCAATCTCAACAGCCGCTCCCACTGCCAAAGCGCCCATTCAGTCTACCAACGATGACCGTCAACAACAGTCTTGATCCTCGGCTCCAAGATCCTTATACTCTCACGTTTCCAGCTCAACACGAGAGTATTAAACAGGAGATCGTGATGGACCACAACGATATAACCACGACCAGCCTACCAGATACTGAAGATAAGCTTGAAGAGCAGGGAATAGAGATTCTGAAGTTAAAAATGGAGGCTGCTATTAAAGATCGTGAGGTTCGGAAGCTCAAGGCGGAGAATGATGCGCTCAAGATGGAAATCGAGAAGCTAGGCATCTATCCCATCAGCACCGGCGGCACCTTCGAGACTGGGAGCAAGCGGCCGCGCTCCTACTTTTAGTAACAACGCGTTAAGCGGCAACGGGCAGACTTTGTCGAGTGAGTGTACGTGTTTAGATAGATGTATTCACACACTGCGTGGCCATCTCCAATGAAAATCGATGATATGTATAATGAAATGTGTAATGAAACGCAGTGTTGGATGGCAAGAGTGATGAGCAGAGAGTGACCTCGGGAGAGTGAAGATGAAATGACTTACCTAGCGGCAAACCTTCACTTCCGATCTTCCGATAGCGCGTCTTCTTCGCGATTCCCGCCCAGCCGGCTCATAGCGCATCCCACTCGCCATCGCAGCTACGCACCGAATCTCCCGACTGTGCATTCGTCCAGCATCAATCTGTAATGGTAACGCGAAAATTACCGTTGTCGCAGATGGTCAAATGCGCAGATGGCTTAAAAGACTAGTGAACTAGCGAGATGTTTACGCTTGCTAGGAGTATGCGCTGCAGGAACGGGACGGACGTGAACGGCGGAAGTTTACATGCAACCAAGAATTGAACGTCTACTGCATCTTCGGTCTGCGTGTTGACGCATTTGAAGACATTTCAAACGAAAAAGACGACAACGACTTGTGACTAATAAGTAAACTTGTAATTTGTGTACAGATCAGTTTGAAGAGCTGGTAACGATAATATTGACACATGCGCCATAGAGCAAACAGCTCCACCGGAACCGCTCAGTGGGATTCACTGTAACCAAATACTCCTTTTGCACTACCCTCGGGCCACTCAAATCGGGCCACCGTTCCGCTCCTCTACTGGTACAGGGTCAAGATATTTTCTCCAAGGTTGAGCTCTAATTCGAAAGCCGATGTTTCGTTTCCAGCTGATCCTTTGGCCGTCAACTCTTGAACGATAGGATCTTCGATACGTTCGAGAAACAAGCTCACATCTCCTTGAAGGTCTTCGAGCGTTGGCGTGGTACGACGATTGATCGCAGTCTTACCGGCTGATAATCCTCCTTGTGGAAACAAAGCGAAACGCGTGGTGATTCCGTCGATGTACTTGTACATCTCTGCTGAAGAATCGAAAGCCTTGTTGATCCAGCCAATTCTCTCCGCATCTACGGCGTTGATGTCGTTAGCGCTAAGGATGTATTCCATGGCCAGTCCACGGCCGATCAACCCCGGAAGGAACTGAGATCCGCCGCCTCCAGGAATGGTACCACTGCCAACTTCTGGCTGTCCGAATAGAGTGTCGTTCTTGACCGCGAATCTCATGTCAAGTGAAACGAGAAGCTCGTTTCCAGCACCTCGCGCTCTACCTTCCACTGCGCCAATCGTAACCTGGGGAAGCTGCGAGATATTATATATGAGCCTGCTGAAAGCGGGAACAACTTCAGCTACAACAGACATCAGTCATAAGTATGTTAACATGAGGAATCGATACGTACGAAGGTTGGGCAATGTCAAGTCAAGATGACCCATGAAGTATCGGGGAACATCGCTCTTGAAGATGACAACCTTGGTTTCGTTGTCTTTCTGGAGCCTTCCGACGAGATCAGTCAATCCATCCTGCGTGTCTTGATCCCAGAGGTTGCGAAGCGACTTTGAGTTATGAAGAGTGACTTCGAGTATGCTGTTGTTCAGCGATGTCTTCAACCCAGCGTATTCCGGTAACTCCAGCGCGCGAGCTGCTGAGAAAATGCCGAATGCCGTGAGGCAGATGGACTGCCACGAAAAGTTCATTCTGGAGGTTGTGTAGTAGGCGATCTCTGAGGCGAGGCGAGCGACTGTAAACTGTTGATGTGCCACTATTTCATGTGCTCACCTCAGATATCATTATGTATTTCAAGTCCACATCTACAACTTTGCCTCATTCACCCCTTTTTTCGTAACTTTCCATCTCATTTCGTGAGTGTTGATGCTCTTTTGCCACGATTGATCAAGAACTGCCTCCAGTCCGGCCGGCGGTACTTCTCAAATCCCGATGTATCACGCATCATACTCGACTTCCAACAAAAAACGTCCGGTTATATGTCCGATTGGTACGTGCTGAATGTCATGGGTCGCGCTAGGTTCGTCGTGGCTAGCTCATTAGATTATTAATCTGTCTCAAACCCGCCGCACTGAGGCTTCATCAACCCCGATTGTTTACTGAACAAATTTCGAATGTTTACAAGCTTGGGATGAGGCAATCCTAGCTTCTTCAGCCCCGCCTTTCTGCTTAGCTTTCCAATGATTCGGTGGTTATCCCAGCTAGCTCTAACGGTCGAGAGCAGCGTTGCCGGTGCTACGACATGACGCTTATTCGATAAGCTCTGCGAAGCTCACTCAAGAACATTCAATAGCCACGGATGCCGGTATAACACTAAAGCCTGTGATCCGGTAAGTAAATGTATTAGCGAGCGCATGATGAATGATCGGTTTGTCATGCGAGACTGGCAGCTCTACGCATTTTCTCCAGTACCGAGGCAGCAACGATGTGGTCCACCAGTAGTAGATGGATAAAGGAACGCTTTTAAGAGACGCACATCTCTCAGCTTATTCGAAACATAACGAGCACTCTCATCAGCTGCGCCAATACTCTATCAAGCTACTACGAAATGGCATCTCCAAGCTCATCCAGCCCTGTGGATAGAACTGCTCTAGTTCTCATCGACGTTTACAATGAATTTCTTCACCCTGAGGGAAAGATCAACCCTTTTGTCAGCGAATCCATGGCCAAGACGAACACTTTGGACCATTTACAAGAGGTCGTCAAAGCAGCTCGCAAGGCCGGCATACCGATCTACTATTCTTTGCATCAGCAATGGAAGGAAGGTAACTACCAGGGATGGCTCCACATGAACCCAACGACATCTGGAATGAGCCAGCATAGGCTGCTCCAGGAAGGGAGTTGGGGAGCCGAGATCTATCCTGGACTAGAGCCAGACGTCTTCGGAAATAAAGACGTTGTAGTCAGTAAGCACTGGAATAGCAGGTAAGTGAAATCACGTTGCGTTCCTAGGATTGGATGTCGGGACGAGCAACGTTATTCGTTCGCTCACATGACCGCCATTTGACTAATGATACCAATCAGTGGATTTGCGAATACCGACCTCGACTACCAGCTCCATCAACGCGAAATTACCCATTTAGTAATGGCAGGGATGATTGCAAGTACATGCCTTGAATCCACCGCAAGGTATGGGAGAGAACTGTAAGTGTCATTGTTTCCGCAATAGATTCGCACAATGAAGATTAGACACTGACCTTGCTGATTATAGTGGATACCATGTGACGATACTGTAAGTCGCGATAGCCCTATATGATAGTACGTGACTGATGTGTTATCAATAGGTCTGACGCCACGGCTGGCCATTCGCCTGCCCACCACGATGCGGGAAAGAATCTGGTCTGGCCGCTCATCGTAGATGAAGTGAAGACAGTTGGCCAGTGGGCTGAAAGTCTTGAAGAGGATGCGAAGAAAGACAACCAAGTCAAGTCCGGATTGTAGATTATCTTTGACGCCAGTGCAACCATACATTAGCCACTTTGAGGCGCAATACACCTTCCATTTTACTCTTGTCATCCCCGTCCATACGACTCAAATCCTGACATGATGACAGTGGTCTATGTGCAGGTGTTGCTCACCCAGCGTTATCTACATGAAATTTTGTATGCGGCTCCGAGTCAACGCATCGCTCAACCTGATCTTCTCCCGCGATGTTCAGGTCCGAGGCCACTTCGTCCCTACTCACATATCTTCTTATCCATTGCACATGGAGTTCCTGAGTATGGGAAGTATACAAGAACAGTTCAGTACTGGTAGATAATTACCAGGACGCACCCCGATTATGTGTTGACGCAAGTTAAGAGGCCCTGAAATATTGGTGATATTCTACAAGATCTGTCAGTGACTGGTTCCACCGATCTAAGATTAGCGGAGGATGTCGCCATCTCGATTTTCCTTGGGCTCGCTCGCTTTCTGATTCTAAGCTAACACGTGCTTAAATAGTGTTTCTTCGTTCTCTAACATGGTTGTGACGCTGGAGCGATCAGACTCAGCCTTTGTTTTGGCACTGTTGAGTGTCGCTTATGAACAGGCGTCGTGACGTGACGTCTCCTCCACATCCTGGAGATGAAATAGCAGCATTTTGCCGCGGCAAGCAATGAAAAAAACAATAACTTTCTCGACCGTCTTGTGACCTAGCTACTTTCGATGCTGGATGAGCATATGAGCCACACCTTGACCATTGGGCGACCCTAACAACGCATTGAACTCGTTAGATCCTGGGTAATACGTCGTTCCTGGCCACTGTGTTAATGCGAAACCGCAGTGCGATTCCATAAAGTCCAACGCAAAGCAAGTCCCATCATTTATCACATTATACCTAAGTACAAAACGCAAGTTGGAATCCGGCTCGGCTTTGGACAACCATTGGAGGTACGCTATATCTGACCAGTGGTTTAGAGGTGGCACGCGCGATCCTTTACGCCCGTTCACGCCTTGTGCGGTAAAATTGTCGTAAGCAACTATGATCCCATCTGATATATTTATGACTTGGCATAAGAGCGCGTTGGTCGCTGGAAATAACATCCCTTCGACAACAACCGGTGTCTTGTGTGTATGGCTGACAGGTATATTCGGGCTAAGTAATCGCGTGGATTTTTTACTTACCTCGATGGTATCCAGAACGCTATCGATACCTCGTAGCTCGGACGCATCGTTGTAATTGTATGTGTCGTAACCCCATTTTTGAAGGTCTTCAACATCGGTGAAGCTGCTTTGTGCGGAGCTCGTCGATTCGGCGATCATCAGCTTAAAGAGCCTGGCGCCTTTGGTGACCAGTTCTTGAAAGTCCGCTTTGTGTTGCAAATAAGCGGATTGCCTTATCTCGCTCGAGCTCTTTGGTTGCGATCGTAGTTCTACAGTGAGCTCATCGAATATTGCTGACACGTCGGAATTTGCGTCTTGACCCGCATTCGATGATGCCAACATATGCGCTCGTATCCCCGACATGGTCTCTGGAACAGGTGTGCGAAGCATATTGAGAGAAGTTGATCTGGGGGTGTTGGAAAGTAATAAACGACCTTGAACTGCCGGTCATGCACAAAGTATGATGGAATGTTGAGAAACAATGTAGATTAACAGATCGATCCTGAGAGACTGTTGCACAGTGTCATATTCAATGGACCAAAAGACTCTTGTTGAATGATCGCATAAGTGGGTCACATTTGCAATGTGAAGACATCTGATTCGCAGTTCAGAAGCCGTCTCGCGCTCGCCAATGAGCAATTCCATTGATGTGATGGATTCAACTCTACCTAGATACCGACGACCGCTAGATAGTCATCGTTATATCATCACTAATCAGATTGTACTTGTATCGATGTCAGTAACCCAATTCCGGATGGACACGCAATGCATCTGTGAAAAGGTGTACGAAACGATGGGGGTTTGATGGCTTGAGCGAGTCCTAATCTTGGGCAGCATTGGAGATGCAAGCGTGTCGGCGTTCGAGACACCGACGCTATGCTCAATCGATCGAGAACCCCGCACCATCCCTGCAAGGGGCCGCAGATGCCATAGGCTACCATCTGACTTTCTCTACTCCGTCGCGGCCGCGGTACCGCATCAACCAATCCCACGACACCAGCTGCTCGCTCTTCGCCTTCTGCGTCGTCTTCAGTGGAGGCGCTGTTCACATCAGTATCACAGTTCAAGTAGTATCTTATTAACCGAGCGTTCCGGAGACTGCCGGCCCCGATAAGTTCTTTGGTTGGAAGCGCTCACGCTCGATGAGCTTACCATACAGACATGCATCCAGAACCCACAAAACGACGCGAGCCACACGAGTATGTCAACTCAGTCAACTGCATTGACGTGCAGATATTGCGCCGAGACCTTCCAGCGCAATGGTCACCTTCAGCGTCATCTTCTTCGTCATACAGGCTCAAAACCTTTCAACTGTAGGCTATGCTCGAAATCCTTCTCAAGGAGGTATGTGAATCAGCTTCCTTTCAGTGTTGTAGCAAATGACTAACATCCCGGAGCGATACGCTCTATCGGCATCGTCTCACCCACGCTCGGACTGAACACCCACAGAGTGATAGAAAAAGAGCCTCACGAGCATGTGCTTCTTGTGTGAAAGCAAAGCAGCGCTGCTATGGTCAGAATCCCTGTACAAGATGCCATCGGAAGGATCTTTCATGCAAATTCAACGATGATCAATCCGAGGGCGCCGCTCTTGCTTCCCCAACAAGCAATACTCTCGCGAACCACGCATCGTTCGAAATCGTTCACGAACATGGAACTGACATGGCGCCGCCTGACTTCAGTTCAGATCCAGGATCCACAACTGTCTCCCTTGAGACAACGTCGCAAATTACCGATGCTGCGCTGCTACGTCGGTCCCCCATATCTATCCCCATGGGCGATACCCTATCTGAGGGAATGCACGGCACAGACTGGTCTGGTCTTTCGCATATATCTGGCTCTGGAGACAGATTGGATTCCGAATTACCCACGAACTTTCCTTCAAACGGAATAAACTACTTCAATGGGTTGTCTACCGACTTCAACTTACCACTCGCCTGGATGATCCCAGTGAACGAAACTTCCTTTCAGATACCATGCACACTCGAGTCAGGCATATCAGATTCCTACATATCCAGTTATGGCAATATGGTCGCTATAGAGCCCACTAATAATGACGAACTTCCGAGACCTGAGGTCGAATCACACATTACTGTTGAGGCCCACAGGAGGGTCTTGGGCAAGACTGCAGGCACAGTAGATTCTCATCTGACGCGCTCGTGCCCGTCGTTTCCTATGCTCGAAGAAAATACATTACAAATTGTAGGCGCTGAGATTTTCGGTCATGTAAGCGCAATACCTACAAAAGCCTACACAGATGCACGCTCCTTCTACATCTCGGAACGCGGTCATGACGACATGCTCTTTCCTCACTCTCGGATGCTCCATGCTTTTGTAGAGTTGTACTTCGAGTATTTCGATCCATACCTTCCCTTTTTGCATCCAGTCAGGGTTGAAAGAGGTGACATATGCGGAGTCCTTCTGATAGCAGTCGCCGCCATTGGAAGTCAGTACTCTGAAGTGAAAGACGCACCTACGTATACTACAGTCCTTCACTACTTGCTACGGAAAGCTGTCAAAGTTCATGTAAGTTTGCATGCCAGATCAAAGCTGTGAAATCTGACGCCCTTGGGATCTCTAGGTCTTTACAAGACGAACCGAGATCTCCTTTGCTCAGAGCGTGCTTCTGCGGGATGTAGGACTTCTCGCATCTGGCCGCAAATCAGACCATGCTGTGTTGCAGCGAGAGCGAAATATGATCACGAACTTGTGCCGCTCTCTATCCACTCGCGCAGGTGCCCCTGACAGCGAGGACTTTGTAGTAGACCAAAACTTGGATCACGGATGGATGCCATGGTTGCAAGGCGAAGAAGTTGTTCGTCTCGTTCACTGCGTATACAGTAAGTCGAACGATGGAGATATTATTAAGATAACCTTTTGACACCTCGAATAGCACTAGAATGTTTTCAGTTGATCTTGTTCGACCAGCGTCCGCTCTTCAGAGTTACAGATTTCGCCCAGCGCTTGCCTTGCACTCATGTTGTCTGGAACTGTCGCTCTGAGAGATCATGGAATGAGCAGAAGCGTTACGAAGCCTCCGACAACCAAGCGTCAAGATTCGATCACTTCGCCAGCAATATTCAAATCTTAAGTCTGTACGCTGACGAGAGAGCTATTTTGGACCAGGTGCGATCTTCACGGCGCTTGAGCGCCCTATTGAGGCCCGAACTGGCGATCGCTCTACAAGAACAAGATGTCAACTCCAATCGAGATAGTCTGCTATCCTCTGGAGTCTCTCCAGATGACATTACATACTTGGACCAAAGGATTGAAGACGCCATCACATCTACACATCTCTCATGCCATGCTGGCGATCATACCATGTACGACCCAGTTGTGCACGTCATTTCTATACTAAGGAACATCCCACTACGGATGATTTACGCCTCAGTAGGATGGCAAGCGAACCTCGCTGAAATGCAAAAGACAAGGGAAAGACTGAAAGAGTATTTGCGACGCAACCTGGATACAGCTAGGATCTGCTTGTGGCACGCAGCTCAGATTTACGCGTTCACTCGGAATGATCGTTATCCTGCATATTATGCAACCCTTTCGTTCGCTATCGCTGTCACCTACATACTTCTCTATGACCAAATACTGGGCCAAAAGGATACGTCAGGGGATCTAGTTCGTCTAGACAAGATCAAAGAAAAGATCGACATAACTGCATGGGCAAGAGACGGCGAGGGCTCGAGAGTACATATCACAGGTATCGGCATATTGAACAGCACTGAGAGCAGTCAAAGATTACTAGCTGATGCAGGGAACATCTTGCGATCTCAGAGACCTTGGCGAGGCATCTCGGAGGATCTCGTAGGCTGCTTTGCACAAATGAGTCAAGGAAGGATGCCAAGGGGTATGTGAGGTATCCGTCATGACCCAGATAGGCTTCATTCTCCGTCCTTCTGTGGCAAGACGATTAGATACAACTTCAGCAGTGGCATGACCAGCTTAGCCACATAATGTACCACAACACCCAGGAAGCCATCCAGATTTATGCTGGGAAAGCTAGTTCCTCCGCTCTTCCGAACCCAAGAGAAAGCTCGCGGTATCATGGCTCTTTCGTACTTTTCGCACGCATCCTTCACTTCTTCATATGTCGGGTGTTCTGGGCCGACACTAGCTAATGAATTCAAATGAAGCAGCCGAGGAAGTGCGTCGGCACAATCCGCCAGCGCCTGGTTACCTCCCTGGCCGCGATTGGGTTGCATAGCATGCATGGCATCTCCTATCACCCACACCCGGGGATCTCCCTTGCCATCTCCCTCCTCCTGAGCTCGTAACCGCCAATCCGTTCTGGGTTGTGTACTAGCACGTAGTTGCGTAACGAGCATATTGGTGTCACCGGACTCATCGTCTCTGATGTCGATCATCCTATGGAACTCCGGCGCCCATTCCTTGATCGCATCGCGACAAACCTTTCTGTGGTCTTTGACCTCCGAGACTTCCTTGAAGGGAATTTTGTCGACTGGGACAACCAAACCCCAGTAGAAAGATGCTTCCGACTCGTTATATTGCAACGCAACCTTTTCGTTGACGCCCTTGTGGTGTTCGTCCGCCACCTCCGCTTCTGGGAGATACAGAGCATAGTAGAATGACATACTTCCGGCGAAGACGATGACAGGTCCTTGACGCAATTTGGGAGGCAGGCTCATCATGCGATTGAATGGGAGGTTCCCCTTCGTTAGGAAAGCCCAGTGGCTATCCAAAAGCTTGATGTTGTTCAAGCCAAGCTGCCTGTTTACCTGTACAACCGTTAACCCTTCATCTACCCTAACACTACGTCACACCAACCTTGGAGTTCGCCCCATCAGCTCCTACGAGCACATCGCACACATCATCAGTACCGTCGGAGAAGTAGACCTTAACCCTCTCTTTGCCAGTCTTCTCAGTGATAATCTCGTAGTGGTCAAACCCCTTTCCATACTTGATCAAGCCGCTCTTCTTTATCGGCTCAAGCAGTATGTCTCTTAAGACGACCCTGTTGATACCAGCTGACTTTGAATAAGTAGGCAACTGCGTTAAGTCGACGATTTCTTGGAAGTTCGTGTTGAAAAGGGAAGGCGCTGTTGCTTGTGCCCCGGAGGACTTTCCAAGTTTAGCACTTATCTTGCCAATGTGGTCATCAGTCAAGCATGCGCGAAAGCCTGCCTGAGATCCAGGTCCTAATCGGATTTGGTAGCCCTCTCGATTGGAGTCCGCTCTATCACGCTCGTAGACCATGACTTGGACGCCATTGTTTCGGAGACCGTTCGCTAAGAGAGCACCTGCCAGGCCGCCGCCAACGATGACAACTTTAAAATCGGCCATTTCGAGAGACGAGAACAGATTTGGAGAAAATTGTTGATAGATAACGGGCAGATGGAAGGATTGTGGACACGCGAATGATTATAAACTTGGAGTGGCCGTCTTCCACTACCCCGGCTTCAACAACCACCGACTAACCCGCACTTCGACGATTCAGTAGCCTAGCATATACGTTGTCAAACGCGGGGTTACTCAATCACTATGACCGACTGTGTCGGCCCATGGTGGACACTCTGTGTGGAGTGCACGCCATGTGGTAATGAATTGTCGAGTCCGGAGATGTTCATTGGTCCCACCATGAGCCGCCGGCCCCACAGACATCCCCGTCACTTTACTCGGCTTCGCACAACGATTGCCAGACCATCCACAGCGAACAGCGATGCATCGGCGTCTATGTTTGACCGGCAGCCGGAGGTGTGTATCCATTCTTGCAGGGCAGTTGCAAGGAACGTATGCACAACATTGAACACATGACGCCGATTGGGGTAGTGGAGGTAGGAGCTACCCTTGTTCTTGCGTAAGGGAAGTTGCACATACACCGCGACTATGAAACACAGACTTTCACTATGAGGTTCAATTCCCTCTGACATGCCCGAGCAATGGCATCAGCGGATCAACTTTAAAATATCTCGACTTCCATACAAGAATGACTAAATACTGATGTACAGTGGCCCATAGCTAGATGTCTAGGTTTGTGCATTGCCCAGGCATTAGGCTCAGTACGCTAGAGGTTGTCTCCTTCTCTACGCTTGTCGTAGCTCCTGTGACATCTACTTTGTATGGTGCAATGCAACTGGACCAGCGATCAGCCGTAATCCCTCCAATGCAGCAATATTGATCGACTTACCTATCGTCGTGCAGACACCAGATCACTGTTTCCGGTTGATCGAGCCACCGAACTTGCTTTACAGCAAACTGTGCAGCCGATCCATTGAAGGGACGTCCATCGTGATTCGCTCTCCCAGCGATAGCAAGAAGCGCAATCTTCGGCTTGGGCTCTACTCTCGAGATGACACCCTCATAGGTACCTAGATGAGCGTTCCACAGGATTGCGCTACCATTGATGATTATATTGAACATGAGCTGGCCACCATCGCAATGTGAGAAGAGATTGGTGCTCCTGTCGTGGACATAGTCAAGGAACGAACGCATCCCGTCATTCATCTTGTCCTTTGGTACGAGCTTATCTAGTTGTAAGAGGCCATACTTCATCCCATTGGTAATGTCCAAAGTGCACGTATAAGGAGAGGCTTCTCCAGTGTACACAACTGCAGTGTCCATCAGATCGGGATGAGGATTGGGCATAAAAGCATGTAGTGATGGCCAGACATGTACTGCAAGAGAAGCGAGAGAATGATCAGGCATTTTCGGCTGGTCTGGAAGAGCTTTGGCTGTTGGAACCTCGCCGCGCTTTGCTTGATCCCTCACAGTACGCGTGAAGAGCGGTATACGTTCTCCGCCAGATACAGGCATAAGTTGCTCATCCGGGACGCCAGCGGAACGAAGGAGATTGATAGCTTCGCAATTTGCAACAACGATGGCTCCAGTTTTAATCGCGATGCGATCGGCTCCTGGAAGGTGGTCGAAGTGGGCGTGAGAGATGAAGATGTAATCCGCTTCGTTCACGTTGTCAACAGCCAAATATCGCGGCAATACGGAGGGCCGGTCGAGCCACGTATCCAGAAAGATAGTAATCCCGCTGGTTCGAAGGCGAAATGTTGTCGCACCTACTGAAGTCAGCGTTCCATCTTATCGTATAGATGCCACTGAACCATACCAAACCATTCTATTGTAGTACCTGTCATTGTGTTTGGCATGAAGTTCGAGCGTATCCTTCTGATCAGGTGTATTCAAGATGACTATGCATGCACGTAAGAGTAGTCAAAGACTTACTTTATGTTTGGCACCAGGGTCCCGTAGGTTGCCTACTAGCAAGTCTTTGGTGGGGGCGTAGCCGACGGGGAACGCGATCTACTACTAGACTATTCTCGGCCGATTCGGAAGAGGGCGGGGATTGAGCACACGAGGCTGAGGACACGCCAGTATGTGCGACGAAGCTAGTGGGCGCCACTCACGTTTCGTACATTGATTCGTACCATCAGGCTAATGATCTCTTGGATCTCCCGAATCGCAACATTGTTCATTGCATACCACATAGTTTTGCCAGCTTGACAGATGTGACGGTGTTCTTGTTTACTTCCAGTCTCTATCTCTCGCTACTTTTGCGCTTGCTTTGAACAAAACAGATGCCCGATATATCTATCAAGCCTGAATTCATCTTCTCGCTGTCCTCATTCAAGTCTTCAGCACTACAACTTGTCCTCATGGACGTAAGTACGGATACCTGTCCCCTCGAACGCGCTAACAAAGTAGTCTAGCTGTCTGACATCGGACTCCGTCACTGTTTCGTCGATCGTGAAGCGAAATCTTGCAACTAACATTGCGAGCGTGAGTGTGATCTCCGCATATGCAATGTTGATTCCGAGACACTGCCTTGCACCCTTGGAGAAAGTTACGAGATACCTCTCCAAATCTTTTGCATCTGCAACTAGCCATCGGGATGGGTTGAATACTCTGGCATCTTCGCCCCAAATGCTCTCGTTGTAGTGCATCGAGTAGGCAGACATGCCGACAATGGTTCCGACGGGGATGACCTTCTCGTCAACGACGAGTGGTTTCGTTCCGTTCGGTACAACTCGCGGAAGTCTTCCAGGCACTGCCATAGCGCAGCGCAATGCTTCCTTTACACAAGCAGTCTGATCGCGTTAGCTTTGTTTTGCTATTCATCTAAGAATCATACCAGATATGGAAGTTGCTCGAGTCTAAGAAGGTCAAAATCGTGTTCTGCCGTAATACCAGCGTCCTTCATCTCATTTCTCAGATTAGTGAATATTGTCGGGTTCTCTATAATCGCTTGGACGGCAACTGCGAGGGTTGTAGCCGTTGTATCAGATCCTGCAATCAAGATGTCCGAAGCTTCAGCCTGCACCAGCTCATCGTCCAGATGCTGCATGGCATCGAACACGATCTCACGGTTCAGGCATTTACCGGAACTTTTCAAACGTCTGAAGTTGGCTACTGTAGCAGCAACCGCACGAATGAGGCCCTGGAACTTTGCCGCTGGCTCGCTGAGCTTTGCTGCGACAGCAGGCGGACATTTGTTAACGATGATTCGGATGAAGGGGAAGAACAACAGGTCCCATAGCGATTCGGAAGCCAGGTCAAAACATTCAATGAAAGGTGTGTTGAATGTGTTGTCTTCAGACTCGGTAGTCAGATTGAAGGACTCTCCGAAAGCAACTTCGGTAATGAAGTCTACCGTTAGACATCTGTGACACGTTTGTTAGCTAATCTCCGGTTAGCTTGCTTCGGTTCCGGTACCTGAAAGCGTGATACAGATTGATTGCGCCATTTCCTTTCATCTCGGCGATCCTGTCGCACATGATAGTGACCTTTGTGAGCAAGATCTTGTTCATGGCTCGTACAGAAGACTTCGAAAAGAAGTTGCTAAGTAGCTTCCGTCGCGCACGGTGCAGTTCTCCGTCATGCTCTACAAAGACGGAATGGGGCGTGTTGAAGGCATCATAGAAAGATTTTTGTTTGGGAAACGTATAGCGTTGCGAGTAGATGGTGTGGTAAAGCGTGGGATCGGTGATGTGTAGCTCGTTTGGACCGATGCGTAGTACACGCGTATCTGTCTTATCGTCAATGTTCTATTCAAAGAAACCATGATATAGCATACTGTATGTTCGATGAAGGTGCTCGAGAACTTCTTCAATTTTCCCATGCTTGCTCAACGGGTATTGCCACCAACTTGAGAAAATCGCTTTGTAGGGTCCAGGAAAAGATGCCAATGGATGGAAGTAGACCAGATAAACTGCTCGAGATGATCCCAAAGTGATTGCGAGGGAGATGATGAAAATCGTTAGCTCAAGAAAGGAGCAGTCGCCTAAGGCAGAGCTTGCCAAGCTTTCCTGGAGACGAGGAATGATGGTTGCGCGAAACATCACGGACCAGATAATATGGCAGATAAGTGCAAACTTCGAGCCATGTTCATGGATCTCTCTTATATTATACAGTAGCTACTGTCATTCCAGAGAGATCAACGTTGAAACTCCTAAGTCTGATTACCTTGTGTTGTGGAGAGTCGTCGTACGCAGGCGATCTATTGCCGACGGGGCGGTGGCCGCGGGTCCCTTGAACGTTCTCGTTAGCACGACCAGAGTTCCGACGGGGCTGACACGTCGGCAACTATGAATCAATGTCCAATGAGAAGCTTAATTGATGTAGGCTGAAGTGCGGAGGTGCCAACATCATGCTATTTGCGCGGAGTTCGCGTTGAGAAGAGACCGATCCTGTCACCTGCTGCAGTCGACTTGAGACGTCGCGACTCACAGCACCGGAGTTAAACTGACTCCTGACTCACCATGCCCTTGTGGGAGGGTTACGAAATGGTCAAATGCATGCAAGCCGCAGCGGCGAAAACTTTGGCAAGTAAAACCGTAAACGATGTTCGATGCTATATGATGGAAACAAGATCTCGATCACTCGAGGTGACACATCTCAACTCGACCGAGTTAGATTGCTAGCTAGCGCTAGAGGTTCACTTTTGGCCGTATTACTCGTCATCATCGTTGCATCAAGCTCGAACAGCATTGTCTGGGATCCGTCCTTGCACTTGTCCCGACTCAAGGGCTCTTACTCGAAGTCGAAGAAATTCCAACTCAGTCTCTAATTTCGTGAGGTGGTTCCGAAGCTTCGTGTTCTCGATCTTATATGCTTGACTTTGTTCCTCCATCTCTCGTATCTTGGTGGTCATAGTGCGGATCTCACACGTATAGGTGGCGGCTTCTGCCCTCATCTTGGTGTGTCGCTGTTCGATGGCCACGTTGTCGCTTGATATCGTGTTGTTCTCTCGCAGAGGATTGGCATATGAGGCCATCAGGTTGTTCAAAGACTGGGTCGTTCGGTCAAGGCCACCATGCAGCTCTTTCGCGACCACTTTAGCCTCTTTCTTTTCTCGCTGGAGCCTTACGTTATCGGCTTCTTGGTCTGCAATGAATGGCAAATCACCGGTGGAAGAAATGATATCGCTGTGGTATGTCAGTAAGAAACGTATAAGTGCTTGGCCGGATTTGCTCACAGCAAACGATCATCCATTGGTACTGTATCGCTTTGTAGCGTTGATACACCGGAAACGGAACCACTCGTCTTGATATTGGTTATAGAAATAGCTGAGCCGAGGATCACGCGGATTGTTATGAGTGTTATTTGAAACCATATAATGACATTGAGGGACTGGTGAGCAATTCGAACACAAACAGATACTGTGCATACGCGGCTCAAATAGAAGGACTGTCTCGGCGTGTGGGGTTCGACAGCGTGTGGGTGAATATAGAGGCCTTGGTAATGAAGGTGAAGAAGAATATTTTAGGTACCGCAAGGCCGATACCGCATCATTTGAGCGCTCTCACACCGACACTGCGCTCTTAACCACGCCCGCTCTACAACCAGTCCGATCGAGTTTCCGCAGTTCGATCTGGTTGACGCAGACACGATGCCGCGCGGTAACCTACTTCGACACCTCTTCAAGCATGGTCCACACGCGAGATCAAAATCCCATGAGCAATCGCCGTTAGTCAACAAAGCTGAAAAACCAGCGGCGATCACATCCGGAAATCCCTCACAAACACTATCACCTCCACAAACTTCCAAGGTCCCTGCCATTCATGTCCTGCCTCGGATCACCGAAGAAGACTCCGTTCCTTCTGCGACCACACCGTCTCCCGTAGTCTCAAGCGCAGGAAGCACGGAATCTGATCTCCTATCCATCACCACTGTCCTCGACATAAACGCGCCTGCCTCCCTGCCGATCGTCGATCCTGCGACTCTCACCACACGCGATCTCGTCTACGCCGCCATCGATGAATCCATGACAGCAGTTGGTACTCATATCGACACGCTGGAAACTACGTTGGCGCTACTCCAGGCCATCACTGGTCTCAGCGAGACGGTCGAAGTGCTGAATCAGGAGATGGAAGACAAAAAAAGGGTATGCAAAATGAAGCTTAGGGAGCTGAAAGAGTTTGAGGAAGCTGTAGAGAGGATGAGACTTCCGGATGACGAGGCTCATGTAGCGCAAGATTGATTGTGCCCACCAATCTGGGAGGTAAACAAGCAATACCAGAACCCGTGCGCGAAGGTGGAACGGATTGCAGATTTGTTTAACCTAGAACTCTGGTTGTCGTTCTTGACGTATCTCTCTTGTGGCTCACGATCACACATCACCTTTCTAGCTAGCTACCTATCATCACAACGACTACGGTCAAGCGCTGCATGGAGTTAGCAATTATACAGAAGTTTACATCATATGACTACCCAAAAGCAGTGATATATCATGGTATACAGCTATCCCATGATGACTAACTTTGAGATGTCAGGAGTATGTTACAAGACTCGTGTAGGTGATAGGCAGTACGCAAGTGATTAATTGTGATTGCTTTGGTCTTCCTTCGTTCGCAAAGCTGAAGAGCGGACCATGCCAAGAGTCAACACATAGTTTAACGGACTGTAGACACTTTCAAACCAGAAAATGGCCGCGACTGCTGCCTTATGTTGGCGAAATTGGCTCGCTTGAAGCCCCATCTCACACTCACCCACTGTCTGACCTGGCTTAGTGGTATGCATGGGCTGTGCGAGCTAGCAAGACACTTCTCTACGAACATGAACTAGAGCTCTCTGCAATCATCATGCGATTGAGCACGTCCTCCGTCATACTTATCGTGTATCTGAGCGACGGCGGAGCTCAGGTAGCTAATTGTGGGTGTCGAAGGCAACTCCTTGAATTCTCTAGTCAGATAACGTACATCGTGTTACTGATATAATCATAACACCCGGCGTAGCAGTGACTTTTCTGGAGATCACTGGTGCTGCTGGGATCAGTATAAGACGCCAGCTGGCCTCGCTCGTTAGTTAAGATGGAACAGGTTGCGAGTACGATCGCTGTCACCACGTACCAGCATTCGTTCTCTGACCATCTCCAAGCGGGACAGGCGCTCAGGATGAGGCAGCATTGATTGATGAGCACACCTAAATCATCGAGACAGATACAATGGTGGTTTCAGTTATCGCTGGGGTGGTACAGAACCGATGGGTACTGGTCTGACCCCCTACCATCGGAGCTCATGCGCTCGGACACCTTGGTATGTGTCTAGAGAGTGATGTCATGCACGTTGCGGTCAAGATCCACAACATAGACATTATTATGGCATGTTATCACCACGATATACCTCGAAGATCAACATGGTGGTCCTCAATCAGAAGATGCTCATGTGCCTGAGCTTTCGAAATCCTCATCTGCATGATCCGACTTCATTCATACCTGCCGGTCACGAGCTCAGCATCCGGACTGTGGAGTGGAGTAGTGCCGGTTCGTGCCGATGCACCGGCGGACGGGAGGAAGCCACTGGTTTCTTCAGGGTAATAGCTAGTTCAATGAGTATTGTAGTAAACCAGCAATCCGCAAGCAGAATATGATTCAAAGGCAATGCATGTTGCCAAGATTGCTAAGGCGTGTTGGTGCTGGTCCCGTGGCTGGTAGAGAGTCGCATGCTGAACGGAGAGGATAGCGATATAAAGACATGTCGGCACGCGTTGCCCTCAGTGGTGCAGGTTTTGTGCAACTAATGGTGTAGCCGAGACGACGCTAACAGATGTTGAATCAAAAATGTGCTCAAAGTCTGCTATTCCCGACCATGCCTTCCGGGGATCGGGGCTATGACGATCAAGCTGGCTGTGTCAGAAAAATACGCTGACTCGACATGTGCGCTTCCGAAAAATGCCGTATGCTGTCGTGTTGCGCAGCGGCAATGACCGCAGAAGCTCGAAACAGCCATCGGGAACTAAAATTGGGCGACGTCTGGAGGCCTGACAGTACGACGGTTGAGCAAATGACGCTCGTAGCGGCTTGCCAGTGCAAACGAGATGACGAACTCAAGCAATGCAATGGTACTAACGTGAGTAGCTGAGTCGTACGTGCACGAAAAAGGCAGTAGGTATGAGGTTTGGGAAAGGTCCGGTACTTCGCTTCATCGGTAGTTGACTCAGGCATGAACTTTTAGCGCACGGCCTGCATGATCAGCCTCGTGGCAACCGAGCGGCAAGTGGGACCGATAAAAGGCAGGGATGGTCTGACTAGATGACACCGGCACGCGGGTAAGCACTCTCCATATGGAAGATAGCCGTCTCCTGTTTTCTTGCCTGAAATTTCGTTCAATTTAGTTGAAATCTTCTTCTATATACCCATCTCGTCTGTTCCTCGGAGACTTTGTCACTCCAATTCCTTCCATTCTTTTGAACCAGTACATGCTAAACATCGGCCGCATATCATCATACCGCCGACAAAACACCGTATACACATAAATCACCAAACAACACCGCAATCATGCCGCATACGATGTTGACGAAGACAAGTACATACCCATACATCCTCACCACAGTCGCTACGAGAAAGGAAGGCGTTTCACGCGAGGAATTTCACCGCCATAACGAAGAAATTTATGCGCCACTACTCAAGAAGGTTGCTGGGAAGGTGCATCCGCTATCCTGGACAAGGCACTACCATGTCGACGAATCGGAATGTCCCGTAGGAGTTCCTCGTGTGTTGATTGGCGACGATGACGGTATGGACTGGGATTGTATGGGTGTGATGGCTTTTGAAGATGAGTTGCACTTGCAGCAATTCATTGCCTTTATGCATTCGGATGATGCATTGCCGGTGCTGGAAGAAGAGGGGAAATTCGCCGAGACGACAAAGACCAAGCTGCTGTTTATGAAGAAGGGCGTTAGTGTACGGGAGAGTTAGAAAACATGGGTTGTAAGGAGTTCAGGATGGAAAAGTGAAATCGGAAGAGCGACTTTGGGATGGTTTTCATGAACCTTACGTTCTCGCAATTTGCGAGGCTGATGAGTGGGCTTGATGACCCGCCTGTGAGAGAGTTAACCCTTGCAGAAAGTTGTAGTGATTACTCAACTCGCGGTGCTGGATTTTGAGATCTGCACAATTGCACATTAAGGTTTTCTGAAACGAGTTTGTTTTATTCATTTTCGGTCTCTATTGGACGTTCCCTCAAGGTGCTGTTTTCGACATACCTCTCACGCCTGGCTTACGAAGGTAGCCAATTTGCGGCCCAGTCCTCTTGACTCATGGCCGGTCCCCATGATGCCTCCACACCCCGCGTTCTGTTACCCCACCGGTCGTAGCCATCGGACCATAAAATTGGAACCGTGTCAGTGGCCGATTCCAAAGTGGCACCTTCTGCCAATTGTACATCGCCGCCATCCAAGATCCAGATGTGATTCGGAAGCAGGGCCATCTTTTCATGATGGTACATATGCCGAATATGTCTGTGATTGGTCTCACAAACAAACCAAAGTTGATCATCGTCTTTGAAATCGGTATGAGCAACATGAACCGTCACGACCGTGTTGTTCCAAGACTTCTCGGCAGACGTAGGGGTGAGCTCTGCAGAGCGATACCTTGACCTGGCGGCTTGATGCATGAAACGAGCGACATTAGGCGACAATGCTGGGTCCGTAGACTGAAGCTTTCTCGTCTCTGGTATTCGTCTAAGTATAGCTTGGATATCGTAGTCTTCAAGGCCTTCCACTGCGTTACGTTCTCTAGGTATCTGCGTCGTCAAGCACTCCAGTATCTTGCAATGTCTCATCTTGGAACCACTCTTGCTGAATTCGATGATCTTCGTTTGCGATTCTTCAATGAACTCTTGTATCAGCCTGTGGATGATGGGTCGGGCTTCTGCGCGAATCAGCTTGCTAGTGCGTAGTATAGCTGTGGGCAAGTGCCGTGTGATCAAGATGGCGACAAAACCGTCTATAGAGACTTCAGTGTGCTTGACCTGACGCGGTAGGTGTTCATAGACAAGTAAACGTATCTCCGTGGGAAGTCTCAAAAGCGGGAACGACTCGGATCGGGCAGTTGACATATCGGCGTTGGAATTGCAATTCCTGATGGCCAAATGATCGCTGTCGGCCATTGTTACTAAGAAGAATTGAATGAATATCGACGATGTCGGTGGTCGTAGTTGCGCGAACCTGGAGGAAAAATAGGAATGAATGTAAACCTATAGCTCCTTGGGAGATAATTGCGAGATGGGAGGAGAGACTTAATGTCTGGTATATATTCAGTTCAACATTGACCTATCGGAACGTGTGGAGATGACAGTAATGCCGTGATGATGATCCCCGCGTCAGCCGGAAATACCGGATGCCCATGTCTTGAAGAGCGGCTGGTAGACACAAGAGTATTTGTAGGGTTTGTGAGGGATACCAAGCGTCTGACGGTCGGAGATGATCGGCTGAATGAGCGCGACGAAACTGGTTAGCAGCATCTTCACCAACAGTGAATGGCGGTATATGGCAAGTTTATAACAATGAGGTTCGCATGCGAAGCATCAGAATATTTGAGAAGCAGAGTTCGTAATTTTTGGGCTTCTACCTTGGTGGTGTGCTCTGATCATTTTAATCGTACAAAGGAGCTGGAAGTACAAAACCGCCTGAAGACTAATGGCACCCTAGAGAGATTCGCAGCGGGTCATAATCTTCCCACATGGGCGCAGAGTCCAGTAGTTATATTCGGGGGCCGCATGAACAAAGATCTCCAAACCCCTTACATAGAAGGTAGCCATTCCTCGACCCAAGTTTCCTGGCTGATATGAGTAGTTGAGACATCGTTGAAGCAATTGGATTTATAGAGCTCCCTCCAGTCAAGTTTGGCGGGAGTGTTGGTGGCCGTCAACTTGATCTCCCCACCAGGTGCATGAAGAACCATACAGGTCTCATCCACTTGAGCACACGGATCTGGGCAATACGAACGCTGGAGCGTTGCGTTTGTAATGTCCTTTCGCCTATCAGTATCCCGAACCAGACGACAGTGATCTGCTGTGCTGTCGAAATCGACGCAAGATATAATCGCGATAATGTTGCTGGTCGCTAATGTAGCTTGACAGATAAACTGTGTGACCTCGCGAGGTGGCTCGGTTTCCTCGGGATGGTAGACAAATTTTGGGTGTCTTTGACTGACTCTATTCATAAGACAGGATCGACCAGGCTGCAATGGCTTAGGTGTTTATCCCATATGTAGGTACCAAGATTACGGAAAACTTACATCAAGCCTTGCACGTTCTGTCGAAACGGCGCTGAGGACATCAAGCAACTGCACGCAGGAGTCATGTTCGATGACCCTCGGCTGCGACTCTTTCACAAAGGTCCGAATCAGAGCGGCAACAATATCGTGCGCTTCAGCGTATATTTCACGACTTGTACGCAACAGAGCTGTTGGAAGGTGACGTGTGACCAGGATGATCGAGTCAATCTTGTTGGTATCTTGATAACAATTCGCGAGGTGATATCGAAGCTCAGTATGCTTGATCTGACGAGGGAGTCGCTTGTAGATCATGAGGCGCAATTCTGTGGGAAGGCTATATATTGGTGTGAGGTCAGCGTTTGTCTCAAATATAGTTCATGCAGAAACACATACTCCATGAGGCGAAACGGCTCGAGGCCGCTTTGTGCTGCCATCGTAGCGGCAGGCTCGGTAGGTGCAGCAACGAGACACTCCATCGTCTTATTTTGAGCGCGATTGTAGTAATCGAGTGATTGCCAGAGTTGAAGTGAGTGCGAGGCAGGAGTAGGCGGCACTAGCGTCGCTTGGCGTGCCAAATGGGTGGTGAGCGTTGTGGTAGCAGAAAGGTATCCGTAGTTGCCTGATTAGGTCATCACAGTGTGAAATCGTTGAGTCGCCGTACATCGGAATTGGGTCACTACAGAATTGTCGCCTGGAGAACATCTGAATACTTTCTAAGCCTCCTAAGGCGCAAAGCATAGTACGATAGATATCAACCCCCAATGAGTGTTACTGGTGTCTGTGCAGATACAGAAACATCGACCGTGACACCAGCAGCAAACTTGCATCTTGCGGCGTCGTCGAAAGGGAAACCTTGGGACGTATCGGTAGGTGTTCGCGATTGACTGAATGTAGAAGAACCTACGATGATCATCTTTGCAGGGAAACTAGAGTTGAGAGAAGGATCGTGACGAGAAGATTATGAGTTAAACATACTATTCAGACAAAAGAGAAAGATCAAGTATACCACTCTTTTCCAGTCCAGGATATCGTCAAGGCCATCCATCCCTACCGGACGCCAACGCCATGCAAGCCCTTCTTCCACTCTCTTAGACCTTCATCCACAGTGCCAACACACCCTTGGCATACTCCACAATCTCATCACCACCCAGCTTGCTCTCGCCATAAAGACGGTCCACAAACGAGATGGGCACCTCGGCAACCGTGCATCCCATCGCCTTTGCCCTAACCATCATCTCCATCTGGAAAGTATATCCCTTGCTCTCAGTGCTACGAATAACCTTCTGGAGCACCTCCTTCTTGTACAACCTGAACGAACCCGTCAAATCGCTCACGCCTGGCCTCAGCACGGTGTCCGCAAACAGGTTGGCGCCCCTAGACACAAACTTGCGCTTGAGATCCCAGCCAAATACACCACCATCCCCCGCATACCGTGTGCCAGTGACGATGTCGTAGTTCTTGGTCTTCTGCAGCGCAATCATGGGCGCAATGAACTTGGGGTGGTGCGAGAAGTCGGCGTCCATGATGATGACGAAGTTACCGGTTGCGTATTGCAGGCCGTGGACGTAGGCGGTTCCGAGTCCGAGTTTACCAGCGCGGGCGCGGATTTGGATGCGCTGGGGGGTGTAGACCTTTTGGAGCTGGGCGGCGATTTCTTGGGTACCGTCGGGGGAGCCGTCGTCGACGATGATGAGTTCCCAGTCGAGTTTGCTGGGGGGAAATTAGCATTGGCGTCATGTGTGGTAGAGTTGTCTTGCGACGTACTTCTCCTCAAACGTCTTAGCCAGGAGCCATGTTATTATGGGCAGGTTGCGACGCTCGTTGTAGGTGGGAAGGAGCACCGAGTACTTGTTGGTGTTCGCCATATTTGGTTCGGCTGTTGTGTCTGCGGAATTGGGTGAAAGAGCGACTGCAGGTGAGGGTTGACGTTGGAGGTTGAGGATTCGCGGAGGTGATCGTGTCCGCAAGTAGCTCGGACCCTGACTAGCCTCTTTGGATCATCTCCTTCCGCAATCCCATCAGGGAGTTTGGGTCCACTTACACGTCGATGCGATCTTGGTTCGACATTGCCGTGTATCTATCAGCATTGTCGGATGAACGCTGTGGGGTCGACAAGGTATCGCCGTTGGAGTGGCCGGTTCGCATCACGCACCCGACAGACCTAGGTAATCTCCGTCGCTGTCTGCAGCATGTCCGGAAAGAAGAACCTACTTCTTTGTCTCGACGCGTTCGGCACACTCTTTCATCCTTATAAAACCATCCCAGAAGCCTACGCACAAGCCGCAGCCCGTCACGGCATCAACGTAGGCGACACCAAAACCCCCTCTGTGGTAGGTTCAACCTTCAGCTCCGCCTTCAAAAAAGCTTCTCAAGAGAACCCAAACTATGGAAAGGCCACAGGCATGGGTGCAAGGACGTGGTGGTCAAACGTCATAGAAGATACTTTCAAGCCTTTTCTCAGCGCAGGTCAACCCTTCCCACCTGCCCTTACCGAGGAACTTCTTCGCACGTTCTCCTCAAATTCAGGATACAATCTGTACCCAGACGTTCTTACTTTTTTCAGAGTACTGCGAGCCCACTCGAAGAGAAACAAGCCTTCGGCCATCTGGCCCTGGAATAAAACCATTGTGGGAATCATAACAAATTCCGATGACCGTGTCCCCGGTATTTTGAATTCACTGAAAGTCAAAACAAGCTCCCGTCGTTACGTCCCCGGAGCTCAGAAGAACAAAGAAGAACAACACAGAAACAAATGGGTCGACGATGTACATTTCACTGTGCTATCCTACGATGTCGGCTTCGAGAAACCAGATCGACGTATCTTCATTGCTGCCGAAAGGATGCTAGCTCTCACACTGGATAGCACAGGGTTCAGCTCGGATACCCCAGCATCATCGTTCGAGAAACTTTATGTCGGAGACGACCTGATGAAAGATGTTTTTGGCGCTGAAGATGCGGGGTGGTCTAGTGTTTTAGTGAAGCGAGATCAGTTTCCATCAACGCTATCGAAGGAAGAGTTTGAACAAGAGGGAGAAACTGGAGGGAAACGGACTGTGTCGACAGTGGGCAGTTTAATGGATCTATGTGCATGGAGACCGGGGAAAGACGAGACATCTCTGGTGCGGTATGCACTTAGCCATCACCAGCTTCAGAGTGTGGTGGGAAAACGTGGGAAGAAGAGCGAAATGAAAGGCAATCGGATCGGGAAGACGCGGACGAAGGCGGCAAGAAGGGAAAAAGGCCGAGACAACACAGACACTCACTCAACAACCAACAACAGCTACACATAGCAATAAAACAACAAACCTGCATCGAGCACCCGTTCCGATGGAGAACATCTGAATACTCCATTACAACAGGCAGCACGGTAATCGGGTGTAGCAGAAAATCTCCCGAGGCCTCGAGGAATCACCGTCTTTTTCTTTCAGAAATCTGCATCAGATAAACAGTGCTTTTCACCTTGTACTTGCAAATCAATCATTCATGCACACATACCATATATCGTGCCATACATTTCGTTTCATGTCACTCCACACTACTAGACACACCAGTAATGCATCTTGCACCAGCTTATCCTAATCCCAAACCATCAACCACGCTTCTTGCCTTGCCGAAGCTCACACCAAAAGAGAACATACGAAACATGATCATGTACAGAATTCATCAGCCAGCCCAGAACCTAACCCGGCACCAAGCCTAGTTTATCCAAAGGCCCCCATATCCTTACTTTTGCAGGATCCATGCCAATTTGCGCCTAGAAGGTGATGCCGGCCGTGGTGCCCGCGAGGTATTAAGGTTTGGACAAATGTGGCATTGCAGTATTCGACTCGTGGGTGACCGTTATAATGCGAACAGAGATGTGCTTGTTACACGACGAGGGACAGTACAACCTCCACTCAATCAAATGCGGTTTGAAAACGAATTTTCTTGTGTCACAACTCCTCATCTTCCTCCATCTTGGTTTCGATGGTGGGGATGTTCCCGTCGGAGTTTGCTCGTCCTTGGTGGGCGTCCATGAGCGCCTGGCCCAGACTCTTCCGAACATTGTCATCGAAGCCAGGTAATGAAGCGCGCTGCTTCTTGAAAGGTGAAGCGACAGAGTTTTGTGAACTTGGCTCGGCGGAGGCATCTGTGGCGCGTGGGGATGACGGTCCAGCTGCCGACGAGGCGTCGGGTGCTGGTGTACCCGAAAGAGGAGATCCAGTGGAGTCAGAGTGAGAGGGTCCTGCAGGACGGCCTAGAGGTTCTGCGGAATGCTGACGCTTGAGCTATGAGGTGTTAGTATGGCAACTTTTGCTACGCTCTGGAGACATACCTTGATCTTGCGCACACCCTCCGCGAGCTCACCCTGTCTATGAGCGTCTTCTGGCGATAGCATGCCCTTGTCGAATACCTCCTTGTCATCCTCCGCGTCCTCAACCTTGACGTCGTCCTCATCATCTGCGTCGCTGTCCATGGCGTCTTCCTTCTTCTTGTTAGACTTGGGTGAAGTCTCTCGGTAACCACCAAAATTCTTGGTTCCGGCGGCTGCGTTCAGGGGCTTGAGGCTGCCGAAGTCAAGCGCTCCGGATTTCCGCTTCGATTGTGGCGAGGTGATTGTAGGCTTCTCCTTTGTGTTCAAGATGCCCATCTTGCGCAGCTGGCCTGTTCTTTGTTAATTGAGATCCGGGAATTTTCACTTTGCATGCTTACGCTCTCCGCGGTACAAGAAGGTGAATACTGCGTATGGCTTGTCCGGGGGGTCTATGCCAGTCACTGTTTGGGTGCTGATAGACTTGGGATCCAACGTCTTGGGCTTTGCGAAACTCGTTGTGTGATCAACGTCTTCGCCCTCTCCTCCTCCGTTTTGTTCATCGTCGTCGTGTGCATCGAACTGAGGTGAGTACTCGCCGCGCTTGATTTCTCCAGACGCTAGCACACGGAACAAAGCGACCTTGATTTGTCCAGCTGCCTCGGGCATGGGGGGCTCGTCGTCCGAATCGGAGTCGGTGGTGAAGAACTCGTCGTTGCCGGAAAGCGTCTCGACGGGCGCGTCCTGGCTTTCGCTGTAGCGCAATACACCGTTACTGGAAGCTTTCTTGTCCTCGTCGCTGCTGTCCATGGCCTCTCTCCGCTTTGCCCGCTTCTTTTCGAGGCGCTGCTTTCTCCGCTCAATCTTTGCGGCCACATCTTTGTCCTTGCCCTCGAGATCCAGGCCGTTCAGCCATCGCTCGAGACCAACCTCGCGGAAGAGAAACTCGCGCTCTGCAAGACCCCCACCTTCTGACTCTGGCACGCTGACCCACCGCGAGTTGACCCACGTCTCTTCGCCGCGCCGCAGCAGGGTCGCTACTTCCTCCTTCGCCCGGCCGTCAAAGTATATGTATGCAGCAATTGTCTCGTTCGGCGAAGTGGTCAGAGGCTTGTACGGGGCTATCGTGGGACCGTACTTGCCCCGCTCTCCGGTTTGACCAGGGAGGCCACCGACAATCTTGGCCTTCGGGTTGGGGTCATCTTCAGTCGGCTTGGGGGTAGAGTACGGCACGTGAAGACCTGGAGTGAGCAGGGTTATCGATATCGCGAAGGAAGACTGTTCAGGCTTGGTAGCGCCAGGCGGTATCTTCGCAGGTGGGACGGGGATGTACGAGGTGATACGGTGATGTTTAGATTGCTTCTGTATCGAGTATTCTGGCAGCGGATTACTGTCGGCATGGATGCTGACCGCAAGCCCTAAGAAGGTCGGCATCTTGGTACAGGGTTGTGGGTGTTGTGAGGACGACTGTGAAGCTGCGGAGATGGCAGCGGAAGAGCCCTAACACAGTAGTCTTGGCAAGATTGTGAGGAAAGAAAATATCCCTGCGATAGAGCGGCTGCCGGAGGGGCAGCTGCGCGACTAAGTGGGCGAAGTTTTGGCTGGGAGGCGGTGTGAGGTAGCGACTACAAGTGTCTGTGTTGTTGGTTTAGGCGGAGAGCTTCCGTAGCGGGCGGTCCCACGAGGTGTTGGGGTCCACGGCGCAAGTCACGAGCCAATCACGCTTGCACCTGATTTCGATTGCCGTCTTCAAAGAGCCACCATATTTCACTTCATTATCAGGTCAAAGGAAACATGCTGCAACCATGTGTTTGGTCAGGGTATCGAATCAGGGGACGTGCCTGATGTCGATCAAGCGTGGGGTCGACATGACTAGCGGCATGGCGCGTGTGTGCTTCCTCGGGGCTGAGGGGGGAAGGTTGATACACAGACATCACATATACAAAGGAATTCTAGGAAGCCGGTGATCTTGCTCATGTACCTTGAGTGTGGAATTTTCATCGTCCATATCGTTAGTAATAGTGGGGCATCGAGAACAGTAGTTGAGGTCTGATTCTTTCATCACCGCTCTTTGCTTGCCGGCGGCGTTGATGAGCTGGTCCGACTCCACTTCTTGTCTAGGGTATCATCTGTAGTTCTATCACTTGCTTAGTCCTCCTCGTCCAGCGCAAACATGTCTTCTGCCTTGGGCCTCAACCGGCGAGCTCTGGCGACAGCCGTCTCTCCAGGTATCTCAACTTCTTTGGGGTCGGCTGCTTTGGGTGGATCTGTAGGCGCGACGGATTCAGCTACAGACACCTCTGGAGTCGCTGTCGCAGACGTTTGTTCAGGCTCGACGGTCGCATCGTCCGCAGCCTCGTCAACATCCATCGCCTGTTCAGCCTCTTCAGTTGCCTCAGAAGTCGGTATCTTGCGGACCACATTGCCCTTGCGTTTCCTTCTCTCTGCTAACCGTCTCGCCTCCTCCTCTTCTTGCTTTTGTCTCTCCCGCGCATTGAAAGCCTCGTCGAGATGTTTCAGTGTTGCGTCATCGAACAAATGCTCCTCCTCCCAGACTTTGAGTATAGTGTTGACTTCTTCCCGAAAGCTCCTCTCTGTCATGCGACCCATCTCGAGCTTGGCAGGGATTTGTTCAAGGTGTTCGAAGACCTTACGATCCACAAGCTCCGTACCAATAGCTAGACGATACTTGTACGAGACTCCTGACTCTTTAGCCGTGACGAAGAGCACATCAGAGATGATGCGCAGAGCGTTTAGCGTTACCTGCCGGAGATCAGGGCGCCGAAGATCGTCTTTACCTTCCGCATCGCTTGCACGGTTCCTCGTGTTTGCATCAGTAAGCTGAAAAGGCTGTATAATATTGGACACCAGTATGCTAGTGACCTCATCCATGCCTTGACCGGCATGTTCAACAGCAAAGTTCGATATAGCAGCGATATCATCAGCAACGATGCTACCAGGAGGAACGGTGGTGAGCATCCATAGAAGCATTGCTCGTGACCTAGGGTCCATAATGCCATGACCGTTGTCGACTCGTCCAGGATAGTTGTCGCCAACTGGCAGAGGCTTGTACTGCGGCTTCTCCTTCTCTTCCTCATCGTCGCTATCCAAGCTCTCGTCGTCGGACTCAAAAGCTCCTAGATGGTCGGCAAACTCGTGGGGAAGTGGATCCTGCGGGCCTCGCCAATCGCCATGCCGCTCAAAGATCTCGGGATTGGGACTATCGCAGACGATCTGATGTAAGCGCCAACGATAATACCGGTTGACCGGGTGCTTCTGGTCGTATAGCCAAGCGAACCGTTCCTCGTCTTGGACTTGGGGGTCGTTCATCAAGGCAGCTTCAAATTCCACGCCTCCAAGTATAACACCTTCTATGGTCTGATGCACCAGTTTGAGTGTAGCGACATCGGGAGGCTGGTTTGCGGTGACGATGAGCTGTTCAGTATCCTCGCGCGGCCTGTCTCTGCCACCTCCACCTCCCCCGCCGAGATCTGGCGGAGGTGCAAAGCCCTTGGGTAGTTCAGGCGCCTGCCACCGCGCACCAAATGCCTCTGTCCGCTGCGCTGTTTCCACTGAACGACCGCCCAGGTATCTGTCCAAATGTAGATAATAGCCCTTGCCCAAGTACTTCTTATCGTTGAGCTTGTTCATTGCATCGTCAAGGTCTCGCGCGCTGGCATCTTTGTCGAAAATGACCTTCATCGTCGCTGATGGTCTGCCCTTTGGCGATGGGCCTTGCGGTGGTATCTTCTCGACACGGGTAATTTTGAGCGACGGGAAGTCCGCGAAGAGCTCTTCTACGCGACGCGTATCTATCGAGGGTGGGAGGTTTGAGGCTTTCGCTACGACGGTCGTGTAAACGTTTTCTGGCTGCTTGGGGCCCTCGAGTGACGCGGGACCTGAGGGTGCATTTCCTCCGAATCGTGACTGCATTTGTGGTGCGAGACGCCCTGGCGCTGCGCCAGGTCTTTGATAATCATCGAGAGGTTCGGTTTCGAGGGTGCCAGGACCGCTCTTCATCGTTCGCTGTCTGCCTGTAAAGTGTCTCTTACTCCCTGTTGGCACAAAGACATCTTCCGCTTCCTGCTTCTCAGGCTCCCCCAATATGCTCCTCTCTGCGCCATGCTCCGCCTCGAAATCGGCCATAACCTTGTCGAGCGCATTCTTCTCCTCGCGCTGTTTCGCTTCCTCTTCTTCCTTGGCTTTCGCATTCAATTGCGCCTTGGTGGCCTTTGCGGTGCCTAAAGAGAACTTGAAAGCCATGTTAGCGAATGACTAAAGTATGGTCGTGCTGAATTATTCCATAAGGTAAAGTCGAGGTTGAGGTTTCGAATGTCAACATCGGAAAGTTAAGCTTGCGCGTGAGGGTCCAGACTAGCGTCAAGTCCAGGGCTTCCCCACGGCCTCGGGATCCCGAACAACGTCATTTCATCTTAATAGCACCAAACTCGGGCAATTACCATGACCTCAGCACAAGACGTACAGATCCTCCTCCGCTTCCTATCGCAAGACGCTAAGGTACCCCTCGCCCAAGCGCTATCCAAAGTCAAAGACTTGCAAGCGGCGAGCCTCAACACGTAAGCACGTGACAGCGTACAACCGCGTTACCCACTGTGCTAATATGCGCGTAGTCCATCAGATCTCTCCAATTCATCCCATGAAACACTAAAATCCATATTCGCGGACGAGAAGGTCGCGCGCCAAGTGCTCAATGCTGCAAAACGACAATCCAAAAAGCGATCGGCAGACACTTCCTCAGTTGCATCTGCGCCTACAGCAAAAAGAGCGAAACCGACATATGGACAACCCCTCAATGGCGCGGATCTTGAGGCTTCTCTAGCGCTCCCAGAGCCAGAACTAGATGAGAAGAAAGTCGGTTCAGCTGTCGTCTACACAAATCGTGCGCCACTCGTTCTCGCCTTTGCGGTAACACTACTCAAGTTTACAATGCCTGGCCAACCTATATCCAGTCGCCTCAGTCTAGCACAAGCGGTCACTTCTATGAATAGCAAATCAAAAGCCGTGCATATCGGAATTGACAAGGACCAGCCTGCTGAAGAAGAAGGCTGGGGAGAAGGACAGCCTTTGCTGCGGATCATGACGAGAGAGGTCAGAGTAATGAAGAGGTGGGGCTATGAGTGGGAAGGTAGCGATGATACGACACAGCAAAAGATCAAGTCTGAGCCGGACGTTTCGCATGGTGAGAAAGAGGAAAACAAAGCGAAGAAAGATGAGGTGGAGAGGGAGAGGGAGATTGCGCTATGGGGTGTGGATCTTGAAGCGCTCAGGAAGGCGCAGACCTCCAGAAACGGTTCAAGCAATCTGCCTATATATCCCGCGCAAAGTGCAAGGGCGTATCTGATGAAGGCGTTCGAGACACCTGCCGCAGAGGTAATCAAGACAGAAGATGTTGATGTCAAGATAGAGGGACAGGCAGTGCCGAAGCCAAAGGGCAAGCGAACAGCTGCTGTCATTGCAGCAGAGAAAGAGCACAATCTTAGTCTTCTGTTAGGCGCGCTGGAACTACTCTATGAATCATGGGCAAAAGTACTCGATAAGGATGACCTAGACAAACGGGCTTGGGGCTGGTATGTCCGCGTTCGACCGGATGTAGCTCAAGGCGCTGCAGGCTGGGGTGGAAAGGGCAATGTGAAACTATCAGATATCCTAGCCCTGAGAAGGCTTCCGAGCTAGCAACGAGACAAGACAGGTCCAATTCACTATGATCAAATCATTCATGACATCCAAGATCAGTCATCTACAGCTTGAACTCGGCGTTACTCAGCTCCCAACCCACTCCACCACCTTCTCTCCTCCCAGCCAGTCTCTCAGCCAATCCAAGCTTCTTGTCCCTGTTCCTTTCTGTACACAACTCATACACTGTACTCAGGTTCAACACAAGCGAATGGAACGGTGGGCTATCATCCACAAGCTCACTGAGGATACCCTTGGCGTCCGAAATACGGCCCGTGTAGAGTAAGCACACGGCCAAGTTCTGCGCTACCATGCCATCTTCAGGATGTTGCTCGTGCAGGGTCTTGAAAGACTCGGCAGCAGCTTCATAGTCCGAGTCGGCGAGTTGGATCAGAGCGTTTAGTGTGCCGTCTACGAGAGCATCTACAGAGGCAGAGGATGCGCGGGCTAGACAACGCCGTGCTGATTGCATGTCACCAACCCTGAGCCAGACAAGTGTTTCCATGATGGATATCTCCCTTGTTTGGTCACCGTCTGCTGCAAGTGTTGCCAGATGTCGTCCTGCGCCCTCGAGATCACCCATCTCTACAAGCACGTTCGCGACGCGGATACCGCAGTCTCGTAATCTCGACCGCCACATTGCCTTGTCGTCGTCTGAGCTTGCTTTAAGGATGCTCTCCCTGCACTCTCGTGCAAGCTCATAGTATCCCATTATGCCCTTCCGCCACTCTCCGTAGCCCAGTGCTGCCAATCGAACGACGAGGAGGCGTAGATCCCAGGGTACGACATGCGCGTTGGTGAGTGGGTGTCGGTAGAAGGCGCTATTCAGGTCACCCAAGACCTTCGACTCCTGAGCAGCGAGGGCATGCTCCTGCAATAGACAGAGACATGCCAGGCGGACATGTATCAGATGTAATAGTGTATCATGGTCGCCTGCGGCAGCCGAGATGAGGTTGCGCGCGGCGGCGATGGCAGCCAGGCGATAGTGTCCTGATAGGAGAAGGGTGTCTATAGGCGAAGATATAGGCGGCGCGTGCGGCGCATTGAGGAAGGGGGCTGGTACATTGTTCACGGGTAGGACGTGGTACGCCTGGGGGTCTTGCAGGAAGCTGAAGTCCTTGTGGGGAATGTCGTCGATGCCGCGCGATGGGGCATCGTGGGACGGCTGCGGGGAAGCTCGAGGCCGCGCTGGCGACCGAATGCGCGCAGGCAGGCTGGGTGTGCTCTCAGCAAGAGGGCTGCATCATTTTGTAAGCGTGTTTCTTGTTGTCGTATTCCATGCCGGCTGAATAGAAGGGGCGCATACTCGTCTACAACTATGTCATCGACGTCGAGCGGACCTTTTGTGCTGCGCCGAGGAAGGGCATCTGCCTCTGTTAGTCATGCCAACCTGGATGCGTGCAGCAGTCAACGCACTTCGTCGTCGCTCGTCACCCGACACACTACGACTATGGCCTCCTCCGGGTGGAACCTGCATCGTGTCGATGGTCGCTGCTGCTTAGACGGCTGTCACCAGCGCTCCGATGTTCGGCAGTAGGCCATGTAATTGCGGGGATCGCCCAATCACGACCCCTGCCACCGGGGAGACGACTCCACTAACTTTTCATATGCGCCACGAACCTGGGCCAGAGGAAGAGTCAAAGGCGAACGGCCAATTGACTCAAAACCGTCCGTCAGCTTGCCTCCCACTCTTCTCTCCCACGTCTTGCTTTTCCCGTCTCTGCTGCTGCTCTCCCCTCCGTGTATAGTAATATCCCGTCCCCCAGTGGACGCCCATCCCCGTCATGCAGCAGTCACGCACACGAGCTGTAAATGCTCTCAAGGGCAACCGCAACTTTTCCACCACAGCACAAAGATTCGCCGTCTCGCCCTTCCGCAGGCCTGCACAGGCTGTCTCGACCAAAATCACCCAAGAAGATGCGAAGCGACCTCAGAGCACCCAGGCGGCTGCTGCCACACAAACAGCGTCGCGGTCGAGACCGTCGCCCGCCTTCAATCGCGAGGACTACAAGGATGTCCAGCCATTGAAGCAGTACCGTTCGCCTGCAATGGACCACTCTTTTGTTGGCATGACTGGTGGAGAGATCTTCCACGAGATGATGCTCCGCCAGGGCGTCAAGCACATCTGTACGCCATTTTGCACTAAAGATACCAATTGTGAATTTCAGACTAACACCCACCAGTTGGTTACCCCGGTGGTGCCATTCTCCCCGTCTTCGATGCGATTTACCAGTCAAAACACTTCGACTTTATCCTTCCGCGACATGAACAGGGTGCCGGCCACATGGCAGAGGGTTACGCCCGCGCAAGTGGAAAGCCCGGTGTTGTGCTCGTTACTTCTGGACCCGGTGCCACCAACGTCGTCACACCCATGCAGGATGCGCTGATGGACGGAACACCTCTGGTTGTTTTCTGCGGTCAGGTCGTTACCAGCGCAATTGGATCCGATGCTTTCCAGGAAGCTGACATGGTCGGCATCACAAGGCCTTGCACAAAGTGGAACGTCCTCGTCAAGAACGTTGCTGAACTTCCACGGAGAATCAACGAGGCTTTCGAGATTGCCACAAGTGGACGACCGGGACCCGTTCTCGTTGACCTGCCCAAGGATGTTACCGCTAGTGTCCTCCAAAGAGCGATTCCCATGAGCAGCACCCTGCCCACACCTGTCAGTGCCGCGACCATTGCTGCGCGCGAGCTCAGCAAGCAACAGCTCGAAAACTCCATCCGACGATCTGCCGACCTGATTAACATGGCGAAGAAGCCCGTCATCTACGCCGGACAGGGTATCCTCCAAACTGAGGACGGACCCGCCCTTTTGAAGGAGCTCTCTGACAAGGTCAACATTCCCGTTACCACTACCCTGCAAGGTCTTGGAGGATACGACGAACTGGAACCCAAGTCTCTTCACATGCTCGGTATGCACGGCTCGGCCTACGCCAACATGGCCATGCAGGAGGCCGATCTGATTCTCGCTCTCGGTGCTCGTTTCGATGACCGTATCACCGGTGCCATCTCCAAGTTCGCACCTGCGGCAAAGGCGGCCGCGGCTGAGGGTCGTGGTGGTATCATTCACTTCGAGATTATGCCCAAGAACATCAACAAGGTTGTACAGGCGACTGAGGCTGTTGAGGGTGATCTCGGCACCAACCTGAAGCAGCTTCTGCCCCTCGTCAACGAAGTTCCCGAGAGACCGGAGTGGCTGGGACAAATCGCCGCCTGGAAGGAGCGTTTCCCATGGGCCTACGAGAAGGAGGGCGAGAACGGTCTGATCAAGCCGCAGACCGTCATGGAGAAGCTCTCTGACCTCACCGCGAACCGCAAGGAAGAGACCATTCTCACAACTGGTGTTGGCCAGCATCAGATGTGGTGCGCCCAGCACTACCGATGGAGATACCCCCGCACTATGATTACATCTGGTGGTCTCGGAACCATGGGCTACGGTCTGCCTGCCGCCATCGGTGCTAAGGTCGCGCGACCTGACTGCACCGTCATTGACATTGACGGTGACTCCTCCTTCAGCATGACTTTGACCGAGCTCTCAACGGCTGCCGAGTTCAACATTGGCGTCAAGGTCATCATTCTCAACAACGAG
>Ga0265797_10001470_pt1 | contig 41353 bp, 37 predicted proteins | sample P2T30metagenome_FD_192433 | JGI IMG/M metagenome (GOLD analysis project Ga0265797, IMG submission 192433) | Plant litter microbial communities from East Loma Ridge, Irvine, California - P2 T30 | ecosystem: Environmental > Terrestrial > Plant litter > Unclassified | place: USA: California...
CCCCGCTACCGGATGCGGCCCCGGCGGGCGCCACAGGCCGGTCAGGGTCGCGCCCATGCCGCCGCCGTCCGGCCTGCCACGTGCGCAGTTCTGCGCATACAGGCTGCTGTTGGCATGTTCGATCGCCGCATGCAGCAGGCGCACCGCGCCGGCTGCCGGATCGGACCACGTGGCGTCCGGATCATCCGCATCGACGCAAGCCGCTCTTTCCCGCGCAAGGATGGGCGCATGCCGGGCCAGGTAGGCGTGCAAGGCCGTCAGCACGCCGGCGCTGGCCACTTCGCCGGCGGCGTGGCCCCCCATCCCGTCCGCCACCATGGCCACGTCGAGCGTCTCGTCGATCAGGAAGTTGTCTTCATTGCTCTCGCGTACCGGTCCGACATCGGTGGCGCCAAAGGCCACACCCAGCGGGAGGCGGTACAGGCGCATCGGGGACAGCGGGATCGGCATCGTCATGGCGTCACTTCCTCGTTCAGGCATCGGCATCGCGCAGGAAGTGCGCGCGCTGGTCCGGGTTGTCGATGTGGCTTGCCAGCAGTTGGAGAAATTCGGCCCTGTCGCTGGTCTGCTTCATGGCGCGCTTGGCAACGATGCGCGCAATGGGCCCGATCAGGACCACCAGCCTGGTCGCCGTGGCGTCGGCCCAGGTTTCATCGAACGGGGCCGGGGCGCGGATCGTTGCAGCCTGCGCCGGCAGGCTTGCGGACGCGGTGCCTGTGGTTCCCGGCGAGCTTGCCGTCGCGGACAGGCCGGCACCGGTGCCGCTGGCCAGCAGCTTTTTCTTGAGCAGGTCCAGCGACTGCTGGAACTCGATCCGGCCCACCTCCGACGGGATGTGCGGCAACAGCAATTCACCCAATGCGTCGAGGCCGTCGGCCTTGTCGGCGACCTTGCGCAGCAGGAACCTGGCCATCGGGCCGATCTGGCGTGCCAGGCTGGCTTCGACATCGGGAAACGCCTGCTGCTTCCAGGGCGTCACGGTGTCCAGGCCCGTACCCGTGCCGGCGGACGTGCTGGTGCGTGTGCTTGCAAGCGCCGGCAGGCCCGCGGCGAGCACCGTGCGGTCGTCCTCGGCCAGGCGGGTGGCGTCCGGGTCGGCACCGGGCGCGATTCCCTCGCGCGCCGCAGCCAGCAAGGCGTCCTGGAACGCGCGCGCCGATGGGTAGCGCTCGCCTGGCGCCTTCGCCATCGCGGTGGCCACCACGTGGTCGAAGCGGGTGCCCAGCGCCGATACCACCTGCGAGGGCGCTTTCGGATGGTCGTTGAGGATCTGCTGCATGACCACCGCCGCTGTGCCGGCGAACGGCCGCGTACCGGTCAGCAATTGGTACAGTACGATCCCGGCCGAGAACACGTCGGAGCGGCCGTCGACCGTTTCGCCCCGAAATTGTTCGGGAGGCATATAGCTTGGCGTGCCGACCATCGAACCCGCCTGGGTGAGGGTCGACGACTCGATGCGGGCGATGCCGAAGTCGCTGATCTTCAACTGGGCATTCGCTGTGATCAGCAGGTTGGCTGGCTTGATATCGCGGTGTACGACGCCGCGCGAGTGCGCGTAGTCGAGGGCCTGCAGCAAATCGCCCATCCAGGCCAGTACGCGCGCCAGGGCGGTCGGCCGGTCGGGTAGGAGCAGGGTGTCGAGCGCTGCGCCTTCGACAAATTCCATCGCGATGTAAGCCGCGTCATCGTTTTCGCCATAATCGAACACCGTGACGATGTTCGGATGGTTCAGGCGTCCGGCGGCCTGGGCTTCGTTCTTGAAGCGGTTGATCAGGTCGGCCTGCTGGCCATCCGTGAACAATTCCTTGCGAATCGTCTTGAGCGCGACCACGCGCTCGATCCAAGGATCGAAGGCTTTGTAGACGACTCCCATCGCGCCTTTTCCAAGCACGCTGTCGATGCGGTATTTCCCGAGCTGGGCGATCATCGCTCTACCTTATTCCTGCAGCATCTTCATCGCGGACGCCAGGCTGGCGCGCATGCGTGCGAACGAGCGCGCCAGGGCCGACAGTTCGTCGCTGCCGTCGATTTCGAATTCCTCGGCGTTGAATTCGCCCAGGCTGACCTGGTCGGCCAGGCGCGACATCCTGGTGATGCGGCGCGTGACGAAATAGTGGACCATGACGTTCAGCGAAATGAACAGGAACACGAAAATGGCCAGCATCGACAGCATGTAGGTGCGCAGCATGGCGCTGGCGCGGCGCAGGGGCACTTCCATCGGCACAGAGACCACCTGCGCACCGACGATTTCCATGTGCTTCCAGCCGAAGCCGTTGTTGCGGCCATAGATATCGGTCATGGTTTTCGGCGCCGCATCCGGCACGCTGTGGCAGCGCAGGCAGGCTTCGTTCTTGATCTGCAGCGGCCGCGCCACATAGAGCGCGGGACCAATGGCCGTGTTGCGTTCGCCGACGAGTTCGGCCAGGGCCGGCTTGGCGCGCAAGGTGTTGACCAGGTCCGCTTCCCAGTCGGCGGCGCGGTCGCGCAGGTTGGTCGGATTGAGCGTGGCTTCCTTGTAGCTGAAGTCCGGGTATTGCTTGAGCAATTGGCCCAGCTGTTCGGTCGCGGCGAACGAGGGAATCGATTGCGGGAGAAACTCGTACTTCAGCCGGGTGTCCAGCAGCGGCACGATCTGCGTCGCCGTGTAGCTGCGCGCGGCAAGCGCGGACTGCATCAGCACGCGTGCGTTCTGCAGCGTCTCTTCACGTGCGTTCTGCTGCAACAAGTAATTGGTCACGATGCAGGCGGCGCCGAAGCCGATGCCGAACACCGCCAGGAAGACGATGTTGAACTTCGCCGCGATCGATAATTTCATGAGGTGGCCTCGAACAGGTCGGTGGAAGAGCGTGCGGGCGAACGGGTTCAGCCCGGCGCCGGCATGGTGGGTGTGAAGCGGCGTTGCACCTGCCGCCGCAGCGCCGGCTGTTCGGCCAGCCACGACGCCACTTCAGCAAACGTGGCGCGGCGCTCGCGCTTGGGCGGCTGTGCCTGGCCTTTCATCGGCACCGGGACCAGCGCATCGAGAAACGCGCGTGGCATGCCGGCGAGGAACTCCTTCGGCGGGTGCGCCGTCAGCTTCAAGGGAGCGGTCCCGTTCTTGACGCCGAATTGTTCGCGCGGCACCTTGCCGGCGCGTTGCGCCTTGTCCCCGGCCAGTTCGGTCACGGGCAGATCGCTCGATTCCGCAAACAGCTCGCTCACGCCCGGCGCGGCATGCAGCGTCACGGTGGCGCCAGTGCTGTCGAACCGGATACCGCTGGTCGAGAGGCGCGGCCCGCGATCGATGGCTCCGCGGACTTTAAGCCATCCCTTGAGCAAGACCAGTTCCCCGGCACTTCTGATGAACAACTGGGAATCCGGACCGAGCGCGAGAGTTGATCCTGCCAGGTCGAGCTGGATGGTCGCCTTGCCGGAGTCGAGCAGGTCATCGGCTTGCAAGGCGGTGCCGCGGCTGGCGCTGTACATGCCGGTTTCGCGCACCAAGTGGATAGGCAGTTCCGCAAACGTGATGGCGATAGAAGTGGACGTTGCCGCGAAGGCGGGCGCAGGAGCCAGCGGTAGGCAGAGCAAGGCAGCAGATACGATCCAGCACGACAATCCAGGAACGCATCGACTCACATTGACTCCCGGGATGAATATTGGAAAATATTGGACCACTCAACCAGGCGCACCGGCGGCAAAATGTCCGATTATTCTACAGTATTGTCCCTTGGATATGGAATGATCGAGCTCTGGCTGCTTGGTTTGATACAAACTGCCAACAGCCCGAGCGGCCCGGCAGGCTGCGCCGTCGCCCTGAGGGTTGACACTGACGGCCTCCCAGGCACCGGCAGCAGATTTACGGTGCTGCTTCCGATATTTCTACCAGACCAAACCGGCGCGATTTGAGCGCTTCTTCCGTGATGCCACCTATGGATGCGGATGTCCTCATGTCTGATGAATCCATTGGTATTTCCGATTGTCAATAGAACTGCGGTTCCTGACAAGGCGCTATATGCTGTCGAGTATCAGACCGATAGCACGGCTCTTCAAATTCATTCGTTCTTAAAAGAGGCAACACCATGAGAGCAGGACAAGCTGCATCGAAGTTCAGTATCGGGTCGGCAGTGTTCAACCTGCTCGACCCGATTCCGTTCGGGTTTTTCGTTGGCGTGCTGATTTTCGATGTCCTCTATGCCAAGACCGCCACGATACTCTGGGTGAAAAGCGCTGCCTGGCTCGTCAGCATCGGGTTGGTGTTCGCCATCGTACCCCAGTTGATCAATCTGTACCGCGTCTGGTTCGACCGGCGCCGGGTCCGCGCGCGCGGCGAAGCCGTCAACTTCTGGCTCAACGTGGTGGGCATCGTCGCCGCGCTCGTGAACGCCTTTGTACACAGCCGCGACGCGTATGCCGTGATTCCCGATGCATTGTGGCTGTCCGTCGTGACCGTCGCCGCAATGGGCATCGGCAGGATCATCCTCGCTGGACAATACCCGACTTACAAGGAATTGAATAATGGATAAGCATGATTGGAGCAGGGGGCACACGCTTGCCATGGCGGTCGGCTTGTCGCTGCTGCTGGGTGCCTGCAGCGAGAAAGCCGAGGTGGATCTGTCTCGGCAAGTGGGCGGTAACCCGGAACTGCCGAAGGCAAAGGATTTCCTGGTGCCGCCGATGCAGGTGCCGGACGGTGTCGGCTGGAAGGGCGATGCCAAACCGCAGGTCGTATCGGGCTTGCAAATCGAAAAGATCGCGTCCGGCCTCATGCATCCGCGCCAACTGCTGGTCTTGCCCAACCAGGATGTGCTGGTGGTCGAAGCGAATGGTCCGGGAGAAGAAGCGGTTACCACGCCGAAGCAGGTGATTGCCGGGATCGTCAAGAATCGTTCGGGCAAGGGTGGCAAGGGCGGCAACCGCATCACCCTGCTGCGCAAGAAAGCCGGTGGCTCGGGTGAGTGGGAACAACACGTTTACATCGAACACCTCCATTCGCCGTTTGGCATCCAGCTTGTCGGCGATACCCTGTACGTGGCGAATACCGACAACATCATGAAGTACCACTACACGCCCGGCGAGACCAGGATGTCCGATCCAGGTACGGAGCTCGGCGACCTTCCCAGCACCGTCAACCACCATTGGACGAAGGCCTTGCTGGCCAGCCCGGACGGCAAGAAGCTGTATGTCGGCAGCGGTTCGAACAGCAATATCACGGAAAACGGACTGGAGGTCGAATACCGCCGTGCGGCCGTGCTTGAAGTCGACGCGGCGACCGGCGCCAGCCGGGTATTCGCGTCCGGCATACGCAATCCGACCGGCTTGCAGTGGGAACCGCAGTCCGGCAAGCTTTGGGCCATCGCCAACGAGCGTGATGAAATCGGGGCGGATCTCGTGCCCGATTACATGACCTCAGTGCAGGAAAAAGGGTTTTACGGTTGGCCCTACAGCTATTACGGCCAGCACGTCGACCACCGCGTCAAGCCGCAGCGGCCGGACCTGGTAAAGAAGGCCATCAAACCGGACTACGCCCTCGGCTCGCACGTGGCGGCACTGGGCTTCCTGTTCTATACCGCAGATGGCCTCCCGCCGAAATACAAGGGCGGCGCCTTCGTCGCCGAGCACGGCAGCTGGGATCGCTCTCCCTTGAGCGGCTATCAGGTCGTCTACGTACCGTTCGCAAACGGCATGCCGAACGGCCCGGCCCAGCCTGTCGTGACCGGCTTCCATTCGGCCGACGAAAAAGAGCTGTACGGCGCGCCGGTCGGCCTGGCCCAGGACGCGGCCGGTGCGCTGCTGATCGCCGACGACGTCGGCAACGTGGTCTGGCGGGTTACCAGCACCGGGCGGTGACGAGAGCGGCCGCATGACGCTCAAGTTCGTGAAGCCATGGCTCAACGCAGGATATAAGGCGCGCCCGCCGGCGGCACGGGTTCAGGCAGCGCAGGAGGCAAGGCGACGGCACCGTCCAACCCGGTTCCGGACACATTGCTCGTGCTCAGCAGCGGGCCGCTGAAGCCGCGCACGTCGATGCCGCGCAAGACCGCGTTCCTGACGTTGGCCAGCGCGATGCCCTTGCCGCAAGTGCCGCTGATGTTCGTCAGCGAAAATCCGTCCAGCGGTTTGGCCGGATGGATGCTGACGCCGTCCACCAGCACGGGCACGTCCTTGACGCGGATATTGCTGAAATGGAAATTGCGGATGCTTGGAATGCCGTCCTCGCCCGGCACCGGGAACTCGTCCTGCTTGCCGCTGTTGAGAATATTGAAACGCAGGAAACCGCCTGAAGCGCCCGTCACATCGATGTCGTCCATGACGATGTCCTCGATGAAGGCGCCGCGGCCGGGCCGGCTCTTGATGTAGATCGCGAAGGTCTTCGCGCTCAGGCATTTGCAGTGTTCCACGCGTACGCGCCGGATCCCGCCCGAGGTTTCGCTGCCGATGCCGATGCAGGCCCAGTTGTGGTCGCGAAAGCTGCAGTGGGCGATGCGCACGTCCTCCGTCGGCCGCGCCACCGTGTTGCCTTCCTGGCCACGGCCGGACTTGAGCGAGATACAGTCGTCGGCGGTGTCGAAGGCGCAGTTCTCGATCACCACCTGGCGGCAGGAGTCGACGTCGATGCCGTCCGCGCCGCCGTTCACGACCATGTTCTGGAAGCTCACGTTGTCGCAATACACGGGGTGGATGGACCACATGTCGTTTTGCTGGGTGGTGCATTCGCGCACCCGCACATTGCGGCAACTGGTGAATTCCAGCAGCGCCGGATGGCGCAAGCCGGTCGCGCGGTCCACGCGGCCCTTGATGGCCGTGTTGCCGAGGATTTTGCCGGCGCCGGCGATGCCGATGTTGTCGGCGCGCACCGCTACCACGAGCCCGGCATGGCCCTTGATCCAGCGGCCCTCCCAGCGCACCTGGGTCAAGGGATAGTCGGCCAGGTCGGGCGAACCCTGCAAGGTGGCCTGCTCGTGCAGGCGAAGCAGCGTGTTCGAGCCGATCGAGATGGTCCCTGTCAGGTAGGTGCCGGCCGGCACCAGCACCTCGCCGCCGCCAAGCCAGGTGCAGCGGTCGAGCGCCTGCTGGATCGCCAGCGTGTCCTTCGCCTTGCCGTCGCCGACGGCGCCGAAGTCACGCACGTCGAGCCGCACACCGTGCGCAGAGGGACCGGCCGGCGAGCCGGCCTGGTCCTCCGCGGCAAGGCCCTTGGCCGCCGCCGGCATCGCGGGCGCCATGGGCAAGGCGGCTAGTCCCCATCCGACCGCTGTCAGGAAGCTGCGGCGCGGGGAGCTCGGTTCTGGCTTGTTCATGGTTGTCCTTGTGATGGGATTGCGGCGCGCATTGCGGCGGAATGGTAGTGAACGTGCGACTGCGTCGGCACCAGTTTGTGAAAGTCCTGTTCCGACAAGCTGGCGCCCAGCGCGTCCTGCGGCGCGACGATGTCGACGCGGCGCGGCGCCAGGGCCGCGATCACGTCGGGCAGGTCGTACACGGCGAGCACGCCGGGAATGGCATTGGCCGGCAGCTCGCGCGCGCGCGGCTGCGAGACGGCGGCGCGCCAGGAGACGGGCGCGCCCTCCAGCCGCACGGCGTCCACGCGTGGGTCCAGCAGCGCGGCTTGCAATGCAATCGGCCCCATGTAGCCGGTGCCGTCGAGCGTGATCGGCAGGCCGGGGAAGCGCCGCGCGATCCAGTCCACGGCCGCCATGGTGTCGTCGATGCGGATGCCGGGCAGCGTGCGCCCGACCAGCATGGCGCGCAGCGCGAGCAGATCCTGGTCGCCGACCAGGGAGTGCTTGACCTCGCCGCGGCCGTCCGCGCCGCGCGTCTGCAAGGCGACGGTGGCCCAGCCGCCAGCTGCCAGCTGGCGCAGCCGGCTGCCGGGCGCCGCCAACGCGTCCACCGGGCCCGGGTCGAGCAGCAGCAGCACGCGCCGCGCAGTCGCGCCGCTGTCGACGTACGCGGTCAACTTGAGCGGTCCGATCTCGGACTGCAGCGCCGTGGCGATGACCGTCAAGCCGTCCATCATGGACCCGGACGGCGCGTCTTGCGCCCCCATGCCCGGCTGCGCGCTTACCCTGGCCAGCCTGGTGATGGCCGCGCGCAGCGGCGCCGGCGCCAGCGCGCGCGCGGGCGCGATCGCCTGCGCACGGGCGCGCGCGAGATCGGCCAGCGTCACGCTGCCTCCCGAGGTCGCCAACTGCCCGCTGGGCGTGACCCGCACGTCCTGCTCGCGCGCGGGCAACAGGCTCGCAAACGGCAGCACCGGCGCGGACGGCAGGAGCGCGCGGCGGAAGAAATCGACGACGCGGTCGCCCATCGGCGCGATGGCGCCGTGCGGACCGGGGCCGACCAGCCACTCCAGGCGCCCGGCAGCGCCGTAGGCCGACCAGAAACGGCGAATCTCCTCGACGGCGGCCTGGGCGCCGGCGTAGGGGAACATGTCCTCGGTGGTCGAGATGACGGCGTAGGGCTTGGGCGCGGCCAGCTCGATCCAGTCGGCGATGTCGAAGCCCTCGGCGATGAAATCGGGGATGCTTTGCTCGGCGTCCTGCGGTCCGATACCGGCGAGCAGGTGCGCGAAGTCGTTCACGTAGCAGGCGCTCGCCGTCGCCTGCACCCGCGGGTCCAGGGCCGCCAGATAGGCAGTGATGGTGCCGCCGTCCGAACAGCCGAAGGCGCCGATGCGTTGCGCGTCGACTTCGGGACGGCTGGCCAGATAGTCGATGCCCTGCATGGCGTCTTCCAGAAAATAGCGCGCCACATGCTCGCCGTTGAGGATCGCCGGATAGGCGGCGAGGCTGTGCTCGCCCGTCGGCCGCTCGCCCAGCGACTTCCCGCTCGCGTCGACGTGCTCGAGGCGCTCGCCTTCGCCGACAATGTCGTAGGACAGCACGACGAAGCCGTTGCGCGCGACATTCGCCGCAAAGCTGTAGTTGCTCAGCTTGCCGTTCAAGCCGTGGCCGGGGGCCATGATCACGGCCGGGAAGGGGCCTTGTCCTGTGGCAGGCAGGAACAGATTGGCGGTCACATGGCGTCCGCGTTGGGCGTCGTACAGGATGTTCTCGACCCGGTAGCCGTCGCCGCGCGAGCCGCCCGTGACCTTGGCCGCCAGCGGCACGCCATGCACGGGCGTACCGACAAGCGCCAGCAGCCTGGCGCGCACCATCGCCTGGCGCGCCAGCGCCTGGGCTGGCGTGGCGATGGCCGCGAGCTGGCGGCGCCGTGCCCCCAGCATGGCGCCGGCCTGCGTGTCCAGGTAGCGCACCAGGCTGGCCCGGCTGCTTTCCGGGGCCGCCTGCGCCATGCACGGCGGCGCTGCCAGCATTGCGCCAAGTCCCCAGCACAAGGCCGCGCCTGCCGCCCATGGTCCCGCCGCGATCATCGCCATATCTTCCGCCCAGTCAATGCTGAAGCGGCAAATTACCACAGCTTGATGATGTCGTTGAAGCAAAATAATGAGCATTAAGGACGCAGGCATCCAGTGACGCGTGTCGTCCATCGACAGTGCTGCGTGGCGCTCGACACCGCTACGGGCAGTTGCCGACGACGTAGTAGCCAGTCGCCGTCTGCGCCAGCGTCGCCGTGTAGAAGGTATTGTCCAGCCCCATGTTCTGGTTCGAGCCGTTCGCCAGGGCATAGCCGCGGCTGTCGTGGGCACGTCCTGCCTGCACGTGGGCGTAGTTGCTCGACGTGGTCGCGGTGCACACGAAACCGGACGTCGTGCTGCCCGTCACCGCCGCCGAGCGTGCGCTTTCGACGCCGCCGTTGCCGACGGCCGAGACCTGGTAGCTGTAGCTGGTGGCTGGCGCGAGCCCGGCATCGGTGTAGCCCGTCGAGGCAAGCGCCGCTGCGTTCACCCTGGCGCCATTACGGTAGACGTTGTAACCGGTGGCGCCGTTCGACGCGTTCCAGCGCAAGGTGATGCTGCCGGCGCTCGATCCGGCGAGCGCCAGCCCTGCCGGGGCTTGCAGCGCCGGGGCGGTGCCGACCAGGAACTGCGCGATCGTGCAGGCGTTCGAGGTCAGCCCGGTGGTGTTGTCGGTCGCGCTGACGCTGCCGCTGTAATAGCCATCGGCGCGCGCCGTGTAGGCCTTGCTGAAGCCGGCGCCGCTGCCGGCCGCCGCGTCGTCCACCGGTGTCGGCCCGTTCAGCACGACGCGATAGCTGCTGATCGTGGCGCCGCTGGCGGCGCCGTTGACGGTCACTGTCGAACCCGCGACGCTGGCGCTGCACGAGGCCATCGTCGGCGCCGCCGCCCGTGCCACGCGCAGGTTGTTATTGAACCAGAAATCCGTCACAAAGGCCGGGTAGTTGACCTTGCTGGCGTCGACGTAGTTGCCGCTCTGGCCGCCGGTGCCGGCCGGCCAGGCGTGGCCCATGCCCGTCACCGTCATTTCCGAGGTGCGCACCTTGCCGTTCGCATCCGTGTACGGGATGTTGCTGCCCCCCGTCGGCACGCTAAGGGCCGTGCCTTTCGTGAAGCTGCCGCCGTAGGCGACACGCATCGCGGCCGCATCGAGGGGACCGTAGCCCTGTGCCACCGTATAGTCGTTCGTGCCCCAGACGACGCCGGCGACCTGGGTGGCGAACTGGGGCGCATTGGCGCCGGCCAGGGTCTTGCAGTTGTTGCCGGCGGTGGTGGCGGTGGTCCCGGACGGCACACTGCCGATCTGCGCCGTCGTCACGCCCAGGGCCGGGCCGGCGTTGATGCCGATGCCGGCAAAGATGTCGGGCGCCAGGCAGCCCAGGACCATGGTCTCGGCGCCGCCCGAGGACAGGCCGGCCACATATACCTGGTCCGGATCGATCGCGTACTGCGGGTTGCTGACGAAACGGTTGACCAGGTCGAGCAGCACGCCCGAGTGGCCGGTAGTGCGGCTGTGGGTGGATCTGGCCCAGTCCCAGCAGTGCGTGCCGTACACGTTGCCGGTGGCGTTCGGCGCCATACTGGTCGGCTACACTTTTCCAGTTGTAGCCCTTGTCGGTCGTGCTGTCGATGATGTCGCCGGCTGCGGTCTGCGCGCAGCCGTGCAGCACCAGTACCAGGGCGCGCTTGCCTGCGAGAACGGGTGCGCTCGACGGCCAGTAGTAGTAGCCGGTCAGGGCGCCGCCGTTGACGGTGTCGGCGGCCCAGGTCTGGTTGCCGCTCCAGGTGCCGGGGCCGGCCTGCACCTGGGCCTGGGCCTGGGTACCGGCCCAGAGCGCGAGCGCGACAAGCAGGACGGCCCGACGCGCCGCCCGTGAAAAGGAAAACGCCATCGAAACCTCCGTTGCGTGTGGAACGATGCGGGCGATCCGGGCGAGCGAATACGCGGCGAGCGTTACAAGGCTGCACCCGGAATCGGTAACACGAGAGGAAAGGCAGCCTCGCTAGGCGGCAGGCGGAAGGATGGGCATGGCTCGTCTCCAGTTGTCGGTCTTATCGCGATGGGAAATCGCCAAGTGATTCTAGGCCTGGAATAGTTGGGCGCAAGCCGTATCCGAGCATGCTGCTTGTGCAATTTTGCACACCGGTGGCATTTGCACAAACGGGGGCAGATGAGAGGCTGCCAACCAACGAAAAGGTGTCGTTTGCGCCCTCTTTGTCAGTCTTTTTTGAAAATAATTATTGTCGATAAAAGTTTGAGCTAGATCAAAGTCAATACGATACACTGTGCATAGTTGTTGTTTCCTATTCAATAAGAACAGGCTTGAGATGCCATGGATAAACAAGAACGAACGCAACCGGCATCCGCGACCGATGACGCGCGCGTGCGCGAGGCCGACCCATGGCAAGCGCTGGACAAGGTGCTGTCGCTGCTGTGCGCACGCAGCGGGCACGACTTCCGCCAGTACAAACGGGCCGCGGTCCTGCGCCGCATCGAGCGGCGCCTGCAGATGCGCAGCGTGGCGGACCTGAACGCGTATTGCCTGTTGCTGGAACAGGATCATGGCGAGGCGGACGCTCTGATGAAGGACCTGATGATCGGCGTTACCAGCTTTTTCCGCGACCGCGAAGCGTTCGACGCGCTGGCGCAGCAGGTGTTGCCGCAGATATTTCATGGCAGAGGCCCGGACGACCACGTGCGGGCCTGGGTGCCGGCCTGCGCCATCGGGGAAGAGGCCTACTCGCTGGGCATGCCGCTGGCCGAGCACGAGGCCGGCATGAGCGCGCCGCCCGCGGTCCAGGTGTTTGCCTCCGACATCAACCAGCACGTCATTGCGATGGCGCGCACGGGGCTGTATCCGGCTTCGATCGCCGACGCCATGCCGCGTGAACGGCTGGAGTGCCACTTCGTCCTGGATAACGGGCACTACAAGGTGCGCAAGCCGCTGCGCAACCGCATCCTGTTTGCCGCGCACAACCTGTTGCACGATCCGCCGTTCGCGCAACTGGACCTGGTCAGCTGCCGTAACGTCCTGATCTACCTGAACCGGGACATGCACCGTCGGGTGCTGGAGACCTTTCATTTCGCCCTCAAGCCGGGCCGGGCATTGACTGATGGTCGATGATCAGCCGTTGCATCCCGATACCTGGGGCCATTCTTCACCACTTCACCGCCCCCATCCCACGCGACGGCTGGTAGCTGTAATAAAGCCCGACCGAGTCATGCCGCTGCTGCGTTTCCAGCACGTTCGGGAACGCAAAGCGGCGGCGCGAGGTGAGGTACCTGAGCGTGAGCGCATGCGGGCCGGTCACCCGGTAGCTCACCGAGGCATCGCCGCGCAGCACCCGGTCGGTACCCTCGGTTTCGGGGCTGGCGACCCTGCCGTCGAAGAAGGCGCGCGCACGCAGGTCGAACGACACCCTGTCGCCGAGAATCAGCCGCAGGCCCAGCGCGCTCTGTGGCGCGAAACCGTAGTTGTATTGCCCGGCCGAGCTGGCGCGTATCGTTCCGGTCGAGGTATAGCCGATGCCCGCCGATGCATGGCCCTGCAGCGCGAGCCCGTCGGCCAGCCACCATTGCAGGTTGCTGCCCAGGGACAGGCCGGTGCTCGCGATCCGGAACAGCTGCGGCGACAAGTAGTCATAGCTGCCGTACAGCCCGGCGACGCCGCGCAGCTTGTGGCCGGGTGAGTAGGGCGCACCGAACAGCAGGCCGCGTGAGCTCAGGCTTTCGAGGCCATTCACGTTCGACACGCGGGCGCTGAACACGAAGTAATCAAACGGCTTGTGGTAGGTATAGCCCTCTTTGCCGGGCAAGCCATACTCGAGCGCGAAATCGGCCGCCACTTCCCGGCGCTTGGTCGCCAGCGAAGGGCCGACGTTGCTGTTCGACGGATTGCTGGCCCCCAGCTGCAGGCGCCCGAAGGTGGCCGGGGTGGCGCCGGCCCACAGCGCGGCGGCGCGCCGGCTCATCCCACGCTGGCGGTTATAGCCCAGCCCCGGCGACACGATCGCCGCGCCGGTCTCGCGCAACATCGGCTTCGATCCGTCGCCCCCGTCCAGCACCAGGCTCGCCATCCGGTACAGGGCTTCGCCCAGGAAGCTGCCGCCGAAGCTGGTCGTGATCTGGTCGTTGCGCGAAGGCGGCGTCGTCTCGCCGGCGATTTCCCATACCGCGCTGCCGGCAAAGGCATAACCGAGCGATTCCCAGAAGGTCAGCCCGTTGCTGCGCGCGAGGTTGAAGTACACCGAACCCTGGTACGGGTGGCCCAACTGGTTGATTTCGAAGGGGTCGCGGTCTTCCACCCAGCTGCTGTGCAGGTTGCGCCGGATCGATCCCATGCTGACGCGATAGTCGTCCGGCTTCACGAAGGCGTGGTCGATGCGGTTCAGCGCAAGCTGGAAGGCGGCAATTTCCAGCGCGGCCGCCCCGTAGCTCTTGTAGAGACGCGCATCCTCCTTGAGCAGCGGCCCTGGTGCGGCCGGCGATGCGGCGGCCGGCGATCCGGCGGCGGATTCACGCAGAGGATCTTGGTTCTGGGGTGTTGCAGGCGCCGCAGTATCCAAGGACGGGCCGGCGGATGGGTCGAGAGCCGCGGCATGGACAGCGCCCGCAGCCAGTGCCAGCAGCAGCGCCTGGCCAGGCCGGCGCAGCCTGAATCGGTAGTCTGAAGCGTTCATCTTTATTCCAAGTCGAGTCGATGCGGTCACGCTGTCGTCGGACCTCACTGTCCGCTTTCCCGTATCCTTCCCGGGACAGGTATTGACACAAATGTAACGACTCGCAGAAAATGTTGGCGCACGGACTGCATGCGGAACGAAACCGGCGGGCGCGGCCGATACATGCACATATTGACTTGACGACAAGTAGTGCGTGGTCGATGATTGCCGGGCGGTACGGCATGGCGCCGCTACCACCGACCTCGGAGACGACACAATGAAACGATTCATCCTGGCCGCGACCCTGCTGGCGAGCGCCCTGGCCGGCCTCGTGCAGGCCGCCGACAAGGCCGACGATGCCCAGCTGCGCGCGGCGATCGCCGGCAGCCATCGAAGCAGCACCAACACGGCGCGCGACACCTGGCGCCATCCCTATGAAACCCTGAGCTTCTTCGGCATCAAGCCGAACATGACCGTGGTCGAGCTGTCGCCGGGCGGCGGCTGGTACACCGAGATACTGGCACCCTACCTGCGCGACCACGGCAAGCTGATCGCCGCGGGCGCGGCCATCGACCCGGCCAAGCCCAGCGGGTTCAAGAAGAAGCTCGACGCCAACCCGGCGGTCTTCGGCAAGGTCGTGCCGGGCGTGTTCGATGCGCCGACGACCTACAACTTCGCCGCCCCCGGCAGCGTCGACATGGTGGTCACCTTCCGCAACCTGCACAACTGGATCAACGCAGGCGGCGATGAAGCGCTCAAGAGCGTGTTCCAGGCCGCCTACACCAGCCTGAAGCCCGGCGGCGTGCTGGGCATCGAAGAACACCGCCTGCCGGAAGCGATGCCGCAGGATGCGAAGACCTCGACCGGCTATGTGCACGAATCGTACGTAATCAAGATGGCGGAAAGCGTGGGCTTCAAGCTGGCCGCGAAATCCGACATCAACGCCAACCCGAAGGACAAGGCCGACCACAAGGGCGGCGTCTGGGCCCTGCCGCCGACCCTGGCCAACCGCGACCAGGACCGCGACAAATACCAGGCGATCGGCGAGAGCGACCGCATGACGCTCAAGTTCGTGAAGCCGTAAACGTCCGCAGCCATGCCCGGTAGCGCCGCGTCAGGCGCGCACCGCGCAACTGGTCCAGCACCAGCGTGAAGGCCGGGCTATAGGCCGCCAGCGCGCCCGCGCCTTCGGCCAGCGCATGCAGCCGGCGCCGTACCAGGGCCATGCGCGCCAGGCTGACCAGCGCCTTGTCCTTCCAGTCGACCGCGGGCATGGCGGCCACCGGTTCACGCCCTGCCTGCCATTCGCGGGGGAGGTCCGGTACGGCGGCCAGCGCGGTCGCGATGCCGACGATGGCGACGCCGCCTTGCAGCGCCTGCTCGGCGATCGCGCGGCGTGCGATGCCGCCGGTGGTCATCAGGGGCATCGTCGCGACCTGTGCGAGGTCGCGGGCGAACTCCAGGAAATAGGCTTCGCGCGCGAGCGTGCGGCCGTCGGCGGTACGCCCCTGCATGGCCGGGCTCTCGTAGCTCCCGCCCGAGAGTTCGACCAGGTCGACCTGCTCGGCATTCAGCATCGCCAGCACCCGCCTGGCGTCGTCCTCGGAAAAGCCGCCGCGCTGGAAGTCGGCCGAATTGAGCTTGACGCCGACGCAGAAGCCAGGCGCAACGCGCGATCGCACCGCGCGCACGACCTCCAGCAGCAGGCGTGCACGCTGGGCCAGGCTGCCGCCCCAGGCGTCATCGCGCCGGTTGGCCAGCGGCGACAGGAATTGCGAGAGCAGGTAACCGTGCGCCGCATGGATCTGCACACCCGTGAAGCCGGCCCGCTCGGCCGCGTGCGCGGTGGCCGCGAAGCGTTCGATCACATCGGCGATGTCGGCCTCGCTCATCGCCAGCGGCTGCGCGAACATCTTGCTGTGCTTGCCCATATCCAGTGCCACCGCAGACGGCGCCCAGGCCAGGCCACCCATGTTGGCCATGACCTGGCGCCCCGGGTGGCTGATCTGCATCCAGGCCTGGGCGCCTTGTGCGCGCGCCGCCCGGGCCCATGCCTTGAACGGTTCGAGCGGGGTACCCGCTTCCAGCGCGATGGTGCCCGGGCCGGTCAGCGCGCGGTGGTCGACCATCACGTTGCCGGTGATGAGCAAGCCGGCGCCGCCCTCGGCCCAGCGTTGGTACAGGCGGATGATGCGCGGTCCCGGTACCTGCCCGGCGTCGGACAGGGTTTCTTCCATGGCGGCCTTGGCCAGGCGGTTGGGGACGATGGCGCCATTCGGCAGGGTCAGGGGCGTGAAGAGCATCGGAGGGTTCCTGGATTCGATAGGGATGCGTTATCCTAAGCTTGAAGTCAACTTCAAGGTCAAGCACCAGATGAACATGAAAATCGGCGAACTCGCGCAGCGCTCGGGCATCCCGCCATCGACCATCCGTTACTACGAAAAGGAAGGTCTGCTGCCGAAGGCGCAGCGTGGCGCCAACGGCTACCGGGTCTACCAGGCCAATGCGCTGGAGCGGCTGGACCTCATACAGCTGGGCCAGAAGCTGGGTTTTTCGCTGGATACGATCCGCAGCGTGGCCGCCTTGCACGGCGCCGCGCTGAAGGATGCGCTGCTCGGCCAACTCGACGCCCGGCTGCGGGAGATCGACCGCCTGCGCGCCATGCTCGACGAGCAGCGCCGCTCGGTGGCCGGCGCCAGGGAAAGGGTGCTGGAAGCCCTGGCGAACGGCGAGTGCCGGGTACAGGCGGCATGGACCACGGAGGAATGCTTCAAGCGCGTTTGAAGCAGCGCGTTGGCGCCGGTCGCCTATTCGGCATTGGCGGCGCCGGCCGCTTGCCGGCGGCGCAGCATCTCCGAACGCATGCTGTCCAGGTCCTGTCGAACATGGGCCGCGATCGCCGCATTCCCGATCCCGAAGGGCAGCCAGACGCCCATCACCGCTTCGCTGTCGTAGGTGATGACCGTTCGTCCGTTCAGCGCATTCAGGGAGGTCGTGACATCGCCCTTCTTGACGCTGCCCGACACGATGTGCGAAACCAGCCTGGCATCCGGGTACAGCTCGACACGTCTCACATACTCGAACGGTACGGCAAACCACCCGAACCGCACCTTGCCCGCCTGCCGCACCAGCAAGCTGTCCTTCGTGCGCGACAGGATGCGGCTCTCGTCCAGGCCGGGCAGGAATTGCCGCATGTGGTCATAGTCCGTCAGCACGGCATAGGCCTGCCGCGCGTCGACGGGTACCGACATCTGCGCATGGACGGCGACGGTATCGCCATGCCGGGCCACCTTGACCTGGATGTCTTCTTCGGTTTGCGCGGCATGACTGTGGATGGGCGCGGCCAACAGGCAGGCCAGGGACAGCGCCCGGATCGTGCGCCGGACTTCGGGAGAAACGAACATGTGCGAGCGTATGGCTGATGGACAAGGCCATATTATCCGCGAATCGAAGCGCGAGCCGGCCGGCGCCCGGCGCCCGGCGCATCCGGACAGCTCGGCCGGCATGACCGCCGGGCCCGGACCACGCATGTCAAAGGTACTCTAGTGGCATTGATGCGCACGCCCTGCGGCCCGAGCTCGACGGCGAGCGACTTGGTCAGCCCGACCACCGCCCATTTGCTCGCGGATAAAAAGATGGATACCTGGCGCTTCGACTGGGAGCGGCCCCATGTCGAGGGCATGGAAGACCTGATCTTCAAGAACACCTTCAAGGACATCAAAACCATCCTCGAGGAACTCGGCGCGCACGGTACCCGTTTCGAGCTCGAATGCTATGACGTCGGCCACTTGTACACGCTGGCGCATTTCGGTATTCGGCATCCTGGGCGGGATGGGACCGGATCCGGAAAACGTCGCGCTCCTTTGAAGTCAACCGGGATATTTACCCGGCAATGAACCGGCGCGGCTACCGCCATACCGGTACCATTGCAGGACGGCCAGTTGCGGATACGTGGTGCGCCAGGACCCGCAGTGGCCGGACCGTCGAACGAAGCAGTCAATTGGCGGGTATTCACGTTGGTCATGCTATTCCTCTGGTTTGTATTAGACCAGTCGTCTTGAGGCCGGGCGAAAAAAAACGCTTCGCTTGAAGCGTCGGAGCTGGCCCGCCCACTGGTTCAGTGGGCCAGGTGCAGCATTTGGCGCGTGACAGCCATTGCCGAGTCAAACGGTTCGGTGCCGCGCACGATCTTGACCATCACGCTGGCGCCGAGCCAGAGCTGGTACAGGCTTTGCGCCACTTGTCGCGGGGTGTCGTCGATCGACAACGAGCCGTCGTCGACACCACGCTCGAGCGCGTCGGTCAGCCTGGCAATGATGCCCGCGGTGCCCTGGTTCAGGACCGCGCGCATCGCTTCGGACAGGTCGGCCACTTCGGCAGCCAGCTTGACCGCAAGGCACTTGCCCTGGCAATCCAGGAAGGACTGGTTGGCGCGCCACAGGTCGAAGTAATTCAGCAGGCGTTGCGCCATCGTCAGCCCTGGCTGGGTCATCACGCTGTCCAGTTCAGCCAGGTAGTCCTCGAAGTAGCTCGACAGCAAAGCCTCGCCGAATGCGTCTTTCGAGTCGAAGTAGTGGTAGAAGGAACCTTTGGGAACCTTTGCTTCCGTCAGGATTTCGTTCAACCCGACAGCCGAGAAACCCTTGCCGGACATGATGCGCTGTCCCACCGCAAGAATATTGTCGCGGACGTCGGATGAATCGTTGGTGTGTGCTTTTGCCATGGATTCACTCTACACCTAATTAGACCAGTCGTCTAGATGCATGCGAAATTTTTCGCCACCTTACTTCTCACTGGCAGCCGCCGCGGCCTGTTCGATCACCTTCGCCACCTGGGCAGGTTGCGCGATGAACGCCACGTGACTACCGGCGATCTCGACCGTCTTGCTGCCGGCGCGCCTGGCCATGAAGCGTTCCAGTTCGGGATTGACGGTGCGGTCATCTCTTGAGACGATGGCCCAGCTCGGCTTGGTCTTCCAGGCTGCCCGGGCCACGGACGCGGTTGCTGCCTGGACGGCTGGCGTCACCTGGGACAGCGCCATGAAACGGCTGTCGGCCACCGGCAGGTCCGCAGCAAAATCGGCGTGGAACAGGGCCTGGTCGAAGAACAGGTGTCCGTCGGACGTCGCCTTGATCCCTTTCGTAGCGGGCGGCATCTTGTCTGCCAGGTCCTTCAGGCTTTCGCCGGCATCCGGCTGGAATGCCGCGACGTATACCAGGCCTGCGACCTTGGGATTGTTGCCTGCTTCCGTGATCACCATACCGCCGTAGCTGTGGCCCACCAGGATGCTGCGTCCCTCTTGCGTGTCCAACGCGCGGGTGGTGGCCTTGACATCGTCGGCGAGCGAGGTCTCGGGCTGCTGAACGACGGTGACGTTGAAGCCGTCGCGCCGCAGGATGTCGGCCACGCCCCTCCAGCCGGAACCATCGGCGAAGAAGCCGTGGACCAGGACGATGTTCTTGACGGGCGCCGGGGCGGCAGCCTGGGCGCCCATGGCGGCGAAGCAGAGCGCGACGGCCGATGCGATGCGGGAAAACCTGGTCATGATGATGCTCCTGTCAGTGAAAGGAATGGGAATGGATCAGAACGCCTGCGCCGTCGGGCGCAGGACGATTTCGTTGATGTCGATGGCGGCCGGCTGCTCGATCGCGAACGCGATGGCGCGTGCCACCGATGCAGCGGGAATAGCCTCCTTATAGAAGTCCAGGACGGTGTCCTTCGCCGTGCCCGATGTGCCGTGCTTGAGATCGCTTTCGACGGCTCCCGGTGCGATGGATGTCACGCGGACCTTGTCGCCGACCTCCTGCCTGAGTCCTTCGGAAATGGCCGAGACGGCGAACTTGGTGCCCGAGTACACGGTGCCGCCGGGTGCGAAGACCTTGACGCCGGCCACCGAGCTCAGGTTGATGATGTGACCGCTTTCCTGGGCAATGAAGCGGGGCAGTGCGGCAGAGATGCCGTACAGCGTGCCTTTCAGGTTGACGTCGATCATCGCGTCCCACTCGTCGGTGTTGACCTCGGCCATCGGGCGGATCGGCATCAAGCCCGCGTTGTTGATCAGCACATCGAGCTTGCCGAAGTCGGCGACGGTCGCGGCCACGACCGCTTCCACCTATTTCTTGTCGGTGACGTCCAGGCTGTACGCCTTCGCCATGCCACCGGCCGCCTCGATGGCAGCGACCACTTCGTCCAGCTTGTCCTTGCGGCGCGCGGCGATTGCCACTTTCGCACCCTGGCTGGCCAGCAGCCTGGCCACTTCGGCCCCGATGCCCGTACTGCCACCCGTGATCAGGACGACCTTGCTTTTGATGCCTTCTTTCATGACAACTCCTATGAAACCACGTTGTTGGTGGGCCGCGGCGCCTCTGCCTGGAGACGCCGCGCCGCATCGGGGCATCAGGACAGCTGCTCGAGCAGCAGGGCGGCGGCTTCGGCCGACGACGCCGGGTTCTGGCCGGTGATCAGGCGGCCGTCACGGACCACGTACGAGCCCCAGTCCGGACCGCTGGAATACACGCCGCCCCTGGCTTTCAGCTCATCCTCGACCAGGAAGGGCACCACCTGGGTCAGACCGACGCCTTCCTCTTCGGTATTCGTGAAGCCGGTGACGCTCTTGCCTTCGACCAGCGGCCGGCCGGCCGGCGTCCGCACGTGGCGCAGCACGCCAGGCGCATGGCAGACCAGGGCGACCGGCTTGTTCGCCGCCAGGAAGGCTTCGATCAGCGCGATCGAATTCCGGTCTTCGGCCAGGTCCCATAGCGGGCCATGGCCGCCGGGGTAGAACACGGTGTCGAAGTCGGCCTGGTTCACGCTGTCCAGGCGTACGGTCGTGGCGAGTTGGGCGTTTGCTTGCGCGTCTGCTTCAAAGCGGCGCGTCAGGTCGGTCTGGAACGATGGCTCGTTGCTCTTCGGGTCCAGCGGCGGCTGGCCTCCCAGGGGCGACGCGAGCACGATGTCGAAACCGGCGTCCTTGAAGACGTAATAGGGGGCGGCCAGCTCTTCAAGCCAGAAGCCGGTCTTGCGGCCGGTGTTGCCGAGTTTGTCGTGCGAGGTCAGGACCATCAGGACTTTTTTCATGGTGATTCTCCAATCAGCTCAGATTTGTATTAGACCAGTCGTCTCAAAAAAGGGGCGAGGGTGACAGGCCGGGACTACGATGCATGTGTCGTTTGCTGCAACGACGGGATTCAAGATAGCACTAAGTAGACCGGTCGTCTAGAAATTTATCGATTTATTTTTCTTCGCACGTCCATCGATGACCCGACAGGACCGCGAGCCCGTGCGGCCGGCATCAAGCCGGCAGCAATCCGCTTGCCTGGTAGGTTTCGATCAAGGTATCGAAAAGGGCAATGTCCGCGCGTCCTCGCGCCATGAGTTGGGCGCCCGCGACGGCAGCGTAGATCGCGCGCGCGCGCTTGTGCTTCTGTCGCGGGAAGAATGCCGCCGGCCATCAGCATGCGCGCCAGCCAGGCAACGTTCACGTCGGCGAAGGCCTGGACTTCATGCTGTACGTGCCCGGGCAAGTCGTCGTACTCCGCGGCCATGAAACTGCTCAGGCACATGCGGTTGTCGCTCTCCAGGGATTTGCGGAAAGTCTGTGGATACTTGCGCAGGCACGCGACCGGATCCGGCGTCTTCCCAATAGCGCTTGGCGACTGCGGCCGCGGGCCCCGCGCCGCTTCTGGCATGTCGGGCCGATGGCGCGATCGATCCGCGACCTGGCACTGGCCTTCTCGCAGCTGTCCGGCGCGGATGGCCACGATGCGTTCGCGACCAGTACGGCGCCGTTCAATGCCGGCATCAAGCGCCCGCTCGATCGGCCGCTGCGCGTCGGCTGGATGGTCGGGCCGGACTTCGGACCGGTCGACCCCGAAGTGGCCGCGACGGTCAAGGCTGCTGCCGACGCCCTCAAGGACATGGGCGCCGTCGTTGAACAGGTAGGCATCCCGGCGCTGGAGCGCGATTTCGCCCTCGACGTCTTCAACAAGCTGCACGTCATGGAAATGAAGCCGGCATTCGCCCATGCGGCCGCGGGCCGCAGGCCGGACGAGCTCTACAAGATGGCGACCACCATGCTCTCGCTTCCCGATACCTCGATGAAAGACTATCTCGAAGCCGAGCAGGCGGCGGAGCGGCTGCGTGACGGCTACGCCGGCTATTTCGCCCGGTACGACGCCCTGATCACGCATGTGTTGCCGATCCCGGCGCACAAGCATGGCGTAGAGGAGTTCGTCATCGACGGCCAGACCGTGGACGCGACTTACCTGCAAGGTGCGACGGTGCCGCTGAACGTGACCGGGCTGCCGGGCGTGGCGATGCGCTTCGGCAAGAGCAAGGAGGGCTTGCCGATCAGCGTGCAGATCGTCGGCAAGTGGCAGGCCGAATCGACCATCCTGCATATTGCTTCGCTGCTCGAAAGTGCCAGTCCGGTCCGGGGCCTCCATCCTGCTTTGTGATAAGGCGATGCTGGCAGTCCCGGAGGCGAAGATGGCCTGCAAAGCCGTCTGAAATGTCTGCGAGCTCAGATTGCATCAACGATTATCGGCGCCAGGCGGATCCCAACTGGGCCGTTTCCGCGCCAACAGATTGCCGTAGTCCACTGCACAGAAATAGATATGCGGATTGTCCGCACAAGCGCGAAAAAGAGCGCATAGTGCGAAGGTCACATGCGATCCACCCCGATCGTCATCTCCCAGCCGGCATCTGCTGCGCTGCCATTCCCATCAGACACATCAGACATTTCGACGCATCGCCTCCGGCGTGTGCGCCTGTCCAAGTGTTTGCACCCTGTCGAAGGTACACCATGTATCCATTCCCCCAATCCGTCAATCCCGCCGTGCGCTCGCATATGGACGCCCAGGTCGCCTACCTGAACGCGTTGTCGCAGACCATGTCACGTTCGTTTCAACAAATGTTTCAGCTGAATATGCAACTGGGCCAGACCCTGCTCGAGGAAGCCACCGGCACCGCCCAGCGCATGCTGGCCAGCGGGCGCCCGACCGACGCGCTGTCCGCGGCCGCATCGGGCGCGCAGCCCGCCAGCGACAAGCTGCGCGCCTATCAGCAGCAGTTGTCGCAGCTTGCCGCCACGACCCAGGTCGACCTGAACCGTGTGACCGAACAGCATGCGCAGGAAACGTCCCGTACGGCACGCGCACTGGCCGAGGATGTGACGCGCGCCGCGTCCGAAGAAACCGACAAGGGCTTGCACCAGCAAGAGGAAGCCCTCAGGAATGCGCGCGACGCATTCATGCAGGAGGCGCAGCGTGGCGCCCAGGCCGGCGCCCGCTTCGAGGGCAACCTGCAAGGCGGCATCGACAGCGCGGGCGGGAAACCCGATGGCCAGGCCGGCTCATCCATTGTCCCTGGCAATATGCAAGGTGGCAAAATCGATGGCAGCAACAAGATCCCGACGCGCTGATCGTCACGATTCATCCAGGCCCTGCGGGGCCTTTCCCGTGGCGGCGCCCGTCAGGCGACCTAAAACAGGACTGCAGCGCGCCCCAAGGCAATTTCCACAAGAGGTACGCCATGTATCAATTTCCCCAGTCCGATCCGGTTTTTCAGTCCTGTATCAATTCCCAGTTCGCCCTCTTCAATGCCTTTTCCGGTTCGCTCCTGGGCTCCGTCCGGAGCGTCTGCGACGCCAACGTCAAACTCGGTCAAACCATGCTCGAAGACACATTCAGCGCCGGGCAGCGCTTGCTGGCGAGCGATCGCGCCGACGATGTGCTTGGCGCCGTCGCTGGCGGCGTCCAGCCGGTGGCGCGCAAGCTGCTGGCCTACGAGCGGCATATGTCCACGCTGGCTGTGGATGCGCAGGCGAACCTGGCCCATGCGGCGCGGCGGCATGGCCAGCCGGCGTCCCGTACCGCACCTGCGTTGCCGGATAATGCCGGCCCGCAGCATGGCGTCGAACAAGCGCGTACCGGCATGCAGCCGGAACGCCGCATGCAGCCGGAGCGCCGGGCAAGCAAGGCTTTGCAGGGTGGCCAGCCGGCCGCATGAAGGTGGCGCCGGCGCCGGCGGGGCAGCCACACATGCCATGGTTGAGCATTGCCTCCATTTGTTGGTGCAGGTTCTTGCCCATGTCGATCACGGCGCTGACAATCGCGCCGTTGCGCCCGCCCCCGGCCTTGATCGCCTTGACGAAGGACTGGTCGATCTTCAGCATGTCGATCGGGTACTGGTTCAGGTAACTCAGGCTGGAGTACCCGGTGCCGAAGTCGTCCACAGCGATCTGCACACCCATTGCTTGAACTTGTCCGACAGGTGGGCGCTGGCTCGGCACGCCCACCCGCATCGTGCGCGGGTCCGCCACGGCGGCGCCGCCGGGCTCGCCATCCAGCCGCGCCGACGCCATGCGATACCAGTCGTGGCTGCGGGGCGCATTGCGCATGGAATCAGGCCGGAGCGAGCGACACGCCGGGGGACGTCTTGCAGTCGCTCGTACGCCAATGCGACCCATCATACGTGCCGCAGGGGCGAGGAACCAATGTCTTTCGTCCCGGGCTGCCGTGCGCCCGCGTAGAGCGAATGGGCGTAGTGTCGACGTGCTTGTTACCGCATTCGAGGAGGGATCATGATGGCGTCCGAACCTGCAAATACTTTTCGCGGCCTGCCCTTGACCCCGGAGCAGGATAGCGAAATCAGGCATTACATCCATGTCAGGCAACGCAGTGGCCTGCCTTGGGAGACACCTGAGCTGCGCGCGATGCTTGCCGACATGCTCGATCCGCCCCAGGCCGATGAGGAAGACGGCAGGTCGGTGTCGGACAGCATGGGCATGGAGCGCACGGCCATGGTACTGGATGGCGGGACAGACCTGCAACGGGCCGATCCTCGACCCGAGTCTTGAGGCCGCTGCCGAAGCGCATGCCGCTCGAGTCCGCGAAGTCGTCAGCGTCCGCGGTCATGCCCGGTTCACGTCCCGCCTGCCGGACCGGTTGCAAGCGCTACGGTCCCCGTACGTCAGCTTGCGCGCGGCGGTTCGATTCGCTGTCCGGCAAGCCGCTCGACGGCCGCGCCCGCGGCAATCGCCGCACCGATCGTACGGGCCGAACCCGAGTGCAAAAGAGATGTCGGATCAGCCATGGCTCATCTACGTTTAATGGGTGATTGGGAACCTTATTCCAGCGGCGGCATGCGGCGCCGGCCCCGGCCGAATGGGAGGGGCAGGGCACGGCTAAGGTGGCACCCCTGCGCGACCCGGCGTAACCCTAAGCGACGAAAGACCGCCACCATGCATTGCACACGATCGACCCGCAGCCCGGCGGCGTCGTACGCCGCTGACCGGGAGCGCTGAGCGATGGCAAGGGCAGGCTCGAGGCGCTCAGCGATGGCGTGATCGCGATCGTCCCGCCTCACCGGCGCCGCCATCGGTTAAGATGGACCGCTATGGAATTCCGCCAGATTAACTACTTCATCGCGCTCTTTGAGGAGGGCACCGTCACCCGCGCCGCGCACCGGCTCAACATCGTGCAGCCGGCCTTGAGCATGCAGATCAGCAAACTGGAAGAGCAGGTCGGCCAGCAACTGTTCGAGCGCAGCAAGCAGGGCATGGTGCCGACCGCGGCCGGAAGGCAGATGTACCGCCTGTTCCTGCCGATCATGCGCGACTTCTCGAACGCCCATGCCCAGATACTCAGCAGCGACGGCGCCATTCGCGGCGAGGTGAAGATCGGCCTGGTGGCGTCGGTAACCGAAGGGGTGCTGGTCGATACGCTGAGCGATTTCTCGAACCGCTACCCGGACGTCGACGTGTCGGTGTCCGATGGCTACACGAGCACGCTGATCGACTGGGTCACGGGTGGGCGCCTGGATGCCGCCATCGTCAACAAGCCGCGCCGTCCACTCGCGCTCGATGTCGAGCACATCGTCGATGAAGAAATGGTGTTGATCACCAGCGCGGCGTCGGACCGGAACGTGCCGCAGACCCTGGCCTTGCGCCAGTTGCCCTCCCTGGGCCTGGCGCTGGTGCTGCCGACGCGCGGGCACGGGCTGCGCAGCACCATCGACGCGTTCGCGGAAAGCGAGAACATCGAGCTGGCGCCGAAATTCGAGATCGATTCGCTGGTCGCGACCGTCAAGCTGGTCGAGCAGGCGCGCGTGGCCACGATCGTGCCGCGCATCGCGGTGCACCGCCAGCTCGGCAACGGCACCCTGCGCGAGCATGCCATCACCTCGCCGCGGCTGGTGCGGCGCATGGTGAGCGTGTCGCATCCGCGGCGGCCTTTGAGCCCCGCGGCGCGGCTGTTCCTGTCGATGCTGGCCGCGAACCTGCGGCTGCGCGCGCCGGCGGAGCCCGGCGACGAGCCGGCACCCGTGCCGCAGGACTGAAGTTCAGGCCAGGCCGGCGCTGCGGTAGATGTGCTTGGTTTCGAGGAAGTCGTTCAAGCCCTCGTAGCCGTGCAGCCGGCCGACCCCGCTGCGCCGGTAGCCGCCGGTTTCCGCTTCCGCGAACAGGCGGTTATGGTCGTTGATCCACACCGTCCCGTTGCGCAGCGCACGCGCGACGCGCATGCCGCGGTCGCCATCGAGGGTCCAGACGCTGGCCGACAGGCCGAACACCGTGTGGTTGGCGCGCGCCACGGCGTCCTTCTCGTCCTCGAAGCGCTCCAGCACGACGAAGGGGCCGAAGATCTCGTCCTGCACGAAAAAGGCGCCGCTGTCCTGGTGCGCCACCAGCGTCGGCGTCAGGAAGTGGCCGTTCGCCAGCCGACCGCCCGGGCGGCCGCCCGCCAGCACGACTTCGTCGCAGGTGTCGAGCGCGCGCGCGGTCGCGCCGGCCACCTGTTCCAGCGCCTGGGCATCGATCAGCGGTCCCATGCCGGCACCCGGGGTGTCGCCCGCCGCCACCACGATGCTGCCCAGGGCCTGTTTCAGCGCCTGCTTCATCTCCTCGTAGCGCGACGCATGGACCAGCACGCGGCGCGCGGCCGTGCATTGCTGGCCGGAGATGACGGTGGCCGCCGCGGCGATGCGCTGCGCGGTCGTGGCGACGTCGGCGTCGGGGAACACCAGGCAGCAGGACTTGCCGCCCAGTTCCAGCGACAGCTTCTTCATGGTCGGCGCGGCGGCCGCCATGATGCGCTGGCCGGTGCCGTTCGAACCCGTGAAGCTGAGCACGTCGACGTCGTTCGAGACCACCAGTTCCTGCGCGGCCTCGCTGCCGGTTTCCAGTACCAGGTTCAACACGCCGCGCGGCAGGGTCTCGAGCGCCGCCAGTTCGCGCAGCACCTGGGCCGTGATCTGGGCGGTCTGGTGCGCGGGCTTGATGACGACCGTGCAGCCGGCCGCGAGCGCCGGCGCCAGCGAACGGATCAGCAGCACGACCGGCGCGTTCCAGGGAATGATCAGGCCCGCCACGCCGGCCGCCTCGCGCAGCGTCGCCGAATAGGCGCCCGGCTCGACTTCCATGAAGTGGCCCGGCATGTGGCGGGTGAGCCCCGCGTAGTAGCGGATTTCCGAGATGGCCGCGGCCATCTCACCACGCGACTGCGCCATCACCTTGCCGTTTTCCTGGGTCAGCAGCGCCGCCAGTTCGTGGCGCTTTTCCAGCCGCTCGGCCCATTGCAGCAGCACATTCTGGCGCAGGCGCGCGTCGTGCGGCCACAGCGAGGTGTCGAAGGCGTGGCGCGCGCTCGCAATCGCCGCGCGCGCATCCGCCAGGCCGCTGGCCGCGTGGCTGCCGATGACGCTGCCGTCCGCCGGATTGCGGCTGGTGGCATTGGTGCCGCCGGCCGCGCCCTGCCACTGGCCGTCGATGTAGTTGAGCGCACTCAGTGGCGTCATGCTCGGCTGGGTCATGCTCAGCTGCCCTTGAACTTCGGTGCGCGCTTGCTGTGGAAGGCTTCCACGCCTTCGCGGAAGTCGTCGGAAGAGCGCAGGCGGCTGTAGCAATGGCCTTCCAGTTCGATCGCGATCGACAGCGGCGAATCCTCGGTATCGTTCAGCAGCTTCTTGGCGGTGCGCTGGGCCAGCGGCGAGAAGGCGCGCAGCTCGTCGGCCAGGCGGTCGGTGGCGGCCTCCAGTTCCGCATCCGGCACGAATTCGGTGGCGACGCCCCAGTCGTAGGCCTGCTTGCCCGGAATGCGGCGCGAGCGCATCACAATGTCCTTGGTGCGGGTGATGCCGACCATCTTCTGCAGGCGCGCCGAGCCGCCCGAACCCGGGATCTGGCCCAGCTTCTGCTCCGGCAGCGCGTAATAGGTGGTGTCGGTGACGATGCGAAAGTCGCAGGCCAGCGAGATCTCGAAGCCGACGCCGAAGCAGAAGCCGCGGTTGGCGGCGATCACCGGCTTGCTGCAGCGCGTCGGCGCCGCGATGTTCCAGGCCAGTTTCGATACGTGTTCCGGCGACGCCTCCAGGAAGCCCTTGATGTCGCCGCCGCTGGAGAAGTGCTGGCCTTCCGCGCGCAGCACGATCACGCGCACGCGCTCGTCCTCGTCGAGCGCCTCGAACACCAGGCGCAGCTGCTCGCGCTGGCGCATCGAGATGATGTTGAACTGGCCGTTGGACAGGACGATGTCGGCGCGCTGGCGTTCGGCATCGACTTCCACACGGAAGCCGTCGAGGTTCTCGAGCAGGTCGTGGGCGGGGTGTTTCAGTTGGGTCATGCTGTTCTCCTTGGTTATTCTGTTGTTTCGCTTGATTCGATGGCGGCGCCATTGCGCGGCATGCCTTCCCAGCGCCTGACCAGGCCCTGGTGCGGCAGCTCGAACAGGTCGAGCAGGCGGCCCACCGTGTGGTCGACGATGTCGTCGAGGGAATCCGGGCGCGTGTAGAAGGCCGGAACCGGCGGGAAGATGATGCCGCCCATTTCGGTTACGCTGGTCATGTTGCGCAGGTGCGCCAGGTTCAGCGGCGTCTCGCGCGCCACCAGCACCAGCCGGCGGCGCTCCTTCAGGATCACGTCGGCGGCGCGCGCCACCAGGTTGTCGGCCAGCCCGTGGGCGATGCTGGCCAGCGTCTTCATCGAGCAGGGCGCGACCACCATGCCGGCCGAGCGGAACGAGCCGCTGGCGATCGTGGCGCCGATGTCCTTGACGTTGTGGACCACGTCGGCCAGGGCCTCGATGTCGGCGCGGCGCATGTCGAGTTCCTGCTGCGCCGTCATCACGCCGGAAGACGACATCACCAGGTGGGTTTCGCAGGCGCCGGACGCGCGCAGCGCCTGCAGCATGCGCACGCCGTACACCGCGCCGCTGGCGCCGGTGATGGCGACGATCAGGCGGGGCTTGCTCATTGCAAGTCCACCCCGTGCCAGTCCACCACGGCGCCGGGCACGATTTCCTGGCCGAGGTCGATCTCGAGTTCGCCGGGGATGCGCACCTTGGTGAACACGTGGCCGCGGTAGGACACCGGCCGGGTCGCGTCCAGGCCCATCTTGGCGCCCACGCCCTGCAGGTGCGGCGGGGCCGGTTCAATGCTGTCGTGGTGGCCGCTGGCGACGGTGGTGGACGGATCCAGCACGGAACCCTGGGCGCCGCTGATCACGACCAGGTCGCGGTCGGCCTGGAAGCGCGTGGCCACCGCCCACTCGACCTGCTGCGGATCGTGCACGTCGACGTCGTCGTCGACCACGATCACCTGCTTGATGTCGTAGTGGGCGCCGAAGGCGCCGAGGATCACGTTCTTCGGCTCGCCCTCGCGCGCCTTGCGGAACTTGACGAACAGGTGGTAGCGGCCGACGCCGCCGACCGACAGGTGGACATCAAGCACGCCCGGGAAGCTGCGCTGCAGGTGGGCCAGCATGGTCGCTTCGCGCGGGATGGAACCCAGCAGCAGGTGTTCCATCTCGGCCGGCACGATGGTGTGGAAGATCGGATTGGCGCGGGTGGTCACGGCATCGACCACGATCACTTCGCGCTTCTCTTGCGCGCTGTAGTACTTCGGGAATTCGCCGAACGGGCCTTCGGCTTCGCGCACCTGCGGCAGCAGCCGGCCTTCGATGACGATTTCCGCGTTCGCCGGCACGCGCACTTCGCTGGTCGTGCATTTCACCACCGGCAGCGGGGCGCCGTGCAGGGCGCCGGCGATTTCCAGTTCGTCGTGGTCGATCGGCGTGATCGCCTGCGAGGCCAGCAGCGTGAGCGGATCGGCGCCGATGACGACCGCGACGTCGAGCGCCTGGTTCTCGGCCTCGGCCGCCTTGTAGAAGGCCAGCAGGTGGCGCGGCAGCATCAGGATCGCCATGCGGTCGCGCCCATGCACCTGGATGCGGTTGATCGAGACGTTCTGCACGCCGGTCGCCGGATTGCGCGCGATGACCAGGCCGGCCGTGATGTAGGGGCCGTTGTCATGCTCGCTGTGGGTCGGGATCGGCAGCATTGCGTTCAGGTCCTTCGACGCGTCCATGCGCGTCACCACCTGCTGGCAGGGTGCCTCGCCTGCCGCCACTTCACGCCACGGCAGAGGGTGTTCGGCGGCGTGGCGGAAGGCGGCCAGCAGGCCGGCCTGCTCGACGCCCATCGCCTCGGCGATCCAGCCGCGCCGCGACACGAAGCCGGACACCACCGGCATCGTGTGCCCGGCCGGCTTGGGGAAGTAGGCGGCCTGCTTGCCGTCCAGGCGCTTGGCGATGGCGGCCAGGCGGTGCTTCAGCGGCACGCCCTCGCGGATCACGGCCAGGCGGCCGGTCGCCTGCAGGTGCGCGAGCCAGGTGCGCAGGTCGGTGGCCTTGGGTAGCGGCTTGTCGTTTTTCATTATGCCTTTCCTTCTTCATGGGCCGGCAGGGCCTCGTAATCGCCGGCGATCAGCTTGCGCCGCAGGATCTTCCCGACCGGCGATTTGGGAATCTCGCGCACGAACACATAGTCGCGTGGACGCTTGAAGTTCTGCAGGTCCGACTGGCGCACGTGTTCGTTCAGCGCTTCCGGGCTGGTGTCGCCGCGCGGCTTGACGAAGGCGACCACGCGCTGGCCCCAGCGTTCATCCTGCAGGCCGGCCACCGCCACCTCGTCCACGCCGGGGTGCAGCGACAGCACCGATTCGATGTCCACCGGCGAGATGTTCTCGCCGCCGCTGATGATCATGTCGTCCACGCGCCCGGTGACGAACAGGTCGCCGTCCGGGTCGAGGTAGCCGGTGTCGCCGGTGAAGTACCAGCCGGCGCGGATCGACTTGCCGTTGGCGTCCGGGCGGTTCCAGTAGGCCTCGAACGCTTCGTCGCCCTGCAGTTCGCAGACGATCTGGCCTTCCTCGCCCGGCGCCACCACCTGGTCCGGGGTGTCGGCGCCGAGCGCCACCACGCGGATGCGGGTGTTGATGCCGGCGCGCCCGGCGCTGCCGGCCTTGCGCGTGGCGTCCTGGTCGAACGCGAAGGTGAAGACTTCGGACGAACCGTAGTGGTTCACGAACAGCTCGGGCTTGAAGGTCTCGTTCAGGCGTTTCAACAAGCCGTCCTGCATCGGCGCGCCGGCAAAGCCGAGCTTGGTCACCGAGGCGATGTCGGCGCCGTGCTGCGCACGCCAGGCGAGCATGTCGTGGTACAGCGTCGGCACCAGGTACAGCGCGGTGATGCGCTCCTCTTCGATCGACTGGAAGGCGGCGGCGCAATCGAACTTCGGCACGCATACGAACACACCGTCGACCAGCGCCATCGCCAGCAGCGAGCGCACGCCCATGGTGTGGTACAGCGGCATGACGCCGAGCGTGCGTTCGCCGCGGCGGTACAGGTTCTGCGCCACGTGGCCGAGGGCGGCGGCGCGTTCGGCGCGGTGCTTGCGCGGCACGCCTTTCGGCTTGCCGGTCGTGCCCGAGGTGTACAGCATCAGCGAGATGTCTTCGCTGTTCGCCGCCAGCAGCGGGGCGGCCGGGGCGTGCTCGAGCAGTTGCGCGTATTGCACGGTGCCGTCGGCGCCGCCCACGGCGATGCGCGTGAGGCGCGCCGCGGTGGGGCTGCCGGCGACGGCTTCCGCACTGACCGGCTCGTAGACGACGGCCTTGGCCGCCGAGTCGGTCGCGCAGTACTCGACCTCGTCCGGCTTGGCGCGCCAGTTCAGCGGCGTGACGATCGCGCCCAGGAACTGGCAGGCCCAGTGGAGGGTCGCCATCTCGATGCGGTTCTGCAGCACGACCATCAGGTGGTCGCCGCGGCCTATGCCGAGCACGGACAGGCCGGCGGCGACGCGCTGGATGCGGTCGTACCATTCGGCATAGGTCAGGCGTTGCGCACCGTCGACCACGGCCAGCGCATGCGGGCTGCGTTCGACGCTTTGCAGGAAGGTGCGTCCTAGATCGAGCACGTTGTTCTCCTCTATTCTCGTTTTACGTGGGTGTCAGGCATTCACCAGCCTAGCCTGCGCGGCGGCGCCGACCCCGGCATGGCCCGGCTTGTCGGCTTCCGGCGTGGCGCCGACCGGTCGGCCGAGGCGCGCGGCGGCGGTTTCCAGCACCGCCTTGACGATATTGGTATAGCCGGTGCAGCGGCACAGGTGGCCGGACAGCATCTCGCGCACTTCCTGTTCGCTGGGATCTGGCTTGCGCGCCAGGTAGTCGGCGCAGGACATCAGGATGCCGGCGGTGCAGAAGCCGCACTGCAGCGCGTGGTTGCGGCGGAAGGCTTCCTGCAGGTCGGATAGGCCGTCTTGTCCGCGATTCAGTCCTTCCACGGTCTCGATGCTGCGGCCTTCGGCCTGCACCGCGAGGCTCAGGCAGGTGCGCGCGGCCACGCCGTCGACCATGACGGTGCAGGCGCCGCACACGCCGTGCTCGCAGCCGACGTGGGTACCGGTCGCGCCCAGTTCGTGGCGCAGGAAATCGGACATCAGGGTGCGCGGTTCGCAGGTGCCGCTGCGGCGCTGGCCGTTCAGCACCAGTTCGATGCGCACGACCTCGTTTTTCTGGTAAGTCTTCATGAGATGGCCCTGTCGATCGCGGTGCGGCCCAGGTGGCGCACCAGTTGTCTGCGGAACTTGGCGGAAGCGTGGTGGTCGTCCTTGGCGCCCAGCTCCCATGCGAAATCGTTGATGGCGGCGTCCAGCTCGGCGCCCGCCAGGCGCCCCCAGGCCTTGACGCGCGGGCGGTCCGACACGCCGCCGACCGCCAGCCGGATCCCGTCCGGCCGTACCACGGCGGCCACCGCGCAGATCGCGAAGTCGCCATGGCGGCCGGCGAACTCCTCGAAGGCATAGCGCACGCCGGGTTCGGCGAGCGGGTAGCGCGCTTCCTCGACCAGTTCGTCGGGCCGGCGCGCCGTCATCAGCATGCCCTGGAAGAAATCGTCGGCGGCGACCGTGCGGCGCCCGGCGCGGCTGCGCAGCACGACCTGGCCGCCCAGCGCGAGCAGGCACAGGGGCAGCTCCGCGCTCGGGTCGGCATGCGCGATCGAGCCGCACACGGTGCCGCGGTTGCGGATCTGGAAGTGCGAGATGTGGGGGAAGGCCTGGGCCAGCAGCGGGACTTCGGCCGCCAGGCCGGCGCGCCATTCCACGCTGCCCTGCGTGGCGGCGGCGCCGATGGCCAGCACACCTGCATCCGTGCGCACGTAGTCCAGGTCCGGCACGCGCGAGATGTCGATCAGCACGCTCGGCTGCGCCAGGCGCAGGTTCAGGACCGCCATCAGCGACTGGCCGCCGGCGAGGATGCGCGCGTCTTCGCCGGCATCGGCCAGCAGCGCGACCGCTTCGGCGGCGCTGTCGGGACGGGCGTAATCGAAGGCTTGCGGTTTCATGCTTTCTCTCCAAACAGGGCTTTCAGGCGCTGCCACAGGCTGCGTGGCGGCGCGGCGGCGGTGTTGGCCGGCGCGGCGGCCGTACCGTTTGCATCGCGCTTGCCGCCGGCTTCGCGGCCGAGCTGCTCGAACAGCTGGTTCAGCACGATCTTGGCCGCGCCTTCCAGCATGCGGCTGCCGACGGCGGCCACCTTGCCCGACACCTCGGCCGTGTAGTCGTAGCGCAGCAGCGTGCCGCCATCCCGCGCTTCGAGCGTGACCAGGCCGCTGCCGCGCGCGCTGCCCACCGAGGACAGGCCGGAGCCGGCCAGGCGCAGGCTGCGCGGCGGATCGAGTTCGGACAGCGCGACTTCGGCCGAATAGTGCGCCTTGATCATGCCGACGCCGACCGTCACGTCGGCGCGGTAGCGGTGCTCGCCGTTCGGCTCGAGCGCATTGCAGCCGGGGATGACCTTGGCCAGCGCGGCCGGATCCAGCAGCACCCGGAACACGGCTTCCGGCGTCGCGTCGAGCATGACTTCGCCGCGCGCGCCGAGGGACTTGCCGCCTTTGCCGACCTTGCCGGCGTTGACCGCGGCCGTCGACGGGATAGCGTCGCCGCCCGCGACCGGCGCCGCGGCCGGGGCTTGGGCCCGCGCCACCGCCTGCGACGGCGGTGGTTCGTCGGCACCGATCAGGTCCATCACCTTGGACGGCGTCAGCGGCAGCGTCAGGTCGGCCACGCCCAGCGCGTCGGCGACGGCATTCGCGATGCATGCCGGCGTGCTCATGTTGTTGCCTTCGCCGAGGCCTTTGGCGCCGAGCGGCGTGAAGGGGGAGGGCGTCTCGATGTGGATGATCTGGGGTTCCGGCACTTCGCAGGTGGTCGGCACCAGGTAGTCGGCAAAGGTGCCGGACTGGAAGCTGCCATCCTCGCCGTAGCGGAATTCTTCCATCAGCGCCGCGCCCAGGCCCTGCGCGAAGGCGCCGCGGATCTGGCCGTCGGCCAGCGCCGGATTCAGGATCTTGCCGGCGTCGTGGGTGGTGACGTACTTGTCGATCGTGATGCGGCCGGTATGGCGGTCGATCTCGACGCCGCAGACGTCGAAGGCGAAGCCGTAGGCGGCCGAGGTGTTCACGCGGTCCTGCTCGTCCGGCGCGCCCAGCGATTCGGCGGTCCAGAACGCGGTCTCGCGCAGGCCCGGTTCCACGCCCGCAGGCAGCAGCGCCGGGGCCCAGTGCGGACTGGCGGCCATGCGCAGGAAGGGCAGCGATTTTTCCGGATTGGCTCCGGCGAACACCTTGCCGTCCCTGAAGATGATGTCCCTGGCGGCGCAGTCCAGCTGGGGGGCGGCGATCAGGGCCAGCTTGTCGCGCAGCTTGACGGCCGCCATGTGCACGGTACCGGCCACGGCGCCGGCAAAGCGGCTCGAGTAGTTGCCGGCGGCGACCGACCAGGCATCCTTCTGGGTATCGAATTCGACGTTGACCGCGACCTGGTCCGGCTGCAGCCCGAACACGTCCGCCACCACCTGGGTGCACACGGTGCGGTGGCCCTGGCCGGCCGGCGCCGACGCGATCACGACGTTGATGCCGCCGAGCGGATCGATGCCGACCGTGCTCGATGCGATCGCGCCGTTCTTCGGGCCGGCCTTGGCGCGCGCTTCCTTCGGCAGCACCGTCGTGATGTAGCCCATGTTCGAGATCGACGGCTCGACGATGGCGGCAAAGCCGATGCCGTACAGCCGGCCTTCGGCGCGTGCGCGCTCCCTTTTCGCGTACAAATCGGCCAGGCCGCCTTCGCTCTGCACCAGTTCCAGCGCGCGCTGGTAGTTGCCGGAGTCGATCAGGGCGCCGGCCGCGGCCTGGTAGGGGAAGGCATCGGCGGGAATAAAGTTGCGGCGGTAGACCTCGAGCGGATCGAGCTGCAGTTCGACCGCGATGCGCTGCATCAGGCGTTCCAGCGCGATGTACACCTGCGGGCCGCCGAAGCCGCGCACCAGGCCGGCCGGGGTCTTGTTGGTCAGGACCACCCGGTTGCGCACCGCCAGGTTCTGGATCGCATAGGCGCCGGTCAGCACGCCATGCATGCGGTAGAAGGTGGCGGGCTCGGGTGCGCGCAGGTAGCCGCCGACGTCGTCGAGCTGGTCGTAGTCGAGGGCCGTGATGCGGCCGTCGCTTTCAACCGCGGAGCGGATCGTCGACAGGCGGTTGGTGGCCGAGGTCAGGCCGGCCAGGTGTTCGAGCCGGTCTTCGGTCCACTTGACCGGGGCGCCGGCCTTGCGCGAGGCGAGGCACATCAGCACCGCGTACTGGAACACCGCATGCTTGACGCCGAAGCTGCCGCCCGAGTCGCGGAAGTAGCGGTGGCGCAGCTTGTGGCCAGGCACGCGCAGGGCCAGCGCCATCACCGTGTGCAGCGAGAACGGCCCCATGAAGTTCGAGCTGACGTCATAGCCTTCTTCTTCGGACAGCCAGTCGGCGATGACGACCGCGCATTCCATCGGCGTGCACGAGTTGCGCGGATAGCGCTGCGTCAGCGAGACGAGGTGGGGCGCTGCGGCGAAGGCGGCCTCGGGGTCGCCGTAGCGGAAGCTGCGGTCGCTGGCGACGTTGCTACCGACGCCTTCGTGCAGTACAGGCGCGTTGGATTCGATGGCGTCGTCGATGGTGGTCACCGCCGGCAGCTGTTCGTAGTCGACCAGCAGCAGGTCGGCCGCGTCCTCGGCCAGGTAGCGGGTGTCGGCGACGACCACCGCCACCGGCTCGCCGACGTAGCGCACGCGTTCGCGCGCCAGCGCCCACATCTCCATCTGCGCCTTGACGCCGACGACGAAAGGTTTCGACCAGTCGGCCAGGTCGGCGCCGGTGAGCACGGCGCGCACGCCCGGGGCGGCGTCCGCGCGGCTGCTGTCGATGCGGGTGATGGCGGCATGCGCGTGCGGCGAGCGCACGATGGCCGCATGCAGGGTGCCGGGCTTGACGCCGGCATCGTCGCCGAACTGGCCGCGGCCGGTCAGCAGCGAGATGTCCTCGATGCGTTGCAGCGGGCGTCCGACGAAGGGTTGCTCAGTCGCGGTCGCTGCCGCCTGGGCTCCGGTGCCAGCACCGGTTGGGTGGGTTTTCATATCCATGTTATCGGCCTGTTGCTTGTGCCTGTCTCCGTGAAACCAGTATAGGTAGACGAGACCATCACGACAAATAATGTATGTTTATGCTATCCATCAGTTTTCGTGATTCAACGGGCCTGGGCGTCCTGGGGCGCATCGAGCTTGCCCACGGTCTCCGGCACCACCAGTGCGCCGACCAGGAACAGCACGCTGATCCCGCCCAGGAACAGCGCCAGGGTCAGCGGCAGGTCGGTCGGCGCGGGCGAGGCCAGCGACACGAAGGTCGGCATGATCCCGCCGATGGCGAAGCCCATGTTCCAGGACAGACCGGTGCCGGTGGCGCGGATGGTGGTGGGGAAGCGTTCGTTCAGGAAGATCAGCAGCGGCGCATAGCCGATGCTGCCCAGGGCGCCGAACACGATCACGCACAGCGCCAGCTGCACCGTGTCGGTCACGCCGGGCATGGCCAGCGCCAGGGCCGGCAGCGCGAACAGGCGCAGCACACCGGTCGCCAGGAAGGTCTTCTTGCGGCCGATGAAGGTGCTGAGGTGGCCGACGGCGATCGAGGCCACGACCACGCCCACGCTCGACAGCATCAGGATGAAACCGGCGGTCTCGCTCGGGGTCTGGTTGACGACTTTCAGGTAGGTCGGGAGGAAGCCCGAGGTCAGGTAATAGCCGCTGCCGCCACCGATGGTCAGGAGCAGGTTCACCAGCAGGATGTTGCGGTACTCGCGCGAGAACAGCGTGCGCACCGGCGACACCGGCTTCGCGCCGGCGGCCGGCACAGCCGCGGCTGCGTTGGCGGCCTTGGCGCGCGCCTTGGCTTCCTGCAGTTTCTTGAACATCGGCGATTCTTCGAGGTTGCTGAAGATGGTGATGCCCAGCACCGCACTGATGATCCCGGTGAAGAACATGCAGCGCCAGCCCCAGTCGTCGAACGCGTCTCCCGGGAACAGGGCCGACATGCCGTAGAAGGTCAGCGACGCGATCAGCGCGCCGAGGCCTGCGCCGCCGCCGCCGATCAGGCCGGAGACGGCGCCCCGGTAGCGCGGCGCTACCGACTCGGTGCCGATCGTGTGCGTGGCCGCGACCACGCCGCCGACGAACACGCCCTGGACCAGTTTCAGGATGATGAACAGGATCGGGGCCGCCACGCCGATCGTATGCACGGTCGGCAGCGCGCCGAAGGCGGCGGTCGAGACGCCGACGCCGACCATCGCGGCGATCATGGCGCGCTTGCGCCCGTGCGTATCGGCGTAGGAGCCGAACAGCGCCGAGCCGAGGGGGCGCATCAGCAGCGTCACGCCGAACGACGCATATACGGCCGCCAGCGACAGCATCGCGTGCTCGGAAGGGAAGAACAGCCTGCCGATCACGGGTGCCACGAACAGCAGGATGAACAGGTCGTACAGGTCGAGCGCCCAGCCCAGGCAGGACGCCACCACGGCCTTGAGCACGTGGCGCTGCTGCTCGCGCTCGGTGATTGCTTCTTGATTCGCTACTAAAGCCATGATCGTCTCCTTGTGTATCCCGGAGGGCATGGCGGCGCCCCCGGGTGTGCTGGAAGGCCGGTTGCCGCTGTCGTTCAGCGGTCTTGGACCTGCGCGCTCGGGCGCGAGGTGCCGGCAGGGTGCCGGCGGGCCAGGATGGCGCCGGCGATTTTTTCGGCCATCATGATGGTCGGGATATTCGTGTTGGCGGACGGCAGGCGCGGCATCAGCGAGGCGTCCACCACGCGCAGGCCGTCGACCCGGTGCACGCGTCCTTCGCTGTCGGTGACGGCGGCTGGATCGTGCGCCGGTCCCATGCGGCAGGTGCCGCTGGCATGCCAGACCCCGAACACGCTGTTGCGGATGAAGGCGTGCAGCGCGGCCTCGTCGGCCAGCAGCGAGGCGACGTGGCGGCCGCCGGTGAGGAAGCGATCGACCAGCCAGCGCCGCAGCGGGGCCGGGGTATCGAGCGCCAGGCCCAGCGCGCGGGTCAGCCAGGCATTGCCAGGCGTATAGCGGCTCAGCGCTTTCACACGCGGCGAGAACGCGGCTGGGAAGAAGTCGGCGTCATGCCGGTGCAACTCGCTGTGCTGCACCACCCCGGCCAGGCGGCGCACGCCGATCGCCATGCGCTGCAGGTCGCGTTCGTCGTCCAGCAGGTTGAGCGCGATGTCGGCGGGCGCCATGGGGTCGTTCGAGGCCAGCTGCACGTGGCCGCGCGAATACGGCCGGTTACACCACAGGAAGAACAGGCCGAGGCGGTTGCCGAGCGCATGCCAGGCGGCGCGCGTGGCGCTCGACATGTACATGTCCGACGCGTCGCACGCTTCAAGCCCGGAAGAAAAGCGGGCCGCCGTCATGCTGGCGCGGCGCCGCACCAGCGGCATGCGGAATTCGGGTTCGAGAAAGTGGCAGAAGGTGAGCGAGGGGTGGTCCTGCAGGTTGCGTCCCACGCCGGGCAGGTCGGCAGCCACCGGGATCTCGAGCCGCTGCAGCATGGCGCCGTCGCCGATCCCGGCATGCATCAAGAGCACCGGCGACTGCAGCGCGCCGGCCGAGACGATGACCTCGGCGGCGTCCAGGCGCAGGCGGTTGCCGTGGACGTCGACCGCTATGACGCCTTGCGCGCTGCGGCCATTCATGAGAATGCGCTCGACGCGCATGGCGGCGAACAGGCGCAGGTTGGGGCGTGCGCGGGTGGCCGCGTCGAGGTAGGCCGACGCCGTCGTCACACGGGTATCGTCGATGTTCGAGAACGCCGCCGGGAACATGCCGTCTTCGAACTGGCCATTCTGGTCGTCGAAGTAGGGCAGGCCGCTGCCTTTCAGACCGTCCGCGAACGCATGGCAGAAGCGCGGCCACTGGGCAGGGAAGATACGGCGGATCGCGACCGGGCCAGCGTCGCCGTGCAGCGGGGACGCGCCGAAATCGAGGTCGCGCTCGAGTCGGCGGAACCACGGCAGCACGTCGGACCACGCCCAGCCGGCGGCGCCGGACGCGGCCCAGTCGTCGTAGTCACGCGGCAGGCCGCGGTTGGCGGCCTGCACGTTGATGCTGGAGCCGCCGCCCATGACGCGGCCTTGTTCGTACACCTTGAGTGGGGCCGAGGCGGTGGCGCGCGCCTTCAGTTGCGGCCAGATGAAGCTTTCGCCGCAGAACACGGGCATCGGGTAGCTGTCGCGGATCTCGGCCGGTACCGCGCCGGGCGGCGTGTCGGGACCGGCTTCGACCAGGGCCACGCGCAGCTGCGGGTCAGCCGACAGCCGGTGGGCCAGTACGCATCCGGCGGAACCGCCGCCGACAATCACATAATCGAACCGCTCCTGGGCAGCCTGCATCCTTGTCTCCCGCTGTTTTGATGCGCGGCTGGCCCAAGGTTTGGAGTGCCACGCTGTTTGCCATAGCGTAGCGTGGAACATCCATCTGTTCTAATAATGTTTGTTTATGCTAAATATCAGGGGAACTGATGACCTGGCGTCAGCCCCGGGCAGGCGTGTGCTCGAGGATGAAGCGGCCGGCAGCCTCGATGACGCGGGCCGGTGCGTCGCGGTGCGGCGAATGGCCGCAACCGGGGATGACAAGGACTTGCGCCTGCGGGACCAGCCGGGCGATCCCTTCGACCTGCTCGAGCGTGCCGTACTCGTCGTCCTCGCCCTGGATGGCGAGCAGCGGCACCTCGATGCGCGCGACTTCGGCACGGATGTCCCAGTGGCGGAATGCGGGGTCGAGCCAGACATCGTTCCAGCCCCAGAAGGCCGAATCGACGTCGGCATGATGGCGCGCCAGGCGTTCGCGCAGGCCGCCGTTCAGATAGGCTTCCCTGGCCTGCGCAATCGAGGCGACTGATATGTCTTCCACCATGATGTGGGGTGCGGCGACGATCACGCCGCTCAGCGCGTCGCCGTGACGTGCAGCCAGCAGCAGTGCGATCGACGCGCCGTCGCTGTGGCCGAACACCCAGGGTTTCACCAGGCCGAGCTTGTCCAGTAGTGCCGGCATGACTTCGCGCGCCTGCTGTTCCATGAAGTCGACGGGCCAGCGCTCATCATGCGGACGCGGTGTGGAGCGGCCGTAGCCGTAGCGGGAGAACAGCAGGCCGGTCAATCCATTTGCCTGGCAGAACTTCTCGGGGAAATCCTTCCAGAGAGATATGGAGCCGAGACCTTCATGCAAGAATATGACCGCAGGATAAGCGGACTCGGCCAGCCCAACCCAGTCGAGTTCCAGGCGCAGTACTTTATCTCTCCAGGGAAGTTCGATGAGGCGGGGACGGGCGTCGCTGGGCGGGAGGGACATGTCGGGCGATGGCTTGGACGATGTGTTCCAGTGTACCCGAGATGGTTAGCTGCTCAATATTGTCATATCGAGCAGCCGCACGTTTGCCCCTTGCGTTCCACCATCAACATTTGCTATAGTTCGCGTCCTGCTTCTGCAGCGCAGTAAAAACTGAACGAAATCAAGTAGTTGAGTTAGGTGTTTTGATAACACCGCTGGCGCTGAAGAAAAAGATGGGGTTGACGAGTTAAGCGATGTAGTGCATAATCTTCTTCCTCTGCTGCTGACGAACAAAACGATTCGCAGAACACAGCAAGGCAGT
>Ga0265797_10001473_pt1 | contig 41304 bp, 37 predicted proteins | sample P2T30metagenome_FD_192433 | JGI IMG/M metagenome (GOLD analysis project Ga0265797, IMG submission 192433) | Plant litter microbial communities from East Loma Ridge, Irvine, California - P2 T30 | ecosystem: Environmental > Terrestrial > Plant litter > Unclassified | place: USA: California...
CCTGGTGCTGGCCGGGTTGGCAGGCGCCATCGCGGTAAGCCGCGCGCAGCGGCGGGAAATCCTCTATGCCCGCATGGAATTGGGGGCCATCGTCGAAAGCGCTTCGGACGCCATCATCGGCAAGACCCTGGACGGCATCATCAGCAGCTGGAACCGCGGCGCCGAGCATCTGTTCGGGTTTACCGCCGAGGAGGCCATTGGCCGCCCGATCACCCGGCTGATCGTACCGGCCGATCGTATCGATGAAGAAAACAGCATGCTGGCGCGCATCGCCCACGGTGACCCGGTCACCCATTACGAGACCGTGCGTTTCCATAAGAATGGGCAGCAGCTCCAGGTATCCATTACACCGTCGCCCGTCCACGGCCCGGGCGGGCAGGTGGTAGGCGCGTCGGTGACCGCCCGGGACATCACCCTGCAAAAGGCACAGACCGCACGCATCCAGGTGCAGAACGAAGCGCTCAAGGAGCAGGTGCACGACAGCCAGGCGACCACACAGGCGATCCTCGATACCGTGGTGGACCCGGTGCTGAGTATCGATGAAGGCGGTAGGGTGTTGTCGTTCAACCCGGCCAGCACACGGGTATTCGGCTACGAAGCCGAGGAAATCATCGGCCAGCACGTGACCCGGCTGATGCCTGAAAGCGATTGGTCGGCTTACGAACGGTTTGTCGCGCGTACCCTGGAAAAGGCCTTGCCGTCATCACGCAGTCAGGAAATCCGCGGCCTGCGCAAAGACGGTAGTGCTTTCCCGGCGCGGGTATCGGTGGGCCTCAAGCACAGCGCCGAATCCCGCGTGTTCGTGTGCGTGGTGACCGACATCACCAGCGAACACAAGCAACGCAACGACCTGCTGGCCGCGCGGGACCACCTACTGCTGGCCGCCGATGCCGCCGAGCTGGGTATCTGGACGTTCAACCTGCACGACCGCTCGCTGAGCTGGAACGACCGGATGTTCGAGCTCTACGGGCTGGTGCCGGCCCGCGGCGAGCGAACGCTGCATTACGAGGACTGGCTACGTTGCCTGTACCCCGAAGACCTCCCGCGCTGCGACGACGCCATGCGCGCTTTGCTGCAGCGCGAAGAGCCCTATGCCCTGGTATTCCGGGCCCGCTTGCCCGATGGCCAGCTGCGTCACATCCAGGCCAGTGCACGGGCGGAACGCGACCCTGCCGGTCATGCGGTGCGGGTGACCGGCATCAACCGTGACATCACCCTGCAACACGAGATCGAAGCGACCCTTCGCCAGGCCAAGGCCAGCGCGGACGAAGCGAGCGCGGCGAAGTCTGCCTTCCTGGCAAACATGAGCCACGAGATCCGCACGCCACTGAACGCGGTGCTTGGCATGCTACAGCTGGTGCAACGCACCGCGCTGGACGCCCAGCAGCGCGACTACGTGGCCAAGGCGCGGCAAGCGGCGCGCTCGCTGCTTGAACTGCTCAATGACATCCTCGACTACTCCAAGATCGAAGCCGGGAAGCTGAAGCTGGATAACCATACCTTCGAGCTGGACGGGTTGCTTACCGAGCTTGCCGTCATCATTGCCGGCAACCAGGGCACCCGTGAAGTTGAGGCGGTGTTTGATATCGACCCGGCGGTGCCCTCGATGCTGGTAGGCGATGCGCTTCGCCTCAAGCAAGTACTGGTGAACCTGGTGGGCAACGCACTGAAGTTTACCCTCAATGGCGAAGTGGTGATCCGCTTGGCGGTGGTGGATCGCGACGACGGTCACGTCACCCTGCGTTTCAGTGTCAGCGACAGCGGCATCGGCATCAGCGAGGAACAGCAGGAGCGGATTTTCGAAGGCTTCAGCCAAGCCGAGACATCCACCTCCCGGCGCTTCGGCGGCACCGGCCTGGGCCTGGTCATCAGCAACCGCCTGGTGTCGCTGATGGGTGGCGAGCTCAAGCTGGAAAGCGAGGTAGGCGTAGGCAGCCGCTTCTGGTTCGATGTGCCACTCAAGGTTCAGGATGGCGGCGATGTACCGCTGCCGTTGCCGGGGCGCAGGCTCCCCTTGCGGCTGTTGGTTGTGGACGACAACCCCACCAGCGCCGATGTGTTGTCGCGCACCGTGGAAGCGCTGGGCTGGACGTCCCAGCACGCGCTGTCGGGGCGCGAGGCCCTGGAGCGCATCCGCCGAGTGGCTGGCTCCGCCGCGCCGTACGACCTGATCCTGATGGACTGGCGCATGCCGGAGCTCGACGGCGTGGCCACGGCCAGGCTCATTCATGACGGCCTCCCCGAAGGGCAGGTGCCCCACATGGTGATGGTGACCGCTTACGCCGATCAGCTCTCACTGGTGGCGCCTGACCAACACCGGGGCCTGTTCGCGGCCACGTTGAGCAAGCCGGTAACCCCACGGCAACTGCGCGATTGCGTATTGGGCGTGGTGGAAGGCCGGCCGCTGGCGCCACCGCCGCCGCCGCCGGAGCGCCAGCCCAAGCGCCTGGCCGGCTTGCACGTGCTGGTAGTGGAGGACAACGCGGTGAACCGCCAGGTCGCCAGCGGGTTGCTGCACCTGGAAGGCGCCAACGTGACGCTCGCCGGCAACGGCTTCGAGGCCATCGCAGCCCTGGACGACGCGCCCAATACCTACGACGCGGTACTGATGGATGTGCAAATGCCGGAGATGGACGGCCTGGAAGCCACCCGGCGGATACGCCTGGACCCACGCTTCGCTGCGCTGCCGATCATTGCCATGACTGCCAACGCCGCCACCGAAGATCGGCAGGCGTGCCTGGCCGCGGGCATGGACGATCACATCACCAAGCCTGTGGACCTGGCCGGGTTGGTCAAGAGCCTCACTGACTGGGTTGAAGGTAGCCGCCCGGCGCTGGTGGCCGCGCCTCCCGCCCAGGACGAAGGCGGCCTGCTCGAGGCCTGGCCGACGGTGACCGGCCGCTTCGGCGGGGACCTGGACCTGCTGCGCAACGTGCTGGAGATCTTCGCCACCGACACCCGCGAACTGCTCAAGCGCCTGGACGAGCTTGCCCGCAGCGGTGACCGCGCGGCGGCTCGGGCGATCTTCCACGCGATCAAGGGCAGCGCGGCCAATATCGGCGCCAAGGCGCTGTCCCAGCGAGCCGGCAAGCTTGAGGCGAGCCTGGAGCGTGGCGAGCCCCAGACCGTCGAGGGGGTGGCAACCGGGGCTTTCGCTCAGGAGCTGCTGGTGTTGCTCGAAGCCAGCGAGGCGCAGATGCAGGTGCGCCTCAGCTGATAGCCACTCGTCTTGAGGGGGGCACCAACGGCTTCGCTGGCCTTCGAATGAAGGAACCCCTGATAAAGAGAGCGAAGCTCATGGCAATCGAAGGCAAAGACCCCCAACGTCAGGACCAGAGCATGGAACCAGAGCGTATCGAACCGGACCTGACCCCGGCGCCGGGCACACCGCGTACGGGCGCCAACGGCGGCAAGAGCGATCGAGAGGAGCTGGGCTTCGATCCGGAGTCGCCGGACTTGAAGGATCCGCAGATCGACCCCACCCATCCCGCCAAGGCACCCTCTGGGCCCGCCGGTAATACCGAGAAGCGCGCCAAGGGCGATAGCTACCCGCCTTATAGCGGCGCCAAGGGCTGAGCCCTGCCGGTGACTGGCCGTTATGGCGTAGCCGCGGCCTTGGCCACCGGCCTCATGGAGGACCTGACGCTGATTTGAGGGTCGCGGGCGCTGGTTGACGTGCCGCGACCTTCCTCCAGGAGCAACCGGATACGCCTGGCCTGGCTCCGGCGGCGCCACCGTCACTCAGCTCAGGATCTTGTTGCCTTCGGGGCAGTGGGGTCATCCTTGGCGGTGAGCGTGGTTTCTTCCTGCAACATTTCCACTTCTTCACCTTTGCCCATGCTCTTGTATTGCTTGCGGATCGTCTTGAGCTGGCGGGCATCGAGATCGTCCAGGTTGAGCACCGCCATGCGGGCTTCCTTGGTGGCCCGCAGCAGCTCGTCGATCTTGATATGCAACACATCGTTATCGCGGTTCTGGGTGTTCTGGATCACGAACACCATGAGAAAGGTGATGATGGTGGTGGACGTGTTGATGATGAGCTGCCAAGTGTCGTTGTAGTGGAACCAGGGGCCGGTAGCGGCCCATACCACGATCAGTACGAGTGCGGTGGCAAAGGCTTTAGGGCTGCCGGCGCGCTTGGACAGCGCTTGGGAAAAGCTGGAGAACGTCATCGCGGTTACCTCGTTGTTTTACAAGATAAAAGACCACGCGCGCCGGCGAATGGCAGCGCGGCTCGATGACATTTCATTCAGCCGGCGCGGTTCGCTTGCGTACCTTGCTGGAAGTGGCGCGGCGCGCGCCGCCCGGTTTGCGTTTCTTGCGCCATGCTGGCGCCTTGGCCTGCCCCTCAATGGTCACGGTCAAGCCCTTGCAGCGCTCCACCAGCTTGCTCATCCAGGCGGACTGCCGCGCGAGGAAATCCTCCAGTGACATTTCTCCGCTTTGCACCATGTCCAGTGCCTGCTCCCAGATTGCCGTGGTGCCTGGGTCCGTGATCGCCCTGGGCACGGCGTCTACCAGGCTGCAACCGGCGGGCGTGGCGGCGAGCGCCTTGCCGGCCTTGGCCAGATAGCCCCGATCCAACAGCCCCTGGATGATGCCCGCCCGCGTGGCTTCGGTGCCGATGCCGGTGGTTTCCTTAAGCTTTTGCTTGAGTTTCGGGTCCTCCACCAGGCGGGCTACGTTTTTCATGGCGCTGATCAGGTCCCCCTCGGTGAAGGGCTTGGGCGGCTGCGTCCAGTTGTGCTTGAGCTGCGCGCCGCGTACGGGGCAATGCGCACCCTGTGCCAGCGGCGGTAGCGGTTGGCCGGGGTCGCGACCCGGCTGGGCGGCCAGTGCTTCGGGCAAGGCGCGCTTCCAACCCGGCTCTATTACCTGCTTGCCGGTGGCCTGCAACGTTTCCTGCGCGCAGTGGAATACGGCCCGCGTGCGGTCGTAGCTGTGGTCCGGAAGAAACTGCGCCAGATACCGCGCGCGAATAAGCGTATAGACCTGCCGGTGCCGGGGCGGCAGCTTATCCAGCGGCGGCGCAACGGCGGTAGGAATGATCCCATGGTGAGCCGATACCTTGGCATCGTTCCAGGCGCGCGAACGGCGGCTGGCATCCAGATGGTCGAACAGGGGCGTCAGGCCCGGGTCGGCGCGTTTGAGCCCGGTGAGAATCGCGGGGGCTTCGGCATGCTGGCTCACCGGCAGGTAGCCACAATCGCTGCGGGGGTAGGTGATCGCCTTGTGGGTTTCGTACAGGGCCTGGGCGGTGTCGAGGGTTTCCTGCGCGCCCATTCCAAACTTGCGCGAGCACAGCTGCTGGAGCGTGCCCAGGTCGAAGGGGAGGGGCGCGGCCTCTTTCATCCGCTCGGTGCGCACCTGGGTAACCTCGGCGCTGGGCGCGGCGGCGATCTTCGCCGCGGCGGCCTCGGCAAGGGGCTGCTGCAGGCAACGGCCCTCCTCGTCACAGGCGGCCTTCGGGGCTTGCCACTGGGCGGTGAACACCTGGCCCGAGGCTTCCAGCTTGACCTCGATGCCCCACCAGGCCACGGGTTGAAAGTCGGCGATACTTCGGTCGCGGTCCACCACCAGCCGCAGGGCAGGGGTTTGTACCCGGCCCACGGGCAACACCCCCTGATAACCCGAGCGTTGCCCGAGCAGGGTGAACAGCCGACTGAGGTTCATGCCGATCAGCCAGTCGGCGCGGGACCGGCCCAGCGCGCAATGGTAGAGGCTGAACGTGGACGCGCCCGGACGCAGCGCACCCAAGGCCTTGCGAATGGAGGCGTCGTCCAGGGCCGACAGCCACAACCGTTGCACGGGGCCTCGGTAGCGGCAGTGGTCGAGGAGTTCCCGGGCGATCATTTCGCCTTCCCGATCGGCGTCTGTGGCGATGACCACTTCCGTGGCCTGGCCGAGCAGGCGCTTGACGGCCTTGAACTGCGCGGCCGTTTTGGGCTTGACCTGCATGCGCCACTGCTCCGGCACGATGGGCAGGTGTTCCAGCCGCCATTGCTTGTAGCGGGCATCGTACGCATCGGGTGGGGCGGTTTCGAGCAGGTGCCCGATGCACCAGCTGACAGTGACCCCGGCGCCGACGAGGCAGCCGTCGCCCTTGCCGCGCGCGCCCAGCGCCTTGGCGATGTCCCGGGCCTGGGAGGGTTTTTCACAGAGATACAGCCGCATCACATTCATCCGTTGCCACACCCGCCAAGGATGGCGGGCGAGGCGGCGTGATGCAAGAAAATAAGTGTATATCTGTACAGTGCCTTCAGCCGCGCTTGAGCTCAATCGGCACCGCGCCGGGCTCCATGCTGGCCCGCATCAGCGTCACGGGTATGGATTTTGCCGCCGGTACCTTGCTTTTCTCGGCGTAGTGCCATAGGGGCACCAAGGTGTTGCATTCCGGATAGTACCCGCCGCAGCATCCGGCCGGAATGTCATAGGCCAGTACTTGCAGCGGCCCGACGGTTCGCGGAACTTGCGTTTCCACCGCGGTAGTCACCTTCACCCAGGCCCCGGGGACGAAACCGAGGCGGGTGATGTCGCTGGTGTTCATCAACAGCACCTTGCGCGTGCCTTTCACGCCGCGGAAGCGGTCGTCATAACCATAGATAGTGGTGTTGAACTGGTCGTTGCTGCGCAGCGTCATCAATTGCAGCACGTCGCGTCTGCCCTCGCCGGCAATCACGTCGTCGTTCGCGTCCAAGGTGGGCATCAGCATGAACTGAGCCTTGCCGCTCTGCGTTTTCCATTCGCGCTGGGCCGCCGCCAATGGCCGATGGAAACCGCCGGGCTCGGCCATGCGTACCTCCAGGTCATGGAAAGTCTCGGGGTAAACCTGGGCGATGGCCTCGCGGATTTTCCGGTAATCGCGCCGCCAGGCGTCCCAATCCAGCTTCGGGTTCGGCGGCAGGGTGGCCTGGGCGATACCGGCGATGATCGCCGGCTCGGACAGCAAGTGTTCGGTGGCCGGCTCACTTTGCCCACGCCAGCCATGGATACATCCCGTGCTGTCTTCGGTGCTCCATTCCTGAGCCACGCCCTCCTGGCGGTCAATTTCGATACGGCCCAGGCAGGGCAACAGCCATTGGTTGGCGCCGGGCAACAGGTGGCTGCGATTGAGTTTGGTCGCCACCTGTACGTTCAGCTCCAGGCCCTGCCAGGCGGGCTCCATGCGTGAGGTGTCCGGCACGGCGCGGACGAAGTTGCCACCCAGGCTGACAAAGCCTTTCACGCGGCCATCCAGCATGCCTTCGCAGGCGTCTACCGTGCAAAAGCCTTTCTCCTGCGGGACCTTGATGCCCAGCACGTGCTCGATGAGCTCGCCCGGGACCTTGCTCGGGTCCTCGGTGATGCCCACCGTGCGCTGGCCTTGAACGTTGGAATGGCCGCGCACCGGGCAGATACCGGCGCCCTGCTTGCCGATGTTGCCGCGCAGCAGCAGCAGGTTCACCAACATCTGCACATTGGCCACGCCATGGCGATGTTGGGTCAGGCCCATGCCGTAAACACCCATTACCCGATCGCTCTGGGCATACACCTTGGCGGCCGCTTCCATCGCGCCACGGCCTAGCCCGGCGCGGCGCTCCAGGTCCTCCCAGCGGTAGCCCTCGATCTGGGTCACCAAGGCGTCGAAGCCGGTGGTGTGTTCTGCGATGAATGCACGGTCGATCACGCCGGGTTGGCCAGCCGCCAGTGCATCGGCGTCCATCGCCAGCAACGCCTTGATGATGCCGGCCATGGCGGCGAGGTCTCCACCGATCGCCACCTGGTGGTATTGCGTACTGATCAGCGTGGAATCCGGCCCCAGCATTTCCAGCGGGCTTTGTGGGTTCACGAAGCGCTCCAGCCCCCGTTCACGCAGGGGGTTGAAGGTAATGATGTGCGCGCCGCGCTTACGTGCCTCCTGTAGCGGGTGAAGCATGCGCGGGCTGTTGCTGCCCACGTTCTGACCGAAGAAGAAAAAGCAGTCGGTATGCTCGAAATCCGCCAGCGTGACGGTGCCTACGGGTACGCCGATGCTTTCCTGCAGGCCCACCGAGGTGCTCTCGTGGCACATGTTGCTGCTATCGGGCAGGTGATTATTCCCATAGGCCCGCGCCAGCAATTGGTACATGAACGAAGCTTCCAGCGAAGCCCGCCCCGAGGCATAAAACACCACGCTTTCCTTTGGCAGGCCCTTGAGGGTTTCGCCAATCGCGGCGAATGCTTGCTCCCAGGCCACGGGGCGATAGGTATCGGTGGCGGCGTCGTAGCGAAGGGGGTGGGTGATGCGGCCTTGTTGTTCCAGGTCATGGTCCGGCCAGGTGCGCAGCTCTGTGAGGGTATGTTTGCTGAAGAAGTCCACGTCGGCGCGCAGGGAGGTCAGCTCCCAGGCCGTGGCCTTGGCGCCGTTTTCGCAGAATTCGAGCGGGTGAGGTTTGCCGGGCTTGGCCCAGGCGCAACTGACGCAGGCGAAACCGTCCGGCTTGTTCTGTTTGAGCAGCGCGGCCGGGCCTTTGCCCATGGCTTTTTCGCGCAGCAGGATAGCCGCCACGGATTGCGCCGATCCCCAGCCGCCCGCGGCATGGGTATAGGGTTTGAAGCGGGCATGAGGGTGCAGGTGCATGGTGGCCGGCCTTCGTCGTGTCATATCTTGTTACGACGTTACGAAGCGGCCATTGGTTCGACTGCGGTGTACGAGCGGCCTGGCGCCAGTCGGGGCGCCAGGCTTGGGCGGGTTAATGGCTCAAGGGGCGGGGTTGGGGTGCCGGGTATGAATGGCTTCGATCCCCGCGCGAACCTCGTCGCTCAGCTTCACCTCGATGCTGGCCAGGTTGCTGCGCAGCTGATCGAGGGTAGTGGCGCCGATGATGTTGCTGGTCACGAACGGTTGCTCGGTCACGTATTGCAGGGCCATCTGGGCCGGGTCCAGGCCATGTTGGCGGGCCAGGGCCACGTAGGCTTCGGCGGCTGCCTCGGCTTGCGGGTTGTTGTAGCGCTGGAAACGCTCGAACAGGGTCAGGCGGCCGGTTTCCGGGCGCGCGCCGCCCAGGTATTTGCCCGAGAGCACACCGAAGGCCAGCGGCGAATAGGCCAGCAAGCCGATCTGCTCGCGCAGGGCGATTTCCGCCAGGCCTACTTCGAAGCTGCGGTTAAGCAGGTTGTAGGGGTTCTGGATCGAAACGGCACGCGGCCAGCCGCGGGTTTCAGCCAGGTGAAGGAAGCGCTGGGTGCCCCAGGGGGTTTCATTGGACAGCCCGATGTGGCGAACCTTGCCGGCCTTGACCGCTTCGTCCAACACTTCGAGGGTTTCTTCGATGGGGGTGAATACATCGGTTTCGTCATGCTGGTAGCCGAGCACGCCGAAGAAGTTGGTTTTACGGTCCGGCCAGTGCAGCTGATAGAGGTCCAGATAATCGGTGTTCAGGCGCTTGAGCGAAGCGTCCAGCGCGGCGGTGATGTTCTGGCGGTTCAGGCGAGGGTTGCCGTCACGGATGTGGTCCATGCGGCCAGGCCCGGCGACCTTGCTGGCCAGAATCCAGTCGGCGCGGTCGCCGTGTTCCCGGAAGTAATTTCCGATGATCTGCTCGGTGCGCGTGTAGGTTTCGCCCCGTGGCGGTACCGGATACATCTCCGCCGTGTCCATGAAGGTCACGCCGGCGTCCTTGGCCAGGCGGATCTGCTCGAACGCTTCGGCCTGGGTGTTCTGCTCGCCCCAGGTCATGGTGCCCAGCGCGATGGCGCTGACCTTGAGCTCGGTTTTCCCCAATACGCGATAGTGCATGAAAGCTCCCGTGTGCAAGCGGGCCGAGGGGCCCGGAAATAAACAAGAGGGCGTCGCGCGCTGCGCGTCGGCCCCGAAGGTGAGACAGATTGCCGCACGACAGTTCGTCGTAATGCCTAGCAGGCTAACTATTTGGCTACTTCTGGTTCGGTTATCATACAACCGCTGCGGCAGCTGCGTGGCGGTCGACATCGCCCGTGCCGAGCCAATCCCGACGTATCAACATTCAGAGAGGTCTACCCAAACCATGGGGCGCCAAGTATTGCTCTACTTGACACATTTCTTCAAACGCCTGCAGGACATTTTCATGTCCCCGGCCCACGACGAGGCCGAGCGCGGTACCTCGCCGCTGGCTGTTCTGACCATCGTGGTATTGGCCATGTACATCGCCGGTGGCCTGGGCTTGTTCGTGAAGACGCACTATTGGGACCACCTCACCGATGCCCAGAAGGCCGTGGTGATCGAGTCGATGGCGTCTACCGAACAAACGCTCTAAAAGCCGCGCGCACCGCGCCGGTCCAGCTGCACTACCCGCACCGCGGGCCTCTCACAAGAATAAATTCATACAGGTGGTTGGCGCTCGACGTCGTCGGTCTTCACAGGCTGATGCGCATCGGGACGGACAGTCTTTGTCTGCAATTCGGCGCGAAGCTGAGGCAGGCATTGCGGGAATTCGTGGTTGATGAACGTGATCAACCGCTCGCGCATATGGCAGCGCGCGTCCCAGTTGCGCGATGAATCCAGCGAGCTGAGCAGTATCCGCAGCTGCATGGACTTCTCACTGGTATCGGTGACCTGTAGCACGCACACCCGGCCATCCCACAGATGCGGGATCTCCGCGCAGATGCGTTTCACCTGATCGCGCAGCACGTCCAGCGGGAGCGAATAGTCGACCCACAGGAACACCGAGCCGATCAGGCTGGACGCGCTGCGGGTCCAGTTCTGAAAGGGCTTTTCGATGAAGTAGGTGAGGGGCACCACCAGCCGGCGCTCGTCCCAGATCTTCACCACGACGTAGCTGCCGGTGATTTCCTCGATCCGCCCCCATTCACCTTCAACGATCACCACATCGTCGAGGCGGATGGGCTGAGAAATGGCGATTTGCAGCCCCGCGATCAGGTTGCCCAGCACAGGTTTGGCCGCAAAGCCCGCGGCCAAACCCGCCAGGCCGGCTGAAGCCAGCAAGCTGGTACCTACTTGGCGCACCGCTGGAAAGCTCATCAATACCAGCCCGCTACCGAACAGGATCACCACCACGTTCAAGCAACGCACCAGCACGCGAACCTGGGTCTGGATGCGCCGCGCGGTAAGGTTGTCTTCGATATCCAGGGGGTTGCGGATGGCGATGGTGTCCGCCACCGCCGCCACGCAGCGCAGGCCAAGCCAAGTGAAGGCGATCACCACAAGTAACCCGTTCACATGGCGAACGCTATTGATCATGGGAAGGTCATCGGGAGCCGACGTCCATACCGACTGCAGCGCCAGCAGGGGCATCAACCACAGCGATGGCGGCCGCGCCTTGGAGATCAGCTGCTGGGCGAGCAACATGCGGCGGGCGATGCGCTTGAGCACGGTAAGCCCAAGCCAGCGCACCAACAGCGTGAACAGCACGGCGGCAAGCGCCGCAATCAGCGTGCTGAGCCAGGGCAGGGGGATGCGGTCCAGCCAGGAATCAGGGATCAGATCCATCGTTGCGCCTCGGGTAGCTTCAAACGATACCGACCCAAGGCAGGCCGGCGCGGTTCCCGCCGAGGTGTCTATTCAGCGGTTGCCGGCGGTGCCAGGCACCGTGTTGGGCTGGTGTGGGGTATCGGCCATGGCGCTGGCGTTACGCTTCAACCCGCGGCAGTTCATCACGCACAAGCAAGCTTGCAATACGATCAGCGCCCACGCCTGGCTGTGCAGGCCCCATACCACCCATAGCAGGTTACTGAGCAAGAACAGCCAGAACCCGGCCATGCGCCGCCGGGGCTGTTGCGACCCCACCAGCCAGGCGGCGACAACGGTGGCCAGCATCGCCGGCCACTGAATCCAGTCGACGTACGGCATTGCTCACTCCTGGTCATCATCCTCGATCAGGGGAACGGTGGCGTCGTCCATCTCCGAGCCCGGGTCTTCGTTGAACGGGTCGTTGAGCACCTTGGCATTGGCGGGCTTGGCCGGGTCGTTGACGAAGGGCACGCCGCTGGGGCCTTGTTGCTCGGTGCCTTGGGTTTGCGGGTTCATGGTCAGCTCCTTTGCGGTTGGCAGTGAATGACACACCTGCACAAGGGAGGCGATCCTCAGGCCAAAGGTTCCCGCCATTGCACCAGATTGCCTTCCGGGTCATACCCTTCGCAGGCTCTAAAACCCGGCCCTACCCACTCGGCTTCCTCGCTTTCGACGCCGCCGCCCAGCATCGGGCTCAGCGTATGCACCAGCGCCAGGGACGCCACGGGGAAGATCAGTTTGACCGGCACGTCGGTGCGCCGCAGCGGTGGCGAGGCAATGATCAGGTTATCTGCCACGATCTGGGGAAGCGCGTGCAGCACGAGCATATAGTGGGGCGACTCCAGCACGATGCGCCCTTCGGCGCGAACCTTGACCGGCAGCCCCGCGACCTGTTCATAGAACGCGGCCATGCGCTCCAGGTCCTTGGCGAACAGCAACGCGCCGGGTTTAGGCAGTTCGGACATCTCAAGTCTCCGCAACGAGGTGGGTAACCCTAAGAGAGCGCAGGCGCGCTGTCCAGCCCGGGCGCTCTGTACGAACGTTCGCCCGGCTGCGAGACTGTGTGCTTTTTCGAGGAATACCGCGCTCATGCAGAACCGCTTCGCTGTGCTGGTGGTCTCTATCTTCGGCGTTGTGGCCCAGGCCATGGCGGGCGATACGGTGATTGCCTGGCCACCGGGATGGCAAGTGGAGCCGATTCCCTCGCAAGCGGGCAGCGAGGTCATTCGCCAGCGGGCCGTGAAGCTCGACGCCAAGGGCGACCCGGCCATGGTGGTGGAGCTCAGCCAGAGCCCGATAGAGGCCGGGCACCTGGTCAACGTGGCGGGGGTGGTGCTGGAAATGCGCAAGGCGGTGCAAAAGAACTTTTCCCAAGATGGCTATCAAAGTGCTTGCACGCGGGTCAAAGCCAGTACCTTGAACGAGGTGCCGGCCGCCGAAACCACATGCACCATTACCCTCAATGGCGGGCACGTCATCACCCAGACACTGGTGGCCGCCGCCGGGGCACACAAGGCATGGGCGCTGTCGTACGCCGGTACCCCCGCCGGGTATCAGGCCAACGAAGGCGCGGTGCTGGAGATCCGCGGCTCGCTGGTGCTGGACGCAGAACAATGACCGGGCCGGCACAGGAGCACGCCATGGCGCGATTCGAACACTTTGGGCCCAACCTTCATGGCCGTGATTATGCGGTAGGGGACATCCACGGGCATTTCAGCCGGCTCGAAGCGACCCTGGACCGGGCCCGTTTCGACCCGTCGCGGGACCGGCTGTTCAGCGTCGGCGACCTGGTGGACCGCGGCCCGGAAAGCCCGCGGGCGCTCGAATGGCTCGAACAACCCTGGTTCCATGCGGTACAGGGCAACCATGAAGTGCTGACCCGCCAGTTCGTGGACGGTGATCCGCAGCTCAACCCCCGCGATTACCTCAGCAGCGGCGGCGCCTGGTTTATGGAAAGCCCGGTCGAGACCCAACGGCAGTTCGCCGACCGCTTCGCCAGATTGCCCGTGGCGCTGGAAGTGGAAACCGCCCAGGGGCTGGTGGGGCTGGTGCACGCCCACTGCCCGTTTTCGAGCTGGACCACCTTGCGTGAGTACCTCACCGGCGCCTTGCCGTATGCCATCGAGCTGGAGGAGGCCTTTCAATGGTCCCGCGCCCGGCTCAAACAGCGGGACGAGAGCGAAGTGCGCGACGTGCGCGCGGTGGTGGTAGGGCATACCCCCCTTCGCCGGCCGCGGCGCCTGGGCAATGTGTGGCATATCGATACGGCTGGCTGGAGCGAGGGTTATTTCAGCCTGCTCGAGCTTGGGCAATTGCGCGTGGTGCAGGCGTGACGGGCGAATTCAAGCCATGCCATTCCCTGACTGGCGCCAGCCCCTACGCCGGTTGCGCGCAGGCTGGGTATACCTGATTCCTGCCTTGGGCCTTGGCCCGATACAGCGCCGCGTCGGCAGCTTCCACCAGCGCCTGAGGGCGGGGTGGCAGCTCACGGTCCAACCATACGTAGGCCCCGGCGCTTACGGTGACCACGCCGTACGGGCTGCCGGTGTGGGGAATGTTCAATCCGCGCACGGCTTCGACCATGCGTTCGGCCACCCGTACTGCGCCGGCGAGTTCGCACTCAGGCAGCAACACCAGTAGCTCTTCACCGCCGTAGCGCACCACCAGGTCCCCGGCGCGCCCCACGCTGGCCACCACGGCCTGGCCCACGTCACGGATGCACGCGTCCCCGCCCGGATGGCCATAGATGTCGTTGTAGGCCTTGAAGTGGTCGATATCCAGCATGATCACCCCCAGCGGGCGACCGTTGCGCCGCGCGCGGCCGATTTCCATGGGCAGGGCCTGGTCCAGGTGCCGACGGTTGGCAAGGCCCGTGAGGCTGTCTTGCAGGGCCATCAGCTCCAGCGCGGCGTGCGCCTCACGCAGCTCGGCCTCGGTCCGGGCGGTCTGGCGGATCTGCCTGATCAGCATCGCGCCAAAGATGCCGGTCGCCGACAACAGCAACAGGATCACGATGGCGGTGCGCAGCATGTTCGCGCGCCAACTGGCCAGCAGGAAAGTCTTGGATTCGGCCGCCAGCACCACCAGCGGGTACTGGGTAACCGCGCGGTAACTGTACAGGCGCTCCACGCCATCGACCACCGATGGCAGCATGCGTGTACCGGCGCTCGCATGGGGCAATAGCTGGGAGAACACAACGCCTTTGGCGATACTGGTTCCGATCAGCTTTTCATCATAGGGCCGCCGGATCAGCACGGTACCGTCGGCCATTACCAGGCTGATCACACCGTCGGGGTCCAGGCTGTAGCTTTCGTAGAATCGCTTGAAGTACTCCACCTTCAGCGTGGCCAGGGCGACGCCCGAGAAACGGCCCTCAGCGTCGTTGATCCGCCGGGACAGCGTGATGATCAGGTCGCCGGTCGAACGGCTGCGAATCACCGGCCCCAGGTGGGCGCCGAGGTCTGCGTGGGTGCGGTGATAAATGAAGTAATCACGGTCGGCATTGTTGGCGTTCGGCGGGTTGGCTTCGTTGGAGCTGACAACCCAGCGGCCATCGCGGTCGTAGATGAACAGGCCGTGCAACTGCTCCAGCGACCCGGTAAGCCGTTTCATCAACCGGTGCAGCCGCAGCCGTTGCAGTTCGCCTTGGGTGCCGTCCACTTGAGCCCGCTCGACCATGCCTACCAGCACGGTGTCCGCCTCTTCGAAGGTATGCCCGGCGTGCTCGGCCAGCGAGCGCGCCATGTTGGACGCATTGGCCTGTGCCATCAGCAGCGCCTGATGGCGCGAAGTCCAGCTTTGCCAGATGTCCAGCCCAACCAGGGACGACACCACGATCACGATCAGCATCAGCGCTACCGTGACCGGGCTCCTCTGGGCGGGGGGAAGAGGGGGGCAGCTTTCGGGCATGCATGCTCGCTGTGCTGGTTCGGAGGTAGGCGGGTCGCCCGACGAAACCGGTGCGCCGCAAGCGAAGCCGGGGGCGGGGCCGTCACGGCTGCGGGCGTGGCGAGTGACCGTCGGGGCGAATCATGACTGGCGCGCCGTCGCGCTGCAACCACGGGGCTCGTTTTCCCATGCAACGTTCGCCGTGCGCGGCACTCTGAACAGAATCCATTGCAACGGAAGGTAGCCCTATGACCACCCCCGATCCGGACTACGTGCGCTGGCTGGTCGAGCGTTCAATGCTCAACGCCGCCAAGCAGCGGGCCAAGCTGTATTCAGGACAAGCCCGGCTGTGGCAGAGGCCTTTCGCCCAGGCGCGGCCACGTGATGCTTCAGCTATCGCCTCGGTATGGTTCACTGCCTATCCTGCCTCCATCGTGACCCGTGAAGGGGGCTCGGTATTGCAGGCGCTGGGAGACGAAACCCTGTGGCATGCCCTTTCAGAGATCGGCATTCAAGGCATACATAACGGCCCCCTGAAGTTGTCGGGCGGTTTGCGCGGGCGTACTCAAACTCCCACCATCGACGGCAATTTCGACCGGATCAGTTTCGACATCGACCCGGCGCTGGGCACCGAGGCCGAGCTTGTGGCCCTGGCCCGCCTGGCGGCAGCGCATAACGCGGTGGTGATCGAGGATGCAATTCCGTCCCATACCGGCAAGGGCGCTGACTATCGCCTGGCTGAGATGGCCTACGAGGAGTATCCCGGCCTGTTCCATATGGTGGAAATCCGCGAGGAAGACTGGGGCTTGCTGCCAGACGTGCCGCCCGGGCGCGACGCGGTGAACCTGCCGCCAGCGCTGGTCGATACCCTGCGTGACAAGCACTACATCGTGGGCCAGCTGCAACGGGTGATTTTCTTCGAGCCAGGGGTCAAGGAAACGGACTGGAGCGCCACGCCCGTGGTGACCGGCGTGGACGGCAAGGCGCGGCGCTGGGTGTACCTGCATTACTTCAAGGAAGGGCAACCCTCGTTGAACTGGCTGGACCCAAGTTTCGCCGCCCAGCAGATGATTATCGGCGACGCCCTGCATGCCATCGACGTGGTGGGCGCGCGCATCTTGCGCCTGGACGCCAACGGCTTCCTTGGCGTTGAACGCCGGCCGGAAGGCAATGCCTGGTCTGAAAGCCACCCGTTGTCGGTGAACGGCAACCAGTTGCTCGGGGGCGCCATCCGCAAGGCCGGTGGCTTCAGCTTCCAGGAGTTGAACCTGACCATCGATGACATCGCCGCCATGTCTCACGGTGGCGCCGACCTGTCCTATGACTTCATCACCCGGCCGGCTTATCAGCACGCGCTGCTGACCGGGCGCACCGAGTTCCTGCGCCTGATGCTCAAGGAAATGCACCGTTTCGGCGTGGACCCAGCCTCGCTCATCCATGCCCTGCAGAACCACGACGAACTCACCCTGGAGCTGGTGCATTTCTGGACCCTGCACGCGCACGACCAATTCATGTACCAAGGCCAGACGTTCCCTGGCAACATCCTGCGCGAGCATATTCGCGAAGAGATGTATGAGCGCCTGGCGGGGGAGCACGCGCCCTACAACCTGAAGTTCGTCACCAACGGTGTCTCTTGCACCACCGCCAGCATCATCACCGCCGCCCTGGGCATCCGCGACCTGGACACCCTTACTGCCGAGGATGTGAAGCGCATCCAACACATCCACCTGCTGCTGGTGATGTACAACGCCATGCAGCCGGGCGTGTTTGCGCTATCGGGCTGGGACCTGGCCGGTGCCTTGCCTTTGCCGCCCGATCAAGTGGCGCACCTGATGGGGGATGGCGACACGCGCTGGATTCATCGCGGCGCATACGACCTGGTGGGCCTGGACCCTGCCGCCGAGGTGTCAATAGGGGGCATGCCCAAGGCCCGCGCGCTGTACGGCAGCATCGTAGAGCAGTTGCAGCGGCCGGATTCCTTCGCCTCGCAGCTCAAGAAAATCCTCGCCGTGCGCCGCGCCTATGACATTGCCGCGAGCAAGCAGATCATGGTGCCGGATACCGAACACCCCTCGCTGCTGATCATGGTGCATGAGCTCCCCGCCGGCAAAGGCACGCAGATCACCGCGTTGAATTTCGGCAGCGAAGCGCTGGTGGAAACCCTGCACCTGCCCGGCATCGCGCCAGGCCCGGTGGTGGACATCATCAACGAGCGGGTGGAAGGGGACCTGAGCGAGGATGGCGCATTTACCATCAGCCTTGATCCGTACGAAGGGTTGGCCTTGCGCGTGGTGAGCGCGTCGTTGCCGCTGTAGGTTGCCGTTGTAGAAAGTTCCGAGCTTCGCCGGACGGCCGGCCATCCGGCGAAGCCCAAGGCGGGGCTACCCAATCTGCTCCTTGGCCAGCTTCACCACGTTTTCCACGGTAAAGCCAAACTGCGCCTGGAGCTTGCCGATGGGCGCCGAAGCCCCGAAGGTGCTCATCACCACTTTGGCGCCGATGTTACCGACATACCGATCCCAGCCCAGCGGGCCGGCTTGCTCGATGGCCACCCGAGCGGTGATGGCGGGGGGCAGCACGCTGTCTTTGTAAGCGGTGTCCTGCTCTTCGAACAACTCCCAGCACGGCATCGAAACCACGCGGCTGTCGATGCCTTCAGCCTTGAGTTTGTCATGGGCTTCCACCGCCAGGCTCAGCTCGCTGCCGGTAGCCAGCAGGATCACTTTCGGCGATTCGCTGTCGGCCAGCACATACGCGCCTTTTTCCGTGTTGTCCGCGCTGGCGAAGCGGCCTCGGTCCAGGGTGGGAAGCGGTTGGCGGCTGAGAATGATGCAAGACGGCCGGTCGGTTTGCTTGAGCGCCACCTTCCACGCCTGGGCGGTTTCGTTGGCGTCGCCGGGGCGCAGGGTGAGCACCCCGGGTGTGGCCCGCAGCTGCGCCAGTTGCTCGATGGGCTGGTGGGTCGGCCCGTCCTCGCCCACGCCGATCGAATCGTGGGTGAACACGAACACTACCGGCAGCTCCATGATCGAGGCCAGGCGGATCGGCGGTTTCATGTAGTCGCTGAACACCAGGAACGTGGAAGTGTACGGGCGCAGGTAGCACAGCGCCATGCCGTTGGCGATCGCGCCCATGGCGTGCTCGCGCACCCCGAAATGCAGGTTCCGGCCGTTGTAGCTGGCCGCCTGGAAACTGCCCGCGCCTTCGAACGTCAGGTTGGTCTTGGTGGAAGGCGACAGGTCGGCCGAGCCGCCCAGCAGCCATGGAATGCGCTCGGCGTAGGCGTTCAGTACCTTGCCGCCCGATTGCCGGCTGGCTAGGCCTTTGGCATCGGCCGGGAACGGTTCGATCGAGGCATCCCAGCCTTCAGGCATCTGGCCGGCACGCATGCGCACCAGATCGTCGGCCAGGGCGGGCTCCTGGTTTTCCAGCGCGGCGAGGCTCGCCTCCCAGGCCGAATAGGCTTGCTGATTACGTTCACGCAGGGTCGCCTGCAGCCACGTCTTGGCGTCGTCGGGCACGCTGAACTGAGCGTCCGGGTCCCAGCCATAGGCTTTTTTCGCGAGGCGGATTTCATCTTCACCCAAGGGCTCGCCGTGGGCAGCCGCCGAGTTGTGCTTGTTGGGGGCGCCATAGCCGATCACGCTGTCCACCACGATCAACAAGGGGGCATTGGCGCCGCCTTCAAATTGCTCCAGCGCCTTGGCCAGCGCGGCGGTGTCGTTGGCGTCCGTGACATGCAGCGTGTTCCAGCCGTACCCCTGGAAGCGGGTGATCACGTTCTCGCTGAACGCCAGTTCCGTATGGCCTTCGATACTGATGGTGTTGTTGTCGTAGATCCAGCACAGGTTGCCCAGCTTCAGGTGGCCGGCAAGGGAGGCGGCCTCGCCGCTGATGCCTTCCATCATGTCGCCGTCGCCGCAAATGGCGAACACCCGGTAATCGAAGAGGGTGCCGGTGGGGCGATTGAAGCGTTCGCCCAGCCAATGGCTGGCCATCGCCATGCCCACGCTGTTGGCGCAGCCTTGGCCGAGGGGGCCAGTGGTGGTTTCAACGCCGGTGGTCATGCGGTATTCAGGGTGGCCAGGGGTTTTGGAGGACATCTGGCGGAACTGCTTGATGTCGTCCAGGCTCACCGCCGGTTCGCCGGTGGGCTTGCCATCGGCGTCTATTTCCACAACCCCGGCCAGGTGCAGGATCGAATACAACAGCATCGAGGCATGGCCGGCCGAGAGCACGAAGCGGTCGCGGTTGGGCCAGTCGGGGTGATCGGGGTGATAGCGCAGGAAGCGGCTCCACAAGGTGTATGCCACCGGCGCAAGGGCCATCGGTGTGCCGGGGTGGCCCGAGTTGGCCTTTTGCACGGCATCCATGCTCAACGTACGGATGGTGTCGGTGCACAAACGGTCGCGGGCTTCGCGGTCGGCGGCGGGCAGGGAGGAGGGTGCTTGCATGGTTTGGGTCCTTGGTCGACGGTGAGTCGATTAGCGGACCGGCGCGCGGCCGGCTCCGTAACCGTGCTGGTTATGAAGCTGACCGCCGTAGCGCTGATGAGTTGCCTTGGGTTACACGGTGTTCATGTTGCTATACCGAGGGGGTGTTCGGTCACGCCATGCCTGGCAGCTCATGGGGGCGCAGGTCGAACACCAGCACCTCGGCGTCATCGCCCTCGGTCAAGGCCAGGGTGCGTTCGTTGCGTACCCGTACGCCATCGCCTTCCACCAGCTTCTGCCCATTGAGGGTGACGCTGCCTTGCGCCACATGCACATAGGCGTAGCGGTTTTCCGCCAGCGTCAGCTCAGCGCTCTCCTCGCCATTGAACAGGCCCGCGTATACCCGCGCGTCCTGGCGCACCGACAGCGAACCGTCCGTGCCTTGCGGGGAGATGATCAGCCGCAGGCGGCCGCGCTTTTCCTCGGCGGTGAAGTGCTGTTGCTGATAGCGCGGTTCAGCGCCTTGCACCGACGGCACGATCCAGATTTGCAGGAAGTGCACCGGGGCATCGGCCGAGTGGTTGAACTCGCTGTGGGTCACGCCACGGCCCGCGCTCATCAACTGGACGTCACCCGGGCGGATCACCGAGCCGGTGCCCAGGCTGTCCTGGTGCTCCAGCGCGCCCTCGAGTACATAGGAGAAAATCTCCATGTCGCGGTGTGGGTGCTGGCCGAAGCCTTTGGCCGGCGCCACGCGGTCGTCGTTGATCACCAGCAGGTCGGAGAACCCTTGTTCGCGCGGGTCGCGGTAGGACGCGAACGAGAAGGTGTGGAAGGATTTGAGCCAGCCGTGGTTGGCCAGGCCGCGTTCGTTGGATTTGCGCAGAGCAAGCATGTCGTGCACCTCGTGTGAGTGGGTATGGGGCTAGTGTACTGTCGCGCGGCGGCTGTATTAAGTAGGCATGACACGCCATACTGTCTCGATAAGGTTGACAAAGAGCACGCCATGAACCCCTTCGAAGACATGCGGTTATTCACACAGGTACTGGAATCGGGCAGTTTCACCGCGGCGGCTGAGCATCTGGGGGTGTCCAAACAACTGATCAGCCGCCGGGTAATGCAATTGGAAGAGCGTTTGGGGGTGCGCCTGCTTAACCGCTCCACGCGCCGGCTGGACGTGACCCCGCTCGGCCATGCCTACCATGAAGCTGCCCTGCGCTTGCTCAACGAGGTGGAACAAGTAGAGCAGAGTATCGCCGGGGAGCATGGCCAGGCCCGCGGCACCGTGCGTTTGAGCGCGCCGCTGTCATTCGCCGTCGAGCACTTGAGCAGGCTGTTCCCGCTGTTCATGCAGCGCTACCCCGAAGTCAGCGTTGAGGTGGACCTGAGCGACCGTTCTGTGGACCTGCTCGCCGAAGGCTTCGACATGGCCTTGCGTATCGGCGAGCTGGAAGATTCCAGCCTAATCGCGCGGAGCATCGCCCAGGTGGAGCGGGTGTGGGTGTGCAGCCCGGAGTATCTGGCCGCCCATGGCGAACCGGACAACCCCGCCGCGCTGGCCGGCCACCACTGTTTGCCTTATGGCCATGGCCGCACGTCCCAATGGCGCTTCGAGCGCGACGGCAAGGCTCAGGTGATCCACGTCAGCGGGCGCCTGCGGGCTAATAACGGGGAGGTATTAAGGGACGCCGCCGTCGCTGGGCTCGGCATTACGTATCTGCCGTTGTTCATCGTGCGTGACGCCCTCGCCGAGGGGCGCCTGGCCCGGGTATTGGACCCTTGGCGGCCGCCGCCGCTGGCGCTGTCCGCGTTGTACCCTCAGCACCGGCAGGGCTCCAGGGCGGTGCAGGTGCTGGTGGATTTTCTCAGGGAACAGCTGCGAGGGGCGCTATGACGCTCGGCGTGAGCGCAGCGCAAAGATGGCCAGGCCCGTCAGCGGCAGGGCCATGCCCAACACCACCACGCCATGCCAGCCCGCGCTTTCGTACAGGCTGCTGGCGAACGCCGAACCCAACGCGCCGCCAATGAAGATGCTGGTGACATACAGGCCGTTGAGGCGCGCGCGGCTGCTGGCGTCCAGGTCGTAGATCACCCGCTGGCCGGTAACCATGCTCATCTGCACCGCGAAATCGAGCAGCACGCCGGTAAGCGCAAGGCACAGCACGCCGCCACCAGGCACTTCCCCCAGCAGGAACGCCAAGGGCGCCATTATCAGCGCCAGCAAGGTCGCGGCTCGGCTGTGGCCGGCATCGGCCAGGCGCCCGGCGATAGGCGCGGCCACCGCACCCATGGCACCTACCAGCGCGAACAGGGCGATCTGTGTCTGGCTCAAGCCATACACCCGGGACAATTGCACCGGCACGGTGGTCCAGAACAGACTGAACGCGGCGAACATCAGGCCTTGGTACAGCGCTCGCTCGCGCAGTGCCGGGAAGCGCTTGAGCAGGGCCATCATCGAAACCAGTAACTGCCCGTAGGTGGCGCTGTGGGACGGTTGCCGGCGCGGTAGGGTAAACATGAGCAGTGCCAGGATGGCGACCATGACCACCGCGGCCACGATGAATACCGCGCGCCAGCCCAGGTGGTCGGCGATCACGCTGGCCACCGGCCGAGCCAGCAGGATGCCCAGCAGCAGCCCACTCATGATGTTGCCCACCACACGCCCGCGGGTGGCCTCCGGCGCCATGTGCGCGGCCATGGGGATCAGCATCTGCACCGCCACCGAGCTGAAGCCGATGAGCAGCGAGATGCCCAGGAACACGTCGGGCCTGTGGGTGAATGCCGCGCCCACCAGGCTCAAGGTGGCCAATACCACGGTTGCCAGGATGAGCTTGCGGTTCTCCAACAGATCGGCCAGGGGCACCAGCAAGAACAGCCCCAGCGCATAGCCGACCTGGGTCAGAGAAACCACCAGGCTGGCGCCGTGGGGCGACAGGCCGATGGCGGGGGCGATCAGTTCGATGATCGGCTGGCTGTAATAGATGTTGGCGACGATGGCGCCGCAGCAAAACGCGAACAGCAGTACCAACGCGGGCGTGATTGCCGCGTGGGCGCGGGACGTTGAGGTCATGGAAGCATCCGGATGAGCGTGGTTAATCAGGCATCGGTGGAGAGGATACGGGACATCACCACCAATTCGGCAAAGGAAGTGGCGGCCATTTTCTTCATGGCGCGGCCGCGATGGATCTTGACGGTGACTTCGCTCAGGCGCAGGTCGCACGCAATCTGTTTGTTCATCAATCCACTCGCGGCCAGGTGCATGACCTGCCGTTCGCGGTCGCTGAGCTTAGCGTAGCGGTAACGCAGCTCGGCTTCGCCTTCCCGTGCCTGATGCTGCTGGCGCGCCGTGAGCAGGGCGGTATCCACGGCGTCGAGCAGGTCCTGATCGCGAAACGGCTTGGGCAGAAAATCCACCGCGCCTGCCTTCATGGCCCTCACCGTCATGGGAATGTCCCCGTGGCCGGTCATGAAAATCACCGGCAGCGCCGCGCCACGCTCGAGCAGCTGCTGTTGCACCGTAAAGCCGCAGCTTCCGGGAAGCTGCACGTCCAATAGCAGGCAGCTGGGGACCAGAGGCAGGGGCGCTGCCATGAGTTGCGCCGCGCTTGCATAGGTATCGACCGGGTGGCCGGCGGACCGTAGCAGGCTGCTCAGCGAGGCGCGCATGCCGTGGTCGTCATCCACTACCAGCACCTTATGGGCGCCACTGTCTGGCATCAGGCCGGCGCTCACTCGGCACCCATCGCGCTGGCCAGCGGAAGGCGGAACATGAAACAAGCGCCACCCTGTGCCGCGTTGCTGGCCCAGATACGGCCGCCCTGAGCCTGGATCAGCGAACGGCAAATGGATAACCCCATGCCCAGGCCATCCTTGCGGGTAGTGAAGAAGGGCGTGAACAGGCTGGGCAATACCGCCACGGGAATTCCGCTACCGCCATCGCGGATGCTGACGCTCAACCAAGGCCCCTGCACGCTGCTTTCGATGTACAGCTCCCGGGCTTTTGGCGCGACCCCGGCCATGGCCTGGCAGGCATTGATCAACAGGTTGATAAGCACTTGCTGGATCTGCACAGGATCGGCCAGCACACGCGCCTCGCCGGCAGCGAGGGCCAGGCGCGCGCGAACCCGGTGGCGGCTCAGCTCGCCACGCACCAGGCTCAGCGTGTCGCTGATCAAGGCGTCCACGCACAGCGACTGGCGCACGGCGTCTTCCTTGCGCGCCAGCGCCCGGATACGCGCTACCACTTCGCTGGCCCGGTGAGCATCCTCGGCCACCCGCCGCAAGGAATCGCAGGCTTCGCCCAGCTCCGGGTCGGGGCGTTGCAGCCAGCGCAGGCCCGCACCGCTGTTATTGGCGATCGCGGCCAGTGGCTGGTTCACCTCATGGGCAATCGAGGCCGCCAACTCGCCCAAGGTGGTGATCCGGCTGGCATGAGCCAGCTGCGCCTGTGCCTCGAGTAACGCCTGAGTGGCGCGCTTGCCGCGCAGGGCCAGCAACGAGGTGATGCCGATGGCGGAAAGGCTGATCAGGCAGCGAACCCAGGCCGGCCCTGTGTCCGCGGCGGGATGGCCGTGCACCAGCGCGAAGGACAGCAAGGTAAGGCCGGCGCAGGCGGCGGTTATCCATAACAGGGCCTTGGCCGAGCTTCGATTGGCGACCATCAGCAGTACCGCCACATACAGCACCGCCACGGCAGTCTCCAGGCGGGTGACCGTGTCGACGATGAAAATGGAACAGGCCACCAGCAGGGCGGCGAAACCCCAGCAACTCTGCCAGTTCACGGAGAGGTGTCGGGGCATGCTCAGGCTGGTCATAAGGGGTGGCCCTGAGAAAAAGGTATGAAGGGGCTGCCGGGGCAGAGGCGGCCACAACAAAACCCTGGCCCGAAAGTTCCGCTGCTTAATCGGCAGTTACACAATAGTCGCAAATGTATCTTGTTTGGGATGACCTTGCCACCTTGCGGCCCGGCCCGCGCCACAGCGTCTAGCCCGGCAGCGGCGCGAGCATGGACGCCGCCAGCAGCTCTCGGGTGTACGGGTGCTGGGGCGCCTCGAACAGCTCATGACTGGGGCCGCGCTCCACCACCTGGCCGTCCTTGAGCACGATGATGTCGTGCGCGAGCGCGCGCACCACGGCCAGGTCATGGCTTATGAACAGGTAAGTGAGGCCATGGCGTTCCTGAAGCTGGCGAAGCAGGGCAACCACCTGTTTTTGCACCGTGCGGTCCAGCGCCGAGGTGGGTTCGTCCAGCAGAATCAACTCAGGCTTGAGTACCAAGGCGCGGGCGATCGCGATGCGCTGCCGCTGGCCGCCAGAAAACTCGTGGGGGTAGCGGTCGCGGGTGGAGGGGTCGATCCCCACTTCGCGTAACGCCTGGGCCACCACATCGTCGCATTCGCGGGCGCTGGCATCCATGTGCACCTCCAGGCCCTCGGCGATGATCTGCCCCACCGACATGCGCGGGCTGAGGCTGCCGTAAGGGTCCTGAAACACCACCTGCATCTTCCTGCGCCACGGCCGCATCTGCTTCTGGCTTAGGCCGTGCAAATCATGGCCCTGGAAGCGAATGCCACCCTCGGCGTCAATCAGCCGCAGGATGGCTTGGCCCAGCGTTGATTTGCCCGAGCCGGATTCGCCGACGATGCCCAGGGTTTTGCCCCGCTCCACGGCAAGGCTTACGCCGTCCACGGCCTTCACGTGGCTCCAGGGCTTGCGCAGCAGGCCGCCGCCCAAGGCGTACCACACCTTCAGTTCGTTTACGCTGAGCACTTCTTCGCGGGTGTCTCGAGGCAAGGCCTCGCCAGCGGGCTCGGCGTCGAGCAGCAGCCGGCTGTAGGGGTGCCGGGGCGCCGTGAACAGTTGCTCGCAGGGCGCCTGCTCGACGATCTCTCCCCCGCGCATCACGCACACTCGCTGGGCGATGCTGCGCACCAGGTTGAGGTCGTGGCTGATGAGCAGCAAGGACATGCCCAAGCGCTGCTGCAAGGATTTGAGCAAGGCGAGAATCTTGCGTTGCACGGTCACGTCCAACGCGGTGGTGGGCTCGTCGGCAATCAGCAGCTCCGGCTCGCACGCCAGGGCCATGGCGATCATTACCCGCTGGCGCTGGCCACCGGAGAGCTGGTGCGGGTATGCCTTGAGCCGGGCGCTGGGGTTGGCGATGCCCACCAGCTCCAACAGCTCGAGGATACGCGCCTTGGCGGCCTTGCCGGCGATGCCCCGGTGCACCAGCAAGGTTTCGCCGATCTGCTGCTCCACCGTGTGCAGCGGGTTGAGCGAGGTCATGGGCTCCTGAAAGATCATGGCGATGCGGTTGCCGCGGATATCTCTGAGCGTGTTGTCATCGGCGCCGATCATTTCGCGGCCGCGGTAACGAATGCTCCCCTGGCTATGGCAGGTGCTGGCTGGCAACAGTTGCAGGATCGCGTTGGCGGTGACTGATTTGCCCGAGCCGGATTCGCCTACCAACGCCAGGCATTCGCCCGGCAGGATGTTCAGCGACAGGTTGCGCACCACCGGCTCGCCATTGAAGGCGATCCACAGGTCACGAATTTCGATCAGGTGTTCGCTCATCAAAGGCTCCGGTCAGGCGCGAGGGTCAAAGGCGTCGCGCAGCGCTTCGCCGATAAACACCAGCAGGCTGAGAATCACCGCCAGCGAGAAGAATGCCGTGAGGCCCAGCCATGGGGCTTGCAGGTTCTGCTTACCCTGGGCAATCAGCTCGCCCAGCGAGGCACTGCCGGCGGGCATGCCGAAGCCGAGAAAATCCAGGGCGCTGAGGGTGGTGATCGCCCCGGTAAGAATGAACGGCAAATAGCTGAGGGTCGCGTTCATCGCATTGGGCAGGATGTGCCGCACGATCACCGTGCGGGTGGGCAGGCCCAGCGCTCTGGCGGCCTTTACGTATTCCAGGCTGCGCCCGCGAAGAAATTCGGCGCGTACCACGTCCACCAGCGCCAGCCACGAAAAGAGGGTCATGATCCCCAGCAGCCACCAGAAGCCCGGCTCCACGAAGCCGGAGAGGATGATCAGCAGGTAGAGCACCGGCAGCCCCGACCAAACCTCTTGCAGGCGCTGGCCGAACAGGTCCACCCAGCCGCCGTAATAACCTTGCACCGCGCCCGCCGCCACCCCGATCAACGAGCTCAACGCGGTGAGTGCCAGGGCGAACAGGATCGATACCCGGGCCCCGTAGATCACCCTGGCAAGCACGTCCCGCGCCTGGTCGTCGGTGCCCAGCCAGTTCACCTCGGTGGGCGGGCTGGGGGCAGGGCGCGCCAGTTCGTAGTTCGGTGTATCGGGGCCAAAAGCAATCGGTGGAAACAGCATCCAGCCCCCTTGCCCGGCCACCAGCTTGCGCACGTAGTCGCTGCGGTAGTCGGGCTGGAAAGGCAGCACGCCGCCCAGCTGCTGCTCGGTGTACCGTTTGAACACCGGGAAGTAGTAGTGCCCGCCCGCCTTGAGCACCAGTGGCTTGTCGTTGGCCACCAGCTCGGCCCCCAAACACACCACGAACAGGCCCAGGAACAGCCAGAGCGACCACCAGCCGCGGTGGTTCTTGCGCAAACGGTGAAGGCGCCGCCGCGCCAGGGGGGACAGGCGCATCAGGCGTTCCTCGAAAAGTCGATACGAGGGTCTACCAAGGTGTAGCAGAGGTCCCCCACCAGTTTGATCAGCAACCCGAAGAGGGTGAAGATGAACAGCGAGCCGAACACTACCGGATAATCCCGGGATACCGCAGCCTCGTAACTCATGCGACCCAAACCATCGAGCGAGAAGATCACTTCTACCAGCAGCGAACCGGCAAAGAACACGCTGACGAACGCCTGGGGCAGGCCCGCCACCACCAGCAGCATGGCGTTACGCAGTACGTGCCCGTACAGCACGCGGCGCTCGCTCACGCCCTTGGCGCGGGCTGTCACCACGTACTGGCGCGTGACCTCATTGAGGAAGGCGTTCTTGGTGAGGATAGTCAGGCTGGCGAAACCGCCGATCACCAGCGACAGCACCGGCAGTACCAGATGCCAGAAGTAATCGGCCACCTTGCCCAACGTGGTCAACTGATCGAAATCGTCCGAGACCAAGCCGCGCACCGGGAACCAGTTGAGCCCGGTGCCCCCACAGAACACCACGATCAGCAGCATGGCGAACAGGAACGAGGGCATGGCGTAGCCGACGATTACCGCGCTGCTGCTCCAGACATCGAAGGGGCTGCCATGGCGGACGGCCTTGCGAATGCCCAACGGGATCGACACCAGGTAGGTGATGAGGGTGGCCCAGAACCCCAGCGAAAGGGTGACAGGCATCTTGTCCAGGATCAGGTCCGTGACTTTGGCGCCGCGGAAGAAGCTGTCGCCGAAGTCGAACACCGCATAGTGCTTGAGCATCAGCCACAGCCGCTCGTGGGCGGGCTTGTCGAAGCCGTACTGGCGCTCGATGTCCTTGATCATTTGCGGGTCCAGCCCCCGGCTGGCGCGGGAACTGCCTTGAGCGGCATCGCCGCCGCCACCGCCGGCCGGCCCCCCGCCCACGCCTTGCAGGCGGGCGATGGCCTGTTCTACCGGGCCGCCGGGCGCGGCTTGCACGATCACGAAGTTCACCAGCAGGATCACCAGCAACGTGGGGATGATCAACAGCAAGCGGCGCAGGATGTACAGCGTCATGGTTGCGCTCCCGTGGCCTTGCGTTGCGCCATCTGTTCGCCGGTGAGGGCGGTGGGGCTGATCTCCCACCAGGTTTCCGGGGCCTCGTCATAGGCCGCCTGGGTGGCGGGAATACCAAAGCGGTTCCACCACACGGTGGAAGTACCCGGCGGGTAATAGTTGGGAATCCAGTAGTCATTCCATTGCAACACCCGGTCCAGCGCGTGGGCGTGGTTCATCATGTCGTCGAAGGTAGTGGCCTTCACCACGCCATCGATCAGTTGGTCCACGGCGGGGTCGCGCAGCACCATATAGTTGCCCGAGCCCGTATCGGTGGCGGCGGAGGAGCCGAAGTAGTTCACCAGCTCCAGCCCCGGCGACGCCGATACCGGGTAACCGGCCACGATCATGTCGTAGTCCCTGGCCATCAGCCGGTTGAGGTACTGGGATGGATCGATGCGTCGGATCTGCAGGTCGATGCCAATCTGCGCCAGGGTGCGTTTGTAGGGCAACAGCAGCCGTTCCAGGCTGCTTTGGGCATTGAGGAAGGTAAAGCTCAGCGGCTCGCCCTCGGCATTCACCAGCCGGTCGCCGTCCGGGTGCCAGCCCGCGTCGGCCAGCAATTGCAGCGCTTGTAGCTGCTTGTCACGGATGTAGCCCGTGCCGTCGGTTTTCGGTGCCTGGAACGCCGCGCCGAACACCTCGTCGGGTACCTGGCCTCGTAGCGGTTCGAGGATCTTCAATTCAGCGGCGGTCGGCGGTTGGGTGGCCGCCAGCGGGCTGTTGGAAAAGAAGCTTTGCTGGCGGATGTACACATTGCGCATCAGCTGGCGATTGCTCCATTCGAAATCCCAGAGCATGGCCAGCGCACGGCGCACCCGGCGGTCCTGAAATACCGGCCGGGACAGGTTGAACACGTAGCCTTGGGCGGGCTGCAAGCCTTTGGGCGCCAGGTGCGCCCGTTGCAGCCGGCCATCGTCCAGGGCCGGGCTGGCATAGCCGATGGTGTAGGCCGTGGCGGAGAACTCCCGGTTGTAGTCGAAGCCGCCGCCGCGCAGCACCTGGCGGGCAACCTCGATATCGCCGAAGTACTCCACGCTGAAGTGGTCGAAGTTGTAGAGGCCACGCGCGACGGGCAGGTCCTTGCCCCACCAGTCGGCGTTGCGTTCGAAGGTGATGCTGCGGCCGTTGTCGACCTTGCCCACACGGTACGGCCCGCTGCCCAGAGGGGCTTCAAAGCCGCCACCGTTGGCGAAGTCGCGGCCCTTCCACCAATGTTCGGGAAACACCGGCAGGGCAGCCACGTCCAGTGGCAGCGTGCGGCTGTCACGGTTTTTGAAGTCGAAACGTACCTGGCGTTCGTTTTCCACCACCACCTGGCTGACGTCGGCGAACTGCGCCCGATATCGCAGGCTCCCCTGGGTCATCAACAGGTTGAAGGTATAGCGCACGTCTTCACCGGTAATCGGCGTGCCGTCGGCGAAGCGGGCGCGGGGGTCCAGGTAAAAGCGCAGGGCCAGGCCATCGGGGCTCAACTCCATCGCCTTGGCCACCAGGCCGTACACCGTGTAAGGCTCGTCCAGCGACCGGGTGGCCAGTGGGGAATACACCAGCCCATCGATCTGGGACACGCCAATGCCCTTGTCGATGTAGGGCATCAGGTGGTCGAACTGGCCGATGTCGGTGGCCGAGCGCCGGAAGCTGCCGCCCTTGGGAGCGTCAGGGTTTACGTAATCGAAGTGCTGGAAGCCCGGTGGGTACTTTGCCGGTTCGCCATACACGGTCAGCGCAGGCATCGGCTTGGCGACGGCGCAACCTGCGGCCCCTAACGCAAGCACGCAACAAAGAGAGATGAAAACCGATCGCATTGGCTACCTTGAGCGGGTCCGCGAGAAATGTCCGGTTGCCATCATGCACGTTGTTGTACGGAAACAAAACGGCCCGCCGCAGGCGAGCCGTGATTCTGCGAAGGGCGATCAGTCCTGGCGGCTGGTCACTTCCAGCAGGTGATAACCGAACTGGGTCTTCACTGGGCCTTGTACGGTATTGACCGGGGCGCTGAACACCACGGTGTCGAATTCCTTGACCATCTGGCCGGGGCCGAAAGAGCCAAGGTCACCGCCCTGGCGGCTGGACGGGCAGGTGGAATTGGCCTTGGCGACTTCAGCGAAGTCCGCGCCGCTTTCGATCTGGGCTTTGAGTTCGTTGCACTTTTCTTCGCTGGAAACCAGGATGTGGCGTGCGGTGGCTTTGGCCATGGGAAGTACTCCTCGATAAATGAACGCAACAGCCTAACCCGCGCCGGCCATGGAGGCCAGCGCGATCAAGCGTCTACCGCCCGGCGCAGGCCGCTTTGAGCGACGCCTCGGTGGCCTCCCAGCCCAGGCAGCCGTCGGTGATGGACACGCCATAGCGCAATGCGCCGCCCACCCCCTGGGCGCCCTCGAACAAATGGCTCTCCAGCATTACCCCCACCAGGTCACGGTTGCCACCGCGCCGCTGGCGCACCACCTCGGCCAGCACCTGGGGTTGGCGCAAGGGGTTCTTGCCACTGTTGGCATGGCTGCAATCCACGATCATCCTGGGCGCTAATCCCGCCTTTGACAGTTGTGCCCTTGCCGTGGCCAGGTGCGCTTCGCTGTAATTGGGCCCGCCGTGGCCGCCGCGCAGTACCAGATGGCAATCAGGGTTGCCTTCGCTGCGCAGGATGGCCGGATGCCCGTGAAGGTCCAGGCCGAAGTGCCGGTGCGGATGGGCGGCGCTGCGAATGGCATCGCAGGCCACGCCCAGCGAACCGTCGGTACCGTTCTTGAAGCCCACCGGCAACGACAGCCCGCTGACCATCTCACGGTGCACCTGGGATTCGGTGGTGCGCGCGCCCACCGCGCCCCATGCCAGCAGGTCGTCGAAATACGCCGTGGCCATCGGCTGCAGCAGTTCGCCGGCCAGCGGCAGGCCCAGATCGAGCAGGCCCAGCATCAATTCGCGGGACAGCGTAAGCCCCAGCAACATGTCGTCGCTGCCGTCCAGGCGCGGGTCGTACAACAGGCCTTTCCAGCCCACCGTGGTTCGGGGTTTCTCCACATAGGCGCGCATCACGATCAGCAGGTCGCCCCGCAGGGCCTCGGCGAGCCGGGCCAGGCGCTGGCCGTATTCAAGGGCGGAGGCGGGATCGTGGAGAGAGCAGGGGCCTGTGATGACCAGCAGCCGATTGTCGCGCCCGTCGAGAATGTCGCGAATCGCCTGGCGCTGATGGGCAACGCGGGTTTGCAGGGTGGTAGAGAGGGGCAGGGCCTGACGGAGCGCGAACGCGCTGGGCAGGCGTTGGCCAACGCCTTGGTTGAGATCGGCGTCCAGGGTTTGGGCGCGGCTGGAAGCGGTGAGGCAAGGGGTAACGAGATTATTCATGGGGCCATCCTTATCGCCCGTCGCGTGTCAGGCACGCAAACGGGTGTTCAACGGTGTTCGTAGTCGCCCATTGGTGAGCGCAAGGGTTTCGCCGCCATGAGCGGACCGGTCGGAGGCGGCGTGCTGCACCGAACGGGAAGCGCTAAATCGCCAGGCGTAGGTATAGGAAGTGCAGTAAGCGGCGTAATACATGGCAAAACTCCAGATATTGAGGTGATGTAAAACAAAAACCCCCGATCGGGTGGCCGACCGGGGGTTTCGAAGAACGTTGGCAGGCTACCCGTGTGCCGGGCGCCTGTATCGGGGAATCAGGCGCGCGTTTGGCTAAACCAGTAACCAAAATACGAGCAGGCATAAGCGACCGTGGCGCGCACGGCTACCCCGGCCATGACGGCGGAGCGAGCAACGGTGCGAAGGGCCTTGGGCATGCTAATGTCTCCTGATAGGGTTCGGAGCTTACTTGAGCCGATACGCAACCGCAATGCCCGCAGTCTCTGTTGTGGCCCAGGCAGTGGAGCACCGCATGACCGTCCGATTTCAGCCCGCCGGGGAGGCCGACCTGGTGTTCGCCCGTACGTTGGCCCGGCGTACGATGATGCCTTATTACACCCGTCACGGGCTTTTGTGGCGCGACAGTGACTTCGATGACGGCTGGAGCTGGCGCGAAAACTACCTGTTGTGCCGCGACGCGCAAGTGCTGGGGTTCGTGAGTTTGAGCGTGGACGCGCGAGCCTTGTACATCCGCGAGCTCCATCTGCTCGAATCGGCCCGCGGGCAGGGAGTAGGCGCCACGGTGCTCGATCGGGTCATGGCGCTCACCGTGCGACGGCAATTGCCGTTACTGCGCCTGATGGTGTTCAAGGACAACCCGGCGCAAAGGCTCTACACCCGCAAGGGGCTCCAGGTGGTAGGCGAAGACCCGTGTTTCTGGCGCATGGAACGGGCAGTGGCCGCGCCGCTTCCGCTGGTGTCCCTATAGCCCCGATACGAAAAAACCTCCGTGTACAGGTCGTCGCCTTCTGTACAATTCTTGTCGCGCCATGAGCGCCTTCAGCTAACCTTCAACCGACCGGTGACCATGTCTGCACATACAGTGCGGGCGACCGCGGCCGATAGTACTGATGTAACAAGTCTGTCGCCGTGTTCATGTTCACCGGTGGCTGCCTGTTCGCACTGAGCCCTTGCGTCCGGGCACCGATCCCGGATCACCGGGCATGGACGCTTTTTCACTTCAGGTTGTCTGGTAAGTCGCATGCTGATAGGTACTTATTCCCCTGCCCTGGTTGCCATTTCCTTCGTTGTCGCCATGCTTGCGTCCTATACGGCGCTGGACCTTGCCGGCCGCATCATCAGCGCTCACGGCAAGGCAGCCTTGCTGTGGATGGCGGGGGGTTCCCTGGCGATGGGCGTGGGCATCTGGTCCATGCACTTCATCGGTATGCTGGCGTTCCGCTTGCCGATCGAGTTGGGCTACGACCTGGGGCTTACGCTTATATCATTGCTGATCGCCATTGGCAGTTCAGGGTTTGCCTTGTGGATGGTAAGCCAGCCAAGCCTGCCATGGCCGCGCCTGGCCTGTGGGGCGTTGATCCTGGGCGCGGGTATCGCGGCCATGCATTACACCGGGATGGCGGCAATGCGCCTCCAGCCGGGTATCGACTATGCGCCCTTGTTATTCGCGGCATCCTTGTTCATCGCCGTAGGGGCCTCGGCCGCGGCGCTCATGATCGCCTACCGGCTGCGCCGCCATACCCCTTATGTACGCCTGGCCCGCGCGGGCGCGGCGGTGGTGATGGGGTTCGCCATCGTTGGCATGCATTACACCGGCATGGCCGCTGCGCGCTTCCCCGAGGGCAGCTATTGTGGCGCGCTGGGCGGCATCAGCCTGACGGGGGACGGCCTGGCATACCTGGTGGTGGTCACGTCACTGAGCGTACTCGCTATCGCCTTGCTCACTTCCGTGCTGGACGCCCGCCTGGAAGCGCGCACCGCCGACCTCGCCAGCTCGCTCACCGCGGCCAACAAGAAGCTTACCCGCCTGGCCCTGCACGATAATCTCACCGGATTGCCCAACCGCGTGCTCCTGGGCGACCGGATCAGCCAGGCGATGCAGAACGCCAACGAAACCGAAACCTGCTTCGCGCTGATGTTCATCGACCTCGATGGTTTCAAACCGATCAACGATGCTTTCGGCCACCATGTGGGGGATCAGTTGCTGCTCGGGGTAGCGGAGCGGCTGCGGGCCGGCTTGTCCGCCCAGGACACGCTCGCGCGCATCGGGGGTGATGAATTTGTACTGCTGGTGCCGCTGCGCCGCCCCGACGATGCGGTGTCCGTCGCGGCCGCGCAGGTGTCGCTGCTTTGCGAGCCGTTCCGGGTAAGCGAGCATGAGTTGCAGGTGTCCGCCAGCGTTGGGGTGGTGCTGTACCCGGGCTGCGGGGTAGACCAGCACCAGTTGTTGATAAACGCCGATGCGGCGATGTACCACGCCAAAAGCAGTGGCAAGAACAACTACTGCTTCTTCGACGTGTCGATGAACAGCAACGCGCGCAAGCAGTTGCAGCTGATTCAAGACCTGCGCATGGCCGAGCACCGTGGCGAGTTCCGGCTGTTCTATCAGCCCAAGTTCGACGCAGTCAGCGGCCGGCCGGTGGGCGCCGAAGCCCTGTTGCGCTGGCAGCACCCTCAGATGGGTTTGCTGGGGCCGGACAAGTTCATCGAGCTGGCCGAGAAAACCGGCATGATCATCTCCATCGGTGACTGGGTGCTCAACGAGGCTTGTCGGCAAATGGCCTTGTGGGTGCGTGAGGGCTACGATGACTGGCGGGTCGCCGTCAACCTGTCCGCGTTGCAGTTCTGCCATGGCGGGCTGGTCGAAAGCGTGGCCCAGGCCCTGTCCCGCAACGGCCTGCACGCACGCAACCTTACCTTGGAAATTACCGAAACCACCGCCATGAGCGATGCCGACGCCAGCATGATGGTATTGCAGCGCCTGTCGGAAATGGACGTGGACATCTCCATCGACGACTTCGGTACCGGCTACTCGAGCCTGATGTACCTCAAACGCTTGCCGGCGAACGAGCTGAAGATTGACCGTGGATTCGTCCGCGACCTGGAACAGGACAGCGATGACGCGGCGATCGTATCGGCCATCGTCGCGCTCGGGCAGGCGCTGGGCCTGCGCATCGTGGCCGAAGGCGTGGAAACCGATACGCAACAAGCGTTTCTGACTCGCCTGGGCTGCGACTCCTTGCAGGGTTACCTGTTGGGCAGGCCACAGCCAGCGGAACGGTTCATTGCCGAGATACGGGCCAAAGAGGTTTCTCCCGAGCGGGCTTGAGCGTTATGGCGCAGTCGAGCAAGATCCACATGCCGCCCGAGGCCCGAATCATCAGTGAGCTGCGCTCGGAATTCAGGCTCGAGAACCTTCCGCAGGCGGCGGGCATGGCGCGTAGCACCTATCACTACCAATGCAAGGTACTGGCAGCCCCTGACAGGCATGCCGAGCTGAAGGTGCGCATACAGGCCATACACGAACAATCGGCGGGGGCGATATGGCTATTGAAGGGTCACCGATGTGCTTCGGGCGGAAGGGCCCCGATTGATGGCAAGACCGTGCGTAGGCTTATGCTCGAGCTGGGGCTCGAAGGTCGCTCCGGGTAGGCACCGGGCAATGAGAGGGCTCGGATCATTCCAGTGAGCGCTAAGCCATTCCCAGGCTGGCGCCTGCCCACAAGGGAAGAAGGCTTCGGGCGAAGGCAGGGAACAAGCCTAATGAAAAACGCCGGCATTGAGCCGGCGTTCTTTTATATCGCGGGAATGGTTTTACACCCGCGGTGCGGCTTGGGCGCGCATGGCGTCGTAGTCGCGTTTCTCCAGGGGTACCGCGTTACGCTTGCCCAGTTCTTCCATCGGGATACGATAGGTTTCCCGGGCGGTATAAGCGGCGAGGGCAGCCACGGCGGTGACCGCGAAGGCGATGCTGCCCACCGTCAGCGGGATGTTGTCCGAGCCTGGCGGGGCCACGGCGGCGAACAGCGCCGGCAGCAGCGCGGTGATCATGGTGCCCACGTTCTGCGAGATGGCCATGGCCGATACGCGGTAGCGGGTTTGGAACAGTTCGGGGTAGAAGCTTGGGAATACCGCGTTGTAGCCCTGGTAAACCACGCCCCACATCAACAGCGACATGCCGAACGCCAGCGGTACGCTGTGGATGCTGATCGCGTACAAGTAGCCGAACGACAGCAGGCCCGCGCCCAGGGCACCGCCAATGATCATCGGGCGACGGCCGATCTTGTCGGACCAGTTACCCACGAACGGGATCACCATCACCGCTACCAGGTTGCCTACCACGGGGATCCACAGGTAAACGCTCTTCTCGAACCCGATGCCATAGGCCGGCTGCACCGCGTACGCCGCGCCAAACACCGTAGCTACCACCGGGATCACGTTCATCAGCGCCATGCAGGTGACCAGGCCCATGTTCTGCCAGTTCTTCTGGAAGGCTTCGGCAATGGGAGACTTGGTGACCGCGCCCTTGGCCTCGGCCTGGGTGAAGGCGGGGGTTTCATGCACTTCGCGGCGGATGATATAGCCTGCGATCAGCACCACGGCGCTGAGCAGGAATGGAATCCGCCAGCCCCAGCTATTGAAGGCCTCGTCAGGCATGAAGTACGCTAACGGCAGGAAGATCGCCGCCGCGAAGATCTGGCCGGCTTGTACACCCTGCAGGGTGTAGCTGGCGTAATAGCCTCGCCGGCCGAAGGGCGCATGCTCCATGATCATCGAACTGGCCCCCGAGATTTCCCCGGCAACCGCAAACCCCTGGATCAGGCGCAGTACCACCAGCAGCGTCGGTGCCAGCATGCCCACCTGGCTGTAAGTTGGCAGCAGGCCAACGGCCATGGTGGCGAAGCCCATCAGGAACATGCACATCAGCAGTACATTCTTGCGCCCACGGGTGTCGCCCAGGTGGCCGAGCACGAAGGCGCCGATGGGGCGTGCCACGTAACCCACGCCATAAGTGGCCAAGGACGCGACAATAGCGACCTTCGGGTCGGCGGAAGGGAAGAATATCTGCGGGAAGATCAATGCCGCTGCCTGGGCATAGATAAAGAAGTCGTAGTATTCCAGCGCGGAGCCGACCCAACCGCTGGCGGTGGCCTTCTTCGTTTGTTTGGAGCCTTGCGAATGGATGTCATGGCTAGCCATGTTTGTCTCCGTTGTTTTTATTATCAAGCGTGGCCGTTGTTGTGCCTGGAGGCAAAACTAACCGGGTGGTACATGAATATCAGCCGCCTGCCGGGGCGTCAACACACCCGCGGCGGGCTGCCTGAAATGCGTTCGATTAACGAACGAGGCATTGTGCCAAAGTCGCCCGCCCTGTACATCAGCTTTTGTTCAATTCCCGCGTTCGTCCCACGCGCCGGCCGCGAGCAAGCGCTCGGCCATTTCGATCGAGACTGGCGCTTCCAGCCCGGCCATTTGCGCGCGGAGTTCAGCGCCAGCGCCGCGCAGACGTACTTCATGGGCATCGCCTGGTGCCAGCTCGCCGACAATGTTGATACGGGTCACACCTTCATCTTCAAAGAGGGTAACAGGCATAGGCTCCTCGGCACTTAGAGGGACGGTAAAGGTCCAACGCGATAATGGCTTCGGACACAGATATGGACCAGTGGTGGAACGAAGTGCTCGGCGCGCTGCAGGATGAGTTCGCTGACATCACCGACCTTGAGCAGCTGACGAAAGTTACTGCCCGGCTGTTGATAGCGGCGCTGCTGGGCGGCATCCTCGGCTTCGAGCGCGAACATAAAGGCAAGGCCGCTGGCGTGCGTACCCACATGCTGGTGTCCATCGGCGCGGCATTGTTTGTGCTGGTCCCGCAAATGGCCGGCTCTGAAGCAGACGCGCTCAGCCGGGTAGTGCAGGGCATCGTGGCAGGCATCGGCTTCCTTGGCGCGGGCACCATCCTCAAAGGTAATCGCCTGGACACCCATGACGTAAAAGGGCTCACCACCGCGGCGGGCTTATGGATGACGGCCGCGATCGGCATTGCCGCTGGCATGGGGCGGGAAGCCACCGCGGTGCTGAGCACCGTGCTTGCCTGGTCGGTACTTGCGCTTGGGCCGTTCTTGCTGGAGCGCGGCGCGCGACACAAGAACAAATAAGCGCCTTTCATGGCAGGATTTTCACCGTCCTGACCGCCCGGGTTTCATAGGGCACGCTGATTTCGGTTTTCCCGGCCAGCTCGGGATGCTCGGCGATAAGCCGCCGCACGCGTTCCATGATTTGGGTCTTCTGGGGCTCGGGCGCCGCCGCGATAAAGCTGATGGACTTGATCCGCCGCACGATAACGTCCTCGGGGCTGCCGGTGTGCAGGTGTTTCCAAGTAGCTTCCTTGAGCGGCGCATACCCGTGTTTGATCCCGTTGTTCAGCGGTTCGCGCCATTTGTTGTCGTAATAGCGTGGGTGATCGCCCGCGAACTCGTTGACGATTTCCGCCAGCTCGTGCACCCAACCTACGCTTGCGTCCCTGACGTTCCAGAACAGCCCAAGGTGGCCACCCGGTTTCAATACCCGGTGGATCTCGCGCATGCTTTGCTCGCTGGCGAACAGGTGGAACGACTGCGCGCACACCACCGCGTTCATGCTCTGCGAGGGCAGCGGGATGTCCTCGGCGCTGCCATGGATCAACGTGATGCCGGGCAGGTTTTTGTGGAAACGCTCAGCCATGCTCGGCTCGGGCTCCACCGCCGTGACGTTGGCGTGGAGGTCCACCAGCAGCCGCGTGAACTTGCCAGTGCCGGCGCCCAGGTCCAGTACCGCGGTTTGATTCTTGATTTCCATTTCCGTGGTCAGCCATTTCTTGATCTCCGGCGGGTAACCGGGGCGGCCTTGGTCGTAGGTATCGGAAACGAGGCTGAAACCGGGAAATTTCGGCAGGTGAAGAAACTCGGCGACGCTCTTCATGGTAGTTCCTCAGGCAACTGAGCACAGGCTGCTACCAGCCCAGGCAAAAACGGCGCAACGCCTGATTCAAGCGTAGCGCACCTGCCATAAGGTGCAGCGCGGGGGATAGCCGCACGTCGCCGCCGTCGCTGATTCAGCGCTAGGCGTGGCGGTTTTGCTCAGTCAGCCGCTGTACCGCCAGCCGGCGGTAGTGGCTGGGCGTCATGCCCTTGAGCTGTTGAAAGCGCCGGTTGAAGTTCGACAGGTTATTGAAGCCTGACTCGAAGCACACTTCGGTGACCGGCTTGTCGCCGTCCACCAGCAGCTCGCAGGATTTGCTGATGCGCAAGCGGTTGACGAACTCCACGAAGCTGCGCCCGGTGGATTGCTTGAATACCCGCGAGAAATAGGTGGGCTTCATGTTCAGGTGCTCGGCCACTTCTTCGAGCGACAGCTCCCGCCCGTAATTGGCGAAGATGAAGTCCACGGCGCGGTTGGTGCGGTCCATATTGTTTTCGTCCGCCAGTTGCGTCGCGCTCGTGGCTGACAACAGGGAGTAATCTTCGCTTGCGGCCAAGGCCTCCATGAGAATGAGGAAATAACCCAGGCGGGTAACCCCGTGGTTGGCGGCGATCAGTTCCATCAGGCGCGTGGCTTCGGCAATGAGCGCGCGGTCGCGGAACTCGATGCCGTAACGGGCACGGTCCAGGAGCGGGGCCAGGGTTCGCAGTTCCATGAACACCAGATGCCCGGATTCGAACAGCGCGTCGGTGAAGTTCACCAGCATGTCCCGCTGGGGATATTGCTCACACCCTTCCAACTGGCTGATCCAGTTGTGGGGCAGGTTAGGCCCGGTCAGGAACAGGCTGCCCGGATTGAAGTTGCCGATGTAATCCCCGATGAACACCTTGCCGGAGCTCGCGGTAATCAGGTGCAGCTCGTATTCCTTGTGAAAATGCCAACGAACGAGCGGGCAGGGGAACCCGTGTTGTCGATAGATGATGGACAACCCCTCGTGATCGTCCATCAACTCGTAGGAGGGCTCGCTGCCCCGTGCGGGTCTGCTCATCGTATGGCCTGATCTTGTTTTAGTTGGCGCATAGTCTCGGACATTCCTGGCGTTTTGCAACGTGCCTTCCTTGAGGGTGTATCCGTTACGACGATGCCGCGCCTTTGCCCGGCGGCGCGCGCAGGCTGTTCACCGCTTCCTGTGCCTGGCGTAGCGCTTGGCTCGCCTTGCCCTCGCAGCGGTGGCGAATGGTGGCGGCCAGCGCTTCGATAAGCCCTACCGCGCTGGCCGTGCTCTCACCCAGCACCGGGTGGTTGCCGGGCGCGTAAAGGGTGTGGCTGGCGTGGCGCGCGAGCGGCGCTGCGGGCGAGTCGGTAATGGCGACCACCGCGGCTTTTCTGCCCAGCGCGTAGCGCGCCAAGGCCGTGACTTCTTCGTTATACGGCGGCAATGCCACAGCCAGCAGCAAATCCCGGGGGGCGATGCCGGCCAGTCGCTGAGCCGCCGCTTCGCTGCCACCCTCCGTACTGACCGTCATGGCTTGCTGGCACACCGGTAGAAATGCGGTGGTGGCCAGGCCCGCCAGGTGATGGCATACGCCGAAGCCCAGGGTATACACGCGGTTGGCATTGACCAACGCATCGGCGGCCCCGTTGAAGGAGCCGTCGGCATTGGCGGCCAGGGTGGCGTCCATATTCCCCTTGGCGATTCTTACCTGAAGCTCCAGCGCGAAGGCGCGGCCGGGCCTTTGGGTCAACTCGTTGCGCACCTTGTCCGCGGGCGAGATCAACGCCAGCAGGTTCTCCACTAGCGCCGCCCGAAGGCCGGTGAATCCGGCAAGGTCGATGGCGTGCGCCAGCCGATTGACCGCCGCGGTGGAAGCGCCGGTAGCGGTGGCGATCTCATCGATGTTCATGGTGGCGGAGCGCATCGGGTGACGCAGAATGAAATCGGCAACCTTTCGCAGGGCAGGCTTGAGCGAAGGGGCCACTGTCACGAGTTTCCTCATCACGGGTGTTTCATAAACCAAGCTGCCACTGACATTAAGCATGGTCCTGCCCCCTCGCATTAAAAGCTTGTGTAGGAAATATCTACATGATTGTAGAGCTTATATAAGAGGGATCCAATAGTGGCACTGTTGATTGGAAGGGGAATGCGACACTCTGCCTGACCCTTAAGTTCAGTCTGCTGACGCTGCGTTTCGCCATGAGCGCGCAGTACACTCGGGAGTTTTTCCCGTGCTCCGAGAATATAAAAACCAATAAAAACAAACGTTTGAAGCGATAACTTCGACTAAACCTTAGAAACCAGTCGCCGAGGAGAGATATGGCTGGGGCGAACGTCGCCGATAGCTTGAAACATCCGGTTAGAATAAAAACGCCGGAGCTATAGCCAATCGGTGCAAGGAAACAGGCCGAGGCAGCAAAGCACGGACCGGATGTTGTCCATGCCTTGTATAAGGTTTAAACGCTTTGCAGCCCTTGGCGCGCGATCAATTCATGCACCGTA